>Ga0209284_10003790_pt1 | contig 18051 bp, 19 predicted proteins | sample FRY03_FD_187211 | JGI IMG/M metagenome (GOLD analysis project Ga0209284, IMG submission 187211) | Freshwater microbial communities from Lake Fryxell liftoff mats and glacier meltwater in Antarctica - FRY-03 (SPAdes) (version 2) | ecosystem: Environmental > Aquatic > Freshwater > Ice > Glacier... | reverse complement strand
GTTTAATAAATGCTGTACGTTCGTTTAAAAGTCGGAGCTGATTCTCCATACTGTCCAACCGGTCTTTGTGCGTAGAGACTTGAAACTGGAAATTCTTTTCGTTACCTGCGACTTGGGTAATTACAACCGCTACCTGCTTATTTAACTCTTGAATATTAGTCGATAAGTCATACAAAAAACTTACGCCTGCGGTCAAAAGAGCCATTAAAACAGTGGAAAACGCTGTAACCAGAGCACCGGCAAGCTTGTTCATTTCGCTCTTCTCTTTGCTGCCGAATAGAGCTTTGAACAGATTTCTAAAAACATAATGTCGTCGTTTAAACGAAACGTGACATCGCCGAAACATCGAAGCACTTCTTTGATCTGAGCAATAGAGAGATTAATCTTTTTGCCTTCGACCTTAGATATAGCTACCGCGAGCTGATTTAGATTCAAGATGTCACCCGCTGATTTTGATGTGTTGCAGTAATGATATCTGGTAAGCAAAAAGAAAACCAGCCTCGTAGAAAGACTGGCCTTGGTGTTTTAAAAAGAAACCAAGCTAGTACCAGTAAAGCCTAAGCTTTAAGGAGCAAGACAAGATTTCAGCACTGTAACCGAAGCAGAGTGAGCCGATAAGGTGTCGTTAACCGCACTCATTTCCGCGCCGCACTCTTTCGGATCAGGGCCAGGACCAGGACCAGGTTCGTCATTAACTCGGCAATTAGCCGCACCTGGATGAATACCGCAAATCAGAACGCTCTTAGAGTCACCCCAAGATTTAGCCCAGTCTCTAAATTTCGCTGTATAGGTAGAAGATACATAGCTGGTGTCCGTAGTGTTTGACCTTGAGTTAGTACCAACTACCTTGCGGTCGCCGTTCTGGCTTATGACGTACCCGCCGCCGCCTGAGTCACCGCTGCAAAGTGCTACTGAGCCGCGTGTGATTGTGTCGTAGTTAGTTCCGCTTGGGCAGGACGTAGTTGAGACCATACCGATTCTAAATTTGCCGTCAATTGTACCGCCCCATCGCTGGCATCCGTAGCCTGTCCATAGGTATTTTTTACCTACTGAGCAAGCTGCCTCTGCTGCCGTCGCCACAGATTCAAACTTAATACCGACTACCGGTTGAGACACTAAGCAGAGAGCCCAATCTGCGGTCGCGTTTCCACGGTAGCTGGAGTTGTGTGTACAAAGAGCACTATAGCGCGTGTTGTTAATAGTGAAAGACTTGGAGCCGCCGTTACCAACGCAGTGCGCAGCAGTTTTCAGCGTCCGGGAACTGATGAGCGTAGAGGAACAATTTCCAATCCAAGGAGATGCAGGCCAATCTGAAGGATCAGCCACGCTACCCCCGATGAGTGCAGGAGATAGATCAGTAGGATCAGAGAAATCAGCATAATAGGGCGTCGTTTGGCCCCCATCGGCAAGAGCGAAACTAGAACAAAAAAACATAAACGCAAAAAGAACGCTTTTCATGAAATCCCCCCGGATATTTAATTATTTCGAGGAGTCTATCACTATTTTCGCAGCTTGTAGAAATTAATTTTTACCGATAACGATCGATGCCGCCTGCAACCAATTAAGTTTACAATACACTTCCGGTTTCTCACCGCGTGCGTAGGTCGGGCATTTGCCCGTTTCCATAAGTAAAGTAACTGTGTCTTTTTGGTCTCCCGTGAAGAGACCGTAAGCTGCTGCGAAGAGGGGGTCTAGTGGCTCGGCTTCTTTGTTATCTTTTAGCCGCTCAAGCATCTGATCACTGATACTACCAGATACTTTGTGCTCGTTTAAAATACCTTGGACCTGAATATGTCTTTCGTAGTCTTTAAATACCTGAGGGTAAGCTGTCGGCAAGTGCTTATACCCGTCCTTGTCAAGGTAACGTGCGAGTGTACCGGTCAGATTATTACCTAGAAAAACTCTGCTAACAAAGAACCGTGGTTTCCCCATGATCCATTCGTTTCGTTTACCGTACTCGAAAAGTCGCTCCATTGCTGGCTTGTCATTTCTTGCTAGAGCGCAAGCGATATAACCGGTCAGCATGTCTCTTGAGGTAGTAGTTTTACTTCCAACGTCGCCATCTTTTTCAGTCCAGCAAGCTTTGTACGGCCTTCTGTGAATTTCACCTGGGGAGTATTCAGCGTACTCAATTTTGACAGGTAGGTTTAAACTACATGCTAAGCCCGCCCACAAAGTTTCATCACATCCGTTAATATCAGGCCAGCCAGTGACCGGATCAAGTCCAGATTCTACCTCTAGATGCATAGTCTGAAAGGTTTCAAAAAGTTCTTGCGGTAATTCGCCGCCGTGCTTTCTTTCTTCGTTTTTCTCGAAGTATGAGCATGATGTTAAAAGAATAAATAATATTGGGAGTAGTTTCATTTTAAACCTGCGACCTCAAGGCTCTCAATTTATTGTGTATGAAAATCTCAGTGACAAATAATTATTTGTGGAAGTTGCAGGAGCTAAAAAGTAACCCCTTAGCTCGGTATTATTGCCGCTTCCTGCTAAAATGAGCCCGCCAGAAAATACGTTAACGCTGCCGTTTGTAACGTTAACTACGCCGGATGCGGTCGCGTCAGTCAATGAAGTAGTGGCTATCGGCAAAGATATATCAAATTGACTTGCTGTCGCTGAGGCCGTTGCATTTACGTCTCTAATCTGGCCTTCTACCGTTACCCTATTACCAATTCGTGTGAAGTTAAGAGTAGCTGATGGATTGCCGAACCCGTTTGTACCGTCTGTGAAAGTTGGTGTGTAAGTGCCTTGTTGATAACGAGGGATTAACCCGCTTTGCGTAGCAGTAGCTAACCCAAAAGCCTGCGCAACACCCGCGCGGGATTTGACGACACGCCACCTTGTTGAAACTGCCGCCCAAGCTGACCATGCTTGCCCTGCGCCTGCGTAGGTTGCGTTTGTTGGCCTTGATGTAGATTCAAATGAGACTTTCGACGTTGTGCTATTAACCTCCAAGACATACATACCGTATGCTGAGGATCCCATTCTCACATAACCAAAACTACCTGCCGATCCCGCATTTACGTTCATCCACGTTGCGCCGGTATCTAAGGAGATTTGTAAAGTTATAGTATCGGTAGCTTGGATCGGTGATAGCCACCTTACGCTGTAGTCAGTGACCGCTGTATTAGATATTACTGCCGCGCCTTGAGGTCCGTAGCCAAAACTTGTTGTGTCTGTTGTGTTGACGACAGCTTGCGTATTGAAGGCATACTCAACATCATTTTGTCCGGCGAAATTCGGTGCGCCTGCCCATTCGGCTATTGGGACGGTCGCAGTTAAGTAAAGTATATCGCCGGTGTTTAAGATAGTATTTCCGCCGACTGCCGTAAGAATACTTGCGGAATTATTCCTACCAACTTGAATATCAAGGGGGAAAGCAGAGGCCAGAACCGGAAACATACCGGACTGGGTGCCTCCTGCGTAATTTGTGCTAACATTACCTGGGAGTAGCCTATTTATGCTGCGGGTAACGCCTGTAAGTCCGGTAGGAAGTCGAACCTGTATTCCGGCTGCGGTCACTGTCCCCGACGTTATCCTTATTGAGAGTTCGACAGAATCACCTACTTGACGATAGTGGCAATCATAGGCTGACGGTGTCCCTAGTCCACTAACTGAACTTGGTGTATAGGCTATCCAAGGTCCAATCGGTGCCGCATTGATAATAGTCCCAGCGTCAACCGCTAAGTTAGTCACATAAAGGATCGCAGTACCAGCGCCCGCCGTCCTAGTTATATTTACAGTGTAGTTACCCGAATCTGAATCAGAATCAAACGCCGCTGAAAAGTTACCTGTAACTGTTGCAGTACTATTCGCAAGTATCGAATCACTAGAAACATCGGTATTAAGTACCAAACGTCCTGCTGTATTTCTTACGCTCACTGACCAGGTTTGACTGGCTTGTACAGTGTAGGAAAATCCAACTCTCATTTTTGTGTTGCGAATTGCTGCCGGTACTGTGTAAGTCCAGCGTACTCCAGAGGTCGCAGATTCTACCGCTGTTGTTGTAGCGGTTAGTTCAAAAGCTGTAGGGATTGCAGTATTGAGCGGACTATTTGCACCCGATACTCGCGCTGTAGTGTGGGAAGTGCCGTTAGTTACGCCTGTTGTTGCGTCGCTTGATGCACTCGGGTTTGTGATTAGGTTTAGAGTACCTGAACCTGATCCACCATCTGCCCATGCGGGAACACCCGATACAACTCGAAGCGATTGACCGTCTACGCCGACTGCTATTCTAGTTCCAGCGCCAGATGCGCCGCCTCTAACTAAGTCGCCTGCTGTTGTCATGGGACTAAGTGCATTAAAGCCTGCCGCTTGAGTTGTTTGTCCCGTACCGCCGTTAGCTATCGGTGTTGCGCCTGATAGCTGAGTAGCTGCTAAAACCGTGAGAGTGTTGCTTGCGCCCGCGATCGTCTTATTAGTTAGTGTTTGAGTTGAATCAACATTAACCGAGTTTCTCCAAACCGCACCGTCATATAACCTCGTGGTATTTGTTACGGTATTAAAATAAATCCTGCCGCTTATCAGCCCTGTAACCGGATCAGCCGCAAACTTCTCAACTACAGCGTTCTTTAGTTCGCCGTTAACTTCTAATGCCGCCGCTTGCGTTGCGAAAAAACATACCAATAATAAAATTCTTAACATATTTAAACTCCCAAAAGAATGAATGTGCCAGTTTTTGAAAAGCCGCCGAAATCTAAAACTACACTCGTAGCACTTGGTGTCGTTATCGTGCAATCGATCTGCTCAAAGTTATCTGCCGCCGGTTTCTTAAGCTGCCAGATCATATCCCTAGCATCAGGAAACCCAACGAGGGTTATGGTTTTCGAAGTCTCGGCAGATAAAACAACGCTTGTTTTACGCGAGAAAATAACGAATTCGGCAGGCGTAGTAGTAACACCATCTGCAAAATATAATCTTCTGATTTCACCTGGCATATTTAAACACTCCCATATTTAATTGCTGTTATTTTTGTTTTTTCAATTTCCCTAGATACCCCGATAACCTTTACATCCGCTGTTCCACCCGAAACGGTATCAGACACTAAAGTTATATCATCATTGATACTCGTTTCAGAATCTATTGTAGAAGTAGAAAACTGGTATAGGTAAACAGGATTTGAAACAACTGAAAGATGCGCGGCTATTCTGCCCGATATCGCGTCTAAAATATGAAACAACTGCTTAGGTCTATTTATATCGTATAGGTAGCGCGAAACTATGTTTTCAGATGAGGTGAATGAATTACCAATGCCGTTGGGGTCGGTCTTATCATTTACATTCTGCGCGATAACCCTAGTGAAAATATCTTGATAGTTAACTTCAAAGCTAACAGATTTATCTAAGACGTAATCATCTGTTCTTGTCTCTGTTGGTACGGGATTTTTTAAAAGGTGATATTCTGCCTTACCATCTTCGTTTGAAAATACAAAGCCAAGAGAGGAGTAACATAGCTCCTCAGCAAGTTTTAGGTAGGAACCGTATTCTGTTTCCTGAAAGTCAGGAATAGAAGTTAAAACACCAACATTTAAATCCGTATTTGCCTGCGTAAAAGTCGATGAAAGAACCTCTATACCAGAATTTTCTGCCATCCTTTTCATAACTGTGCCGTGTTTATGAAGCGGTATATCAGCAGTATTAAGACCTATTTTATAAAAAACTTTGTGGGCATTTGGATCGAGAGTACCGATCCCCGGTAAGTAACCCCTCGATTCAAAGTTATTGTAGAAATATAACTCTATAAATCTATTTCCGCCGGATGTCGTAAAATAATTATAGGCATAATCTCGAAATTGTAGAGGTCTATATTCTACGCCCTCCGGGGAAACTATAATAACAGATAGGTCTAATCGGTCAGATAAAATTACTGCTGCCGTAAATGCAGGCGTCACAGTTGCATCGGTTCTCACTATTACATCAAAAAAAGTGAAATTATCATCTATTCTTTCGACTATTCCAGATAGTATGACGGCCTGCACCATTCTGGCTGCATCGCCTAGCTGGACATCCATAGTTGCCCAGACCGCAGGGGTAAATGAAAATATAGAGACATTACCGGAATTCGAAGCGGCAAAACATGCTCCCCATTTAACATTTCTAAATGATTGGTTTGCGCTCCCGTCATGCATAACCCTACATAAACCCCAACTTCTATTTGTATTGACTGCAATAGTTTGATCGTAATTAATACATACGGCCTCGTGCATGTGCTCTGAATCTAAAATAGATGATCCAAAAACAAATCCAAGCGGAAACCCAGGCTTTAATCTGTATCTGCTGAATTGACCTATAATAAGCGGGCAAACTGTTCCATGCGATAATGGGTTCATGTTGGGAAACGATGCCGCTGTTTTATAAAAAAAACATTCATCGGCAGTATCGCCGAAATATGCAGGTTGATCTAGCTTGGCAACAGTATCAAAAATACTGATAGAAACTGACCGATTGCCAACGGTAGGAGCCTGGCATTTTCCTGTATAGACCAGCTTTATGACATCTTCAGAACCTATGCAAAGCCAGATCATGGCCGGTGAATCTTTGAACGAATCGTTTTCGGTCATGTATTTCTGGAAATCAAGGTCGGTATTTACTATCTCAAGCGAGATACTTTCAATTGTAAAAACGCCGTAAATTATATTAGGTATGCCCTGCTGAATAACTGGAGCGGCTTCAATTCTAGGTTCCCAAACTCTAAAAGGAGTTGCCGAATCTGTTGGTGTCTCGTAGGTTTGTTGGCCTTCCGAGCTAGTCATAAATATGTAGTATTTAATTACGATTACATTTGTTGTTGTACTAGGCGCTGCCGCAAGCTTTATTTCTATCTCGCCCGTGGTTTCGTTGTGATACCAAAAGTCATTTGTTACTGGTGCGGTAGTTGTTTCCGTAAGAGTGACGCCGTTTCTAGTTACCGATGAGATAGCGTAAGGCATAGTCATCGAATAAATCCCGCCGCCTTCTGCGCCCAGTAAGCTGGTAACGTGCCTCGAAGGATTTAACCGGACTAGATACCACCTAGCCGACGACCTCTTTAATTTTTCAACTGCAAAGGTCATTAAACCGGCTCTCCTCGCAAGGATACAAGGGTATATTTAAGCGCAAGCGCACTCGTAAGCAGAAAAGAAACGTAATACGAAAGAGTTTTCGTATAATTGCTACTGCCAATCGATACGTAGAAAGTGTTTCCTAGTCCGATCCATGGTTTTGTGGGGAACGTAAAACCTATCTGGCCGTACCAGTTTGCGCCAAGGTTTTCTATTAGAGATAAAACAAAGAAATCAGATGTTGCGACCAGCTTTGTTAGTGCCAGATCAGAATATACAAAGGCTTGCAATCGGTCATTTCCTGGTACTGTTCCATGGATGTAGGTAGTAAGTAAGACCTGGGTTAATTGCTGTTTATCGGTAACGCTAAACCCAAACGCCGGTACAACTTCCGCCGTATCTGCAATTCTAAAGGTGTCGAAATCCCTAAACTGAATGATCGCCATTAGCCGATTACCTCTCTAAACGAGACTGGTAAACTAAAGTAATTATAAAGAAGATGCTTCTTATCTAAGTTGCCTTGAAAGGTAACGTATTTTGTAAATTCACTTACATTATCCGATATCTCAGTCAATGGATCAAGAGCAACAAAAAACGGCTTAGTGTTTCCAGCGTATTCAAATAGGTCGGATACTATTTTTCTATCTGCCGGGACCGTCCAATCGATATCACCTTGTATAGTCCAGTATTTCGGCTTCTCTCTAAAGAATAATGAGCCGCCCTCGCTCTCACTTACATTACTTCTATCTATTTTAACTGCTCTAAAGCCGTTGTTTATGTTTCTCTGCATCGATACAGCGTCACCGAAATAGATCACTCTAATATCAAATACACTCGGTCCATTTGGGTTTGCTCTATCTTCAAAATCTACGCGCCAATATCTATAGCTAGTGTCGGCAGATGTCAGGAATTTAAAGATACCGTCCGCTGTTGGCACTACTGTTTCAGATAGCGGGGGACTAGAAAAATCATCTAGGTTGTTACCCTTAATCGTAACGGTCGCGGTCTCTGGGATAGGGAAACTACTCGATAAGGAACCGATCGCTATAAAACAGTCAATAGGTGCCTGGTTAAGTAGATCGAATTTAATCCATTCTGTTGTGTGTATTCTGATTACATCTGCAACAGTGGACACGCCTACGCTAGTATCAGTTGCTCCTAGAAATCCAATCATATCCCAGATTGCATTTACGGTTTGCGATAACCTCAGTATGGCGGTACCTGACGACCTGCCTACCGTGAACTTGTAGGTAGTAGTTGAATAGCTAACGGTCCAGTTAGTAGATGATGCATTAAGACTGGTTTGAATATGTGCAGCAAGTAAAACACCAGTTGCGTATACCGCACTTGTGAGAGCTACGGTTTTATCTGCACCGTCGTTTATATAGATGTTGAGGTTTGCCGAGGTAACTTCAAACGCGCCCGAAGGTCTCCATCCTGTAAAGCGGTACGAATCAAACGCGCTAGTAAGCGGGAAACCGGCCAACTGTGACGATACCGTTCTAGTAGTTGAGCGGGCATCGCCGAAATTATTGTACATAAACTTAACGGGTTCACTCATACCGTAACCCTCTCGTTTCTTCTGTTCAGATCAAGGATAGTTCTGCCTAAAACCTTCTTATCTATCGTGACCTCAATTGTTTGTGGACTAGCCATACCCATGTTAGCTGCGATCTGTCTGAGTAGTGCGATAGCTTCTTGATTACCAAATCCCGCACCGCCTGCGCTTGATAGAAATTCTTTTAGATCGCCGTTTGTACTACTATCTACTACCCGCTCACCAGAGGTAAGACGCGCTGGAAATGTATCGTTAGGAAACCCACTTGGTACTTCTGTTAACCCGCGAGCAAAGCCGGGACTACTGCCGGTTAGAGCTATGGTAGTGCTCCCCGCCTTTGGTTTTTGTTCTTGCGCTATAACGGCCTGCTGCGTTTTTGTTGTCGAAACCTTTTCAGCATATGCGGTTTTAAATGAGCTAACACTTGATGCATTTGCTGCATCTTCACTTATTTTTATTTTGGATAGTTCTGATTTGTAATCAGTTGTAAATTGCTTAATTGCCGTTGTTTTTATTTGTAATGTACTTTGAGCCGATGTACCTATGCCCGCATCAACTTTTTTAGATTCATTTAACTGCTCTAGTTTTTGATCGGTCCACTTCTTAAATACCTTGGATGATTCGCCGCCTAAAACGCCTTCAAGTGTTGAAAAGGATTTGATTGCGGCTTCTCTACCCTTTGAAGCCTCGGCGTCCCGTCCGTAATTCTTAGCCCTTTCGGACGTGGAAGCCCTAGAAGATGTAGCTGTTGCGTTATCTGCCTCAGCTATTTTAAGAGCGGCACCGTCTACCTTATCTTGTAGGGATTTAAAACCAAGATTGAATTTTTCTTGCGCTTCAACATTATTCGCAAAAAACATCCCGAATTTTTCAGAGGCCGCCTCAGCTTTTACTGCTGCCGCCTTAGCCGCTTCGCCGCCAAACAGTGCAGCGTCAAGCTTAGTTGAGAGCCTGTTTAATTCAAGCATACCCAACACCAGAACGCTTGCTGCATTAGATAACCCCTGGAACGCTCTTATGGTAAAACCCAAAATAGGCATGGCAGCGGTAAGACTAAAGGCTAATACTTCTACTCCAAGGGTAACGAAGTCGCTTAATGATTTTTCGTTTTCATTAACTTCAGCTTGCATCTTTACGAAAATATCTGTGACCGCTTTTATAGTTGCAAGCAAAGCAGGATTTTCAATAATAATCTTGCCGAATGATTCTTGTAAATTACCGAAAGCGTTTTCTGCTTGCTTTATAGAACCTGCATATGTGTTGATCTGAGCCTCTGCTGAACCGCCGAGTGCTGCCTGTACAGCCCTTATGCCCGCACCGCTGGCTAGCGCTTCTTTGGTAATACCCCTTAATGCTTCTCTCAAAACGGGTGATCGACCAGTAATGCCTTCATAGGTTTTACCAAGTGCTTCAACTGAGGTAGCTAAACTATCTCCCGTAACGGCAGATAATTCTGTTGCCGCTCTCACGAGATCTTGTGACTGTGAGTTAGTAAGTCCCATTGCCTTAGCAACAGCTAGTTGACTGATAATTAAATCATCGCCGTGAGTAGTTGTTAATTCCATCTGGTCAGCGAAGGCAGCAAAATCGGTCATCGCCTTGTTGGAAAAACTGCCCGTTGCTTTTAACTGTTGAGCAAGCGAAGCCATAGCCTGTTCCTGCATAACAGCGGCTTCTATACCAGATTCGAAAAAGTCGATTACTTGTTTACTTGCAAATACTGCTACCGCTGCCGCCGCTGCCACTTTTAAAAAAGTAAAAGCCGAGCCGACATTTTTTCCCATATCACCGGCTTTAGATTCGAAATCCTTGAGAGACTTTTTCGCGCCTTCGGTAACTACTTCGACTTCTAAGACTGCTTTATTAGACATTTCGCTTACCTTTCTTGGCCTTCTCTTGTTGGATTTCTTGCAGCTTTAAATCTATCGCTATAAAGGCGTCAGCGTTATCAGCGCTTAACAGTGCCAGGTCCGAAGTAAACCCTAAGCTTGCTAATCTTTTTCTTGAGCAGTAATCATGAATAATTAAATTCATCGGACTATCGTATGTGTGGCCTCGAAATATTGCAGCCGCCGCCCGCCTTAACTCGGCTGCAACAGCGGGTTTCCGTAACGAAACTTCCCGATCAATTCGTTAATCATTTCCTGACCGAGTGCGCCGACCTCAGAATCGTACTTAACAGATTCGTAGCTATCGAATATAAAACCGTCATCGATTCTTTTTATATTAATTTCCACTATCCAAGCTGGTAACTGGTCTTTGATATTTTTTATACGTGCTTTGGTTTTTTTCAGAGTGAGTGCATCTTTTTCAGCTTCAGACATTTCCACGCCTTCGATGCTTTTTTCCATATCGTAATCAGCAATGAAAAAGAAATCGTTTCGTTCGTCATATGTTGGGACGTTTAAAATAACGTATCCTTCATATTTTCCTTCAGAACAAATCGAAGGCGTAAACTTTTTAGTCGGTCGCATTATATCTCCGTAAATATTTGGATATCAGCTAGTTTTTTAAAGAGAAACTAGTCAAAACTCTTTTTTTATAGCTGGCCTAGGTAAAATTCAGGCGTTCCAGTGTCAGATACAAACGGCTGTAAAGTCATCTCAAGAGAAACTAAACCGTCATCGTTTGTAATCATGATCGAAGTGATTTTAGATTGCGGTGCGTAAGAGTAAACCACTGAGCCAGGTAGCCAGTTGCCGCCTAGTTTCGCTCCCATAGTGGTTTGGAAACGGATAGCATCGCCTTTTCTAAACCGCGCCATCTGCTTAGCATCGTACTGAGTAAGAAGTGCGGTAACAGTTATCTCAGCTTCTCGGCTATTGATAATTGCAGCACTTCGACCAGATTCAGAGCAAATATCTTCGATTTTTCTCACGCCGTTTGAGAGTGTAACGCTAACTTCAGAAGGGTTAAAGCAAGCAAAATCAGTTTGATTACCAATCATAACTTCCTGATTCTTAGCAATGATCGACTGACTTGGATCAAATGAAGGCGTATGCGGCGCTGCATATGACTGAGCGTTGTCAGAAGTGTAACCAGTCGCGGGAGCTGCGCCTGTATCGTCGGCAGCGACTAGAAACCCTAGCTTAGTGCCAACGCTGTTGGCCGCATTTACGCCGGTATTCCAGAGCAGGGATAAAACCGCACCCGTAGAAGTGATCAAGTACCTGCCAGTCGCGTCAACGTATGTGCATGAGTGAGTTTCACCTACACTTGCAGCGTTCATTCCAGTAGTAACCGCTTCTGCTAACTCGTGAGGGTCTTTGTACCACTTGGAAGCAACAGCGGCAGCAAATGTACCGTCGTCATTTGTGAAGTCGATAAATGTCTGAGTGGGAGAGATAAAAATTGGATCAAAGAAAAATGCAAGCGCCTCAAATGAGGCAGTCGCGTTAACCGCTTCGTTAGCCGTTAGAGAGAAACTAAAGTCGTTAATCAAAGCGCCGGAAACAGCCTGAACCGCGCCGCCGTTACCGCCGTACCACCAAAGAGACAGGCTCTTATGCAAAGAGTTTGCAGGTGTCCAGTAGACCGGTCTACCAAGTCCGACCGCTGTTCCAGGTGCGTTAGGTAAATTAAATGAAGGAGTAATGTCGTCTGTTGCTACGCTGTGAACCACTCTTACGCGAAACCCGTTGACCGGATCTTTGATGAGCATACCGTAACCCTGGCCAACCAAAGAAGCCGCACCTGTTACTTTTATGAGCGAAGCTGTAGAAGCTGCCGCTGTTGATCTCTGAGTGCCTTCAATTGTCTGAGTACCGAAAAAAGATTCGGCGATATCTCCCCACTGGGGTTCAGTGCCTTCGACGCCGCTACCTTTTAGATAAAAAGAAAGCGAAGCGGTAGGATTTTCGCCGCCTTGAATAGACGCTGCCATACCGATAGATGATTTAATTTCTAGGTTTTCGATCTGATCGAAGTTTGGCTCAATAGCGAAGTCATCTTGTAGAGGAACGTAGTCCGTTGCAGCTTGCGGCGCTCTCAACAGATTTTGAGTTACCTCAGTGACTACGCCTAGTACCGAATTTCTGCTGGAAATAGTAGACATTTATATTCTCCTAAGGTGTTAAATCTTCGAAATACTCGAAAGCAAAGTTTGACTGCAAAACAAAGTACCTGGAATTTTCCAACAATAAATATTCAAGTCCATTGTCCGATGTATATCTTGCGCGTGCGGCTTTATTATTTAAGCTTGGATCGCGTTCAATCGCTCTGATAACTTGAAACTGGTCTTCTAAAATATCTTTTTCTATTTCTTCCCGACGTGCGGTATCGTGCTCGGTAGCTGATACTTGCCTAGTGATTATGATCGCTATCTCGCGGTCTATAGATAACTGGCAGCTAAGTTGACGCTCGGTATTAGTTCCAGGTCCAAAGGCAATACCGAAACCGTTTTTTAGAATTACGTTTGCAGTCTTTTCTATCTCGTATGGGTTAGCTATTTGACGCGATGAGGTAAGAACGGACTTAATAACCGTTTCAAACTCATTTCTGATATCTGTTATTTTACTCATCAATTACCTGGTAAAAAATGTTTGAGCATGTCTTTTTTCTTGCGGCGAAATAAAGCCGTTTCCGTCTCTGTCAGTCTCAAAATACTTGAGATCAACTGCCTTGATAAATTCTGCCGATGCGAGTTTCTTAGCCTCACTATACGCTGAACCTAGCCCGCCGTAAATAATTTCTGCTGTTTTATGTACGCTGGCTTCAAGTAGCAGAGACCAGTCAAAGAGCTGTTCACGCCGCATGATTATATTCTTTTTCCTTAGCTCTCTTTCTACCGCCTCGGCAGCGGAAAAGCCTTGCTCTAACCAGTCGGTTTTACCGGTCTCGAAGGCGTCCATTAGATCGACGTTGCGAAGGTCAGGGTAAAATGTGTGAAGGTCATTGTCCGTACTGTACAAGTTGCCGATGTAGGCCAGGGAAGTAAGCGGGTTTAAGTCTGCTGAAAAAGTCCAGCGCGACCAGTAGAGATCATAAATATAAACGCTCGATAGTGCCGGGATATCGTGCGAATCTTGCTCCACTCCCCAACCACGGTTATCCTGGTCAAGTGCGAAGGAAATCATTCCAGATTGTGCAAGTGTTGTGCTGGTGGAAAAGCTGGTTTTCGTTTCATCTACCAAGTCCTTGGTAGCGGTCCACTGTGATCCGTCCCATACGGCGATAGAGACAGTGGAAGCGAGGTCGTTAACTGTACCGATTTTAAAATAGCGGCAATTAAACGGTAATTCTGTCCCGATATAGAGCGTATCCGTTGCTGCCTTGTAGTCAAATACAACATTACTAGATGCTCTAAAATCATTTAAAGACCGAGATATATCTTTCTTCGTACCGTTATCATCCCAGATTAATCGCTGTTTTCTGTTCATTTGCCTCACCGTTTTTTATTATATTTAATGATTGTTTTTTACGGTAAATCGGGCATGTCACTAACGATTGTTGCGCCGTTAAATGGATTGCCCACTGTTTCGAGTGCAGCTTTAGCATAAATCAGAGGTTGATATTCTGGTCAAGAAGCGACTTAAATAAAAGGTTAGCTAATAAACCCCCATCGGCAATTACTAGCTAACCTCTCACCAACTGATTACGGTTTAATGTAACCAATAACGAATTCGATTCGACCTGCTGTAAGTGCTGCCGTTGCAACAGTCATCAGCAACTTGTCGTTTACTGCCATTATGATCGGAGTAGGCAACACGTTTGGCGCGCCTTCGACCGGTAGAGGCAGGATAGTTGCGTTAGCTGTTAGGTTTGCAACCGCGCCCTGAGTTACGTTCATAAAGCGCGATGTTGCACCGGTTATGCCGTAGATAACAGTTGCAGAACCGCCGGATGTACATGCAGCTTTAACTGTCAAATGTGCGTGAACAATCAAAATGCGTGAGCTTGCGATCATCAGATCATAAACGCCAACCGCGCCGGTATCGGCTGCAAAGTCATAAGAGACTCGCAGGTACTCTAGTTGGTTTGGAAACCCTGGCTTCTCAGATGTATATTCTCTTACTACTGGCATATCAATTCTCCTTTAATGTGTTTTTAGAAACTTTCTTGATCGGAAGTGTCGGAATAATCCAAGCGATATGTGCGCCGCCTTGAGAGTAAATAGAGACTATCCGGTAAGGCAGTTTGATCTGCCTTAGCTGAGCCTTCAAATCTTCCGGAGAAGAACCTGAAAGATGCTCTATGTTTTTATTCTCGCTTAAGCTATCGCCTAGAAATTCCATTAAGTTAATCCTTAAGAGTTATAGATAGCGACACACTTGTTCGCGCCGTCAATTCCAGCCTTAGCGCCGACAATCAAACGGATAGAGATAACGTATCCGAATTGTTTGTTGCTGTGTAGGTCAGAGACTTTGATTTCCGGCATTGCTTGCATAACAAGATGCATAAAATCAGGATGAAAAGCGAGTGCCATATCTTCTGAGCCAGTTATGAAAGAAGGCTTAACAGTAGCGCTTAAAGAGTTATCCTCGAGCATGTTAAAGCCGAAACGTTGACGAGCCATCTGGCCGCCGATAACTGGTGATTCGCCGCCAACAAAGTCGGCAGATGTCAGGGTTTGAGCGTTTAAAAGGTCGGTCATGTAACTTGGATCAGCAAGCAACCACCAGCCGCCGTCCTTTGCCCATTTTGCTTGGCTAGCAAGCTTGCGGACATTGTTAACTTGGCTCGCGTTGAAATCAGTTACGCCTGAAAGTCTGTGAGCAGGTGATGCAGAGGAAGGCAAAACCAAGCTGTAAAGATATTTGTTGAGTTCGATCTCAACAGCTTCCATAAGACCTTGACGGATTTTAGAATCTTGCTGTCCGATTTGAGACTGGAGTTGCGCCAAATCATCAAACTCGTAACCGGCAGAAATTACCTGGTCAGCTACGATGTCGATGTTGCTAGTGCTCAAAGTCTGAGTTTGAAACACTTCGTGATTTGATCCAACAGTGCGGCGTTGCGCGGTTGGTCGGTTAACTTGGGATACGCGAACTCGGTCGCCGTACGCTTTGATTTCGCCTTGGTATGCTTTGTTAACCAGTGAAGGCAACAAAGTATTTTCCTTCAATTGGTCCATAAAGACTGGAGACCAGAAAGCTTGGACCTGGTTTTGAACGTCTGCTAGTAAAGTTACACTCATGATCTACCCTCTCGTTATTTTGGTATTGTTACACGTCCCTCTCGCACGGCAGACCATTTTACCGGATCGTTATGCTTAAGAGACTTCCACGCTTCATAGTCCATTTTAGAGTTTGGGTTACCTTGCGGCGCGTTACTTGGCATATTGTTTTGACCGCCCGCTACCTTAATGGTTTCGGGAAATGTCTTACGATATGCCTCTACTGTTTTTGCTACTGTCATCTCATCTACCATCTTAGTTGTTGGGTCTAAGATGATTTGATCTAACGGTATTAAGTCCCAGTAGTGTTGCGGCAATTCCCCGCCAAGCGTTTTTAAAAAAGCGTCTAGTTTCTTAGCTACTACTCGCTCATTTTCTATTGCAGAAAGTTTCTCGTTAGCTGCCTTAAGTTGCTCATCCCTGACCTGAGCCAACTTCTCGAAATCTTTTTGACGCTCTAGTTCAGTGGTTTCCCGCTGGGATTCTCGCGCTTTGATTTCTGCTAGCTCACTCTCAAGCTGAGAGTTTCTTTCGGCAGTCCGTTTTTTCTCTGCTAATAGTTTTTGATGAGTTTCGTAAGCGACTACATCTTTTTTGGCCGGATCATCTCCACTGGAAACGATTGGCGGGATGATCCCACTGGGATCGGCTAGCGTACTCATACTCTGAAATCTCCTTTGATTAGATCATTTAGTTTTTGATTTGACAAGAGCCGAAAAATATTTCCTAAAAGTCTTTGCGACCTCTGCAACCTCATCGCTTGCCAAGTCCATAAACGGCCTGGTCTCTGATACGTGCCCTGCTACTTCTTTATTTCTGTTGGTATCGAATGTAATAAGGACACCTTTTTGAGTTTTTACGCGCACTAAACCGTTTAGCATCTTACCTGAAAAGGTTAGGTTTGATTTACGAGCCGAGGCAAACGGCGATAACCTGCCAGAGTTTTTCTGCCGAAACTTGATATATGTCTTGGACAATGGTTTGAGTTTTATCTTGCTATCACCGCTCACTCCCTTACCTGACCGAGTACGCCGCCTAATGATATCGATTGCGATATTACCTATAACTAGAATACCGCTACGGTTAGCGTCTTTGATTACTGACTTCAGCTTGCTCGTAAAATTTGCTACGCCCTTATCAAAACTACTCATAGCTACTAGTCCATTTAGTCGGCGGTAAGTGATAGCCAAGATAATCCAAAATAGATTGCGCCTTTTCTTTAGTCATCCCGAACTTACCCGCAACATATTCACAAGCTAACTTATGAGCCAGCGTGTCAGTGCAGCACTCGTATAAACAGTCTTTGTAGAAATCTAGGAAGTCGTTTTCAAATACTTCCATTAGTGATTTTTGTCTGATTTAAATTCGCCGCACCATTCATCTTTTTCCACTGTAGGAAAACCCACGCATGGCGTGAACCCGTCATCGGGATCGTGTACAACTGTGATGGTCGGCGGATACCTACGGCAAAAAAAATCAACAAAGTAAATGCATTCGCCGCACGTCATTTAAACTCCCTCAGTATGTCTTGTAGTTCTCCCTTGTTTATACCAAGAAACGGACGGGTTTTGCTATTACCATCTGCTTTGTCATTTGACAGGGTGCCGTTTTCAAACCCGATCAGGATATTATTTCCACGTGCTGACAAAATCCTTAGCTCATCTAACATCTCGCCCGATAGCTTTAGGTTTATTTCGCCCGCTGATTTACCTGCCCTCTTAAAGACTGCTGACTTGACGTAAGAATCAGAGTAGGCAGGGAAGTTAAAGCGCCTACCTGACTTGATACCTACCCCTGACAATGTTCTATCTCTGATGTATTCCAAGATGTTTTCAGCGATAACGTCTCGGTCATCTTTAGATAGGTCTAGGTCATCAGGTAATTCTATTTTCGTTTTCATCCACGCCAATGTTAATTACCTCGTTGGTGTCGATCTCGCTAAGTAGCTGATCAATATCTTCGTCAGTCATTTCTGGGTTAAGCTTTTTAAGCACAATCTTTTTGGTAGTGAGACCAGCCTTAAGTTCCTCGATCGATTCTTTTACTAGCTCACTTCGTTTTTGCATCGATAGCTGTTCAGGAAATTTAACCGTTACAGTTGAGGTCGGACGGTAGAACGTGCGGTTTTCTATCAGTCCAAGATTTGACCAGATAGGATGCATTTTGTGCAGTACTAAGTCCCATAGTTCTTCCTCAGCATGTTTGAAGTAAGGCACTTGCTCTTTGCGGTCATCGGCGGTATCTGCCTCATCGATCATCTTTGAAATACCAGATGAGAAGTTTGTCCCGTTGATATCACCGATTGATCCCGGACGTACCCCGCGTGAGTTAAGACAGAAA
>Ga0209284_10003779_pt1 | contig 18089 bp, 15 predicted proteins | sample FRY03_FD_187211 | JGI IMG/M metagenome (GOLD analysis project Ga0209284, IMG submission 187211) | Freshwater microbial communities from Lake Fryxell liftoff mats and glacier meltwater in Antarctica - FRY-03 (SPAdes) (version 2) | ecosystem: Environmental > Aquatic > Freshwater > Ice > Glacier... | reverse complement strand
TTACGATCATTTAATCAATAATTTTGGATTCAGGGCCTGTCAGGCAGATACTGGAGCTTGCGAGTCTGGGTCCTGAGATATGCTGCGAATGTTCTGCACCGAACGCTACACGACCGACGCCTCCGGGGTTCCCGGTATTCTGGCAGCCGCAGAGTCCTGCGTGCTGCGTCATCTCGGGATGCTTGATGATGCTGTACAGGAGGGGCCAATCCTGCTTGGCCCCGCACCAATGGATGCGGATTTCCTGATCTCGGTCCTCTTGTCGTGGCTGGACCGCGACAAGATTGCAAGCTGGGCCCCGATTTCTGGTATTGGCCAATGCTGTGACGACTGACATCCGCCTTTTCGAGTTCGCGGCCCGCAACCTCTGATGGGGTAGGGCCGATCCATGGGTCGCCGACCACGCCCCAAGCTGCGGGTGGGCTACCCTATTGTTGCGATGTTTAAGCTGTCCTTGATGGGGCAGGGATTCGTTGACCCCGGACCGCAGAAGAAGGCCCGGTATGTGTTCAGGCTTGACTGCGTCAATAAACTGAATGATCATTCAACCAGATGTCGGAAAGAATCAGAGCCAGCCTCTTTCAAGACACCCATGGAGTTTGAGGGGCGCAGAAAAAGAACGTGCTGCTTGTCTGCTCCGGGGGCTGCAAGGCTTGCAGGATGCAGACGGTGCAGCCTGAATGTTCGCTGGAGGCTTTGGGATGACCACGATCAGCGGTGACGCATCTGCGTCGAACAGGCGCCACCAGCACATCGACGTCTTGCTTGAGCCCGCGCGGTTCGGCCCGGTTGTTCGCAAATCATGTTGCATCTGCGCGACATGATGAATTGGCACCTATCGCGTCGGGCGTTTCTGGCGACGGCAGCCTCGGCCGCTGCCTTGCCGCGTCTTGCTGTCGCGCAACCCACCAATCCAGACGTTGTCGTGATCGGCGCCGGTGCGGCTGGCATAGCGGCGGCGCGGCGCCTGATCGCCAGTGGGAAATCGGTCGTCGTGATCGAGGCGGCGGACCGGATCGGCGGCAGAGCCCACACGGACCACACGACCTTTGGCACGTCCTACGATCAAGGCGCGGCCTGGTTGCAAGGGCCAAGCGGTCTGCCACATGTCGATCTGGCGCGAAGGCAAGGCTACACGCTGGTCGATCATGACAACGCCGGCGAAGCTTTCTTTGTTGGCAATCGTCCGGCTGACGCATCCGAGTGGGCCGCTTATGCACGGGCCAACGACCGGATCGAGGCCGCGATCCAAGGCGCGCCAGACGTATCTGCCGCCAGCCGACTGCCTGCAGACCTGCCGATGTCGGCTTCGGCCCAAAGCTGGATCGGTCCGATGGATCACGGCGTGGATTTCGCCGACCTGTCGCTTGGGGATGTAAACAGCTCCGGCAGCTATGCCTACAACTTTCTGATCCGCGAGGGTCTGGGCACGCTGGTCGCCGATCTGGGCGCAGGCCTGCCGATCCTGACCGGTATCGCGGCGCGTGTGGTCGATTGGGGCGGGCCGGGCGTGCGGGTCGAAACGGACAGTGGCACGATTTCAGCTGCGGCCTGCATCCTGACGGTATCCACCGGCGTGCTGGCGTCTGGCGCGATCCGGTTCACGCCCGACCTTCCACCCGAAAAGACGCAGGCTATCGACGACGTACCGATGGGACTGCTTTTGAAGATCGCGCTGCAGTTTGATGGCGAGCGCTTTGGCCTGACAGAAAACGACTTCCTCACCTACGCCGTCCCCGACATCGTGCCGGCACCGGCCAGCTATTTTCTGACCTGGCCTGCGGGCAGTGATCTTGCCGTCGGCTTTGCGGGCGGGGCATTCGGATGGGAGCTGAGCGCCGCCGGCGAAGCCGCTGCCGTGGATTTTGCGCTGGGCGCGTTCGTCGCCATGATGGGCAGCCGTGCCCGGTCGCATTTCGTCAAGGGGCACATGTCTGGCTGGGCGTCGAACCCGTTTACGCTCGGTGCTTATTCCGCCGCGCGTCCCGGCAGGCACGGCTCGCGCGCCATCCTGGGTCAGCCTCTGGGCGACCGGGTCTTCTTCGCTGGAGAGGCGGTCGCAGATCGTTACCATGCGCTTGTGACCGGCGCGCACATCAGCGGCGAGGCTGCGGCCGACGCGGCGTTGGCTGCGCTTGGCGGCCCCGATGCATGCGGGTTCTGCAAGGCGCGGGCAATACAGCATGAGGATTTGTTGGAGACGTTGGAATGAACAGGATCACCGGTGGCATGACTGCGACGAACAAACGCGATCCGCGCTATGACATCCTGTTCGAACCCGTGAAGATCGGCCCGGTCACGGCGAAGAACCGCTTCTACCAGGTGCCGCACTGTAACGGCATGGGCCATCAATACCCGTCTGCCATGGCCGAAATGCGCGCGATCAAGGCCGAGGGCGGCTGGGGCGTGATCTGTACCGAACAGGTCGAGATCCACCACACGTCCGAGCTTGCGCCGGTGATCGAGGGGCGGCTTTGGGATGACCTCGACATCCCGGTGATGCGCAAGATGACCGACAAGCTCCATGCTCATGGTGGCCTTGCCGGGATCGAGCCCTGCTATGACGGCATGACAACGCCAAACCGGTATAGCCGCGAGATCCCCATGGGGCCATCGGCGCGGCCTGTGGCCTACCTTGACCCGGTTCAGGCGCGGGCCATGGATGCGACCGACATCCGCAATGTCCGCCGCTGGTATGTGGATGCCGCCCGCCGCGCGCGTGTGGCCGGGTTCGACATCATCTATGTCTATGCCGGGCACGGGTTGAATGTGCTGTCGCAGTTCCTGTCACGGCGGACCAACGACCGGACCGACGATTATGGCGGAAGTCTGGAGAACCGGGTGCGGCTGCTGCGCGAGGTGCTGATCGACACCAAGGAAGCGGTAGGCCACGACTGCGGCATCGCCCTGCGTCTGGGTGTCGAAGAGCTTCTGGGCGACGAGGGGCTGAGTTCTGAGGGCGAAGGCCGCGACGTTGTCGAGATGCTGGCAGAGATGTCCGATCTCTGGGATGTGAACCTCAGCGATTGGGCCAACGACAGCATGACCTCGCGCTTTGCCGCGAGCGGTTTTCAGGACAGCTACATTTCCTTCGTCAAGAAGGTGACGTCAAAGCCTGTCGTGGGCGTCGGCCGCTACACTTCGCCCGATGCGATGGTGTCGCTGATCCGGTCTGGCGTGATCGATCTGATCGGTGCCGCGCGGCCGTCCATCGCCGATCCGTTCCTGCCGAAGAAGGTCGAGGAAGGCCGGATCGAGGACATCCGCGAATGTATTGGCTGCAACATCTGTGTGACCGCCGACTTTACCTCGACCCCCCTGCGCTGCACCCAGAATCCGACCATGGGCGAGGAATGGCGCAAGGGCTGGCACCCCGAAAGGATAGCCCCACGCCACGCGGCAGAAAGCGTCCTGATCGTTGGCGCAGGGCCTTCGGGGTTGGAGGCCGCCCGCGCGCTCGGCCAGCGCGGCTATGAGGTGACGCTGGCCGATGCAGACAAGTCCCTGGGTGGCCGCGTGCTGCGCGAGGCGACATGCCTGCCCGGCCTGATGGAGTGGAAGCGTGTCGCCGATTATCGCGCGTATCAGATCGGCCAGATGGTGAATGTGCAGACATTCCTCAGCAGCCCACTGACCGCAGACGAGGTGCTTGAATTCGCGGCCGACCACGTCGTGATCGCGACCGGCGCGCGCTGGTGCGACAGTGGCATTGGCCGTGCCCTCAATCGACCGATCCCGCGTGATGCGGGCGCCTGCATCGCGACTCCGGATGCTATCATGCTGGGCGAAGTGCCCGGTGGTCCGGTGGTGATCTTTGATGACAATCATTACTACATGGGCGGGCTGCTGGCCGAGAAGTTGCGTGCGTTGGGCTGCGACGTGACGCTGGTTACCCCGGCGGCAGATGTATCAGGCTATACCCACAACACGCTTGAGCAGGAGCGGATTCAGCGGCGCCTGATCGAGATGGATGTGAAGATCCTGGCGCTGCACAGGGTGGTTCATCTTGGTGCGGCATCGGTCACGGTCGCCTGCAACTTTACCGACCGTGCGCACGAGATTGCTTGCGGCTGCTTTGTGCCTGTTACCATGCGGCAGCCGATCGACGCGCTGTACCACGACCTGCGCGCCCGTATTGCCGCAGGCGTTGCTGCGCCGTCGTCTTTGACCCGGATTGGCGATTGCTTCGCCCCCGGCACCATCGCCGCCGCCGTCTATGCCGGCCACCGCTTTGCCCGCGAACTGGGCGAGCCTGCCAGCGATGCCGTCCCCTTCAAGCGCGAATTGCCCGCGCTTGCGCCCTTTTGATCCAGAAGGAGCCGCGCATGGCCCGCGATCCGCGCTACGACATCTTGTTCCAACCCCTGAAGATCGGTCCGGTGACAACGAAGAACCGCTTCTACCAGGTGCCGCATTGCACTGGCATGGGCTATCTTCGGCCCAACACGCTGGCCCATATGCGGCGCATGAAGGCCGAAGGCGGCTGGGGCGTGATATGTACTGAATACAATTCGATCCATCCGACCTCGGACGACCTGCCGCATGTCTCGGCCGCGCTCTGGGACGACAGCGATATTCGCGCCCATTCGCTGATGACGGACATGGTCCATGCGCATGGCGCACTGGCTGGCGCGGAACTGTGGTATTCCGGCGCACGCTCGGCAAACCTGATGAGCCGCCTGCCGTCGATGGATGTGGCAAGCCTGCCCAACCTTGCAGGCATGCCGTTCCAGGCCCGGGCGATGGACAAGACCGATATCGCCAACCTGCGCCGCTGGCACCGCAAGGCCGCAGTTCGGGCGCGGGATGCGGGCTTTGACGTGGTCTATGTCTATGCCACGCACGGCTATCTGTTGGCAAACTTCCTTGATGCGCGCGTGAACACCCGGTCTGACGAATATGGCGGCAGCCTAGAAAATCGGGTGCGGCTGGTGCGGGAACTGATTGAAGAGACCAAGGATGCGGTCGGCGACCGCTGTGCCGTTGCCGTCCGCTTCAAGGCGGACGATACCATCGGCGAGGATGGCCAGCCTATCCATGGCGAGCGGCGCGACATGTTCGCGATGCTGGCCGACCTGCCCGACCTTTGGGACATCAACATCGCCGACTACTCGCTTGAGATGGGCGTCAGCCGCTTCACCAAGGAGGGCGCGCTGGAACCCTACATGTCCTGGGTCAAGTCGGTCACCTCCAAGCCGGTGGTGACGGTGGGCCGGTTCACCTCGCCCGATACCATGGTCAGCCAGATCAACCGGGGCATCACCGATCTGATCGGTGCCGCGCGGCCGTCCATCGCCGACCCGTTCATCCCCAAAAAGATCGCGGAGGGTCGGTTCGAGGACATCCGCGAGTGCATCGGCTGCAACATCTGCTATTCCGGCGACAGCACCGGCACGCCGATCCGCTGCACCCAGAACCCAACCATGGGCGAGGAGTGGCGCAAGGGCTGGCACCCGGAACGGGCCAGGCCCGCCCGATCCGCCGCCTCGGTTCTGGTCGTGGGCGCAGGTCCCGCGGGGCTTGAGGCGGCACGGACGCTTGGCTTGCGCGGCTACAGCGTCATGCTGGCCGAGGCCACGCGTGAGTTGGGCGGCCGTGTGGCGCGTGAGGCGACCCTGCCGGGGATGAGCGAATACATCCGCGTCCGCGACTACCGCGAGCAGCAGTTGCAGAAGATGCCGAATGTCGAGGTGTTCCGCGAAAGCCGGATGACCGCGCGCGATGTATTCGACGTGGGTGCCGCCCATGTTGCCATCGCCACTGGCGCCACCTGGCGGCGCGACGTGTTCGACGGCAAGACCTATGTCGACATCACGTCAGACGGGGCCACGGTCCTGACCCCTGACGACATCATGGCAGGCCACCTGCCGCAGGGGCCGACCGTGGTCTTTGACGGCGACAATTACTATATGGCCGGCGTGATTGCCGAAGCCGTCGCCCGGTCCGGCCAGCCCGTGACCTATGTAACCGAAGAAGACAGTGTCTCGGCCTGGGCCGAAAAGACCTCGGAGCGGTGGCGCGTCCGCACGCATCTGATGGAACTGGGCGTCGAGATCGTCACCGCGCATAGCCTGACCGGCTTCGATGGGCAGACAGCAACGCTGAAATGCGCCTATTCGGGTCGCGAAAAGACGCTGAACGTCAGTGCGGCGGTGCTGGTCGCACAGCGCACACCCAACGATGACCTCTATCACAGCATCCTTGCCACGGTCGATGGCGATGCGACCAGACTGCCCTTCACGCTGACCCGGATCGGCGACGTCGATGCCCCCGCCATCATTGCCGCCGCAATCTATGCCGGACATCGCTATGCCGAGGAACTGGAGGAGATCGTCGATATCGACGAGCCGATGAAACACGACCGGCCCGATGTGGGCGCAGTCCTGTCTGTCGCGCGCCCCGCCGAAAAAGTGCGCGATTATTTCGGCACCCTTGTTGCCTACTATGAGGAAGAGATCAGCGGCGAAGCCTGGTATGACGCGCTGGCCAATCTGTTTGACGGCGACCGGCGCGACAAGATGCGCCTGCTGGCCGAGGTCGAGCGTCACACGGCCGCGATCGTCCGGCCGCTGATCGACAAGCACGGCCTGGACGTGCAGGATCAGGTCGCCCTGATTTCCGAGGGCCGAATGGCTGCGGCGCGATGGGCCGGCGACTGGAATGGTCTGATCGCCTACATGCGTCAGGGCTTTCCCGCGTATGTCCCAGCGTTCGAGGCACTTGAGGCGATGGCCCCGCCCGCCGACCGCGCGATCCTGCGGCGAATGACCGAGCACGAGCTGGTCGCCATCGACTTTCTTGAACGGGAGGTTGGCGGTGACCCCGACAGCATTGCGCCTCTTATGACCTTTCTTGCCGTTCCCGCGACCGCAAAGGCCGCCTGATCCATGCCGCCGATCGCCCATGAACGCACCGTTCTGGCTCACAGCCTGTGGGCCGACACGGCCAACCCAAGCCCGCCGCGCCCGGCCTTGTCGGGTGCGGTGCGGGCGGATTGCGTGATGATCGGCGGTGGCTTCACCGGGCTGTCGGCGGCGCTGCACCTGGCCGAGGCTGGCCAGGATGTGGTCCTGCTGGAGGCCGAGACCGTGGGCTGGGGCGCGTCCGGCCGGAATGGCGGGCAGGTGAACCCCGGCCTGAAGGACGGCCCGGCAGCGCTTGCCGCGCGGTTTGGCGCCGACCTAGGCGGGCGGATGACGCGACTGTCGGGCGCAGGCGGTGATCTGGTCTTCGATCTGATCGAGAAGCACAAGATCCGGTGCGACGCCCGCCGTGTCGGGTGGATCCGCGCGGCCCACACCCGCAAAGCGCTGGCAAGTCTGCACGCCGTCGCCGCCGAGTGGCGCGTCACGGGTGCGCCCGTCGATGATCTTGGCGCGGTTGACATGCAGCGGCTTCTGGGCGCGCCCGGCTATGTCGGCGGCATCATCGACCGGCGTGGCGGCAACCTGCACCCGCTCAACTATGCGCTGGGCCTTGCGGACGCCGCAGAACGGGCGGGCGCGCGCCTGCATGGCGACAGCCGGGTCACCGGCCTTGGGCCTGACGGCGATCTGGTTACCGTCACCACGGCACAAGGCCGGGTGACCGCGCAGCGCGCGCTGATCTGCACCAACGCCTACACCGGCGGGCTGGCCGACCCGCTGGGCAAGACGGTGGTGCCGGTCACCTCGGTTCAGGTGGCGACAGCACCGCTGTCCAGCAATGTCGCGGCCTCGATCCTGCCTGAAGGGCATGCGCCGTCGGATACCCGGCGGCTGCTGATCTATTTCCGCAAGGACGCGCAGGGGCGCTTCATCATCGGCGGCCGTGGCGCCCTGGCTGACCGCGACGTGCTTGCGCGCCAACAATCGCTGCGCGAGGTCGCGCTTGGGCTTTACCCGCAGCTTGACGGTACCACCTGGCTACATGCCTGGGGCGGCAACGTGGCGATAACCCGCGATCACCTTCCGGGCCTGCATCTGGTTGCGCCGAATGTCATGGCGGGCCTTGGATACAATGGGCGCGGCGTGGGTATGGCCACCGTGATGGGCACGGTTCTGGCCAGCTGGGCAAGCGGCGCGGCCACCGAAACGCTTGACTTCCCAGTGACCCGACCCCGCCCGATCCCGTTCCACAGCCTGCGCCAGATTGGCGTGCGTTCCACCGTGGCCGCCTATCGCCTGCTGGACAGGCTGGGGGCCTGACCCATGGCGTATCCCGCAATCTCAAGAACGAAAATGCAGACCACATGACCTCCCTTCCCACACAGGCCCGCGGGTCATCATTGGCGGCGGAATCTCAGGCTGTTCCATGGCTTGCCACTTGGCCAAGCTTGGCTGGACGGACATCGTGCTGCTGGAACGCAAGAAGCTGACCAGCGATAGAACGTGACATGTGGCAGGTCTGGTCGGTCAGCTTCAAGGCAGTCAGAACATGACGCGGCTCGCCAAGTATTCTACCGATCTCTACGGCAGGCTTGAAGCGGAAACGGGGCTGGCGACGGGGTTCAAGGAAACCGGGTCAATCACGGTGGCGCTGATCGAACACCGCAAGGAGGAAATCCTGCGCTCGGCCAGTCTTGCCCGCGTCTGCGGGGTCGCGGTCGCGGCGTTATCGCCCGCCGAGGTCAAGGCGCGCTACCCGCTTCTGAACATCGAGGGCGTCGTGGCAGGCGTCTACCTGCCCCATGATGGGCAGGCCGACCCCGGCAATGTGGCCCTGTCGCTGGCCCGTGGAGCGCGCAACATGGGCGCCACCATCACCGAGAACATCAAGGTCACCGCGGTCCACAAGAAGGCGGGCCGCGTCACCGGCGTCAGTTGGCAAAACGGTGTCGATCAGGGCCACATCGCGGCCGACATGGTGGTCAATTGCGCGGGCATGTCGGCGCGCGATCTGGGCGCGCAATCGGGCGTGAACATCCCGCTGCATGCCTGTGAACACTTTTACATCGTGACCGAGGGCATCAGCAATCTGGGGCCGCAGCCGGTGCTGCGCGTGCCCGACGAATGCGCCTATTACAAGGAAGATGCAGGCAAGATGATGCTGGGCGCGTTCGAGCCCAAGGCCAAGCCCTGGGGCATGGCAGGCATTCCCGAGAATTTCGAGTTCGACCAGCTGCCCGAGGATTTTGACCATTTCGCGCCCATTCTGGCCGCGGCCTGCAACCGCTTGCCGATTCTGGTCGAGGCGGGCATCCGCACCTTCTTCAACGACCCCGAAAGCTTTACCCCGACGACCGCTACTATCTGGGCGAGGCTCCGGAACTGGGCGGCCACTGGGTCGCCGCAGGCTACAATTCCATCGGCGTCGTCGCTTTCGGCGGTGATGGCAATGGCGCATTGAACCGCCCCGGCTTTACCGGAGGGTGATTTTTTCAACAACCAGGCGACCATATCAAGTATGTTCAGGTTTGCCTGGAACGCCCCTTCTGCTTTGGCGCAGGTGATGTATCCGGTGGGGCCTTGAAGGGTGAGGCGTTTGACGCCATTGGTCCGAGAGAGCCCCCGAACGTTGTCATACCAATCGATCCATTTCGCTGCGCGGTCCTGCGGCTCACCGTTTCCCATTCAACTTCGCGCATCGATTTCCATGGGCCGATCTGGTTGATCACTTCGCTTTTGAAGATTTGAGGGCGACCGTGGCCCCAGTGGGGCCGCGTAAGCGCCTGAATGTACGACGTACTCGGCCAAAGCATTGCCCTCTGCGCCGCCGACCGTTTCGACCGAGAGATCGATCCCGGCCTCGGCCATGCGTTCGGTATGCTTGATCGACAGGTGTTGCGACCGACGGTCCGAATGGTGAACCAAATCCTTGTTATCTCCTGTTTTTCCGTGCCAGGTTGCCTGCTCCGACGCAAGCGCCGTTTTCGCTTTTCGATTACCCGCAAGTTTTGCTTTGTCGGATGTGCTGGCCGTACCCAAGACTTCGGCGGGGGCTTTGCGGCGTTTGATGCGGCGCTGGATAACTGTTGTGGCTGGCGGTGCGTCCTGGGATTTGTCGACATGGTCGCCCGGTCTTGCGACGGCGGTGACGAAGACCTTTAGATCGCGCGGTGCCGGCGTTCGGCTTGAGGGCAGTGTGTGTTCCGGCCGCCGCAATTCGGTGTCGGCGAAAACGACTGGTGCAGATGCAGTCGCACAACGGCGCTGCAAGATGGCAAGCCAGGAAATTCGCGAGGCGACGACACGGCAAAGTGCTCTGCAATCTGCCAGCCGGTCTGCCGTGGTCAACCGCATATTTCCGATTTTTCAGTCTGTGATCAGCGACTTGAAGAAGGTCTTGATCTTCCGGCGCCGTGCGAAGCTCTGACGCCTGCGCGCCGCATCTTCATGGCTTTCGGCTGCCAAATTCGTGATCAACGTCCGGCAGGCAGGATCGCGACCCGCTGGAGGATCGGTTTTCGGCATGGACGATTTGCAAGGTCTGATGGGGATATCTCTGCTGCTGCGATGGCTGGGCGGGCGGTCATCGCAGCAGACCGGACGGCAAGCGTGGCGCAGGGTTGCCTGCGCCCGCGTCCCGAAAGATGATCTGGTGGATGCCGCTGGACTGCACGTCTGCCACGGTCTTTGCGATTGTCGTTTTGCGATCTTCTGCCAGACGGTCCACGCAGCTTGGCCCGGGAAAGTCTGTCCCCGGCTTTTGTGCCAGCCAGCACAGCCCGTGGATGTCGCTTTTTTCGATCGCCGATATGCACATACCGCTCCGGGGTACGGGGCAACTCCGGGGAGCGCCGCAGATTATCGAGCCGGCGCATGCTCTCCTTTTGCCCGGTCGCAACCCGTGTCGGGTTTATCTTTCGCCTGAGCGCGGTCGTTGCTTTGAATTTGTCACGCGACCGGAATTTTGTCGCCGTCAGACCAGGCGGCAAGCCATCAGGTGTGATCGCCGAACCGGCGTGCGTCGGCATCCCGCAAACCAGATAGGTCTTGCGCCCTTCCCCTCGATTTTCGGGCCCGGTGGCCGTTCCGGTCAAGCCGGTGTTCCGGGGCGACGCAGGCTTGAAAGCCAATTCCGTGGTGTTTTGCAAGACAAGGATCGGACCCGGTGTCGCCTGTATCCGCAGGGCGGCCGCGCTGAAATGTCCGGCTGGCACCTTGTTTTCGCTGACGTTGTCATTTGCAAGGAACCGCTACGCCGCCTTTGTATTTGCCCGATGCTGACAGGCGGTCGGCAGCGCTTTGCCGGGCTGCTTTTCAAGGGCTTCCGGCATTGCGCCAAGCCGTCGGTTCAGCCTGGCATCACCCAGATCGCAATCCGGCCCGCCGTCTTGCCCCCAGGATCCCATGCCAGCACCCGAAGGTTATGATGCCAAACACCGAACCGCGTCCCATTCCACCAAAGCAAGACCAAATCTGGGGGCCGTGACAGACCGCTCCCCCACTTGTGGGTAACTTCAAGCGTTTCCGCCCCATTGATTGTGCGGGTTTCCGAGGGGTGGGCGGTCTGCCAGAAGGTCTCCGAGATCAAACGGGGGCTGAGATGGCGGATGCCCGAAACACTGCCGCGCGTGGCGCGTCTGATCGGACCGGACAGCATCATCTGGCCGCCAAAGGCGCGCCGCGGCCGGCGGTGCTTGAACCGGTGGCGCCCCACTGGCAACTCTGGCCGACAAGGGCGATGCGGCTGCGGCGACACGATCCGGATCGGCGAGGCAAAGAAGGGTCAGGAAACGGTCCGGGGGACGGTTTCCCCGACGATGGACGCAACGGCTCGACTTCATTTCTGCGCGGTTGCGGTGATCGTCACGGTCGCGCTGAAATACGCCTGCCCCCCTTTGGCTGAAAGTGGGGGCGCAGGCGTGGTTCAAGCCAGAGCCCCGGCGCAGCTGCCGGAAGGGTGCGCGGCCATCCGCCATTGGTTCGGGGATGCCCGCGCACGGCCTGACCTAGCGCTTCTGGCGCAGATCGCGGTGTCCAGGCATTCCGGACACCTGCCGCTGAACCGGCAGGCGGTGGTCATGGCGCGGCACCGGGTTGCGATCGGGCGTTCGACTCTCGCCGACCGGATGGGCCGGACCGGATGTGGCGATCGGGCGCGCTGATAGCCCCGGTGGTCGGTCGGATGGCGGTGCTGCTGAAGACCGGCAGGTCGCACCTGCATATGGGCGAGACCACCGCCGAAGTGCCTGATCCGGGGCCTGATCCGGTGCTTGATCCGGGGCCTGATCCGGGGCGCGGCCGGACGAAAACCGGGTATCTCCGGGCCGTGCTGCGTGATGGTCAGCCATTGTGGCGCCATTGGTTCGCGCCCAATGGCGAACGGCCGGAATGGTCGTGCGCCGCCCGGTGTCGTCTTTCATTGCCACCCCGGTCGGCAAGGCGCGTATGCCGATCGGATCCTGACCGGCTCAGGCGGCATCATTCAGGGTGAGGCGGGTCAGCAAACAGTCCGGGTTTGCGCAACAGGGATTTGATCCGGGGATCAAATTCCTTGCGAATGGTTTGCCTGACGCACGCCCGTGGCGGCTACAGCCACCGCGCCTAGCCTGACCGCAGGGGGGCAAACCGCTGAGACTCGCCTTGCGGTCGGGCGCATGGCCGAAGAAAACCGATCGCGGCCGAACCGCAGAAAGGCCAAGCTTCGGACCGGCCAAACCGCAGAAAGGTCAAGCCCGGGAACGGCGCGCCCATCGCAGGCGCGGCGCTGCTGCGGGTTGCCGCTCTTTACAAGGTTGCGGATGTCAGCCGCGGTTTCGATCCCGACCGCCGCCGCGCTGGCCGTCAGGAATTGTTCCTGCCGCTGGTGGACGAATTCTTCGCCCGGGCTTGCTGGCCGGGCCAAACGCGTGTCGCGCAAATCCGATCCGGGCGCGGCTATGGCCTGTAGGCTGAGGCGTCAGGACGACTTTCGCGTTCGGGGGCTTGGCGCGGCCGCATCGGGGGCCACGGTCCCCTTCACTCCGCGATGCTGGCCGCGGCAACATGGACGACCCTCGTCGACAACGCCGTCCAAAGCCCCGCCATGAACCGCCGCAACGCGCTTTTTGCCGGCGATGACGAGGGCGGCCGGAACCGGGCGCGCTTGCCAGCCTGACCGGCACCTGCAAGACGCGCGGCGTCAAACCCTGCGCCTGTCTGCGCAATCTGTTCACCAAACTGGCCAACCGCCACCTCGCCAAAGACACCGACGCCCTGATGCCATGGACCCAAGGCACAAAGCGCAATCGGCTCACAGTGGCCTCGTCACGGAGTACTTGACGGGCCACCGATCACCCTCGCCCCGCACCCCTGCCATCAGACCGCAAGGCAAAACTCGATGGGGCGTAGGCGCCGCAAACGCTGATCCAGTTGTCGCCCCTGTTGCCGATCAGCACGTTTGCCTTGCTGTGCCCGGCAAGGTTCAGATCCGCCACCCCCGGCAAGGTGGCATTCGCGACGCCGGAAACAAGCGTCGCCGATGCAGACAGTTCCAGCCGCCGGACGTCGTTTGCGCCCGGCGCAAGGTCAAGCTTGCCGTTGCCCGAAGACATCTCCATCGCCAGTGTCGCCAAGGTGGCATTGCCCTGCATCACGCTGGCGTGGACCGTGCTGGCCGGACTGACCCCAACCAAACAGCCCCCGCTGCCTCGCCGATGTCAGCGGCACCTCGCGCGGAAAAACTTATGCCCGCAATGCCTTGGCCAATCCCATGAAAGGCGTCGTTATTTGCGTCGTCATACGCAACACCCGTCACAAAAGCCGTGGTGCCCGAACAAACGAACTTTTCTGTCAGAATGGGTGCATTACAGGTCACGCCGCCTTGGGTAACTGACCCTGCACTTGCGCGATGCCGATCTTTCGCATCTGACCGTTCAGCGTGTTCACGCGGTGGGACGCACTCAGGAACAGGCTGCTGAGGTGCTGTTCGATCGCGGCTTCGAGATTGATCGAGCCAGTCGTCAGCACCGCGCCGATATTCTCTGCCCAGACCCAAGACCCCGCCAGAACATATCTTGCGGCGGCCATTCGGTCAGCCGCGTTGCTGCCGCCCGCACCCGTTTGGCTAAAGACATCCGCGGCAAGCATCCATTCCGAATGGCCCTGCGCGACCGTTTCAAGGTTTGCATGGGGGGCCAGAACCTGCTTGGCGTCGCCGCTGATGGTCCCTTCCGCCAGACCGTCGTTCAGCGAGATTCCATGGCGGGCCGCCTCGGCTTCGGGGTCCAGCCGCGCCCGGTTGATCAGTTCCAACTCGAATTGTTCCGCAGCCGACAATGCCTTTGAACTCGATCCTTGTCCCGCCCGTTTGCGTGTCCGGACTATGTTTGACTCGCGGTTGGTGTCACGAACGGCAAACTGCCAGACCGCACGAACCGCAGACCGACGCTGGCGACCTGTCGCGGTGAAACCCGGGCAGTTCTGTGGTGGAATGAGTATTGTGGCCGGCATTGGGCAGGAGTTGGATTGGTCTTGCGGGATCAGGCCGGGCGGGCCAGAGCCTGCTCGACGCGTGCAACATCGACCGGGTTGTTCAGCTCCCAGAAGACACGGTTCCCGGCATCGACCTCAACGCACAAGATGGACCGCCCGTTTTCCAAAAACCGCAGTTGCTCCAGGCCTTCCAACGTCTCAAGCGGTCCTGCGGTCCAGCCCGGATAGGCGGCCAGCGCCGAGGGGCGATAGGCATAAAGTCCGACGTGATGAAACACAGGGACCGGATTGTGTTCCGTGTCACCGGTGTAGGGGATGACTTCCTTGCTGAAGTAAAGACCCCGCATCTGCCGGTCGAATACGGCCGTCGTTCCGCCCACCCGGCCCGCCTTGCGGTCCGCCAGAAAATGCGCAAGCGTTCCCTTGTCGCAGCGCAGAACGGGCGTTGCCACCTCGGCGTGCGGATTTGCAGCCATCGCGGCCACCAGATTTTCGACGAAAGACGCCGGGGTCAACGGCGCGTCGCCTTGCAGATTTACCAGCAGATCTGCAGTCAGCCCGGCGCGCGCGACGGCGTCGGCGCACCGCACCGTCCCATTTTCACAAGCCGCAGAGGTCATGATCACCTGTGCGCCAAAACTTTCGGCAGCGCGGCGGATGCGGTCGTCATCGGTGGCCACATAAACCTCGGCGATGCCGCCCACCGCCATTGCAGCCTCCCAGCTGCGCTGGATCAGGGTCTTGCTCACGCCATCGGGACCGCGCAGTTCGACCAGCGGCTTGCCCGGATAGCGCGTCGAGGCATAGCGGGCGGGGATAAGGATGATCGTTTTCACACTGCACCTGCCTGCTTCAATCCCAAGGATGCCATGTCGTCAGCCACCCGTGCCCAGCCTTTTGCCAACACCCGTGCGGTCCTGCAACGGTCGCCACCAGGCGTCATTGTCGAGATACCATTGCACGGTGCGATCCAGTCCCTGTTCCAAGGTCACAGAAGGGCGCCAGCCCAGTTCGGTGCGGATCCGTGTCGGGTCGATCGCATAGCGCAAATCATGGCCTGGCCGGTCTGTCACAAAGGTGATCTGACGGGCATAGGGGGCGGCCTTGGGGCGTTTGGCGTCCAGAATGGCGCAGATGGTGCGCACGAGGTCGATGTTCCGGGCCTCGTTTTCGCCGCCAATGTTGTAGGTGCGGCCATTCTCACCGCGCGTCAGCACGGTCAGCAGCGCATCCGCATGATCTTCGACAAAAAGCCAGTCGCGAACATTTGCGCCTTTGCCATAAACCGGGATCGGCTGACCCGCCAGCGCACGCAGGATAACGACCGGCACCAGTTTTTCGGGGAAATGATAGGGGCCGTAGTTGTTAGAACAGTTGGTGATCACCACCGGCAGGCCATAGGTTTCGTGCCACGCCCGCACCAGATGATCCGATGCGGCCTTTGACGCTGAATAGGGGCTGCGCGGGTCATAGGGGGTTTCTTCGGTGAACTGCCCGGTTTCACCCAATGACCCGTAAACCTCGTCGGTCGAGATGTGGTGAAACCGGAACCCGTCGGGCCTGCCTTGTGCCATCCAGTAGGCGCGCGCGGACTCCAGCATGGTGTAGGTGCCGGTGATGTTGGTCTCGATGAAAGCGCCCGGTCCGTCGATCGACCGGTCCACATGCGATTCCGCGGCCAGATGCATCACGGCATCCGGGGCATGGGTGGCAAAGATGCGGTCCAGGGCCGCGCGGTCGCGGATGTCGGCATGTTCAAAGACGTAAAGGGGGCTGTTGGCGACAGAGGCCACGTTGTCGAGGCAGGCGGCATAGGTCAGCGCGTCAAGGTTGACCACGCCGTGACCCGCGCGCACCGCGTGCCGCACCACTGCAGACCCGATGAAGCCTGCCCCGCCGGTGACAAGAATTTTCATGGGGTCAGGCTCCGTAGCTGAAGGGCGAGTTGAAATCGGCCAGCGCCGGGGCAGCGGCGTCCTTATCCGACAGAATCGGTGCGCCGGTCAGGCCCCAGTCGATGCCGATGTCGGGGCAATCGAACCGCACCGCACCATCGGCAGAGGGCGCATAGTAGTCGGTGCATTTATACACGATTTCGGTTTCGGGCGCGCGGGTGGCAAAGCCATGCAGAAAGCCTGCCGGGATGATCAACTGCTTGCCGTTATCGACGCTTAACTCTACCCCGACCCAACGGCCATAGGTCGGACTGCCGCGCCTGATATCGACCGCCACATCAAAAAGGCATCCGCGCCCACAGCGCACCAGCTTGGCCTGGGAATGGGGCGGTGCCTGAAAATGCAGGCCGCGCACCGTGTTGACGCTTGACGACAGCGAGCGGTTGTCCTGTACAAAATCATAGTCCAACCCGTGCTCGGCCAGCACCTTGCGGCTCCAGGTTTCGGAAAAGAGCCCCCGGGAATCGCCAAAACGGCGCGGCGTAAGGATCATGACACCGGGAATCTCTGTCTCTTCGAACTGCACGGGCACGTTCCTTGATGAAACTTTCGAACCTCATCTAGCAACTCGACCTTGCCGTGTCACTACGGCACGGTGGCCGCTGCACAGCGCCAACCCTTTTGGCGTACCCCTGAACTGACCGTCACCCGACCCATGTGCAGGGTTTGCGACGACGTTGAACGGACGCGGCGGCAAACTCCGTTGCCCTGCCGCGTTTGGGTCCGGCGTGACGCCGCAGCCGCCCGTCAGACCTGCCGCCATTGCATAACCTTTGGCCAGGGACCCAATTCGAATGCCAGTCCTGACATTGACGAGTGATGTAAGTTCCGCGTCCGGGTTGTCGTGCGCGATGATCCCCGACCTGGAAATCGTGGACCCCGGCGATGGACCGGGACCGACGCTGTATGTCGCCAACGGCTACAGCGGCTTTGTCATCGCATGGGATCCGACCCCGGCCGGGCCCATCCAGACCAACGCCTCGCGCCTCACCCGCAACGATGCGCCGGGCACCACTGCTTGCATCGGATTCATCCAGACGTCACAGGGATTGGCCGTACTGACGGGTGGCGGCGCGAACGGCCCGCTGGTGTTGCGAGATATGAAAGGTGATGGAGGGCCAGGCGCGCAGACCACTCTTGGTACACAGCCCAGCCTTGCGGGCGATATGATTGCGATGATTGCCGCCACGCTGAGCAATGGAACGCAGATTGTCCATGGCGGGTTCGCCGGGGCGTTTGGCATTGGCCAGCTCTGCTTCAGTGCCAGTGGCAGCCTGACCGGCAGTGGTGTCACTCCTACACGGCGGCCACCTCTGCGGGACGCGTGGTTGCACTGGCCGATATCAGCATCGGCGGCCAGCAATATCTGTTCACCGCCAGCAGTCAGGACGTTGGCATCACTTGCTTGGCGGTGTCGTTGAACGGATCGTTGACGGCGCGCACCACGCTGGAAAGCGGCAATGGGCTGTGGATCGGCACGCCGACGTTTCTGGAAGTCGCGGTGGTCGCCGGGCAAACCTATCTGGTGCAGGCCGCCGCCGGATCGCCACGCTGAACCTGATCGCGGTCGCATTCAACGGAACGATGACGGTCACGGGCAATGTGACAGACGACTTGGTAATCCCCCCATTTTTAACGGGGTGCGTTCGCAGAATTCACGCGGCCATTTTCAGTTTCCGGGCGGGTGTGATGCCACCGGTGCCCATGTTGGGGCGCTCGTTGTTGCAAGTCCATAACCAGCGTGTGGCGTGATCCTGTGCCTCCTCGGTGCTTTCGATAATGTATTGATCCAGCCATT
>Ga0209284_10003778_pt1 | contig 18093 bp, 15 predicted proteins | sample FRY03_FD_187211 | JGI IMG/M metagenome (GOLD analysis project Ga0209284, IMG submission 187211) | Freshwater microbial communities from Lake Fryxell liftoff mats and glacier meltwater in Antarctica - FRY-03 (SPAdes) (version 2) | ecosystem: Environmental > Aquatic > Freshwater > Ice > Glacier... | reverse complement strand
CTATAAACGACTAATTCTTACCCATCACAAAAACCTAAATGATGGTGACTTTCTCATCGATGACCGAAAAGCAAATGGTGTGGAGAATTTCAAGGGCCGCCACATCCATTTTGGGAAAAAGAAATTTCCAAATTGGTCTGCGGTAACAAAATATTTAATGTCACTTTAACTATTTACAGTATTTTATTCCCCTTATTTAAATACCTATATTTTTGTGTGAGTATAAATAAACTGTTGGGTCCGCTGTCGGTTTGGTTGACTCGGTGGTTTGTTTGATGCCCGCTGACAGGTCCAACCAGCTGAATCCGAAGCGGCGTCCTCATTCAACAACACTAAAATTGACTGGTCAAGACACGGTGCATACCAGACACGGACCGAATCTCAACAATTAACCAGATCGGCTCAAAGTTTTTCGAAATACTGTCGAATTACTTTCGCCATCAGCCTTCGGCGAATGACAAGAAATTCTTCGAACGGAATCTCGCTTTCGAGTAGTTCAGGTGGCAACGCATGCTCGACAAGGTTCGCCAACAGATTGGCGCGATCCGAAATACCACCAAACTCTTTCGGGCCTCCCGAGACTTGTGATTCAAGTGCCGTAAAATACTGGTTCGGGGATTTCGCACCAATCTTGATGTTGATTTCTGTCTGCATCTGAACAAGATTGGCAATCTGGTTGTACTGTCCAGGTTTGTATCCCTTCGATTTCAGATAGCCCTTCGGATAGACGTGATGAATATCGCCCTTAAGTTCGATGAGGTTTGATACCGATATCTCTTTTGAGAGAAATCCCTTTGCCTGCGTAAAGACCTGCGAGGCACGAAATACATTCCAATACGGACTCCGAGCCGCAGAGGTGTCCATATTTTGCGGCAAGAGTCCTTCCCAGAATCCATCGCTCAACTCAGAGTCGATAACAGTTTTCATCATTTGCAGTGTCCCAGCAGACTCCATTTGTCTGAGATCCTGATCATATTGCGACTCAAATGACCCGGAATACCGAGTGGTTAGGAGCGACAACACATACCATCGTCGAACAATCTGCTCAATTTCAGCCGGGTCGATGCCTTCGCGTTTGCAACGCAGGTACAAGGTATATGCGAAATTAAGGGCACCTTGCGACGAGATCAGGTCGCTCGTGAGAAATCCGGCGGAGGAAATGATCATCACAAACTTCGTGAATTGAGTTTCGTTAATGAACCTCTTGATTCCTTCGGCGAGTTTTGCGAACGACTCTTCCTCGACAGCTTCCTCAAACTCCCTGGTCTCGAAGTTTCGCCCAGATAAGAGCGCGACGACTTCAGATAGTTTTCCTCGACCCATTTCGCTCATCGCCGCAACTCGAAGCATGTCCGTATACGACGGGTCATAGATACCGCTTGAGAAGTCCTTGAGCCACCGCATCGAATTGGCATATGGGGTAGCAGCGAATTCCTTGTCACGATAAAAGACGTCTTCTAGACGCTCTGGGGCGCGTGAGAAGTGACAGAAGTAATCGATCGCCTTACGAAGAATATGCCCGCCCTGCTTTTCATTGACGGCAATTTTTGACATCGCGAAGTCGGCTTGCGACAACTTCTTCCCCTGAGAGTTCACGCGCTTGAATATCTCCTGCACCCACTCAACTTCAAGATTCTGATTAAGTTCAATGATGCCAATCTGGTTATTTTTGATCTTCTCGAGTCGACCAAGAGCATGAGCAACACGCTCCTCTGCCTCGCCATCACACTTGTTGCGCTCGCAGTATTCTTTGACCATCGCATATGTGGACTTAGATGAGAGGAAAACCTCGGAAACGTCATAGATCCAATAAGGATTATTCTTCAGAGCTGCGTTTGCGACTTCGAGCTCCTCTGTCAACGGATTGAATGAAACCACTATCCGGAGTTCTTCATAGTCGTCGTTCAACACCTTTTCACCCAGAAGCGAGGTCATAAGGGCCGTCACACGTTGCTGGCCATCAATCAGTATCCTGCGACCATTCGATAGACCGCCACTCTTCAGCCGAATCGTTGGGTTCTTCCAAGTGATGAGATATCCGACCGGAAATCCCGAGTAGAGCGAATCAAGCAAGTCGCGGACATCGGTGCGCTCCCAGACAAAAGGGCGTTGAATCTCTGGGATCGCGATCTCTTTCGATTTGATCCAACTGAGAATTGTCTCAACTGATTGTGGCGTGACAGTGTAAATCTCATTCAGCAGGGGTCGGCTGATGGCACTCTGCGTTTCAGCCTCATTCGTTTTGATTGTTGTAGTGGAGCCATTCTCGTTCTCGACATCAAAGTCGACGTCATCATCGTCATCATCGTCCTCGGCGCTCAGCTTCTTTTTGATGCGTTTCGCAACTGCCTTATCTTTTGAACGCTTTGACCAAGCCTTAATGCCTGGTGACTCATCAAGTTTCGACTTTGAGAGATTCCCTGCTGGACCAGTCAGCAACTCTTGACCAAATCCTGTGAGCCGAAGAATCCCACGCGAGGGTCGTTCAATAGCGCCCGCTTGGACCAGGTAACTCTTCGCCCAATGAACGCGGTTTCCGATGCGGTTTCCTCCACCACGCATCTCCTCTGCCAATTCACTTGCCGAAAGATTCAACCGAGCTACCGTCTGCGACCTCAAGTCTTTATTACCTAACTGGTCAGTTTTAGATAGGACCTCAAGGACATCTCTGAAGAGCTCATGAAACTGAGGAATCGCCATAGCCGAAATACTAAACAATCTCAGGTCTGACCGCCTGCACGATCGCCAAGTGGCTAATGAGTGACTCCAAATACCCAAGAATCATTGGCGGGGACAACGGGAATCAAAACGGCGGGCCGGAGTCGACCTGTTCGCCAGCGTCGACCGCCTTCTACAAAAACATTTATGAAGGTTTAGTGACCAACTTCCATGTCGTAGAACTTCGCCGTTTTCAGCATCCGATGGGCATCCAACACGACAACATGAGCAGTCACAACAGGTTTGACCGATTCGATGATCGCCGTCTCAATGTTTCCGGACGGGAGTATCCGTGTTAAAAGATCGCCAACTCCTACGACAACTATGCTCAGTACACTGTGCCATCGGGCAGACCGTCATCGACGGGTTCAGGTAAGCCTTCAATATCCCAATCAATATCGACATAGCCGCCTCCACCCATTTTCAGATACTGCTCACACAACCAGTGCGCCGCATAAAACCGTTCCCACACATCATCCGAGTACAGGCTCGGGGACACAAGTTCGGTGCCCAACACAATCAACGTTTCAGGGACAGGGACATCGACAACGAAATCAGCAAACGACTCGGGACGAAACACCCACACGTTGTTGACCCATTCAGCGTGCGCCTCCGAGAACTCGCCTGCATACGCATCCAACCGCATCATCATGACCCTTCTTTCAACTGTGTTGACGCCAACAAAGTCGCCTTTCAGGACAACAGTCGGAGCGAACATCACCACAGACACGCCACTCAGCTTACTTCACGACTCCTACACGCCTATTCGACGGAATCCCAATAGCCTCGGGACATCAACTCGTCAACGTTCGGCACATCAATTTTGCGTCCGTCGGCCCTCTCGATAACCCCGTGCCAGATCAGATCGCCCCACTCGTTCGGATGCGACCCGACAATGAACAGTTTGTCATCACCCATAGTGGCGATCAACGTGTGTGCCATACCCGCATCCTACGATCAGTAGCCGAGCCGAGCCCGTCCATCTTCCACAAAGGACATGACATGCTCGATCGGTTGCACAACAACACCGCCCCCAGCAAAACAAGGTGACTACGTCTACCTGCTTCACATTGTCGCATCACTCAAAACAGCCGGAAAGGGAGCCTATATTCTTCCTCACGGCGTGCTCTCGTCGAGTGGTTCTCACCGGAGTTGTATAACGCTCTCCAAGCCCGAAGCCACTACTAGCCCTCTGGACTAGATCTAATTGAAAAATTCTTGTTGAATCAAACAAAGCCAACCTGAGACTCGGTTTTATAAAAATATTGGCGTGTTACTATGACCCTTTATGGCTGACTGGCTGTATCCGTTGTCGTCAAAATCGGGATATCGGTTTGAATTGTCGAATGGCCGAACTAGAGATACAGGCCCAACCTCTTTCGCAAGGATGATTCGTGAGGGTGCTAGCGACGATAAGTGGGGTGCATATCAGAATTGGCGAAAGGCACAGCCCAAGGATCGTGTTTGGGTGTATTACGGCACGAGTGATGGAGATCTGGGGATAGTTGGACTGGCCGAGATTACTAAAGTCGAGAAGCCGCGGGAGCCAAAAGGCCGAGCGACTATCTCCCTCAAATGGAATCGAAAAGTTACGAAGCAATTGCAGGTTCGCCCATTCCCCGCGTTGCAAGTTAGAAGACATATTCCGCGAGCACTAGCAGCAATGTGGCGTGTGCCAGAAAAAATGGTAAAAGAGCTACACAAACATACGACTGATCGATTACCTACACCGCCGCCGCCAAATAGTAGTAAGCCAGTAGTAACGACAATTCACTGGTTCCCTCCTCAAGGGAAGATCACTGCAGTGCTGCGACACGATGCCCTCCTCGAGTCACTAAAGGAACGGCTACTTTCGTGCGGTTGGAAACAATCCTCTGTCAACGTCGACACGAAGCGAGTCGATCTTGCAGTGAAGAAAGGTCGTACGACGATCATCGTTGAAGCAAAGACAATAAAACATCGATCTGCACAAGACGTACGGAATGCATTTTCACAACTATTTGAGTATCGATGGCGGAGCACAAAGAATCAGAGCCATCCCAAACCGGTACTTCTCTGGGCGCTGTTTGAACAAGAACCCAAGGCAGACGAAGTGCAATTTCTTGAGGATCATGGCCTATTGGTCTCGTGGGCGTCACGGGGATACAAGCGAATCCTGCACGGCCCTAGTACTGGGCGAAATCCAAGCGTGCGTCGACTTAACTAGGGTGCATGCAGCATGACAACTGAACGAGAGTGGGTTGAGAGTTTTATTTCAATATTGGACTCCTCGCTGGCTCAACGATCTACTCAGAAACCCAAAATGAGCGCAACCGATGGAACAAGGCTCGCCTATGCATGCGAAATCCAGAGATTCAAGGAAAGTTAAACATGGATTGGGAGCGTTTAAGAATCTTCGCTAGGGCGATTGGTCAAGGAATGACCAAAGAACAAGTGGCGGGGATGGGCTATTTCAAAATCCCGTCGGATGAAGCCCTATGGGTCGAGGCAAATAAAAACCCTGCCGAACATGCGGAGATGGAAATAGAAACGGACATACCGGGGGCGTTTTACGACCCGTCAATGTATGACGATACTTGGGATTTGGAGGACGCGGCACTAGAAAAGGCTGAGGCGCTCGAAAAGGGGGGACAGGCAACTCTCTAGTTCTAGTGAAGCCACCAAAGCCGTTAACGGAAATGATGGGCAAAGAGATAGACGAGTTCGCATCAGAGTCTTACGACAAGTTCATCTCAGCAATGGAGGGAATAACATCTATGGATTACGAAAAAGCGTTCGTGTTTTATATGTTGATTAATGGCGGAACAGACATTGACGGTGCCCGCGAAGACGGATATGTCAAAGACGCAGACGATGAAGCGTTATGGAACATAGTTTTAGCCAATCCTGACGATTGGAGTCAGCCCGGTTAGGGAAACAAGCGGCGCCGTGTTTAACCAGAAACTTGAAGACCTTTGCAACAAAACAAAAGCAGAGAAAACATTATTAATAAGGCAGCTTTCGATTCTCGGTCTAAAGCAGGACGACTGATTACGGTACAGCGCCACAACCGCACCATGATAGAACTGACGAGCGTCGGGGCTTAAATGCTAAGTGATTTAATGATGTCAGTGTAATTCAAATCTTGTAATTTTAACGCTATAGCTTGTCTGTCTTCTCGTTTTGTGTTTCGTATAATGTTTGCGCTGATTCTGCTTGTTGAATCGTTAGGGAGTAACGCATACGCGAGTTCTCTTGCGATATCAAAGTTTACATCAATTAGTTTCCCAACTGGTGACGTGTAACAAATCACATCTCTATTGTTCTGCCGAAATAATGCGAGTGTGTCGCTGCCTGGTTTCAAACGCGAAATTAGTGAACGTATTTCTAACGTCTGTGTTGCGACATTTATTACAGCTAACGCGTAATCTTTACCCGGTATCAGTTTAGTGCCGCCACCTATCAAGGCACATAGAATGCTGTCTGCATCTCCTCTTAAAGTTTTACTAAAAGTGTAATCTTGGACAGTTAAATGATTTAGAAGTTGTAGTAAAGAAACAGCGCGCGCAGCTTGTGTTGTAGCGCGCTCCACTTTAATGTTCACTGGTATACGTGACTCAGACATGTCTGTATGTATTAAAAATAACTCGATGTCTGCCGATGAGTAGCGGCCTTTTACATCCTTGAATTTTATGTCCGCAACAGGGTGAAGTTCTTGTAATCGTGGCATTTTCTTTATCAGTTCTTTGGCAATTTTTTGTTGTTTCATTTTGACTGCGTCAATAAATAGTGTCTCTACTATGTCATGGAATGGTTCACGTGTGCCGGCTTCAATAATGATTTCGTTTATGATTTTGCTAATACATTTCAGGTTCGCCAACGTTTCGTATATTGTTGTGAAATCAGATAGCCAACGGCGAGACGGTGTAGACACATAATGGACCGTTGGCGCTTACTATAAAACTAAAAGACCACACCGAATAAATCAGTGTGGTCTTTGTTATTAGCATGTCGCAATTTTTAATACGGAACCTGTTGGCCTGTTATCCAACTGATTAACCAATTTTATTAAGTCTTGAACATAGTGCGTTTCATTTGTTGCCGCAATAGCCTCTCTCACTATTTCAGTGAAAGTGTTTAACGCGCTATTACGGATTGTCTTGCTTAGCGTCTTTGAATAACCTGTCAGCATGTTGCTTGTTCCAGCGTCAATATATACGAGCAACGAATAATCATATTTACTTATTCGTGTCGTGCTGGAAATTTCTACGCATTTTGCGTCTGTATAGATTACGCAGATGACGTCGTCGTGTGCGTTTCTTAGTGACATTGTCACTCCTAACGTGTGTGTTGTTAGCGGATTGCTAACATTTTGAACCGTTGGGGCGTATTTGAAATAGACAAGTTGAATTTTACGTTTCAGATCTCCCCAGATACCACGGCAATGGTGCGAAAGGAGTGTGAGGACGCCATCTGTGCCGAGGCTGTCAGAAGCGGCCGGCGTAACAAGAACATGTCCAGGTTCAAACAATGACGAATCGTGGGAAGTAGTCATGAAGTGAACGGTGCCGACAATCGAGATTTACGCATACAACCCCACGACAACCGGGAATAGGGGTCGGGTCTGCAGTCGGTTTAGTTGACCCGGTGAGGTTCATGGCTTCATATCGCAACCTTCGTACGGAATTTCGCTTTCGATAGTTGCCGGAAAGAGCTGATACATCCCCGAAGTATGCTCGGTACAGCACAAGAGAAGAAGCAGGGGAGTTTGATCCGTGGCGCTGAAGAAATCCGACCTCTACTCATCGCTCTGGGCCAGTTGTGACGAGCTACGCGGAGGCATGGACGCCAGCCAGTACAAGGACTACGTCCTGGTCATGCTCTTCATCAAATACGTCAGCGACAAGTATGTCAACCAGACATATGCCCCAATCACAATTCCTAAGGGTTCAAGTTTCGCCGACATGGTGGCCCTCAAGGGCAAAACAGACATCGGCGATCAAATCAACAAAAAGATCATTGCGCCACTGGCGACGGCGAACAAGTTGTCAGACATGCCCGACTTCAATGACGCCACCAAACTCGGTGCCGGTAAAGAACTTGTAGAACGACTCACAAACCTAATCACAATTTTTCAAAACCCGGGCCTTGACTTCTCAAAGAACCGAGCCGATGGCGACGACATCCTTGGCGACGCATACGAATACCTCATGCGCCACTTCGCAACCGAAAGCGGCAAAAGCAAAGGACAGTTCTATACGCCGGCCGAAGTAAGCCGCGTCATGGCCAAACTCATCGGCATCAACAACTCTAAAACCAGTAACAAGACAAGCGTCTATGACCCCACATGCGGCTCTGGATCATTGCTATTGAAGGTCGCTGACGAAGCAGCTCACGGCACCAATGTAAAGGTCACGCTCTTTGGTCAAGAAAACGAATCTGTAACAGCTGGTTTGGCACGTATGAACATGATTCTCCACAACAACCCAACAGCCGAAATAAAACAAGGAAATACGATCACTAACCCGCAGTTCAAAGATGGCGCCACGAAAATAAAGACTTTCGACTACGTGGTTGCTAACCCGCCATTCAGCGACAAGCGATGGAGCACCGGGCTCGGTGACGATAACGATTTCGGTCGTTTCGCAACTCTCGGTCGGCCCCCAGCAAAACAAGGTGACTACGCCTACCTGCTTCACATTGTCGCATCACTCAAAACAACTGGAAAGGGTGCTTGTATTCTTCCTCACGGCGTGCTCTTTCGCGGTAACGCTGAAGCGGTAATCAGAAAGAATCTTGTTCAACGCGGCTACATCAAAGCAATCGTTGGTCTACCGGCAAACCTTTTCTATGGCACCGGCATTCCCGCGTGCATCGTTGTCATCGATAAAGAAAATGCTTCTGCGCGTAAAGGCATTTTCATGATTGATGCCTCCAAGGGTTTCATCAAAGATGGCAGTAAGAATCGTTTACGCGATCAAGACATTCACCGCATAGTTGATGTCTACGCGAAACAGGCCAACTCACCTGGCTTCTCACGAATGGTGCCAGTCAGCGAAATAGAAGACTCGAGGAACGATTTCAACCTCAACCTGCCTCGCTACATCGACAGCACCGACGTAGAAGACCTTCGCGACATCGACGCACACCTCAACGGTGGCATTCCCAACCACGACCTCGACCTACTCGACGGTTACTGGAAGGTGATCCCAGGCGTACGCACGGCACTGTTTAGCGACTCCACTCGCAAGGGATACAGCAATCTCGGGGTGCCTAACAATGACATCAAGTCCACCATCTACAACCACGCCGAGTTCACGGCATACAACGACACGGTTCGCAAGTTATTCACTCGTTGGAAGACCAAGAACAAACCGTTACTTGCCAACATCAAATTAGGCGACAAGCCCAAAGCTCTCATCGAACTGATTGCTGAAGATCTACTAAAAGAGTTCAAAAAGGCGGCACTGCTAGACCCCTACGACGTGTATCAGCATTTAATGAACTACTGGACCGAGACAATGCAGGATGATGTGTACATAGTCGCCATCGACGGCTGGTTGGCTGGGGCCAAACCTCGCGAACTGCTCCAAGTAAAAAACAAAAACAACAAACTGGAATGGGCCGAAACCGAGGATTATCTCGTTGGTAGGAGCAAATTCAAATCTGATCTCATCCCCAACACACTTCTCATCCAGCGATATTTCGCGACAAAGCAAAAAGCCTTGGAGACACTAGAGGCAGAGAAGTCACGAATAGAACAAGAACTTGACGAGCAAAAAGAAGAACACGGGGTTGAGGGCGGGCTTCTCGAAGATGTAGCGGAAGAGACCGACGGAAAGATCAAAATCACTGCCAAGAAAATCCAATCATGGCTCAAAGAAAACGCAAAAGATCCCGAACTTGCCGACGAACGAAAAGCGGTCAAAGCCTATGAAACACTTTTGGACCAGCAGACAGAACTCAAGAATCACATTAAAACTGCTAAAGATAATATCGATGTGTTAATCGCAAAAAAGTACGCATCACTCACCGAGGATGAGATCAGGGTGTTGGTATTAGAGGATAAGTGGTTCGAAGTAATCGCCGTCGCTATCGAGTCGGAACTCAACCGTGTCTCAATGGCTTTAACAAGTCGTATTCGTGAACTCGCTGACCGCTATGAAACACCCATGCCATTATTGATGAATGAAATCAGAGATCTAACAACGCGTGTCGACAACCACCTCAAAAAAATGGGCGCGAAATGGAACTAAAACCAGATACCGCCGGCGAGTGGAGGACCGTAAAACTCGGCGACGTGGCAATTCTTGATGCGGGAGTTAATAAGGATATTTCTAGAATGGGTTATGGATGTCTTTATGTGACTGTCGGTGACTTATATGCAGGCTCAAAGATCTCCACTAAATCCTTAGGCCGTATAGATGTATCTGAGGAGGAGATAGAGAGGTTCAGATTGGTGGCTGGGGACATTGTGTTCAATAAGTCGTCTGTAAAGCGTGATGGGATCGCATATCCGAATATCTTCCACAACGCCGACGAGGACGTTGTTTTCACTGGGTTCGCTATTCGTGCACGCTGTAAACTAGATGTCGCCAATTCAGCGTTTGTTCTTCACGCTCTGAGGTCGAGTCAGTGCCGACGTTGGGTGATAAATAACTCACAGTCGTCAGCTCTTACAAACCTCAACGGACGAATCGCAAGGTTATTACCATTCAGCCTTCCCGTCGCCCTGAAAGAGCAAGACGCGATTGCGGGAGTGCTCAGCGACATGGACGCACTCATTGAATCGCTAGAGAAGTTGATCGCAAAAAAACGTGACATGAAACTCGGTGCGATGCAGATGTTACTCAGTGGCACAACACGCCTACCAGGCTTTACCGGCGCGTGGCGGGATGGAGCTGTCGACGATGTTGCTGAGATTAACCCTGAATCATTGGGCGCTGGAACCCTTCCTGGCTACGAATTCAAATATATTTCTCTTGAAGATGTCAAAAACGGTTCACTCAACGGGTGGCAAAACGTGACCTATAAGAGCGCACCATCCCGTGCACGTCAAAAACTTAAGTCGGGTGATGTGCTGATGGCGAATGTTCGTCCAAATCTTCTTGGTCACCTATTTCATCTAAGCACTGATAATAATTGGGTCGGTTCAACTGGTTTTTCTATTATTCGATGTAACGTAGAAAAATGTGATGCCGCATTTCTTAGTCAACTTATTTTTTCAATAATAATTACTCGCCAAATAGATGTATTAACGACTGGGAGCAACTATCCGGCGATCAGTAGTAGTGACGTTCGTAGACTTCGAATTCCTTTACCACCACTGAAAGAGCAGCAGGCGATAGCCGGAGTGCTCAGCGGCATGGACGCAGAGATCGACGCTCTCGAGATGCGTTTGGCCAAAACTCAGGATATCAAGATTGGCATGGCGCAGCTTCTGCTCACGGGGAAAACGAGGTTGATATGAATCAGATCGGTCAACCCGAGCGCGTCACTCAGAATCGTGTCATTGGTCTATTTTGTGATGACCTTGGTTATAGGTATCTGGGCGATTGGACTGAACGACATAACAGCAATATCGAAGAGGAGATCCTGTCGCAGTATTTGACAGGTAATGGGTATTCTTCGGCGCAGATATCGAAGGCATTGCTCGAGTTGCGCAGTGAGGCAGATAACCCCAATCGCAGCCTGTATGACAACAATAAAGAGGTGTACAGGCTCTTGCGGTACGGGGTCCAGGTAAAAACCGAGGTTGGGCAGAATACCGAGACCATTCATTTGGTCAACTGGGCGCAACCAGAACTCAACGATTTTGCTATTGCAGAAGAGGTTACCTTGCGCGGCAACAATGATCGTCGGCCAGATCTTGTTTTGTATTTGAACGGTATTGCGATAAGTGTGATCGAACTGAAAAACAGCAGAGTTGATATCGCTGAAGGAATTCGTCAAAATCTTTCGAATCAGCTGCCCGAATTTAATGCGTGGTTCTTTTCAACTGTTCAACTTGTGTTCGCGGGAAATGATTCTCAAGGTTTGCGTTATGGCACCGTTGGTACGCCGGAAAAGTTCTTTGTTCAGTGGAAGGAAAGCGAGGAAGAAAACACCGTTTACAAGCTGGACAAGTATCTGGTGAAGATGTGTGCCAAGAGACGACTGATTGAGTTCTTGTACAACTTCGTGATTTTTGATGGTGGATGGAAGAAGCTCCCACGTCCACACCAATACTTTGGAGTGAAGGCGGCACAGGGATTTGTCAATGATTACAAGGGTGGAATCATATGGCACACCCAGGGCAGCGGCAAGAGCATTGTGATGGTATTGCTTGCTAAATGGATTTTAGAAAACAAGCCAAATGCTCGAGTGGTCATCATCACCGACCGCGACGAACTAGATAAGCAGATTGACGGTGTGTTTAAGTCATCTGGAGAAACAATCGCGCGCACCAGTAGCGGGGCAGATCTGATGCTCAAACTTAGTCAAGCAGCGCCACGTTTGATTTGTTCGCTGGTGCATAAGTTTGGTCAGCGTGATGTTGATGACTTTGAGGCTTTTATAGAACAAATTAAAGATAAGCCATCGACAACGGTGGGTGAGGTATTCGTATTCGTTGATGAATGTCACCGTACGCAAAGCGGCAAGCTTCACCGCACGATGAAGGCGATCATGCCGAGCGCGGTGTTTATTGGTTTCACGGGTACGCCACTATTGAAGAGAGACAAGCAAACCACGGAGGAAACTTTCGGTGGCTATATACATACGTATAAGTTCAGCGAGGGTGTGGCCGATGGCGTAGTGCTTAATCTCATTTATGAATCTCGAAGCATTGAATCGACACTTGGTGACCCAAAAAAGATTGATGAGTGGTTTGATGCCAAAACTCGCGGTTTAAACAGTTGGCAGAAGGCAGCATTACGTGAGCAGTGGGGAACCATGCAGAAGGTTCTGAGTTCTAGATCGCGGATGGAACGCATAGTGGAAGATATTGTCTTTGACTTCGCCGTGAAACCGCAATTGTCTAGTCAGCGTGGAAACGCGATGCTTGTGGTGTCAAGTATTTATGAGGCGTGTAAGTACTTTGAATTATTTGAGAAAACGACATTCAAGGGAAAGTGCGCTCTTGTAACTTCGTATAATCCGCTGACCCGTGATGTCACCCTCGAGGAAGTTGGAGATAACACGGAGACCGGCAAGCAGTTCATATACAACACCTACATCAGCCTTCTTAAAGATGTTGCGTCGCAGCCAAATAAGAGCAAGGCAGAAACCTATAACGACAATGCCAAGAAGATGTTTGTTGAGCAACCCGTTAACATGAAACTTCTCATAGTCGTAGACATGTGTCTCACGGGATATGACGCACCAAGTTGTACGTATATGTACCTAGACCGATCAATGCAGGATCACGGCCTGTTTCAGGCCATTTGTCGGACAAACCGACTAGATGGCGACTACAAAGATTTTGGACACATTGTTGACTACAAGAATCTGTTCGCCAAAGTTGGAGACGCAATCGCTGTCTATAGTTCCGACCTCGACCAACCCCCTGGCGGGGTCGCACCCGAAGTACTTCTTCAAGACCGCCTTGACAGCGGCCGGGAGCACTTAGAGAGCACGTTAGAAGCGATGGCGGCAATCTGTGAAGGAGTGTCACCACCCAAAGGCGAGTTGGAACACATCCATTTTTTTTGTGGGAATACCGAGATTCAAGACGATCTTGTTCTACATGAGCCGGTGCGTGTTGCCTTGTACACGGCAGTTATTGCGTTAGTCCGCGCATACGCCAATATCGCTGATGATCTTGCCGCTGCAGGGTATGACCCTGCGAATATTGTTCGTATCAAAAACGAGGTCGAGAAGTACGTCAAGCTTCGCGAAATTATCCGCCAAGCAAGTGGTGAAACAATCGACCTCAAATCATATGAGGCCGATATGCGGTATTTGATTGACACATATATTGAGGCTGAGCGACCAATCAAGGTGACCTCATTTGGAGATATGCCACTACTTGAGTTGATTGGGAAAATCGGCATTGCCGCTGCGATCAATACTTTGCCAGGTGAAGTGATAACCGACAAGAAGGCTGTAGCTGAAATCATCGCCAACAATGTGCGAAGCACCATTATCAAGGAGCATCTCAATGATCCGGCGTATTACGCAGAGATGTCTCGGTTGCTTGCTGAAATTATCGCCAACCTCAAGGCTAAACAAGTTGACTACGACGGATACTTGGCAGAGATTGCAAAACTTGCCAACAGAATTATCGCTGGACCGGGTGCGGGACTTCCGTCTCTACTCAGAACTACGGGCATGCGGGCGTTGTATAACAATCTTACTTCTACGTCAGGCGATAGGCGTCTCGAGTTGGCATTGGCGCTAGATGAGAGAATCAAGCGGGAACGGCCAGCAGATTGGCGCGGGCACCAGGCACGCGAGCAAGTAGTGAAGCAAGCGATATTTGATATTTTGAAGGACAAGGAAGAAGTGGAGCGCCTGTTTCTTGTTGTGAGGCAACAAGGCGAGTACTAATGTCAACGACAATTTCTGTCGGCGAAATAACTCTGGAAGTTATTCACAAAAATATTAAAAATGTACATCTCAGTGTGTATCCACCAACGGGCCGTGTTCGTATAGCGGCACCCTCACACATGGATTTGGAGACTGTTCGTCTGTTTGCGATTTCTAAGATTTCATGGATTAGGCGAAATCAAAAGAGACATTTAAACCAGGAACGCGAAACTCCTCGGGAATTCATTGAGCGAGAGAGTCACTATCTATGGGGCAAACGTCTGCTTCTAAAGGTTGTAGAGAAAGAGGCTGTCCCCGTAGTTCAAGCACAGCAGCGGTTTCTCAAGCTTCAGGTACGCCCTGGCGCTAGTCGAGAATCTCGGGCCGACATAATGGGATCTTGGTATCGCGGACAGATACGCAGCGAGGCTGAACCGCTCATTGCCCTGTGGGAAAAACGTCTGGGCATAAAAGTTAAGGGAGTGTACGTTCAGCAGATGAAAACTCGCTGGGGAAGTTGTAACTCTCGTGCAGAGTCAATTCGTCTGAATACTGAACTTGCTAAGAAATCTAAGGAATGTTTGGAATACATCATCGTTCACGAGATGATTCACATCTTGATTCCTAACCATGGAAAACAATTCCAGGGGTTATTGTCTAAACATCTTCCAAACTGGCAAAACTATCGCGATCAGTTGAACTCGTCTCCAATGTCGCATTCCTATTGGGAGTATTAGCAAAGCCTATTCTTAGATTCCGGCGCGGATCGTCAACGCGATTTAGACACACTGCGTAGCTCACGTTCAACAGGACCCCCACGTTAAGAGGATGAATTGTCAACTGGTTGTACCTGAGTGCGAAGGCCTCGTATTATCACCGAAGTCAGTTCATTTTTGACGGTGGTGGAAGAGTTCGGTCGACTCAAGTCTGGAGATGCCTTTCATCTTGATCGCTTCGAAGGATTGAGCCTGTATCTCTCGGAACCAAGGGCGGATCTCAGCGAAGTTCAAGTTCCACAGATCGAAGGCTTTCGGCAGTGACGGGACCTACGGCTGGTAGAAAGTTTCTATAAATCGACTTCTGCACATTCAGATAGATGGAGTGAACGAACCAAACCGACAGTAGTCCTCCTTTGATTGCGGGTCAATCTTATATCGAATATAAGTTTTTTCGAAGCTCAGGGACATGTCCCACCCGCCGGGTTCGAAGCGGCGGCCTACACCAAGAACATTCAAACTGACAGGTCAATACACGAACCTACGAGCTGCAGTTCATATAGTAAAATTAAAAGACCACACCAAATAAATCAGTGCGGTCTTTGTTACTCGCATGTAGCTATTTTTAACACGGTACCTGTTTCTCTGTCTTCTAACTGGATAACCAATTTGATTAAGTCGTAAACAGAATACGGGTTATATGTCACCGAAATAGCTTGTCTCACTAATTCAGCGAAGTTGTTTAATGCGCGGTTGCGGATAGTTTTGCTTAATGTCTTTGAAAAATTTGTAAGCATATTGCTGGTTCCAGTGTCGATGTATACGAGTAACGCATAATCATATTTACTGATTCGTGTCACGCTGGAAATTTTTACCAATTTTGCATCGGTGTATATTACGCATAGTACGTCATCGTGTGCTTTTGTAAATGGCATTTTCACTCCTTACGTGTATGTGTTGTTAGCTGGTCGCTAACACTTTGAACCGTTGGCGCTTAATAGATCTATGAAATATTATTTATAACTTTTTTTATGTTTCTTCTGACACGAAATCGAACACCTGTTGAATTGGTGCCTCAGGTTTCGCTCTTCTAAACATTTGCCTTCAAATAGCTCTTTCACTGTGGTTATCTGCATGCGAAGGTACTTAGTTCCGGATGGTGGGTGTGTATATAGGCTGGCAACGTTTGCCACTGTTTGCATTCTTGGTGTCGGGCTGGTTAAACAAACAAACAGCGACATTGGTATATTTAGCCGCTCCATAGTCCCGCGTAAATCTCTAACCGTTGCCGGGTTGAGTTGCTTTCCACCTTTTACTGAAACAATCATGTGGGTCTGCTGTCTTAGGATCAGTAGGTTGTCGCCGTAGTACAAATGATTCACTTGGGGACATACTAAATTTTGTCTGGTATAAAACTAGCTATTACCTCATTCAAGCGCGCGTCGTCGCCTGGTAGAGCGCCCAGGTATACGTCTAACAGCATCTTCACCGAGTGGCCAAGGCGTGCGGCTAGCGGACTGAACTGTGCCCCTGCTTGAATGGCATGCGTCGCGTGAGCGTGCCGCAGGTCGTATATACGCCAACTTTTCTTAGATCTTGCTTTTCTCCACGCGCGGTTAAGGTTTGTTAACAAAATATATGACCCTTTACGGTTTGGCCAGATAATACCTGTGGTGCGGTCGCCTATATTTTGTTTGATCAGTGCAACATATGCCGGCGGTATAGGTACAACACGTGTATCTGTCTTAGGTGCTCCAACCCGCTCGGTCGCGTCTATCTCATAATGTTTTGGTGTTGATTTGACTGCGCTATCTATAATCACACTGCCGAAACCGGTAGCTGGTAGCTGGCAGGACTCTATACGTAACGCTATGGCTTCACTAGGTCGCAGGCCGAGCATGTAAACACCATATAAAACACCCATGTAAGCGGCGCTTGATGGCTGATGCGATTTTACTGCAGCGATACACGCTAAAGCTTCCTGTGCCGTTGGTAATAGATCGACACGTAACGCCTTAGTGGTTCGTTCCTTTGATGCTCTACGACCACGTATTGCGGCCGGATATATATTTGTATCCAGGAGGCCAATCGTCACTAAGTGCTTAAATAGCTGACGTGCTGTGCCTCTGTAACGGTTAGCGGTCTTTGGCGACGATAATTTCGTTGAGCGTGTCAATGTGCCGGGCTCAAACTTTAAAGCGATACGGCTATCAGCGTTAACGCATACAGCTCGGTTTAATGCTGCCACTGATAACGTATTTTTTGATAACCAATCCGGGCAATTCTCTCCAGTCATCAGCCATCTACGAATATCAGGCAACGTATTTGCGGACGGTGTTTTCGCGCTTGCTTTAACAAGTTCTATAAGGAGCTGCGCGATACCTTCAGCGTGACTCATCCTTGTACGTTTCTCCCATGCTGGGATCTTTAACGTGAACCATTGCAAGGCAACCTTTGGCGCGGTGGTGTCATCTAACTCCCATGATTTAGGTAGACCAGATATCTCGTTAAACTTTTCGTGGTTCGAAACAGCCTTAACAAGGTCTGCATAGAAGGAGCGAGCAGGCGTTTTAAGTTTAAAGCTTCTAGAGTGTTGACGCTTGTAACATGTCCATCGAACTAGGAACGGGCTAGGGCGTCTCGGGTCCTCGCAGATGTCATAAACGACAACCGGGTTTATTAAACGTCTGGACATTAGGCCACTTCCGCTAACTGATTAACCCAAGAATCAAGCTCAATTCTCGAAATTCGCAGCTGACCGTTCGGGAGCTTTTTGAATGTCGGCCCAGCATTCGATTTACGCCATTTTGAAAGCGTCGCCCGGGCGACACCTAACTCACTACATATATCGCTAACTGTTAACCACTTTTTGTCTTCTATTTTGTCTTCTATTTTGTTCATGCAGTAACAGTGGCTGCATGTCTCTCTATGGCATACACTTTGAGACGAAACAGGGCAGAATGGGCCAATATTCCCATTTACTGGGATGTGGGTGGGATACAACTCAGCCATAGCCCTAAAACCCTTATGCCCTTGTAGCTCAGTTGGATAGAGCAACGGACTTCTAATCCGTAGGTCGTAGGTTCGATTCCTACCGAGGGCGCATGGTTCAGATTTGGGCGGTAGCCTCGGCATTCGCGGGCGAGATAGTTGATCTTGCCAGGCGCGCCGA
>Ga0209284_10003777_pt1 | contig 18100 bp, 12 predicted proteins | sample FRY03_FD_187211 | JGI IMG/M metagenome (GOLD analysis project Ga0209284, IMG submission 187211) | Freshwater microbial communities from Lake Fryxell liftoff mats and glacier meltwater in Antarctica - FRY-03 (SPAdes) (version 2) | ecosystem: Environmental > Aquatic > Freshwater > Ice > Glacier... | reverse complement strand
ATCTAACAAAAGCTGAATATCCTGAAAATGTAATCCAGTAGTGGGTTCGTCTAAAATATAAAATGTTTTACCAGTATCTTTTTTACCTAATTCAGTTGATAATTTAACACGCTGAGCTTCGCCACCACTAAGGGTTACCGCAGACTGGCCAAGTGATATATATCCCAAACCTACATCTTGCAATACTTTTATCTTACGGTATAGAAAAGGAACTGGTTGAAAAAATTCGCAAGCTTCTTCAACAGTCATATTCAACACATCACTAATTGATTTGCCTTTATATCTTATTTCTAAAGTTTCACGATTATACCTTTTACCATTACATTTTTCGCAGTTAACATAAACGTCTGGTAAAAAATTCATTTCAATTACCCTCATTCCTCCACCTTCACAAACATCACATCTTCCTCCTTTAACATTAAAGGAAAAACGACCAGCATTATATCCCCTAATTTTTGCTTCAGGTACCGAAGCAAATAGTGTTCTAATTTCTGTAAAAAATCCACAGTAAGTAGCAGGGTTGCTTCTAGGAGTTCTACCAATAGGGGATTGATCTATTTCAATTACTTTATCAATATTCTCTAACCCTTTGATAGATTTAAAAGGCATAGGACTTACTCTACTTTTGTAACAATGCTTTGATAAAATTGGGTACAATGTTTCGTTGATCAATGTAGATTTTCCACTTCCACTAACACCACTTACTACTATGAGTTTACCTAATGGAAAAGAAATATCTACTCCAGTTAAATTATTACCAGATGCGCCTTTTAGCAAAACCGATTTGCCATTACCAATTCTACGTTCTTTAGGTATAGGAATTGATTTTTTTCCGTTTAGATATAAAGCAGTTTCAGAATTACTTTTTAATACTTCAGCAGGCGTACCAGCCGAAACAATATGTCCGCCAAATTTGCCAGCTTTTGGACCAATATCTACTAAATGATCAGCAGCCATCATAATGTCCTTATCATGTTCTACTACTAATACGGAGTTGCCAATATTGCGTAGATTTTGCAATGCATGAATGAGTTGTTGATTATCTCTTTGATGCAAACCAATAGATGGCTCATCTAATATATAAGTAATGCCTTGTAATTGAGAACCAATTTGTGTTGCCAAACGAATGCGTTGCGATTCACCACCGCTTAAAGAGCGTGCTGGCCTATTTAATGATAAATAAGTTAATCCAACATCTAATAAAAATTGTACACGTTCTCTAATTTCTTTGAGAATATCTTTTGCAATTAGGTTTTGTTTTTTGTCGATCCGATTTTCTAGGTTGTTAAACCAACCATGTAGTTTATCTAAATTAAGATTGCATAATGCTGCAATATTTTCATTATCAATTTTAAACCAAAGACTTTCTTTTTTTAGTCTTTGACCATTACAAGTAGTACAAGTTTTTAACTGCATGAATTTTTCTACCCATTCTCGTAAGCCCTCGCTATTAACGCCAGCAAACCAACGTTTTAGCATTGGTATAATTCCTTCGAACTCACCTTCATAGGGGTTTGAAGCTGTAGTTTCTTCCTCATTGTCTAATTCCAACGAACTCCCTTCTGCATTTCCGTATAATAAAATATTTAAAGAAGCAACAGGTAAAGTATTGATGGGTTTATCTAAATTAATTTTATATTTTTTAGCAAGTATTTCAACATTTCTAAACATATAAGCTTCACGCTGTTCTCCGAGAGGAGCAATACCACCATCTTTAATACTAATATTACTATCTGGAATTACTGCATCCATATCAATGGAATAAACATTGCCAAGCCCTTTACAAGTTGGACAAGCACCATAAGGAGAGTTAAAGGAGAATGCATTGGGAGAAGGTTCTTCATAACTAATGCCAGTATCCTCACACATTAATTGTTTAGAATATTGGATGGTTTTACCAGAATCATTTAGTAAAAGAAATAATAAATCCTTACCCATTTTCAAAGTTTGTTGAACACTTTGGCTCAGCCGAACTTTCATGTCGGGCGTAATTTGCAATCGATCAATTACTACTTCAATGTCATGAATTTTGTATCGATCAACTTGTAATTTGGGAGTAAGATCTAGAATTTCTCCATCAACCCTAACTTTTAAAAATCCTTTTTTTCTAATGTCTTCAAATAGTTCTCTGTAATGTCCTTTTCTGCCTCTTATTAATGGAGCTAATAGACTTATTTTTTGCTTGTAGTATTTAGTGAAAATATTTTCAACGATTTCTTCTTCGCTAAATTTTACCATTTTTTTTCCTGTATTGTAGCTATAGGCTTCCCCTATTCTTGCATACAGTAATCGGAGAAAGTCGTACACTTCAGTAACAGTACCAACTGTAGATCGGGGATTTTTATTAGTTGTTTTTTGTTCAATAGAAATTACAGGTGATAGTCCAGTTATTTTATCTACATCGGGCCTTTCCATGTCGCCCATAAATTGTCGGGCATAGGCACTAAAACTTTCCATGTACCTACGCTGACCTTCATTGTAAATAGTATCGAATGCTAAAGACGATTTTCCGCTTCCACTTACACCAGTAAATACTACCAATTTATTTTTAGGAATGCGGATATCTAAATTCTTCAAATTATGTTCACGAGCTCCGAAAACTTCAATGAATTCTTCCTCTTTAATTATAGTAGTGTTTTGTGTCTGTAATTTTTTAGCCATAATGGGTGGTAAAGATACAAACAGGATTAGGCCTTAAAAGTTGTTAATTGATTTAATTACCTACATTTTTATATCCCTATTAAAATAATAGACTAATAATTTGGCAGATTGGAAACCTCCATATATATTTGCACTAGTTCTTTAAATACTTATCAAGAAAGGCAGAGGGTTTTGGCCCAATGAAGCCTTGGCAACCCATATAACTCACTCAGTTATATGAAGGTGCCAATTCCAGTTTCGCTGTAGGCGAGAGAAGATAAGTCAGAGTAAGCAAGTACAAATAAAACCAATCATTGGTTAATTATACACAGCCCATCTGATTTCTCGGATGGGTTTTTTTTTGCCTTTTCTTGAATGATACAAAGAATCTCAACAATTTTTTAATTCCTTGTCTCCTTGTAGGGAGAAAGGGCAAAATGTTTAACATGAACACAGCAACAGCATTAATTCACAGCATTCCAGTAGATCCTCAAACAGGTGCCATATCGGTACCTATTTACCAAACATCCACTTTTGTTCAAGATGCTCCAGGTGAGAACAAAGGTTATGATTATTCTAGAACCAATAATCCAACAAGAGAAACACTAGAAAAACTAGTAGCACAATTAGAAAAAGGTGCTATTGGAATTGCTTTTGCCAGTGGATTAGCTGCAATTGATGCAATTGTGAAACTATTAGAAACTGGAGATGAAATAGTTGCAGTGGATGATATTTATGGAGGTGCTTACAGATTATTTACCAACGTGTATCAAAAGTTTGGCATTGGTGTAAATTATGTTGATTGTACCAATGTAGAAAATGTGTTCAATGCAATCACTCCAAAAACAAAATTAATATGGATTGAAACACCTACTAATCCTACGCTGAAAATTTCGGACATAGCTGCTATTGCAAAAATTGCAAAGGCAAATAACTGTTTACTATGCGTAGATAATACTTTTGCATCGCCAGTATTACAGCAACCGCTTTTATTAGGAGCTGATATTGTTGTTCATAGCGCTACAAAATATTTAGGCGGACATAGCGATTTAATAGCTGGTGTAGTTGTGACAAAAACTGCAGAGCTAGGTGCAAAAATAAAATATTTACAAAATGCATGTGGAGCAATACTTGGACCATTTGATAGTTGGCTAGTAATTAGAGGAATTGAAACCCTTCACTTAAGAATGAAGCAACATTGTTCGAGCGCATTTGCAATCGCGAAGTTTTTAGAAAATCATCCTGCTGTAGATAAAGTTTATTACCCAGGTTTAACTACTCACCCTAATCATTTGAAAGCAAAACAACAAGCTACAGGTTTTGGTGGCATTGTATCTTTTAGCTTAAAAGATGATACAGAACAAGCTGCAATACAATTGGTTACTAGTACTCAACTATTTAAACTAGCAGAAAGTTTGGGAGGCATTAAAAGTCTTGTGTCGCACCCAGCTAATATGACGCATAAATCAATTCCTGCTGAAAAAAGAAGAGCAGCAGGTGTTTCAGATAGTTTGGTAAGGTTATCTGTAGGCTTAGAAGATGCAGAAGATCTTATTATTGATTTAGACCAAGCATTGAATGCGCAATTACAAAATCAACTAATTAAAAAAAATATATTAACCCCTGCATAATAAAAAATGGAAACACACAAACAATTAACGATCGGATTATTTGGTTTTGGAGTAGTTGGAGAAGGATTGTACAAAGTATTGCAACAAACCCCATCACTTAAAGCAAGCATTAAAAAAGTATGTATTAAAAATGCTACTAAAAAAAGAAATGCGCCTAGTACATTGTTTACAACAGATAAAAGTGATTTACTAAATGACGCTGAAATTAATGTGATTGTAGAAGTAATAGACGATTCGGTGGCTGCTTTCAACATTATTGAAACTGCTTTATTAAATGGCAAAGCAGTGGTAAGTGCAAGTAAGAAAATGATAGCAGAAAATTTACCAGCAATACTAGAATTACAAGAAAAAACAGGGCAATCTTTTTTATATGAGTCTGCAGCTTGTGCCTCAATTCCAGTTATCAGGAATCTAGAAGAATATTATGATAACGATTTATTGCACTCAATTAAAGCGATAGTGAATGGGTCTACTAATTTTATTCTTACAAAAATGTTTGAGGATAAGCTCGACTTCGCATCAGCATTACTTCTGGCCCAACAATTGGGCTTTGCAGAGAGTAATCCAAAATTAGATGTAGAAGGATTTGATGCAGTAAATAAGTGGACCATTTTACTGAATCATGCATATGGAATTGTTTCACACCCCGATAGAATACTTTTTACTGGAATCCAACAAATAAAAGGCTCTGATGCTATAGTAGCTAAGGAAAAGGGATATGATATAAAATTAATTGCGCAGGCAAAAAAATTAAAAACCGGGAAAGTTGCTGCATTTGTACTGCCGCAATTTATAACACTGAATGATCCATTGTCGTTTGTAAAAAATGAATACAATGGAGTAGTAATAGAAAGTGGTTTTGCAGATAAACAATTTTTTTATGGAAAAGGAGCTGGTAGTTTCCCAACTGCTTCAGCAGTTTTAAGTGACATCGCAGCTTTAAGGTATAATTACAAGTATGAATACAAAAAACTCTATCATCACCAACCACATTCATTAACCAATGATTATTATTTAAAAGTGTATTTAAGTTTTGATGATTGGAAATATATTCCAAGAGAAGAATTTGAGTGGATTGAGGAATGGCATGCACAAGCAGAAAGAAAATACCTGATAGGAGTATTGCATTGCAATAAATTAATTGAATCTGACTGGTGGAAATCGAATAATACATCTTTAATACTTACACCAGATGCAATTATTGATGACCTCGACATTATAAACTTGAAAAAAAGAAGTTTAGAATTAGCGGGTGTTGAGTTGCATTAAAAAAATTATTTATAAAAGCGTTTTTTGTTTTTTATGGAGAAACCCTGTTCTGTGGAGCAGGGTTTTCTTTTTCACGCTAAGCTCCTTATATTTGTTAAAGAAACAAGTACATTGAATCAACTTCATCTTGCATCATTTAAACGAGGAGCTATACTAACACTGATCTCAGGATTAATGTTAGTAATTATGTCTATAGTAATTGGAAAGAACGATTTTTTTTTATACCTCAATATTGATGGAGGCGCTTTCGCTGATTTTTTCTTTACCTACTGTACTTATTTAGGCGATGGAATAATATGGGTTCCATTAATTTTATTTTTTATTTTTTATAAACAAAAATTATTGCCTTTGGTAATTAGCGCAATGTTGATCTCAACCTTATTTGTACAGATTAGTAAGAATTATATTTATCCTGATGAAGCCAGGCCTGCTAAGGCAATAATAGAGCAATCGAGTATTCATATTGTAAAAGGAGTTGAAGTGCATACAACCAATAGTTTTCCTTCTGGACATACTACTACAGTATTTTGTATTTTTTTATTGGGCTGTTTATTTACGCCTTCAATTATTTTTTTAGTAACAGGTTTTATATTGGCATTACTTACGGCTTATTCAAGAATCTATTTAGCCCAACATTTTCCTTTAGATGCAGGAGCAGGAATGATTACAGCAGTAATTAGTACCTGTATTTCATTATGGATTCAGCAATTATTCAATAATAAACAAATGCCAATTCACCAATCTTAATTCATAATTCTTAATTCTTAGTCTTTCCATCTCCAATCTCCTGCTATTTGCAAAGCCTCTTTCAAATTATTTTTTAATAAAAATAATCTTGTTTCCTCATCTGTGAAATGTTTTGCTTTGATTTCTTTAGAATCAGCAATACCATACAATAACATTGAACTAAATCTAACAGTGTTCATAATTCCTTTTTCATCTACCAAATTAAAATTATCGCAATCGGCATGATAGCAAGGTCCTGCATTATTTGGCAACACTCCACCTGCTCCACCACCTGTAGGTACCCCTTGAAGCATGAAGGGTTGATGATCGCTATGTAACCCAGCACCGGCTCTAAAAATATTTTTATAACTTGTGTCAAATGTTTGGGCTATAGCACCAATTGATTGAAACAATTCTTTACTTTCTTCAGCAGATGATGAATAACCTTTAGGATCATTGGTCATATCATAGTTAAGCATATAACGAAGCTGATCAATTGATTTGTCTTTTATAGCGGCATCAACATAAGCTTTTGAACCTAAAAGGCCTTCTTCCTCGCCCATAAATAAAATAAATTCCACCGTTCGTTCTGGTTGTAATTTTAATGCTTGAAAAGTGCGAGCCATATCAATTACAGAAAAAGATCCAATTCCATTATCAATTGCACCAGTTGCTAAATCCCAACTATCTAAATGACCACCTACTACTACTTTTTCATTTGGAATAGATTTGCCTTTAATGGTTGCAATAACATTTCGAGCTTTAATTAATCCCGAAAAATTAGTCATGTTAATTGATGCAAATTGTTTTGAAGTAGCCAATTTCTCTCTCAACTTCATTCCATCTTCTTTGCCTAAACACACTGCAGGAATTGGAATTAGTTTGCCAGTAACAGAAGCGGTTCCTGTTAATAAAATACCGCCATCAGCAGTATTAATTATAATAATTCCTTTAGCGCCATACTTTGTTGCCAATGCAGTTTTCTCTGAACGGTGTAAAGTTTTAGTGCCTGGTTTTGATCCTGCAACAACTCCTAAATAAACCAATGCAATTTTGCCATTTACTTTACCCGGATTATTAAGGTAATCTACTTCTAAACCATTACCCATATCCACTAATTCAAGATTTACTGATGCTTTTACTGGTGAATGAGCTAGTGTTACACATTTCATCGATTGCATTGAATTTGCATCAGCTCCAATTTTTACAGCAATCTCTCCTCTGCTCCAACTTTCAACTTCAAATGGTTGATAGCGAACGGTTTTAAAGCCATAGGACTTCAATAAATTATAAGCAAACTCTTCTGCCTTCTTACCATTAGCAGAACCAGTTAATCGATGACCAATATTTTCGGTAGCTGTTTTCAGGCTGCTATAAGCTTTAGAATTGCTTTGAACTTCTGTATTAATTTTAGAGAATATAGTATTCCATTCTGGCTTAGCTTGACCATTTACAAGTAAAATGAGCAAAATAAAACAGAAAGTCAAAAAAGCATTTTTTTTCATAAAATTAAATTACAGTTTAGCAAAAATTAGCAGCTATTTTTTTATTAACAGTTCACAATAATAACATTAAATGTGCAATTTGAGGCAATGCCAACTAAATGACAAAAATATAATATGACTTTTATCATGATATAGCTAATTCCAAATTAAATCAGCATTGAATATATTACTTTTGATTTTAGAAAATACAATAATATAAAAGCATTCCAATGTATACATCAGCACAAGAAGCCATTCAAAATATACAAAGTAATACTAGGGTTTTTTTACACGGTAGTGCTGCTACTCCTGTAAGATTAGTTAATGAAATGATTGCTCAAAAAGACCGATTGTACAACGTAGAGCTAATAAGCATTACACAAATGGGTGTTCAATTGAATGATCCAGCATTAGCAGGTCATTTTTTTATGAATTCTTTGTTTGTTTCGGAAAGCAATCGTAAAGCGGTTAATCAAGGAATGGGTGATTATACTCCAGTTTTTTTAAGTGAAATTCCGCTTTTATTTAATAGAAATATTTTACAAATTGATATAGCAATTGTATCTGTTTCGCCACCAGACAAACATGGATATTGTTCGCTTGGCACTTCTGTAGATATTGTAAAGTCTGCATTACGATCTGCTAAATTTATTATAGCACAAGTAAACCCCAATATGCCTAGAGTACATGGGGATGGATTTATAGAATTTTCGAGGTTTGATTTAGCAGTATGGACAGATGACCCTTTGCCCGAAGTAAGTTATGCTAGCAGCGCTACTGCTGCTCACGATCAAATTGGAAAAATTGTAGCCGAGTTGGTAGAAGATGAGGCTACTCTTCAGTTGGGAATAGGCAGTATACCAGATGCTGTATTAAAGAACTTAACCAATCATAAAAATCTAGGATTACATACAGAAATGTTTTCTGATGGTGTAATTCCGTTAATACAAAATGGAACCATTAACAATAGCAGAAAGAAAATTGTAAAGGGATATTGCGTTACCTCTTTTTTATTAGGAACTAAAAAATTGTATGATTTTGCAGATGACAATCCTATAATAAAATCATTGGATATTGACTATGTTAACGACCCTAGGATACTTTCATTAAACAATAAAGTAACAGCAATTAATAGCGCAATTGAAGTGGACCTTACTGGTCAGGTTTGTTCCGATTCAATTGGAACATATCAATTTTCTGGTATTGGCGGGCAAATGGACTTTATTCGTGGTGCTGCAATTTCCGAAGGAGGTAAGCCTATTATTGCACTTCCATCTGAAACCAATAAAGGCATTTCTAGAATAGTTCCTTATTTAAAGCAAGGAGCTGGAGTAGTAACCACTAGAGGACATATACATTGGGTAGTAACCGAATATGGTGCTGTTGATTTATTTGGAATGAATTTGAACCAACGAGCCAAAGCGCTTATTAGTATTGCACATCCCAAACATCGTGAAGAACTAGAAAAAGCTACATTAGAAAGATTTAAAAGTTGAAAACTATTTTTGCTTAATTAAAATAGCACTTACTATTGATCGCTCAACTCCATTATCACCTGGTTTATTCAACAATTGATTTCCTGCAATCATTGAACTAGATCCACCACCATCTAAATTAATGGCATTTGTACATCCTAGCGCTTTTAATGATCCAGCTAATTCAACCAAATTCATTCCATCATAACCAGCATTAGGATTATCGCCCTCAACAACCAATAGCACAACAATATTATTGCTTGTATATCCTATGGCTGTTCTTGGTCGAGATGTAGTGTTATTTATACTTATTAATTCTTCGATATCGGTAATCATATTATTGCCATTGCGCAAAAGCATTGGTGACCCACCAATTGCACTATTAACATTCCAAATAGTTGCACCTACTGGAAAAGTTTCGGATGGAATTGGTCTAGGTGCAGATCCTTCTGCATTAAGATTAGGAGTTGGATACTGATAAATTAAATCATTGCCAGTACCAACATGATAAATCCATGCAGTGCTAGGATCGCCAGTATTGTTAATACCAAATGCAGCTCTAGTTGGATAATAAGCTGTTGATGCTCCGTTAAATACTCTATTTAAAATTTTAATATTAGCAGACAAAACATTAGCCCCATTGAATTTAACCAAACTAAAAGATTGGTTTGCTCCAAAATAACCTCCATTCATGCTAGCTAAAACTCTACCAGTTTCATCACGATTAAAATCGCTAAGTTTCTTTGCTGTTGAAGAAAGTACTGGTTTAAATTCAATTAAAGGGCTTTTAGGATTGAATGCTAAACAAAACATTTTAGTTTTTCGACCGGCATAAATACTATCAAAAAAATACAATTCAATTCCATCAGGAAAACCAGACGTTATTAAAGTACTCAGTTTCCATCCACTTGGCAAGCTCAATAATTTTGCTACTGGAGTTGTTACAACAGGAGGAACAACTGGAGGAATAACTGCTGTAGGTGACGAACTTTTACTACAGCCAATAATTAATAAAATAGATAATACTGTAAACTGCGATTTGAAGATATTTTTTTTCATAGCTAATTTTTAATGTTCAATTACGAGTAGGTAATTTGGATTTAATTGATTTTGTTTTAGTAATGAAATCCATTCATTTTGAATACTCATTATTCTTTTACCATTATCGTCCCAAATTTCGGGACTACATAAGCAACCTAAAGAAGGAGTGCATGGGAAATAGGTGGTTGATTTATAAAAATCTATTGGTATAGTTGTGCCATGAGCAATAATTTCGGTTCTACCTATTTTACCCGCTTCATAAGACTGCCAAAGGTTTGTGTTATCAGCTAATGACCCTAGTAGTACCTTATATTCTTGTTCTACATTTTGGGTTTCAAAGAAATTGTTTTTGCCATCTTTTTCAAAAGGCATGAGCATTTGTAAATTAGTAGTAGGACCAATCCAATTATTGTTAGAAGAATCAAACCCAGTCAGTTTATATAAGCCTTGCGGGGTATTCCCATTGGTTAAATAATAAGGCATATTGGTAATTGAACGAGCTAATTGTTGAAATTGATAAGGCTTATTGTTGGCATCAGATAACCATTTGCCATTACTTAAACGAATCATTAAATAGCCGGGTGTATTTCTATCTGCATATTGAAAACTAACAAGTACTGTTTGATTGGGTAAAAAAGAATAGTTTAAAAAATTATTACTAGTGAATAATTTAGTAGATATTTTTTGTTGATGTTGCAACTCAAATAATCGATAATAGTTAGAGCCTTTGAATGAATCATTTTGAAAAAATGAAGTATCTAATTTATCAACTGATATATATTCGAGCGCTAACGCTTTTATTTTATCAGTTTTTAAAAAGTTCCAATTTTTCTTTACCAAATCTGCATATTTCCCTGGATAGATAGTATATAAATATTCTAATAATACCCATTGCATTGATGCATTTACAAATTGCAATTGTGATATCCAGGTTGGTATTTTAATGTTAATATTATTGTTTTGGTATAACATCAATTCCATAGCCCAAAATGCCCCTTTATATTGTATGTAGTTTTTCTCGACAAATGGCAATTCAATAGTTGAATTAATTATTTGAATAAGTTCTTGTTTAACTTTTACTCTATTATTCTTTGATGCGAACTCGAATATTTTCGAATCAGGCTGAGCTGACGCATTCAGCATTATAGAAAAAATAATTCCTGTGAGGAAAGCTTTCATTATTCGAGATTATTTTGAGTACAAAGGATCTTTGAAATCCTTTAATGATTCATAATAAAACAATACTTCGCCTTTGTATCCATACTTTCTATTTAACGCTAGCATTTGGCTTAGCATTAGTTTATCTACTCTATATCCATCACCTAATGAAGTAAGTATACCTGGGAAAACCTTGTACTTTAATTCCGTTGGTACTTGTTGAGAAAGCTCTTTTAGAATTTTTTCGTAAGCATCTATATTATAGCGATACAATTGAGGAATAATCAAATCGGCATATCCTCCATTGATCCATTTTGGCCAATCTTGTAAGTATTGTTCTTTACTCCAAGGATAAATACTTGGAGCCCAAGTAACTAAGCAATTTGCCCTTTCTTTTTTTACACAATTGTATAACATTTTTCCGAAGGCACTAATCTTATCTGCTTTCCACTGAATAAATGCTGTGTCTTTAGCATTGGAAGGAGGCATTTTCCCCTTAAATTCTTTTCTATATAATTTAACGCTGTATTTATCGTATCCACCCTCACCAGGCATGGCTGGTAAGCGATCATCACCCTGCACTCCATCAACTTGATAATTGTGAACTACTTCTAACATTAATTTTTGCAAAAAAGATTGCACTTCCGGATGCATTGCATTCCACCAAAAAAAACCATTTTTCTGAAGTAACTCTCCTTTACTATTTCTTCCTGCCCAAGATGGATATTTTGCCAACCAACCATTGGTAGAACTATCTTTATAAGCATACGCAGCACCAAATTCGAACCAAGCGTGCACTCTTAATCCTTCTTTATGACCTTCATCAACAAATGCTTTTAAAGGATCAAATCCGTTATAGTAGGGTGCTTGACTAATACCAATATACTTTTTTACTACTTCACTTGGGTACATTGTTACTCCACCATTCCAAACAACTACAAAAATATCTGTTAGTCCATTTCGCTTGCAATTCAATACAGCTTCTCGTACATTTTCGGGAGATCGCATTGCAGTGCTTGCCACATTAGTAATCCATGTGCCGCGAATAACGGTTTGGTTATTTAATTGCGAAAAAGCAAATGAATTAATAAAAAGTGCAGCAAAAAGGAAACTTATTTTTTTCATAATATTATTGATTGTTTTTGAACTCTATATATCTATTAAACAAATGATGAGCTTGAACATAAGCAGATTGGGGACTCATAAAGTGACTAAACTCAAAAGTAATTGCCTTATCATATCCAGCTTTTTTAGCAGCATCTAATTTAAGTTTTAGCTTCTCAAATTTTATTGGAAAGAATTTTATTGGCATGTCGCGATCAAAAGATTCTGCATTGGTCCAACATTTCAAATGATATTTATCAGCCAATTTTTTATTTGCACTAAAGAACTGTTCTAACTCATGATAATCAACATGACCATCCTGAAAAGCAACAGCATCTATAGATTGGTGAATACCATCAAATATTTCATTCCACTCATTTTCGTGTTCAAGAACAGAAATAGCCTGGTCTTTCGACAAAATTCCCGAGGAAGCCATCACTGCTTTTTTTCCATCTATCCATGGAGAAATTAATACTGGCAATTGATTACTAATTTGTTTGCACATATTACCCAAGCTGCTGAATGCTTCAATTGCTCCTTTGGTTTTCCTGCTAATTTCGGTACTTATATACCAACCTTTAAAGGCTTTTCGGTGGCCATACATTTTCCATACTTCCTCAATCACAAATTTATTGGCATCAATCTCTACAGTTAAATCGCCGGTATCCCAATATTTTCCGCTATCATACAAGCCAAAATAAAAACTCATCCCATATTTTTCTGCCAGCGTTAAATACAAATCAAGTAAATCAATAGGTGGCTCATAACATCCATGCTGATCAATTAAATATTTTGAAGGATAAGTAACAAATCTTCTATATCCACTTCTGATTAATATTACAGTATCAATCCCAGCGACTTTCATGTGCTGAAAATCTTTTTCCCATTCTATCGGGCCCCAGTTTTGATGCGGAATATCGTGACTAATTTCATCTATAAATGTTCCAGTAATTAACATAAACTATATAAGTTTCATTTTTAGCAAAGTGGCTTTCCATAATTGATATCCTTCGCCATTCAAATGTAATCCATCGTAGGTATACCGCTTATTTAACTTGCCATTTTCATCTTTAAATACGCTATATAAATCTACAAAAATCAACTGCTGTCTTGTACAAAGAAGTGATAGCTGATTATTTAACCAAATAATATGCTCATCCTTATTTTGATATCCTGCAAATTCAGTAAAATTATTATTGGTGGGTAATATAGATTGTATAATCAACTTCGTATTTGGCGAATATTGACTTATTTGATCTGTAATTCGCTTGATATTTTTTAAAATAATTACATCAGGTGTTTTTTTTGCTAGGTCATTTATTCCAATCATCAAAAAAACCTTTGTTGGTTTTGATGCTATTGTTTCATCTAAGCGAGCTAATACTCCAAAAGTGTTATCGGTACTTATACCCCTATTCTTTATAGTTTTGTTGCCAAATAATTCCGACCACTCTCCAATATCAGTTATGCTATCTCCTAAAAAAACAATGCTACCAGTAGATTTTGGCATCAATTTGAACTGAGTAACTTTTTGCAAGTAGTAAGATGATATATAATTAGAATCATATCGTACTTGGGCATTTCCATTCAATACAATAAATAAATAAAGAATACAATAGGATAGCGTATTTTTCTTCATCCAAAAAAATTAAATTACTTAACTAACAGTTGCTGAATTAATCGCTTCTGTTTTTTCCAAAGGCACTAACCAAGTAACAATAAATGCAGGTATAGTAGAAATTAATACCCAGATAAAAAATTCCTTATACCCTAAATAGTCGCTTACAAAACCACTGATCATAGAAGGTATCATAAACCCAAGATTCATCAACCCACTACCAAAAGCATAATGAGCCATTTTGTATTTCCCTGGCGCAATATTTTGCATAATAAATAAAATCAATCCAACAAATCCAAAACCATACCCAAAATATTCTATTGCAACAGCAGATCCAATAACATAAAGGTTTACAGGCAATGTGATGGCTAAAAAAGCATACGCAATAAAGGGCACATTAAAGAAAGCGCAAAGCATCATCAACGTTTTTCTGTTCAATCCTTTATTAGAAACAAAATAACCCGCAGCAATTGAGCCCAATACAAATGCAACTGCACCAAATACACCATATAAAATACCTATTTGAGAAGTATCTAATCCCAAACCTCCATCTGCTCTTGCAGCTTTAAAAAATAAAGGAGTAATTTTTATTGCCTGACCTTCTGCAAATCGATAAAGAACAATAAAACAAAGACTATACCAAATATTTTTCTTTTGAAAAAAAGTGATGATCACATCTTTTAAAGTAACAAACCCATCTTTAATGGAATGAACGTTTGTTGCAGCCGCACCATTTGGCAACATTTTCATATTATATAAACCCATCGAAATCATGATGATTCCGTATATAACCATTACTGTCATCCAAGCATTGGCAATTCCGTATTTTTTCTCTAATTCACCTGCTAAATAAACCAAAGCTCCTCCAGAAAGCACTTTTGCAACATTATAAAATGCACCTTGCCAACCAACGTATTTTGCTTGCAATTTGGGAGTTAACTCATTCAAATAAACCCCATCAGCAGCCGTATCATGAGTAGCTCCACCAAAAGCAATAATTGCGAAAACTCCAATTGACAAACTAAAAAAATGATCTGAATGTAGGGTTAATGCTACCAAACCAAACAAACAACCAGTAAAAATCTGTGTAGTATAAACAAAAAATTTCTTGGTTTTAAACATTTCCAGAAATGGCCCCCATAAAGGTTTAATGGTCCATGGAAGCATTATTAAAGAGGTCCAAAATGCGATTTGGAAATCTGAAATGCCCATATTTTTATACATGATGGCACTTGCAGTGGCTAACGCCACAAATGGCAAACCCATTGCAAACCAAGTAGAAGGTATCCAATAAATGGGCGACCTTTGATTGTTTAAATTTGTTGGCAAAATCGTTTCATTTATTACTGAAAAAAGCAAATTTTCAGCATTTAATTAAATAATTTTATTAACTTACGGTGAATTTATAATTTTTTTAATTAAGTTCGATAAATAATTCAAAAGACGTGAAAAATAACATTGCTTGCCATTATAAAATAATTCCAATTATAAGCAAATCCTTAATAATTGTTGTACTCTTTTTTAGCTTTTTGAGTTGCTCAAAAGGTGGAGGATCTAGTCCAACTCCCACTCCACCAATTATCCCACCAACACCTGCATGGGATCCGAATGCTATGAGAGGCGCTTGGATTACTACTGCTGCAAGTACTGCTTTGGATAGCAGGGCCAATATAAAAACAATGGTAACTACTTGTAAAGCCAATAACATCAACAATATTTTTGTAGTTGTATATAATAATGGAAGAACCATTCATCCGAGTGCTGTTATGCAAAATACTATTGGTATTAGGCAGTTAGAAAGATATGCAGGAAGAGATCCACTGCAAGAATGTATAGATGAAGCAAAATTAGTTGGCATTAAAGTACATGCGTGGTTTGAGTATGGGTTTTCGTCTTCATTTTCAGCTAACGGAGGTGCAATTGTAGCTGCAAAACCTTCTTGGGCGGCGAGAGACCAAAATAGTCAATTGGTAATTAAAAATGGTTTCGATTGGTTGAACGGAATTCATCCTGAAGTACAACAGTATATGATTGACCTTTTTAAAGAAGTTATTACTAATTATCAAATAGATGGTGTACAAGGTGATGATCGTTTACCAGCAATGCCGACTAATGGTGGATACGATCCTTTTACAACTGCATTGTATAGATCGGAAAATGGCGGGGCAAATCCTCCATCAAATATAGCAGATGCTGGCTGGATAAGATGGAGAGCCAATAAACTCAATGCATTTGTAAAGAGATTGCGTACAGAAGTGAAAACAATTAAACCTTCCATCCAATTCACCATGTCTCCTAGCCCATACCCATTTAGTTTAAATGAATATTTACAAGACTGGCCAACATGGGTTGATAGTAGTTGGATAGATGCTGTTATGCCACAATGTTATCGATATGCAATTAACGATTACGATGCAGTTTTAAATCAGCAGAAAACGTTTTATAAAAACCCAGCAGTGTTATTTTATCCTGGAGTATTAGTTAAATCAGGTGCTACTATTCAGAGTGATGGATTAATGTCGCAATTCATACAAAGCAATAGAAACAATGGTTTTAAAGGAGAAGTCTTTTTCTTTTATGAAGGCGTAAAAGATAAAACGAGCTGGTTTCAAGGATTGTATCCTTACATAAAATAGTACCATGAACAATTTTAAGTTTCTAGTTTGTTTAGCATTTTTTACAATTGCTATTGTACCAATTCATTCTCAAAAACTTACTAAATTTGTTGATCCATTTTTAGGAACTGGAGGGCATGGTCATGTATATCCGGGTGCAACAATACCGTTTGGAATGGTACAATTGAGTCCAGATAATGGAGATGACGGTTGGGATTGGTGCAGTGGCTACCACTACAGCAGTAAAACAATTGCAGGATTTAGTCATATGCATTTAAGTGGCACAGGTATTGGAGATTGGTGCGATATATCAGTGCTTCCGTTAACAGATACTTTTTCTATTAGAAAAGAAAAAAATAAGATCCCTTTCTCGCACGCTTCAGAAAAAGCATTTCCAGGTTATTACAAAGTTGATTTAGAAAATAAAATAAAATGCGAATTAACTGCTTCAAAAAGAACGGGATTTCATAGATATACTTTTCCCGAAAAAAATGCTTGGTTACAATTTGATATAGGATTTCAAATTAACTGGGATCAATCAACTGATGGAATGCTTCAATTGTTGGATGACTATACATTAGTTGGATATAGATATAGTACAGGATGGGCAAAGGGACAAAAGGTTTATTTTGCTGCAAAATTCAATGCTCCAATTAAGGACTTAATTTTTATTAATGATTCTATTACTACTGAAAAAAAAGCCATAGGAAAAAAGGTTAAGGCACTACTGCAATTTACTACAACAAACAGCATTGAAGTAAAGGTGGCTTTAAGTACAGTTAGCACTCAAAAAGCAATTACAGAATTAGTTAGTGAGTCTAATAATACCTTTGACGAAACAGTTAATAAGGCTGAAATGCTTTGGGATAAAGAATTACAAAAAATAAAAATCAATACCAACGATATTAATTTTGCTACAAAATTTTATACTTCTTTATACAGAACCAATTTAGCACCTGTAGTAAGTAATGATGCAGATGGTGAATATCAAACCCATGACAATAAAAAGAAATGGTTTACTACAGGGAAAGATAAATACACTGTATTTTCTCAATGGGATGTATTTCGTGCATTGAATCCATTATTTACTATTACACAAAAAGATCGTTTGCCCAACATGATTAATAGCATGCTGCAATTGTATGATGATAATGGACTATTACCAGTTTGGGATTTGAGCACATGGGAAACCAATACTATGACTGGCTATCATAGTGTTCCGATAATTGCAGATGCCATTTTAAAAGGCATAAAAGGCTTTGATTACAAAAAAGCATTTGAAGCAATGAAAAAATCGGCGAACCAAAATCAGAGAGGCACTCCTGATTATATTAAATAC
>Ga0209284_10003749_pt1 | contig 18191 bp, 14 predicted proteins | sample FRY03_FD_187211 | JGI IMG/M metagenome (GOLD analysis project Ga0209284, IMG submission 187211) | Freshwater microbial communities from Lake Fryxell liftoff mats and glacier meltwater in Antarctica - FRY-03 (SPAdes) (version 2) | ecosystem: Environmental > Aquatic > Freshwater > Ice > Glacier... | reverse complement strand
TATTCACGTAGATCATCACCATTTATATTTTAGCAAATTATTCAACAAAATTTACTCAGCTAATGATGGCGGTTTATTTGTCAAAAATGTAAATACATCTATAAATCCAATAATATGGGATTTTACCTCAAATGGAATTTCAGCTAATCAAGCGTATTCTATAAATTACAACTATTTTGATGATAAATTATATATTAATTCTCAAGACAATGGTATATTCTATAATGACTTATCTATATTTAAAGACATCAAACAAAGTCCTAATTCAATTTTAAAATCGGATTTTGTGGGATTATTATCAGGTGATGGGATAACAACTTCTTTTTGTCAAATTAATCCATTTTTTACTTTTTTTACATTACCAAGAAGTGAATTTTATTATTCAATCAAAAATCAAAATAATATAAAAAAAATAGATTTAGATGCAGTAAATTCTAACACTTCTAATTGGATAACTAATTATAAATTTAATGAAAGTGAAGTAAATAATCTATATTACAATTATAATACTGTAAATGATAATCTTAATAATAATGTTAAAGATTCAAATGAATTAAACAAAATAATCTCGGAAAATAAAAATGTAGAAGTTTATTACGCAAATAAATTTATTTATAAATTAAAATTTGACACCAATAAAGAGCCAGAAATTTCTAAATTATTTTCAGAAACACCTAATAATGAAAAATCAAATATTATTGATGATTTTTTGGTAGATTTTGATGTTACTAACCAACAAAACTTGAAAGCAGAAAATTATTATACTAATGTACTTGTCAATAAAGCTGACAAACTATATTATTTTGATAATGCAAATAATCAATGGGATACAATTAGTCTTGGATTTGATTATTTTAGAATTAGAAATATGTATAAAATCAACTTAAATCAAAAAACAAAAGATTCAATTAAATTCCAATATTGTTATATATTAAATGTGGTATATAAATTAGGACTCAATTCTAAAACTCAACTTGTTTTTTTGTTTTGTAATAATAATTTTGAAGATTTAAAAATAGTTAAGTTTAATTTATACAGAAATAGTAATATTGATGTAGTGAGTTTAAGCTTAGTTTACCCAATTAATCAAAAAAATTATAACTATAATTTTGACATAGATGATGAAATAAACAATGAAAAAAATCCTAAGTATTTAATCGAATGTTATATAACTACACATCTAAATACCTTCAAAATCCCTTTTAATTTTTTGGATTTTGATAATAGTATCTTATATTCTGAATATTTAGATTTATTTCAAAATAACAAACTTGCCTTCTTGACTAATCATCATTATGATTATAAAAATGATTTGCTTTTTATTTCAAGCTATGGCAGAGGTTCATTTGTTAAAAGTATTGAAAATGACAACAAAAATACATATAAAGATTATAGACCTAAGCAACAACTTAAAATTTTGCAACGAACTGAGAATGAGCTTGTAAATAATGATTTTGTAAATAATGAGTTTGTAAATCTAAAAAATGATACCATCTATATATGTAGAAATCAAGCAATAAGTTTGAAAATAGATACATCAAATTATATAAACAATAGTTATAATGTTTCTGATTACAATTTATTTCTATGGTCAAATGGACATTTGGGTAATATTTTGAATTTGAATGAAAATGAAATTAAACAGTTTATAGAAAGTACTAATTATATTGAAGTTTTTCAATTTAATGAAAATAGAATGATTAATAATTCTCAGAAAATATATTTTAGATATTTTGAATCGCCAAACTTAGAATTCAATTATTATGGCAATAAATTCTGTCCAACAGATAGCATTGTTGTTGAGGTATTGGTCAAAAATGTAAATGGACAAATTGACGAGTATTATAATAATAAAAACGAAAACTTTGTTTGGTCAGACAATGTAAAGTCAAAAGTAAGAACCATTAATAAATCGGGTAATTATACAGTATTTATAAATGATACTAATAATTGTCAAACCTCCACAATCTCTATGGAGATAGAAATCAATTCCAAAAACAATATTAATTTAATTAAATTCCAAGATAGTTTGACTTATGAAATTAGGGATATATCTAATAACTTAATTAATTTACAAAACTCAATTATTGATTGGTATATTAATGATAATTTGATTGAAGAATTTAATAATCTTAAAAGTATAAAAATTGATTCTTTGGGAGATTATAAAGTTAGAATTACATTTAAGGAATTTTGTGTAGAATTTTCCAATACATTCAAAAATAATCTTGGAAATAATATAGAAGTAAATATCTACCCTAACCCATCAAATGCTAACTTTAATGTTGAAATAAATAATCCTAATAAAAAATCAATCGGTTATAATATATATGATAATAACGGAAAATTAATAAAAAATATTTACTTAGGTAACTCAATTAAATATAACAACATAGAAAATTTAACACAATATGCTGCCGGAGATTATTACTTAACAATAATTGAATTTGAGGGAAATACAAATAATTATAGTATATTGAAAGATATTAGTCCATTAATTATCAAAAATATTAAATAGTCTATTAACTGCTATTACTTTTTGACAATAAAAAAAAGAATATTCAAAATATAATCCTCAAAAAAAAATCTGGAAATTAAAAATGTATCATTTCATTAAAGGCAAAGTATTCAACAAAAAACCACCTATTGTTATTTTAGATAATAATGGTATTGGTTACGAAATTAGTGTATCTATGAATACTTATGATAAGGTGCCAAACATAAATGAAGAAATTATGTTATACATACACTTTGTACCAAGGGAAGATGCACATAATTTATTTGGCTTTTATTCACTCGAAGAAAAAGAAGTATTCTTGAAGTTAATAAATGTAAATGGAATTGGTCCCAAATCAGCTGTTGCAATATTATCGTCAGTTAATCCTGCAGAATTGGCTAAGTTTATTGTGGAAGAAAAAACATCATTTTTGCAAACTATTCCTGGAATTGGCAAAAAAACTGCCGAAAGGATAATAGTTGAGTTAAAAGATAAATTTAAAGACATGGACTTTGATAATAGTATAAGCAAAACTAATATAAGTTCGATTGGTGAGGAAGCTATAAATGCTTTGATTACTCTCGGATATAACAAAAATACAGCTGAAAAAACAATTAGCAATATCATCAAAACAAATGCAAATATTGATAATGTCGAAACTTTAATAAAATTATCTCTAAAAAACATTAACTAAAAAATATCAACTAATTTTTAACTTAATTTTCAAAGAATTTCAATATGATACTATTGATTCCAAATATTGATCTCAAAAATGGTAAATGTTCAGAAATCATAAATGGTGAGAATGGAACAGAGAGTTATTATAATTATTTGAGTTGTAATCCCGAAGAACTAATTAAATTAATTAGAAGGGAAAATGCGAAAAGTGTAAATATAGTTGATTTAGATTCTTATGATAATTTGATTTTTAACAATAATTATTTTGATTTGGAATATGATGTTAATAATGAGTTGATTAATCATAACCAAAATTTATTAACTATCGAAAATTTATGTAAAAATACTGATATTCCAATCCAATTGGAAATAAATATTAAAAAATCAATAGACGTAGATAAAATTCTTGATTTGGGTGTTTATCGAATTTCAACTAAAATTAATACAGATTTATCAAACATAGAATTAATAAAATTTTTGTTAGATGACTACGGAACTAATAAAATTTCAATATTATATGAATTAGAAAAAACTAAATTATATAACGGAAGTCTTTTTGATATGCTTAAAAAATTTGAGAATTATAAAAATTTAAGAATAATTCTTGATTTCAATAATATAAAATATATTAATTTAGATGAATTAGAGAATTTATTTATAGATATATTTGATAAAGTTAGTTTTATCAAAAGCAAAAATTTAAGATTTACGATAAAGAACTTTATTAAGAACTCTAAAGATTTGTACTCAATTAAATCTTTTGAAAAATATAATATTGATTCTTTGATTATTGGAGATGAACTTAATAATAATATTTTTCCTTGTCAAAAAATTTGGCGAGAAATAGAATCCAAATTAGAAGTTTTAAATTAATTAGAAATTAATTTTTTGAATAATTTTAGAATATTTATTGATTATTTATGTTAAAACATCAAAATAAAAATAAAAATCTATAAAAAATGAACGAATTTAATATTTTTAGCAATTTATTATAAAAAATAAATAAATTTTTTTGTTTTTTTTGTAAATTGCATATTGAGATATTAAAATATCTAAAAATATAAAGATATTTATGTAATTAGCATTGAATTTAATCATAAATATCAAAAAAAATAATTAAAATTATTAGTTAGAAATCAAAAGATAAAGTTTTAGGGAGCAATTATTTATGCCACAAATTATATTAGATGGCCATAGAATAGAAACGTCACCTGGCAAAACAATTATTCAAGCTGCATACGAAAATGGGTTGCAAATACCTCATTTTTGTTGGCATCCAGAACTAACTGTGGCTGGCAATTGTAGAATGTGTTTAGTTGAGGTTGGTAATCCCAAAAGATTGCCAAGTGGTGAAATAGAAGTTGATGAAAATGGTGAACAAGTAATTAGTTTTTTCCCTAAGTTACAGATTGCATGTGCTACTCCTGTTTCTGATGGAATGGTTATAAGAAGTAAAAGTGAAAAAGCAATAGCCGCCCAAGAAGCAGTTATGGAATTTTTGCTGATAAATCACCCTTTGGATTGTCCTATTTGTGATGAAGCTGGTGAATGTAAATTACAAGAATATGCTTTTACTCACTCAAATGGTGAAAGTAGATTTAATGAACAAAAAAATCATAAAGAAAAAAGACAAGTATGGGGTCCTAATGTAATATTTGATGCAGAGAGATGTATCTCTTGCTCAAGATGTATTCGTTATGCTCAAGAAGTAGCCAAACAAGATGTATTGACTTTCGTACAAAGGGGAGATCATGTTACTATTGAATTGTTTGACGGAACTGTTTTTGATAATCCATACTCTATGAATGTCATCGAAATTTGCCCTGTAGGTGCCCTTACAAGCCAAAACTTTAGATTTAAGGCAAGAGTGTGGGATATGAGTTTTAATAACTCTATAACGCCTGCTGATGGGTCTGGTAATAATATTACAGTTGGTGTCAGAAATAATGAAATTTTGAGAGTTGAACCCAACGCAAATATGAATGTTAATCACTATTGGCTTACTGATGACCAAAGATTAAATCACTTTGAATTTGTAAATAATAATAGAGTTACTGAGCCAGTTATTAATAGTAATGGCAAATCTCAAAATGTTTCTTGGGATATAGCTGCGAATTTAGTTGCTACTACTCTTGCAAATTATAATAGTAACGAAATTTTTGTCGTTGCTTCTTCAAGAGCTACAAACGAAGATAATTTTATCTTAAATAAATTTGCTAAAAATATAATCAAAACAAATAATATTGATTATTTGAATCATTTCGATGAAAAATTCGAAGATGGATTCTTGAGTTCTGGAGATAGAAATCCAAATACTACTGGCTTAGTAGAAATGGGTATTAAATCTGGTAGTGTTAATTTCAAAAATTTAGAAGAAAAAGTAAAGTTTGGCGTAATTAAGGCTATAATTATAATGGAAGAAGACTTTAGATTTCATCCTCATTTATTAGAAATTATCAAACAAATACCTGTAAAAATTGTAATGCAATACAACCACAGCAGTTTGACTGAAATGGCTGATATAGTGTTACCTGCTTCTACTTTTGCAGAAGTTGAGGGAACTTATATTAATATCAAAAAACGTGTTCAGCATCTAAAACCATTTATTGTTACTAAAGAAAATGTAAGATATATGGGTATGAAAATGAGCAGACTTGATAAATTTGGTGCATATAATGACAGATGGACAAGTCACGAACACAGAAATTGTAAACAATCTTGGAAAGCATTACAAGTAATAGCAAATATGATGGGTGCAATTTGGAATTACAAATCTTCAAAAGATGTGTTCACAGAAATTGAACAAAATATTCCTAATTTCAAAGGACTTACATACAGTTTGTTAGATGAATATCAAGGTATTCAATTAGGTAAAGCAAATAAACCAGATTCGAAAAAAGTAAATTATGTTTCACACGTATTAAAACCAAATTAAATTGTTTGTTCTCAATTATTAGAAAATCTAAAATTAATAAAAATAAAAAATAAACAATTTAAAACTACAATTATGGAAACTCAAACAATTTTAGCTATTTTATTAGAAGCAGTAATCAAAGTTACTGTGGTTGTTTCGATGGTACTGACTTTGGCAGCAGCGGAAGTTTGGTTAGAAAGAAAAGTATCGGCTTGGATACAAAATAGAGTTGGACCAAATAGGGTAGGACCTTTTGGCTTATTACAACCTTTTGCCGATGTAGTTAAGTTATTTATGAAAGAAGATATTATTCCAAGTGCTGCAAGTAAAAACTTCCACAGATTAGCTCCATTTATTTCGTTAGTTGCAGCTATTGCGGTCTATGCAGTAATTCCATTCGCTGATAGTTTCGAACTTAATGGAAGAACTATCCACATGGGTGTTGCCCCTAATATTAATATTGGTTTATTATATATTTTGGCAGTTACTTCAATTGGAGTTTATGGTATTACCCTTGCTGGTTGGTCATCAAATAACAAATATTCGTTATTAGGTGGTCTTCGTGCTGCGGCACAAATGATTTCTTATGAATTAGCAATGGGATTATCATTGATTGGAGTTGTTTTGATTGCTGGGTCTGTAAACATAAATGATATTGTTAGAGGTCAGGCTGGTAGTATTCTTTACTGGAATGTTTGGATTCAACCTATTGGATTTTTAATTTTCCTTACATCTGCTTTTGCAGAAACTAACAGAGCACCATTTGACTTACCAGAGGCAGAACCCGAGTTAGTAGGTGGATTTAACACAGAATACACTGGTATGAAGTTCGGTATGTTCTTTTTGGCTGAGTATGCAAATATGGCTACTGCATCTGCATTTATGTCTTTGATGTATTTTGGTGGATGGAGTTTACCATTTTCTCACGAACTTATAGGGCTGGAGCAAGGTTCGATAACATTGGCACTTGCACAATTTGGTATGTTTACTCTTAAGTTGTTTGCATTTTTATTCTTCTTTGTTTGGGTAAGATGGTCAATTCCAAGATTTAGATATGATCAATTAATGAGTTTTGGCTGGAAAATATTATTACCTACTGCTATTATCAATGTATTTGTTACGGCATTGTTTATTGTTTTATCTTTATAATTTCTTACTTATTTCTTAAATTCTAAATAAAAAACTAAAAAATCCTTCTAAGGAGTCAAATTTAATATGAATATTACTAAAAATACTGAAGCGGAAAGACTAAACTTTTGGGAAAGATTATATCTACCAGAAATAGTTAGAGGTTTGGGAGTTACTTTCAAACAAATGGTGAAATTTCCAAAATTTACAAGACAATATCCTGAAGAAAGATTTGAACCAAAAGGCTCATATAGAGGAAGACCAGTATTAGTGCTCGAAGAATCTGGTGAAAGATGTGTTGCTTGTGGTTTATGCTCTAGGGTATGCCCGTCTTTGGCTATCGAAGTGCAAGCTGCAGACACAAGTAAAGACAAAGAAAGATACCCTGCTATATTCGAAATAAATATGTTAAGATGTATTTATTGTTCGTATTGCGAAGATGTATGTCCAGAGGAAGCGATTGTAATGAGTAAAGATTATGATATCGTATTTACTAATCAACAACAAGCTATTTTGAGCAAAGAACAGTTATTAGTACCAGTAGAAAAGCTTCAAGATAGATTAGAGTTTTTGAGACAATACAAATAAAGTATTGCTACTAACTCAAATATCTCACTCAACTTAAAAAAAATGGAGAATATACATTCTCCATTTTTTTTGTTTATTTTTGTAGAAATATTAAAAAATAATATTATATTTGTAAGTAGTTTAATTAGTACAAATAAAAATGACTTTAAGCTGGAACGAAATAAAAGATAGAGCATTAAATTTCTCAAAGGAATGGGCTGATACTTCAAACGAAGAAGCAGACGCAAAACCATTTTTAGTTGAGTTTTTTAATGTTTTTGGCATTAGCAGAAAACGTGTTTCGACCTTTGAACATCGAGTAAAAAAATTGGACAACAAAGACGGTTACATTGACTTGCTTTGGAAAGGAAATATTTTAATTGAAATGAAAAGTCGAGGTAAAAACCTCAACAAAGCATACATTCAAGCTATAGATTACACTCACGGACTAAAACAACACGAATTACCGAAATATATTCTTATATCTGACTTTGAAAACTTCAGACTTTACGACCTTGAAGAAGATAAAACTATTGATTTTAAACTCAATGACCTTGTAAATAACGTTCAGCATTTTGGATATATTTTAGGTTATCAAAAGAAAATTTACAAAGAGCAAGACCCTGCAAATATTAAAGCAGCAGAGTTAATGGGTAAACTTCACGACAGACTTGAAGAAATCGGTTATAATGGACATCCATTAGAAGTTTATTTGGTGAGAATCTTATTTTTATTGTTTGCCGAAGACACAACCATTTTCAACAAACAACAATTTCAAGAATATTTAGAACAGCGGACAGCCGAAGATGGAAGCGACCTTGCATCAAAATTGCAAGAACTTTTTCAAGTATTAAATACTGCAAAAGAAAACCGTTTTAAAAATTTGGACGAGCAACTTGCAGACTTTCCGTATGTAAACGGAAAACTCTTTGAAGAGATTTTGCCTATTGCAAGTTTTGACAGCAAAATGCGTCAAGCCCTTTTGGAGTGCTCGTATATTGACTGGAGTAAAATATCACCTGCAATATTTGGCTCTATGTTTCAAAGTGTAATGAATCCAAAAGAACGTAGAAACTTAGGAGCACATTACACAAGCGAAACAAACATTCTAAAACTTATCAAACCTCTTTTCTTAGACGACCTTTGGAAAGAATTTGAAAGCATCAAAGACAACAAAAACAAACTCCCCGAATTTCATAAAAAATTAAGTACACTCAAATTCCTTGACCCTGCTTGCGGTTGCGGGAATTTCTTGGTTATCACTTACCGAGAATTGAGATTGCTTGAATTAGAAATATTAAGAACATTAAATAAAACTGGGCAAGGTGTTTTAGATGTAAGAGATATTATTTGGCTTGACGTTGATATGATGTGTGGAATTGAATATGAAGAATTTCCTGCAAGGATTGCCGAAGTTGCAATGTGGCTTATCGACCACCAAATGAATATGCAAATAAGCAATGAGTTTGGACAATATTTTGTACGTATGCCATTGAAAAAATCCGCAAAAATTGTTCACGGAAACGCGTTACAAACGGATTGGGAAAGCGTAGTTTCTAAAAATGAACTTTCTTTTATTCTCGGAAATCCGCCATTTATAGGAAAGAAGGAACAAAAACCCGAACAAAAAGCAGATATGGAATTGATATTTGCAAATGCTAAGGGAACAGGAGTTTTAGATTATGTAACTGCTTGGTATATCAAAGCGGCACAATATATTCAAAACACAAAAATCAAAGTAGCATTTGTTTCTACAAACTCTATTTGTCAAGGAGAACAAGTCGGCCTTTTGTGGAGTTTAATGTTCAACAAATACAACATCAAAATTCATTTTGCTCACAGAACTTTTAGTTGGCGAAATGAAGCAAAAGGAAATGCAGCCGTTCATTGTGTAATAGTTGGCTTTGCAAATTACGAAACTAATAACAAAAGCATTTTTGAGTATGAAGATATTAAAGGAGAACCGCACGAAATAAAAGTTAAAAACATAAATCCGTTTTTAATAGAAGGCAAAGACATTACTGTTGAAAATAGAAAGTCTCCAATTTGTAAAGTACCTGAAATGAATTATGGAAGTATGCCAATTGATGAAGGAAATTTGATTTTGACAGACGAAGAAAAGGAAGTTGCAATAAAAAACGAACCGCAAATAATAAATACTATCAAAAAATATACTGGTGGTGATGAGTTTATTAATAATAAAAAACGTTGGTGTTTATGGTTACAAGGTGTTGAACCAAATATCTTGAAAAACTCAAAATTTATCATTGACAGAATTGAGAAAACAAAAAAGTTTAGATTAAGCAGTAACAGAGAAGCAACAAATAAACTTGCCGAAAAACCAATGCTTTTTGGAGAAATTCGTCAGCCAAATTCTAAATACATTATCATTCCAAAAGTATCTTCTGAAAACAGAAAGTATATTCCAATTGGCATTTTAGAACCATCAACCATTACAAGCGGTAGTGCATTGATAATTCAAAATGCTAATTTATTTATATTTGGCATAATGACATCGGCAATGCATATGGCTTGGATGAAATCAACTTGTGGTAGAATGAAAAGTGATTTTCAATATTCTGCAAGTATTGTATATAATAACTTTTCTTTTCCGGAAAATCCAAACGAAAAGCAAATAAAAGCCATTGAAGTAGCAGCACAAAAAGTATTAGACGCAAGACTGCAATTTCCTAATAGTTCGCTTGCCGACCTTTACAACCCTTTGACAATGCCGCCTTCGTTGACAAAAGCACATAACGAATTGGATAAAGCTGTTGACTTGGCTTACAGACCGCAACCGTTTACAAGCGAGGCAAACAGAATGGTGTTTTTATTTGAACTTTACGAAAAATATACGGCTGACCTGTTTACAAAAGAGAAAGTGAAAAAAGTAAAAAGACTAAATCTTAAGCCAAAAAATATATAAAAATAAAAGAACAGCCATGATATTTATGACTGTTCTTATTTTCTAAAAAATCTATAGAATTGTATTTTATAATTAATTATTATAATTAATTATCTGAATTAAGTATCTAATTCATTTAACATTTCTATACCAATTTTAATTGCACCATCTAAAGCATTGCCCTGTGGCTTATATAATTTTAATCTATCAATGTTACTAATCTCTTCGATAAGCAATTTAGCTAATAAAGTATCAGCATCAATAATACCACCCATCAAAGTTACATTTACTGTGTTTGTTTTGAAGTGTCTTTCTAATGCCATAGGTAATTCAACTAAGTGCTTGGCTGACCTTTGGATAATTTCTAAACAAACTGGGTCATTTTCATCGGCACATCTCATCACAGCTGGCGTCAGTGTATGATATTGAAATGAACCTTCGTTGTATGCTTTTACAATCGTTCTTGGTTCTTTCAAATCAATAATAGGGGAAATATCAGCTATTATTTCTGTTAGTTTTGTAAATTTACCTCTACCGTCCAAAGCTCTTACAACAGCCGTTAAACCTTCTCTCCCAATCCATGCTCCACTTCCTTCATCATCTAATTCGATACCCCAACCGCCACATCTTACCAAACTTTTTTTGGCTGGATTTCCAAGAGCGATAGAACCAGTACCAACTATGGTAACTATACCTTGTTCGCCTCTGAATGCCCCTTCGAGTGCTAATTCTACATCACTTAAGACTTTTAAGTCAGTGATTTTTACATTATATCCTCTTGCAAGTGTTCTGATTAGAGTTGCATATCTTTTTTTCTCTTCTTCGAGCCAAACTCCAGCCACTCCAATTACAACTGCATCAATTTCATTAATCTCAATATCTGCCTGTGCACACAAATCAATTATCATATTCAATGACCTTTCACAACTCTCGCCCACTCCAATTGCTCCAATCCTTGTTGTACCTGCTTTAGATGTAGCTTTTATCTCATTATCTCTATATAATAAGCCACGAGTATGTGTTCCACCGCCATCAATTCCGATAATTGTATATTCTCTATTTATCAATTCTTTTTTTGACATTGAGTTTTATTTTCCTAAATATTCATAATAATTTTTTTCTCAATAAAGTCAATTAATATGCCAAATATTAAAATAATTAGAACAAGATATAATTAAATTTCTCATTTAAAAGATATTTTTTCTATCAAATTATCTTTCGTCTCAAAGAATAATAACTTTATTTTTTGAATTGTTAATTTCAATAAAAAATAATTAATTTTGTAAGTAAACGTAATTTATTTAACTAATAGTAAATATTCACTCAAATAAGTTAGAATAATAAAAATATCAATTTAAAAATTATGAAGATAATGAACACATTAAAATATATCTCTCAAATTACAATTTATTTAGTCATACCTATCTTTTTTGTTGTACTAACTGAAAATAGTTATGCACAAGGTTGTAGTGATGCAGGTGTCTGTTCATTAGACATTATGAATTATAATGATAACACTGGTCAAGATACTAATAACAAATCAACTTCTAATAACTTTATAAGGATTGGAGCAAGTTACGGATTAGCAGATTACAAAATTAATGTCCTTCAAAATTATTTGGAATATGGGTATCAAACTACTAATTTTAATTTTAATATTAAGACCAATCTAATGTCTCAAATAGGTAGTGAAGCATCATCTTTTGGCTTAGGTGATATAATATTAAGTGGGCAATATAGAGTATTTGATGAAACTTTTTTTAGTCTTGGAATTAAAGCTCCATTAAATAATTCTAATAGTAAATATGAATATAATTCGAATAATTTTGATTTACCAATGGATTATCAGACAAGTTTGGGTACTTATGACTTAATAGTAGGTTTATCTCATCAAATTGATAATTGGGGATTTTTTACTGCTTACCAAATGCCACTAAAGCAAAATAGTAATGGATTTATTTCAAACACTGAAAATGCAAATCCAATATTCAACAAATTTGATACTACTAATCAATACGAAAGAGCATCTGATTTGATTGCAAGAATAAGTTATAATTATAAAATTGACGCAGACCTCAATATTATTCCAAGTATTTTGCCAATTTATCATCTTCAAAATGACAAATCAATGAAGCTTAATACTGCTGCTCTTCCTTTCAAAGAGTCTTTCGAAGAGATAGAAGGCTCAAAAGGTTTGACACTTAATCTAAATGTGAATTTAAATTATAAATTAAAAGAAGATGTAGTTAGTTTTAATTTAGGATTCCCTGTTTTAGTCAGAAAATCCAGACCTGACGGGCTTACAAGAGCATTTGTTTCAAGTGTTGATTATACTTACAGGTTCTAACTTTACAGGGAAATTTAGCTTATGTTTGGTAGTTCGATTGAGAAAGTAGTGCCGTAATTAAGGTTTGTATTTTTTACATATATTTTCCCATTGTGATAATCTTCAATTATCCTTTTGCAAAGACTCAAACCTAAACCCCAGCCTCGTTTTTTGGTGGTAAACCCAGGATTGAAAATCTGATTTTTGACTTTATTTGTCATACCTCTTCCAGAATCTTCAACGCTAATAATGACACCATTTTCATTTTTACTTGCTATAATAGTAATAGTGCCAGACTTCCTGTCCATAGACTCAGCAGCATTTTTGATTAAATTCTCTAAGACCCAAATAAATAAATCGTTATTAATTTTACTCATTATATTATCTTCGATGTCCGAAACTATCTCAACTCTTCTACCCAAATGTGGTAATCTTTTGGTAAAATATTCTATAGTTTGATAAAGAATTAAATCAATTCTTTCATCTTTTAATTCAGGTAAAGAGCCAATCTTAGAAAATCTATTTGCAATAGTAGATAATCTTCCTAAGTCATTTTGCACTTCTCTGATTGTATTTTCGAACTCTTCGTGGTCATCTTTTGTGTATCTAAGTATTTCTACCCAAGCCATCAGAGACGACAATGGAGTTCCTAACTGGTGTGCTGCTTCTTTTGACATACCAACCCAAACTTTTGTTTCTTCACTCTTCCTCGAGTTACTATACGCCAAATAACCAAAGAAAATAATACCCGACGTTACAATTATAGTAACTATTGGAAAAAATCTCAATATATCAATAAAATTTGAATGTGTATAATACAATTTGAAAAGAACTTTATTATCAGAGTCGATAATAACAATTGGCTTATAATTTTCTTTCATTACATTTATCAATTTCACTAATTTTATTCTTTGCTCTTTGATAGATAATGTATTGCTAATTTTGACATTTAGTGTGTATTGTTCAAATGGATAATTAGGCATATCACTGGCATCAGTCATAATCATAGGGAAGGTGATGTTAGGAGTTATGTTTTCTAACATAAAAACATAGTCTTCAACATTTGCAGTAGGCGAGAGTAAATTTTTGTAAATCTTAGAATAGGTTTGAATAATTCTTTTTTCTTTTTGAATTATATCTGTGATTATAAATTGGGAATAAATGATAACAGAAATTATAATTAATAACGCTATAAAGGATAATGCTACTTTTTTTTGCCAGCTAACCCTTGTGCTATTAAAAGCATTATTTCTTTTATTTAAAATTCCCATTTATTAACTAATTTATATATTGAAGCAAAATAAAATTTGCCGAATTGAGCTTGATTATGATTGAATATGATTGATTTTTGTAATATTATATTAGAAATATTATAAATTAGTATAAACCATCAGTCCCATTTTTGATTAATTCTTTAGCAATTACAAGATGTTGGATTTCTGAAGTACCTTCATAAATTTCAGTAACTTTTGCATCTCTCATCATTCTTTCGACTTGGTATTCTCTTACATATCCATATCCACCATGAATTTGTACAGCTTCTTTTGTTACTTCATTTGCAATAGTCGAAGCAAATAATTTTGCCTCAGAGGATTGTCTATTTACATTCATCCCTTTGTCTTTCATATATGCGGCTTTGTGTACAAGCATTCTGGCAGCAGATATTTTCATTGACATTTGCGCTAATTTTGCTTGAATTAATTGATGTTCACAAATTGGAATTCCCATAGTTTTTCTTTCTTGAGAATACTTTAATGCCAGTTCAAATGCCCCTTGAGCAATTCCAACTGCTTGTGCAGCAATACCAATTCTTCCACCAGTAAGCCCTTTCATTGCAATATAAAACCCTTCGCCAACTTGCCCCAAAAGATTTTCATCTGGAACGAATAAATTTATTAGTCCCAAAGAACAAGTATCACTTGACCTCATTCCCATTTTATCTTCTTTAAGTCCTGGCTCAAGTCCTTTGTTCCCTTTTTCAGCAATAAAACAAGCAATACCTTTGTGTTTTAGTTCTTTATTTGTTTGAGCAAAAATCACGAAAACATCAGCATTTTGAGCAGATGAAATCCAGTTTTTAGTTCCATTCAAAGTCCAACCACCTTCAACTTTTTCGGCTGTTGTATTTTGCTCTCTTGCATCGGATCCAGCTTCCGGTTCACTCAAACAATATGCCCCAAGATATTCACCCGAAGCAAGTTTCGTTAGATATTTTTGCTTTTGATTTTCATCCCCAAAAGTTTCAATTATCCAATTTACCAAAGAATTTTGAACAGATGTAATTATAGCCACACTTGCATCAACTTTACTAATCTCTTCGATTGCCATACAAAAACTGATTGTATCTAATTGGCTTCCACCCCAATCAGAATTAGCCGTCATTCCCATAAATCCCAATTCACCTAATTTTTTTATTATTTCCTTGGGAAAAGCACCTTCAATATCTCTTTGAATTGCACTCGTAGCAATTTCTTCGATTGCAAATTGTTTTGCCGTATCTCTAATTTGAATTTGAATGTCATCATATTCTAAGTCAAACATAAATAATCCCTTATCTTTTTAAATTTATTATTTTTATGTATTTATTAAAATTCAGACGTTTTTGAAAAAATAAAATTTATTAAAAATAAAAAAACTATAAATTTTATTAATTTTAATAACAAATAAAATATAAAATATCCAAATACGATTTTATATGAATAATAAATAATATAATTACTACTTTTCAAAAATATACATTGTTTTTTGTGTATTACGATTTAAGCAATTGAGTTAAGTAATTAAAAAATGAAAAATTGGAGTAATTCAAATGATAAATAATATTTTTAATTTTAAAAAAATATTGACGCTTTTATTTTTAGTAGTATTCACTACTAATATTTCTAATGCAACTGATAACAAAACCGCCAAAGGACCAAAGTTTGAGTTTGTTGGTGGCAATAATTATGATTGGGGTAAAATTAACAAAAATGATGGTCCACTAAAAGCAAAAATCCAAATCAAAAATACTGGAAATGAAGACTTAAAGATACATTCAGTCAAGCCCGCTTGTGGCTGCACAACTGCGCCAATTAGCAAAGATGTTATCAAACCAGGCGAAACAGCCGACATTGACGTTACTTTGAATATATCAAAAGAAAGCGGAAAAGTATCTAAAAGTATTAACATTACTACAAATGACCCAAATAATGACAAAGTTAATTATCTATTAAAATGTGATGTATTTGTTCCACTTACTTTATTTCCCAAAGCATTAAATTTCTCTAATATTGAAGCTGGAAAAGAAGGTGTTGCAAAAATAATTCTAACTAATAATACTGATAGAAAAATAAAAATATTAGATGTAAAAAATGAATTAGGTGACCTTAAACTTAACATTAAATCTGGTACGGTTCTTAATCCAAAAGAAAATTTTGCTATCGAAGCAAAATATCTTACAAAACAAGCTGGTAGTATTAATAGTAAAGTAACTATTATTACTGATAGCGAAGAAGTAGAAATGTCATTTGTTGTTTTGGGTAATATTACAAATAATGTTGCATCTCCATCTGGAAATAAGTAAGTAAAATTGTTTATTCTATTATTTTTATTAATAAAAATGAAATTACCAACAGATAAGTTTATATAAAAAAAGACAAGCATCGCTTGTCTTTTTTTATAATATTAAATTATATTTATTTATTTATCAATTAAGCTTTGGCTGTACTATCGACAAATTTTCTTTGTTTTAGTTCATTATCCAACAAAAACAAACCACCCTTGGAGTCTCCTGCCAATGTAAGTCTGTCCACAATTTCATTAGATGTCGCTTCTTCTTCTACTTGCTCTGTAATAAACCATTGTAACATAATCCAAGTAGCATGATCGCTTTCTTTAAGTGCCATATTTGCCAAATTATTAATTTGACTTGTTATCTTTTGTTCGTGAGTATAAGCACCTTGAAAACAAGCCAAAGGATTCTCCCAGGTAACTTGTGGACTTGGAATCGAACCTATTCTTGGTTGTGAGTTTCTTTGTAATAAATAATCAAAGAACTTAAGAGCGTGAGTCATTTCTTCTTGTGCTTGTATTCTCATCCAATTTGCAAATCCATTAAGATTTATAGTTTGGAAATACGCAGCCATTGATAAATATAAGTTAGAAGAAAACATCTCATTGGAAATCTGTGCATTTATTGCATCTAATAATTCTTCTTTTATCATCTTTTTACCTTTTTATAATGTTTAATAAATTACTATTGAAGTTTCTAATTAATTCCTATTAAACAATAGACACTTCAAAACCACAATTTAGTCTAATAAATGTTAATTTCACTATTAATTTCGCTATCTTCTTTAAAATAAATGTCTATTGCTTTTCTTATAGTATTATATTCAAAACCATTCATTGATAAATTTTGATACAAATATCTTTGTTTTTCAAGACGATTTTCATACCTCAATAATTTTTTTTCTTTTTTACTTATTAATTTCAATATTACTGCAATTTGATTATCCAAATCATTAAGATTTTCATTTGATGAAATTAATTCTTCAATAGTGTGCTTATCAATTCCTTTTACTATAAGTTTACTTTTGATAATTTTTAGACTTTTATTCTGTTTGATAAGATGTTCGATAAATCTTTCTGCAACATATTTATCATTTAAGTATTTATATTCATTTAACTTAACAATTATTTTTTCTATTATTGTTGTATCGCATTTAATTTTGTTTAATTTTTGCTTAATCTCTTTAGTAGTTTTCAGACCTCTTTCCAAAAATTTTAATGCTTTATCGTAAAAAAAATAGAAATCTATTTCTGACTTAATTTCTTGGTACTCTTCGTCTCTAATTTTTTTGAATTTGACTAAATTGTATTTATTTAATAAATCCAAATGAACTATGTCAGTCAAATCATTATCATAATTAACATAATAAAAATTATTAGAGAATCTTTTTTTATTAATATTAATTATTTCCATTTATTTCACATTCTTGATAAAAATTGATTTAACTCTATTCAATAAATTTTTTGAAACTTCCTCAAAATTTGATTCTGCAATTATTCTTACGATTGGTTCGGTGTTAGATTTTCTTAATTGTACCCATTCATAATCAGATAAATAGATTTTAATTCCATCGCCCATTATTATCTTGTCATTCTGGAATTCATTTTGAATTTTTGGTAAAATAAT
>Ga0209284_10003748_pt1 | contig 18202 bp, 28 predicted proteins | sample FRY03_FD_187211 | JGI IMG/M metagenome (GOLD analysis project Ga0209284, IMG submission 187211) | Freshwater microbial communities from Lake Fryxell liftoff mats and glacier meltwater in Antarctica - FRY-03 (SPAdes) (version 2) | ecosystem: Environmental > Aquatic > Freshwater > Ice > Glacier... | reverse complement strand
GGGTGACTTGGCTTGCCACTGTTGGAATGTATGAGGAAGCGTATGCGCCGACTTCCAGTTGTGCAAGTGTTACTGAGCCTGTAACGGTTAAAGTTAAAGTACCTGCTGTCGGTGTAAAAGTTAAAGTCTTGCGTGATGGGTAAGCACCTGAGCCAACGACTGTGGCAGTAGCTGTGCCCGATAGCGTAACTGTACCCGTGCCATAGAAACTAAGTGTGTAAACTACGGCTGTAACCGTTACGTCTTGAGTTACCAACACCGCGCTGTTTAGTACTAAATTAGTCCTCTGCGCTTCACGCATCAACCCTTCACACTCACCTGTTACAGGGTCAAAAGTAATCCTCGGCACGTTATCGACAGCTGTCTGAATAACACCGAACTGATCTGTAAATGTCGCTGTGCTTGCTCGTGCTGAAACGATACGCGGGTCTACTGTTTCTGAGTTTCTAAAGTCAACTAGAAGAGTGGGGCGTACAGCAGGGAAATTGTTTTTAATGGGCATCGTTAATCCTTAAGCAAGTGTCAGAGTGTTAGAACGAACAACCCCGTCACTACCTTTAACTTTAATAACTAGCGTAGTGTCATTGGTTAGTTGAAAGACCATCTCGCCGATAATAGCTGGCACAACAGAGGCAACAGGAGCAATAACAAAACTTTCTTTTTCTTGATACGCTAATGAACCAAGAAATTGATTTAACGGTATCTGATTTGGGTCTGTACCGATGTCTAACAATAATCCAGATTGGGTTACAGCTTGTTCAGCAGGGTAAGTTACAAACACTTCTTTGTTGCCAGCAGAAAACGATACTAGCGCACCAGTATTAGATGACGCTAGTACCGTGTTGCGTGATAGTAAAGTACCCACAGATGTGTACGTACCAATCCCAACTTCCCATTCAGTCGCAACAGCTACATTAACAATAGTGTAATAACACTCGTTGCCGTTGCCGATTGTTGCAAATGATTGGTAGCCAGTTACAGCACCGCCGAGCGTTACTGAACCTGTACCGTTAGTAACGCTCGTTTCTTTAACTCGGTCTGCAATATTGATAGCCATTTCATTACCTTTTAAGCTAAAGTTACTGTTAGGTTACCTGCCTCAATCTTTAAGATGTCGCCAGTCTGTATGGTTTTGCTATTGTTAAGCGCACCGTGATACAGCATATTGCCAGCAGATACGGCATCAAATATGGCGAAATAAGGAATAGTCCCCCAATCAGCCGTTGCAGTAGGAAATGTAATATCAGCAGTAGTGGTAGAACCACCGTCTGCTGGCGCACCAAACGTTGCTGCTTGCCGTGCATAAGAACCACCAGTTACTTGCGTACCAGTATTGGCATCGGTTGGGTCAGTAGTGTATAGACCAACGTACACGACAGCAGGGCTGGTGTAGGTGGAGTTACGCAGAGTAGCGTTGATTAAAGCGTCTTCTAGGAAGTTCGACATTGCAGCCATAATTACCTCGCGGATAAAGTCATTGTTAATGGGACAGCACTATGCTCAGATGAATCATCGGCACTTGTTAGTGATGATAATCCCCGGTCATACATTCCAGCCCACAGTTGAATTCGGGCATCATTCATTAAATATGGTTCTGCTTCAATTAAAGCACCATACAGTAATAAATCAGGACAGTAAGCAAGAAAAACATTGCTTTGATTTGTATCTGTTAAATAGTTCGGAGATGCGTAATACAACATTCGTACCGTGTATTCAGCATCAGGAGCTGGTGCAAACTTAAACTCGTTTGCAATGATAGTATAAAAAACAGGCAAACCTGATTCGGTTACGCGCCCATTTCTAGAAAATATGCTTGGTGATAAATATTTCAAATCACGTATTGGATTGGTGACAACAAATAGATCACGCAGCTCTAAAAAATCAATCGGCAACGATATTGTGTCATCTCCACCAGTGGTCGTGGTGGTAGAAGAATTTAGCATTTGCCGTATCCGTATATCACGTCTAAGGCGCACTTCTGCTAATCGTATAAAGTCAGGTATCTGAGCAGTCAAATCAGAACGTGCAAGGTAGCTCGCAATCGTAGACTGTAAGTCTGTGTAATTCGTTATGCCCATATTATGTCCATATTATTAAACTCTACCAGGTCTAGTTCTAAAGAAACGATTATCAGGGTCATTTAAAAACAATTTCATCTCAGGTTCATTAATAACAGCAAACCCGCGCATAATGCCTTTCTTGTTTAAATCATCAATCACTGTAAGTGGCAACCGAGCAACGTGCGTCATATCACCGTACTTATCTTGTGATTTTACTTGATTAAACATTAATTTGTTAGCCTCAATTATATGGCTAACATCTTGTTTTGTTTCTAGTATTAAACCACCATCGCCATCAGAATGAGCAACGGTGTGTCTACCTGCAAATTCATCGACATTTAATATTTTGTTCATAATCATATTAGGGCGAGAGTTACCCCCCGCCCATCTTAAGGTTAAAGTGCCATGTCTAAATCAAACACGCCACCGTGCGCAGCTTCGTTACGCATTTCTAATGTTAACTCAGCAAGAATCTGAGTCTTATCGCTGTCACCAGTCTTTGCCAATTCATTTGTAGCGAATGGGCGTAAGTAAGCAACTGCTGCATACTCAGGGTCTAGCACCAATGCGTCACGAACGCGCATGAACCGGTTAGGTACTACAGAAACTGAACCGAAGTCTGACAAATAAATATCAGCTGCGCCAATGATAGTCGTTGGTGCATCGGCTGGAGCCATGTAGCGTTGTTGAGCGATACCAGCAAAGGTTGATACTTTCTGCTTACCTGCTGCGCCAACCATCAGCACTTTAGGCATGCCACCATTAGTGTAAACGCTTGCAATAACAGTTTTTAACAATGCTTCCGTAAACGCGCGAACCGTGCCATCTGTGCGGGTAGTTGAACCAATAGTAGTAGGGTCAGCACCGTCAGTACCAAACGAAGTATTACTGTCGAGCCAAGCCAATACTGAACCTAGTTTGCGAGCAGCAATGCTTGAGCCTGCCGAGCTTGCTTGGTTTGAGCAAAGAATGCCCTCGATGTCACGCTTTAACTCGCTAGACGCACGGGCAAGTTGGTATGCTTTCTCACTCTTGCGACCAGCTTTGTTAACCGAGTCAAGTGTGCCAGAGACTTGAATAGTCTTTTGCACGATTTGGCAATAGTTACCCAGGCGAGTTGTGGGTGATAAAGTAGCAGACGATGCATCTGCGCCCTCTACTGCTGCGTTTGCAGTGTTAACCGCAGTTAAACTATCAGTCTGCCATTCATGGAATACAGCAGTAGCTTTGCTACGCGCTAGTGTATTTAAGAGTGGGGTCTCGGTTGGCGAAATGTTATAAATAACATCGCTTAAATCTTCACGTTGCCCAATGGCAGTGTGTGCGGTAAATGTAGCCATGATAAATCCTTATATGAATTGTTCAAAAACGTTAGCGGCATCGGCAACCCTGCCTGTGCGTCGCAATTGTTGCATGTTTGCTTTACTCTGCTCTGACGCCCCTTTGCCTTGTGATACGCCTGCTTTTAGCATTTTGGGTGCTTGAGAAACTTTCTTTTGCATACCCGGTTTTGATGCTATTAACTTGTCGTACTGCATGGCTTTGTAAAGTGTCATAACAGCTCGAGAATCATAAACACTAGCCAACTCTTGATCTGTCCACCCAATAGACTTAGCAAAATTACGAATGTCTTTGCGGACTGTTTCGCCTTTTTCTGGGTCTAAAAATTCAGGTATGTAAGCAGATAACTTCTCAGCCTCTAGCGCAACATGTTTGCCAATCATTTCTTTGTGTTCCGCTTGTTGCTGTTCCGCAATGCGTTGACGTTCGAATTGAATAGCTTGCAATTGATCTTTACGCTGTGACATCTCTGCTACTTTTACAGCATACCCGATCGGGTCTATATCTTTTAACTCATCAAGATTCTCGGCTTTGTTTTGGTTTGTGAGCATCTGCTCAATCATTCCTAGACGTTGCGCGTATGTATCTCTTAATCCTTTTGCTTGCTCTACGCCCGCTTTCTCCGTATCCAGAGATTTACGCGCTTCTGCAAGTGCTTGGGTTTTCTTTGTGTAGTCTGCCTCGCGTTGATATCCTCGGACTAATTCATCTTGCGTGACCTCTATATCTTCGCCAGAAACTCTGACGCGATATTTTGGTTGCTCAACTTGTTCGCCCTCTTCCTCTTCGCTGTCATGGGTTGCATACTCTTCAACCTCAGACTCCGTTGCAATCTCTTCGCTTTCCTGGTCGGCTACCTGTTGCTCTTGCGAGTCATCACCGCCCATCAAACCAAGCATTGCACCAGCGGCACTATCTACCGTCAGCGTACCATTACCCGAATCGGGTGTCATGTTTTCGCTCATCTTAAACCCCTACTGCCAAAAATCCGTTTGGCTCGGTGTGCTGATAAGTCAGCAATTCTTAAAATATCTTCCATCTCTTGCTATCAATCTGCTTGTTATCCGCAAGTGATTGAAAGTGGGATATGACCAAATCTATCTGTTTATGTATGCGGTAATAATCTTCACGCACATTTATATCTGATTCGTTACTGTTAACAATTTGCTGTAAACAATTATCTTTAATCGCTTTCATTTCACCCATGAAAAACTCATCGCGCAGTAAATTGATTGACAATTGCGCCTTGTCCATTAATTGTTATTCCCACCGTTAAAATTTCCACCGTAAACATTCCCAGAATCAAAAACTGCACTCATGGAATTATCAACAGGAGGAGGAGGCGTGCCACGCTCAAAGTTTTGCAACGCAGACTGGAAGTCTGCGGGTATACGTGATGCTTCAGGTAAACCAAAGTTCATTGGTATCTGACCACCAAAAAATGGATTCATCACCGGTTGTTGCATCGGTTGACGTTGCATCTGGGCAATAGCATCGAACGGGTTGTATGCGCTTTGTTGCTGTCCAAATTGTTGCATCGGTTGCATTGATTGTTGCATCTGTTGCAAAGGTTGTTGCAAAGGTTGTTGCAAAGGTTGTTGCATAGGTTGTTGCATAGGTTGTTGCATGCTTGATTGCAACGACGCCATTAATTGCGAATCTAATTGTTGATTTCCACTCACCCTGGTATCCTCACATCGCTGGTTATGTCAGCACCTAATTTAATTTGTTTAAGAGCAATCTCAGCCTGTAACTCTTGTTGCCTAAATTGTAACTCAAGCGCGTACTTTTCACGTTGCATTTGTAACTCTGCTGCTAACTTCTCGCGCTGTATCTGAATATCCACAGTTGCCTTTTCGCGCTCTAACTGAATATCAGCTTGTGCTTTCATTTGTCTTGCTTCAATATCAGCAACCGCTTTCTGTTGTGCAATTTGCAATTGTGCCTGTGCTTGTTGCAGTAACGCTTGCATTGCCGGGTCTTGCTTCGGCTCTTGTGGCTGTGCTAACTGTGCGTCTACCTCTGGCGTCACTTCTTTAAAGAATTCTGCTGAGTCCGTGAACCCTGCTGCCTCAATAAATCTACCCAAAGTCGCACGGTACTGCCCAACCGAACAAAGTGGGTTGCTTGGCCCGTATTGTTGAATAATCGTTTCCTGCTTCGATAAAACCATCTGCAACATCGCCATCTGTTCTTGCCTGTTGCCTGTGCCAAGCCCAACATTTATTGATAGATCATATTGGTTCGACCACAATCTCGGGTCAATAGGCACGTATTTCCCGCGCAACCGAATGATAGTTGGCTTGTCCTGATATTTACACACTAGTTGCAAGATGCCAGCGAATAGGCTTTTGACACCAGTCTCGGCAAATATACGAGCAATTAACTCTATCTTGCCACCCGCTGCTTGTGAGGCTGCTGCAACCGCTGCTGCGGTAACGTTTTGCAACACATCTGGATTTAACCCTTGCTGTGCCTCAGAAATACCTGTTCGCTTACTTTGCTGATTGTCCAAATACTCTAGCATCGGGAATGCTTGACCAGCAACCTGTGGAACAACAATTGGCACAATAGCGTTCGGATTTTTCATGCGAATCACACCACCAGGCGTTACCGAAAGCATGTCGTCAAGATTAACTTGACCTTCTACCACACCCATTCGCCCGTTGTTGCTTAGATATAAGTTGTCTAACATTTGGCGCACAACTGTTGATTTGATTAGCTGAATGTCCATTGTTCGGTCAGCCATAGACTCACCGAAAAACTTGTGCGGTATTGATATTGGGCATAGTGAATGAAAAGGCACATAATCCGTTTCGATATCACTTAGTATGTCTGAACCCGCATAAAATACTTGACGCAACTCTGCTATACCATCGTCATCAATATCGGCTTTTATATAACATTCGTATACTTCAATTTCTTGCATCGCTCTGTCAATACTTGCCTGCTGAAACGGTTGCTCACCGCGTGAATATCGAGCCAATCGTTCCGATGTAAAACTAAGTTCGTCAAAAGCCGATAGTCTCTCAACGACTTCAGGGTCAAAGCCCATTGCTATTAAATCCGAACGTGGAAGCAATTTCCGGTGTGCAATAAACGGTGAATCTTCAATATTTCTTGCACGCTTACTTATAAGAAATTCCTCTGGAGGCACGTTTTCAATCTTAACCGAGCCTCGACTTGTTTTTTTACTCACAACAATGTTATGTGATCTAAACATCATTGGTTGACCCATTTCGTCAAATTGACCCTCAATCTCCGTAGTATCTTGCTCAACAACGTCAAGCGAATCGTCTGACAGTAAAAGCATCAGCTCATCGTCAGTTAAATTTTCATATGTCTCTTTTGTGACGTCTACCTTTGTATCCCAGTACGCTTTTATTACGCCAACCTTTTGCATTAGCGCATCTTTGAACCAATCGTGCAGTATTGTGAATCCTGAATTCTGAGAATAGAAAACCCAATTCGCATACTCAGTTGCTTGCTTTGCGCCCTCTTCATCGCCCGGGCCTTTTGGTTCAAAGCGAACAATATCATCTGATTGTGTAAACACTCGCACTAAACTTGGCAATGCGCCATCAATCGACTCAGCAACCTCGCCCGTTACTACTTGTGACCGACCTTCTACCTCATTACCATAAGGTTGGCGCAGATAAAACTCAAGAGCTTTAGCGCGTGATTGAGTGGTCTCGCTTTCAAGATAACCAATCGCGTTATCAATTTCTGAATCAATAATCGCTTTAAGTTTCATTTCAGATGACATTCTTTGTATCCTTTTGATTGATACGCTTGCGTTCTAACAGTTTAATCTTTTCCTCTAGCCGCTCTATCCTTTCTATTAAGCGTTCTAATATAGATTGATCTAGTTTATTTCCCTGCTGCTGTAACCACATTATACGACCCAGCCTGTGTTAACTTTAATTGGTTTCGACCAAGAACTGATATCAAACACTCCGACGGCAAAATATCTAGCAGAATCGGCCCCGTGCGATGACCAGTCATGCAATGGCTTATCATAGAATATATTACGCTTCTCGTCATACTCGCGTCTGTAATTTCTAAGACATTCTACACCCTGCTGGACTTTTGGCATATTAAACCAACAGTTTGGCAATAGTCTACGCAATGCTTGTATACCATCGTCTATGCCAAGTCGTGGCGCAACAGTACAAGATAACCCAGCTTCCTGCAACACTTCTAACCTGCTTCGCCCTGTCCCTAGCTCTCTTACTTGCACGTCATGTGGCAAGATGTGTTCAGCCTTGTGCCAGCCTCGGTTTGTTAGTTCACGTACATACCAGTCTAGCCCTACACCGTGATTCTCTATAAAGTCCATGAATCTGTACTCTTGACCTGATACTTGGACAACCCAGATAGCGGTTGAATCACCCATACCTAAGTCCCAGCTCGTGTACGTTCGGCATAGATCATCGCGCACAATCTCAACGAATCTACCCTGTTCATCTAGGTCATTCATGAGCTTGCCGTAGTAACTGCCCTCAATCGCTGCGTTAAATGAACACTCAAACTCTTGGTTGTACTTGTCATCACCCATCTCACGCCTAGCAGCTTCTAGCTCTTCTGTATCTAGTATGCCTGTTTCACTTGCTTTGAATTCGAGTAATGCCCAATCAGGCTCAACTTCTGCCCTGTCTCTTAGCTCCTTAAAGTGGTTCTGACCCTTTGGTGTGCCAATAAATATTGCTCTCCCTTTGCGATCAGCTAGTGCTGGGCGAATAATCTCGTTCCATATCTTTGGGTTTTGATCTGCTATCTCATCTAAAACTACTAGATCAAAGTACTGCCCGCGCAATGAATCTGGGTTATCTGAACCAAATAACTGTATGCGCCTATCCCAAAAATCTACCCGTAACTCGGCAATGTTAGCCACAGCACCAAGTGGTCTTGTGTAGTGTAGCAAGTAGTCCCAAGCGACACGTTTAGCTTGACTGTAGGTCGGTGCAATGTATGCCATTCTCGGGCGTTCTAACTCGCAATTGATAGACGCTTTAATTAACTCATTGATTGCGCTTACGGTTTTTCCCATGCGCCGATGAGCAACTACTACTGTGAAACGGTGCTTGTCCGCAGCGTTGTGCATCTCAATTTGAGGCACTCTAGGTTGATACGGAATAATTATCTCTCTTACTGCCCCCATTTGACTATAAACGGTTGCCCGTCAGCTCCAGTTATTTCATTAACCTGTGTTTCTTTCCAACCAGCTTGCGTCTTTAAATAAAAAATAGCAGCTGATACATTACCTTCTTGCGCCTGTGTAATAAGGTTTTTAGCTACATTTCCAATAGCTTTTGATTTACCCCTTTTATACGCCTCAGAAACTTCAGGCTGTCTTTGCTCTATTTCTCGAAGTGTATTTTCACTTATGCTGAAATAATCTGCTAACTGTGATTTGTTTAGAACCGCAGCAAGTGACTCAACTTGATTGATTTGCTTTTCATCAAACACGACTAGTGGTCTACCGCCACCATCACCTTGTTTACCGTTCTTAGCCATTTGACACCTCTGTAAATGTTTTGCCATTTGTTTCTAATGTATCGCGCCCACCATGATCTATGCATAGGCTACTAAAGCGTGCCTTAGTGTTCTTGCATGATAGGGTGCTGCACTTAGTCGCTGTGGGTACTGTTGGCATTATGTATGCAGCGTGTGGGTAAGGGTCATAGACCAATACCTCATTGATGCTCCTGTCTTGCCTTTTGCAATGCGTATCGAACTGATACGCATTTTTAACCTTCTTGAAACCTCAATTGCTATCATATTAATAATATCGTCATGCATTTTGCTTGCTCGTTTAAGTACGTGGTTTTCAATACCTACAAGGTTACGAATTCCCTTGCACACTCTGCCTAATCTTAGATCAATACTTGTACCGTCAGTAATGACAAACGCAACATCACTAGATGGTCGAATTGTTTGCGTTAAGTAATCAAGTATTTCGTAAGGTGAACCATAAGCATCGATATCAAAAATATTAAAACGAGTTAGATCAACACGGCGGATTAACTTATCAGCATCACCGCACAACGTATTTCTACAGTCAAAAACTTTTACCTTGTCGATGCCCTGATAATTCATTGCTTTATGCCAAACTGAATTATACATTTCACCAGTACCACAAAAAATATCTAAAACTGATTGTCTGTCTATTTGAGACATAACATACTCTCTTATGTCACACTTTGCTCTTATTTTTGCATTGTTTGTTTTTACACCATTAAATTTACTCATCAGCCCACACACTCGCACCTTCAATTCTTTTTAGTGCGTTTGACACTGCGTTGATGACTTCAATCCGATCATCTGGATTAAATTTTACAATTAACTGATCAATAATTTCAGTATTAATAACATCATCTATTTTTATACCTTTTGACTCATCAAAAAGTTTTGATAGCTCATCTACATCAAAACCTAGCATCTCTAAGTCAAAGCCTTCGTCATCTAGTGATTTTAGCTCTAGCGATAACAGTTCTGTATCCCACCCACTATTCATAGCCAAGCGGTTGTCCGCAAGAATGTATGCCTTACGCTGTGCTTCACTTAAGTGCGCCAGTTCAATGCAAGGCACAGTGTCAAGACTTAGCTTGCGTGCTGCCATGAGCCTGCCATGCCCTGCAATGATTCCGTTTGTACCGTCTAATAGTATTGGGTTAGTAAACCCAAATTCCTTAATGCTTGCAGCAATTTGTGCTACTTGTGTGTCACTATGCGTTCGAGCATTGTTTGCATAAGGAATTAAGTCCGCAATGGACTTATGTACTATTTCTTGCTTCATTTCGACTCCTATCGGGTCATCGAGTTAAGTTAAACTTACAATTTCTCTTCGTCTTCTCTAGTTGCTAGTAGACCACCTAAACCTAGCCCACCTAGAATACTAGCAAGTATATTTGATTCTTGGCTTCTCATTGGGTCAAACGCAGCAAACTTTGACCTAATGTTAGACGGTTTCATGGCAATTACTTCTTCCATTGGGTTGCCTTTTAACACGTTAATTGTGTCATATCCCTGATTAAGCAAATCTTGTCTTGTAGATTTAACTTGTTTAATACTATCTTTTTCGTATTGTTTAAGTCTTTCCGCTGCACTTTTTGCCCCTTGCTTGTCGTTAAATTTAACTACCGCATTAGGGTTATAGGCAGGGTCAGCCATCATTTTTCTATAAGGCAACATTGCTAATTCACTAAAATCGTTGTAACTCATTTCATATGGATTTTCAGATTTTATAAATAAAGGTAAAACGTTGCTGTCTTGTTTTGACCAACCTGTTGCATATCTTGATGCTTCGTCTGCATTTGGGGTAGAAAAAATACCTAAATTTGCATTTACATTGCCAGTTTTGTCACTAGCTTTTTTTATATCAAATTCAGAGATATTTTTGTTTGTTCCATGAAAAACTGGGTTGTTAATATTGAATCCCATAGCTTGCGCTCTATCCATAGCGGTGTTTTCTAATGGCAATCCTAAACCACCTAATTCAACAGGTAATGACGCATTTAATTTTGCTATGTCCATTGCTTCGTCTTGTGGAGTTCTTAAAGTTGGAGTTTTACTACTTAGCAAACCACTTTTCATTAATTCATCGTAGTTGATACCGTTCTCTTCTAGTATCTTAACTTGTTCAGGGTTAAACGTAACAAAGTTTGATGTGCCTTTGCCCGCACCACGACTACTTTCATCTAAGTATCTAACACCTGCAACGCCTTGTTCTGACAATAACCGTGACACATCTTTAGCGCCTTTGAGATTGTCGCTTGTCGATAAGTTGTTATACATTGCACTCATACTCGCACGGTCTTTGTCTATATTCTTAAACCAGTCCACATTATCAGAATCAGCAATTTTAGGGTCTGAATACAATTTATTAAACGCTGATTGCACTTCAGGCGTTTGCTGGTTAAACGGTTTATCCCAATCCAACATTTTAGGTATATCTGCGTCTGGTATGTCAACTTTGTAAAGATTGCCCTCACGAACCGTAAATTTTTTATCAAAGTCTTCTCCATACCCATTATTTTCCATTCTCAATTGCCTTTCAACTACATCTTTGTATTCAGGCGAATTAGAATCAATAATTTTTCCTGTTTTATTTTCAATATATGATGGTTCTTTTACCAACATATTTTTATATGCCCTTGCTACCTCTGGGTTCTCAGCAAAATACATACCATATCCATAGGATTGTGCCCCTTCACCTGTGCCAACTTTATTAAGATTAAACTTGTCTACAACCTTGTTTGGCGTACCATGGAAAGCAGTTGCCCCAATAGCACCAGGCAACAACCCAAGGCTAGACAGTGCGTACTGTAGCGCAGCAGAGCCATAGTTCCCTGCCTCAAATTCTTTCTTAGCCTGACCAACTCCTTCAGCAGATTCTCCCGCACCTAGTGCATAGCCAGCAAATGGCGTAAAGTCAGCAACGCCCATTCCCACTGGCATCATGCTACTTTCACCGCCTAATAATGTTTGCGATACTTGTCGAGCCTGTCCGCGATTGATACCGATATTTTCTAATAAGCCTTGCGTGGCATTAGCGCCTTGCCTGCGTAGTGATGGGTCATACGCAGTAACCTCGTCTTGCCGAGGCGTTAGTAATCCCTGCACAGCAGTCGGTTGATAAACAGGCTGTTGTGCAGGAAGTAACTGTTGCAAATACTCTTCAAGCGTCATGCTTATTTCTTTTTAGCAGTCTTTGCAGCAATCTTAAAATCTTTAGCCGACGGTGCATTCTTGCTGCCTACTTTGTTCATTTTCTCGTCTGAACCCGCTTTTATGCGGTCTTTCTTTGCTTTAATGTTCGCATACAAACCTTTCATATGATCACCTTAATATTTTGTCTTTTTGTCCACAGGCATTTTGTCCGCAGGCATTTTACCCATCGGCTTTTTTCCAGCAGCTTTAACAGCCATTTTTACCCGCGTGCCGTTATCCGTACATTTCTTCATTTTAATCTCCTGTGGTTACTTACATTATCTCATAAATGTGTTATGTGCAGGTTGTTGTGCACACGTTCCCTGTGCAACAGGTTGAGCAAACAATAGTTTTACCCCCAGCAAATATAACTTGAGTTGTGCAGTAAGCAAAAGCACTTACTGAAAATGTCATAAGAATGATTGCTAATAATTTCTTCATTTTGGTTTCTCCGTTTGTAAATAAAATAATACTTGTTGTATATCTTCTTTTGTTTCTCTTACATGTAAAATTTGTGATTCTTTTGATTTATAGCACCACCAACCCACTTTTGTAAACAAAAGATTGTTATCCTCTATATCCTCTTTGGTTATCTGAAATATCATTGCAATCAATCCGCAAGTGGGCGGTACAAGTTACGAACGCACCCCATGTGATCACGCGCAAATAAATCGAACTGAGCTTGCAATAGCTTGGCATCAATCGGGAAATTGACAAACTCTTGCGTACTGCATTCTCTGCACACGATTCGCTTATGAACAATATCAAAGTAAACTTTTTCTTTCATTGCTCCACCTTAATTGAATTAACCATCTTAATCCTTTCACCTATCCACCTCATCACAGGCACAGCCATACTATTACCTAAAGCCTTGTAGCGCGGCCCATCAGCCGTTGGCTTGCTGTTGGGTTGTATGTCTGTATAAGTGTCAGGAAAGCCTTGTAGCCTTTCACACTCAACAGGTGTTAATCTGCGGACAGACATTGTCATTGTGTTGATTGGTTGCGCTACCCCGTGGACACCTGTTGCGTTGAGCGTGTACATCGGACCGCCCTCTGTAAACCCGTTGCCGTTGCCTCCATTTTGCGGTTGTCTGCCTATCGTGTTTTCAGCAAGAGCGATAGAAACATTACCACCGCCTGTACCCCATCGGCTTGTAACGGTCTGGCAGGTATTGCCCATTTCTTTTATGCGAGAATCGTTTGGGTGTGTTTCGTAGACTTGGGTTACAAAAGTATCGGTCTCTCCATCGAACCGTGTTCCAATGCCTGTCGTAAGGCACTTGGCAATGTCTTTCCCCTCTTTTCTGCTCGTCTTAGTATCCCTGCACAGGCTTTCTGGCTCAAAAAGTACTTCTGCTGCACTTCTCCAGTCTCCAAGACACTCGAGAGCGTAGACTGTTCGTTCTGCTTCCCCGATGAAATCAAACCCCTTGTAAAACCCGAATAGCCCTCTAAAAACTTGGTTATTTGTTTGTCTCGCATATTTCATACACTCCTGTATTACGGTTAAACATGACAATGCCGCTTGTGACCAGCACGGTGATGATTGATTCAATCGAACAATGAGCTTTCCTATGTGCAGAACGGCCTGCAAACAAGAATAAATTTGAGAGTTCGTTATTAAATTTATTGCTGTCGATGTGGTGAATAATTTCATGACTGGCAAGATTTCTTCCAAGGTGCTTTTCAACAACTTGTCGGTGTATATAAACGGGGTTTCCGTTTTTAAATCCTGAAATAGGTCTGCCTGAATGAAACCCTGACCGCTTTCTCCAAGGTTGGCATTTAAGAAACTTGGCTCTTGAGGAAACCTCTGAGAGATTTCTATCAAATTCTCTAGACAAGTCTGCCAATTTTTTGACTCCCCAAGAAGACCGAATAATTTTATCCTCCTCATCGCTCCATCTTTTGAGTGGCGTGGTAACTTTAAGTTTGCAGGCTCTAGCCCTAAGGGATTTAACGCATCTATTAAGATGCAATGCAATATCTCTAGTAGGCATTGTGCGATAGTTAGCGCAGATGAAACTGTCTTCTTCTTTAGAATAAAAGTTACGTGTTGACCGCATACAAAAACCCTCCTTCTTCTTTGTGGGATACCATGAAATTGTGCATCAAGAATATCAATATCACAAATATACCCCAATTCTTCTAGCATATCAAGAAAACATTTAAAATCTTGCCCTTTGTTTGTAGATAAAACGCCAGGTACATTTTCCCAGACTATATATTCGGGTTTTAAATGATTTGCAATAGCTCCAAAAGTTAACATTAAATTTCCTCTTGGGTCGTCTAGCCCTGCTCTAAGCCCTGCGACTGAGAATGATTGGCAGGGCGTTCCTCCGACCAAAATGTCAATTGCTCCAATGTCCCACTCCTTAAATTTTGTCATGTCACCATAGTTGGTAACGTCTGGGTAGTGATGTGCTAGCACTTGGCTTGGAAACTTCTCAATTTCTGAAAACGCAACCGGTGTCCAACCTAAATGATGCCACGCAACCGTTGCTGCTTCTATTCCGCTACAGACTGATAGATATTTCATTTCTCCACCCCATACTCAACCTCGAGTATTTTTTCAAGGTAGTGAATAGCTTTGAGTATGTCCGCACGGCCACCCTTGCTTTTGTGCCGTGTAACGTACTTGATTGCACAACCTTCTAAATAGCCAAGCTGGTTTGCGATTATGTAATCCCAACATTCAATATCTGATTTATAGTGCGTGCCACCTACTTGTTTTGTGTTCATTAGTATTTCTCCGTTATACCCAAGGCAACCTTGTAAGATCTAATTTGAAATATCTCTAGCTTCTCGCAAGCGTCGTGTCGAGCCTTGAGCTTTTTCGCCCACGCTTTGTAATCACGTTTGCTGTCATTTGTATCGGTTTGATTAACCACCGCTTTAACCATTTCGGCTATCTCAGCATCTACAATGACCGCAGAAGCCTTTGAATAGTCCTCTAGTGCGATTAAAGGTTTGGGTGCTTGCCTACATAGCTTTTTAAACTCGATTGCGTTAAGGCAACGTTCTGGCAGGTTTTCCAATGCCCAGCCGATTACAGTTAAGTTGTCAGCAAATGCAGCAAGTTCGTGCGCCCATGCTGTTTTAACGTCACTAATAGGTAACTTATCCCATTTGTTTATAAATTCTGAACCATACGTTGCGCTAAGTCTTTTAAACAATCTTTCTAATACTTTGTCAGGTAGGCTCATCTTGAAATCCTTTTAGCATCTTGCATCGCAATGTCAAAAATATCTGGTTCGTCATTGATCTTTGCACCTGTCATTTCAGCAACCCAATCGCGTTTAGATTTTTGGTATGGTGTTTCAAATGGAACAATCTTTGTCGGCATTGGTTGCTCGTCTAGCCACCTTTGTTGCGATAGATATGTAGCAGGGTTAGGTATAAATTGTCCGCCATCTTTTTGCCATTGGTCGCACACTCGTTGCCATTTCAATGCATCAAGTATTTTATCTATCACATTAATTTTTAGCTTATCCCAAGTTTTTTGCGCTTGACCTTTGCCTACTTTCTTTGGGTATGATTGCCAAAACTCTTCAAATGTACCGTCAGCCACTTTAGTGGCGATATCTTTTGTATTGGGTAATGTGTTATTAGGTATTGTGTTATTAGGTAATGTGTTATGTGTAGCATTGCCTTCGCTATGCGTTCGCATTGCGTTCGCATCTTTATCTAAACCCTTGATTTTATTCCATCTTTTGTTTGCGCTAGATCTTGCCTTATCACTTTTGCTGTAAATTTGTTCTAACTCATAAGAGACGCGTTCAGACATATAACCATCATTTGTCAAATAAAAGAACTCTCGCAAAACGTTCGCAATGCAATCGCAATGCGTTCGCATACGAATTAATCTAGCTATTTCATCAACATCATTCGGCAAAGGTTTTTCGTGCAAATAGCACCAATCTATCATTCGCCTATACGATAAATCTTCTAGCTCAGTCAAATGATTTGTGTGGGTTTGATAGTCACCGATATTAAATTGATAGTAGTGCATTATGCACCTCCATGATTAGCAAATTCGCCGTGATGTTCTTTGCGAGCATTCATTACTGCAATTTTTGCTAATTCTATGTCTTCAAACCTACCAAAAAATTTAACTTTTGAATCTTTAATTCTAATTTGTGCGCGCCATTTGTTTCTTTCTTTTTCCCAATAAACACCTTTTATGCCAGAAGTATTGTTCTTGCTAAGAGTTTGATTGTGAGCATTTTGAATTTTTGTTGCAGGACGCAAATTATCAATTTTATTATTTAATTTATTGTTATCTATGTGATCTAAAAATTCAGGTAACTGCCCAAAATGCATCAAATAAATAAGACGATGAACTCTATATGATTTTTTATCTATAGTTACTTGCAAATATCCATGTTTATCCAAAGAGCCTACAAAATTACCTATTTTTTTATGGTCAGATCTGCAAACTTTTCTTATCAAAACCCCATCAATGTAGCTAAAAAGCGTGTGCAATTTATCTTGAGTAATCATGTTTTAAGTCCAAAAAAAAAGACTTAGGCGAGATACTCACCTTTTTATGGGTGTTGGCAGACTGGTCAGCACCAGCAGTATCTCGTCTAAGTCTTGCTGAATTTCCCTGCCAAGGGTCAACATAATTATACACGAACTTTTTAAAGTGCAAAGAAAAAAACGGGCAAGTGAGGTTGTCACTTATGCGCCCGTTTTCTAGGTGGAGAAACCCAACCCAATTATAGCTAAAATTTATTGCTTGTGCATAATCTATAAAAATAAATGTAAATAATGCCTACACATGGTGTAAATAGTGTATTACAATGTTTACATAGTTAGCAAATCAGCTAACAGCAAAGGAGAAACAAAATGCCAATGTACAAAATTTACAGTACCCGCGTACAAAAAGTGTGCGCTGTTGTTTACGCAAAAAACGATGACTACATTGATGATTCTTTGCTGTGCGTAACTCCCGATGAATGGGAAGTTATCGGGACTATTGAACCCGAAGAAGTTGAATCTTACTTCGGTGTAAATCGCAACGAATATTTGGAGGACATCAATGAAAACTAAATCCATGTTTGTTTACGCTGACCAAATCGCAGATTTATGCTTAAACGCGTTGCGTGACTCTGATCGTGTAGAGCACGTAGAGCACGCATACGATATCTACACAACTGGCGTGCGTATTTTAGAAGTCACAGATAAAAATGGCACAGTGTACCGTTTAACGGTTGAGGCAATATGACTAAGATTGATTCGGTGTTTGCTCACTTAAAAAAAGGCAAAACCATTACGAGTTGGCAAGCGTTCGAGCTGTTTCGTGCAACACGGCTTGCTGACATCGTTTTTAAGCTGCGAGGCAAAGGCTACGACATAACAACATTTTTAATAGAATCAAACGGCACTCGTTACGCAAAATATAAACTCAATCGGAGAACCAAATGAAATTAGCAAAAATACAGGCGGCATTAAAAGCACCTAAATCGCAAACAAACAGTTTTGGTAAGTATAAATATCGCAGTTGTGAGGACATCTTGGAAGCCGTAAAGCCACTTTTAGACGGTGCATTGTTAACTCTTTCAGATAACATAATTGTTGTTAATGACCGTGTTTACGTTGAAGCTACAGCTCAGTTTATTGATGGCGAATTTTCAACAATGGTTAAAGCGTTTGCAAGAGAACCGTTTGCAAAGAAAGGCGCAGATGAAAGCCAAATAACAGGCATGGCATCATCGTATGCTCGAAAATACGCTCTTAACGGTTTATTTTTAATTGATGATACTAAAGATGCGGACACAATAGATAATCGCAACAGCGAGCCTGCATCGGAGGTTAAACAAGAACCTGAACCACGCGGTAAACCTGAGTTACTTGCGCTGTTGTCAGGAATGACGACTGAGGCCGAAGTTAAAGGGCTGTGGGCTGAATTGACTGCGCCTGAGCGTGCGTCTATTAAGGCAGAAGTTGCCACACTAGGTAAGCAAATAAAAGGTGAGGCATGAGAGAAGAAAACGCACAACAGGGCACAGGTGCTTGGTTTAATCAGAGAACAGGAAAAATTACAGCTTCACGCATGGCATCTGCAATGTCGTACTTAAAAGG
>Ga0209284_10003745_pt1 | contig 18209 bp, 16 predicted proteins | sample FRY03_FD_187211 | JGI IMG/M metagenome (GOLD analysis project Ga0209284, IMG submission 187211) | Freshwater microbial communities from Lake Fryxell liftoff mats and glacier meltwater in Antarctica - FRY-03 (SPAdes) (version 2) | ecosystem: Environmental > Aquatic > Freshwater > Ice > Glacier... | reverse complement strand
GATGCTCTCCAAAAAGGCGGGCGGCAAGCCGGTCAAACTGGTGATGAGCCGCACGGAAGTTCTCCAGGCCACCGGCCCGACCTCCGGCTCCAACATCCGCATGAAGATCGGCGCGGATGCCAACGGAAAAATCACCGCGGCCCACGCCGAACTCTACTACGAGGCCGGTGCCTTCCCCGGTTCGCCGGTGGGCGCGGCAGCGAATGTCGTGTTGGCTCCCTACGCCATCGACAATCTGCAAGTGGACGGCTACGATATCGTCGTCAACCGCCCCCGCTCCGCGGCCTATCGCGCGCCGGGCGGCACAAATGCAGCCTACGCCACGGAGAGTGTTCTGAATGAAATTGCCGAGAAGCTGGGCCTCGATCAGGCCCACATCCGGCTGCTCAACGGGGCCAAACAGGGCGACCGGCGACCGGACGGTGTACAGTACACCGAACCGGTGGGTCTGCTGGAAACCGTCCAGGCCATCGCCGAATCGGACCACTACAATACGCCGCTGACCGGCAAATATCAGGGCCGGGGCATTGCCTGCGGCTATTGGAACAACTGGGGCGGCAAATCCAGCGCCACGGCCATCCTCAACGCCGACGGCACTGTCAGCCTGAACGAAGCCTCCACGGACATCGGCGGCAGTCGGGCGTCTATCGCTATGCAGTTCGCCGAAGCCATCGGCATTGGCTACGAGCAGGTCAAGCCCCGTGTCGGTGACACGGATTCGGTGGCCTATAACGACGTGACCGGCGGCAGCCGCACCACCTTCAGCACAGGCATGGCCGCCTACAATATGGGCGTGGAGATGCTGGCGCAGATGAAAGAGCGGCTGGCCGACATCTGGGATGTGGAGGCTGTAGAGTTTGCCGGTGGCAGTTTCACCGGCGGCGACAACAGCGCCAGCTTCGAGCAGGCCGCCGCGCTCATCTACAAGACCGGCGAACCGCTGATGGTCAGCTCGACCGTCTTCCCCCGCAGCTTTGGCCCTGGTTTTTCGACACAGTTGGCCGATGTGGAAGTGGACCCGGAGACGGGCAAAGTGACGATTCTGCGCTATACGATTGCCCAGGACGTGGGTCGGGCTATTCACCCGTCCTACGTGGAAGGGCAGATGCAGGGCGGCGTTGTCCAGGGCATTGGCTGGGCGCTGAACGAAGAATATATCTACAACGAGAAGGGACAACTGCTCAACGGCAGCCTGCTCGACTACCGGATGCCCACTGCGCTCGACCTGCCGATGATTGAGACGATTCTGGTGGAGGTTCCCTACCCCGGCCATCCCTACGGCGTGCGCGGTGTGGGCGAAGTCAATATCGTCCCGCCGGTGGGGGCCATCGCCAATGCCATCTACAACGCTACGGGCGTGCGGATGGAAGAGGTGCCTATGTCCCCGGCGCGGCTGCTGGCGGCGATGGGGGAGAAGTAAGCAGTTATCAGTGAGCTATTTTGAAAGACGAAGCTTTGTAGGGCGGATTTCTATACTGGCCATCTAGATAGGTAAGAAATCCGCCCTACAAACACTTTCGGTTCCTATCGGATTTTGTTATAGTTGTACCAAATTTCAATAGAGCAGAAAGGATTCACGATATGGGTAACAAGACACTTTTTACGCAATTAAATTCGACAAAATCAGATGTCGAAATCATTGAAGGAATAAAGCGAGCCTTCCAACCCTTAGGTGGAATGGTTCAAATACGTTCCACTGGGCTAGAAATCGAACAAGGTAAAAATGAGGTTCGATTTGGCTCTACCGCTAATATGACGGCATCGGTTAGCGTCCAGCCAGTCAATCAGACACAATATGAGATTCAATGTGCAATCAATTGGTCTCCGAACACGCTTGTTTGGATATGCCTGATTGTTGGTGTTTTTGTGCTTGGAATTCTTTGGATCGTGCCACTCTTCTATCTGTTTGTTGATCCAACCTCGGCGTACCAACAAGCCTTAAATCGAATCCAAACTTATGCAGGCGATTTATCTGTGGGAACAGTATCTGCCTTGCCAGTTTCTCCCGGCACTCAGAAAGAAGCATTGGCAAAGCAGTTGGAAGAGGCGAAACAGATGATGGAGGATGGTTTCCTTACGGAGGAAGAGTATAAGAAGTTGAAGCAAAAGATACTGCACACCTAAAAGAAAACTGTTTTGAAATCACCCATCAATTGGTATATCCATTCAATAAGGAGGTTGTGATGAGTTTCGGGAAACTGTATTTTTCTTTCGAGGGTCGAATCAATCGACAGACATACTGGGTAAATGGGGTGTTAGTCTTTTTAGTGATTGGCTTTGTTGTGGGCCTGCTGGATTCCATTCTTCAGGCTGAAGGCGTATTGATCATTTTGTTACAGATTGCAGTAATCTGGCCTGGTCTCGCTATTCAAGCCAAACGATGGCATGATCGCGACAAATCAGCTTGGTGGACGCTAATCACGTTCATTCCTATTGTCGGATGGATTTGGATATTAATCGAGCTTGGGTTTTTGGAGGGTACAAAGAGTGAAAATCGCTTTGGACCAGATACTAGCGCTATCAGAGCAAATCAAAGCATCCAAGAAAATTTTAGCACTTCTGGGTCTTCTTTTACCTTCCAGGCGGGAAGTCTGCAAAGCTCCCCGCCTGCAAAGCAACCGACTGGTAATTCATTGCCTGAGCGCCTCAGCAACGCAAAGAAACTTTTTGATGACGGATTAATTGACGAGGCTGAATACACAGCACTTAGGCAAAAAATCCTCAAAGAAACTTAACACTATAGCAGTAACCAATGAACAATCGTCAACTATTGATTATTGTTCACTTATCGAGGAGGACGTATGGCCGTCGTCTGGATTCCGCCCCTCATCCGCCCCCTCACCGATGGCAAAAGCCAGGTGGAGGTGGCGGGGGAGACTGTGCGGGCCGTCGTTGAAGCGTTGGAAACGCGCTATCCCGGCGTGGCCGCACGGCTCGTCGAGGATGACCGCATCCGCCCCGGCCTGAGTGTGGCCGTGGATGGGACGGTGGGCAACAAAGGATTGCGCGAACCGGTTGGACCGAACAGCGAAGTCCACTTCGTCCCCGCGATGACCGGGGGATTGTAGAGCGGACTGTTAGCCCGCTCTACGGAATAGTCCAACAAAAAGACCCGGCAGATCAGTGAAAACTGTCTGCCGGGTCTCTCATTGGCGTACCAAATCATCTTGTGCAAACCGTTCGGTTAGGCTACTTCAAAGAATAAAATACCCAGGCGAAGTCCCCGGCACTTTCTCTACTGGCAGGTCAGTACTTCACCAGGTCACCGTTGTCCTTCGTGAAGTGCCGGGGACTTCTGGATACTTATTTTCGTGAATTCACCTTACGGAATCGTACCACCCAATTTGATGTTCGAGATAATAGGTAGATACATTTGGAAGTTCAGGATTACACCCAGTGCTGTCTCCGTCAGCGCATAAAAGACGGCCAGCAACAGCAGCAGGACGAAACCCAGCACAAACCAGACGCGCCGGTTTGCCAAAAGTGAGTAATTCATAGCTTCCTCCAGGAACGACAGTACACACACTTTACGAAACAAGCTAATTATAGCAAGCAACAGGCCATACGTCAACCGTGACAGCGCCACGAACTACCCTCGAACTTCATACTGAGACCCCACGGGAGTCGGTCTTGCAGTGGCCGGGCAAGCGTCTTTCTGTGGAAATTGCAGACCCATCGGCCCGGCTGGTGGAACAATTTCCTACCGCCAACGGCCAGGGCGGTCTGCTCCTGCACGGGGACAACCGGGGTTCTCTGGCCTGGTTGCTGGCCCAGGGCTACGCGGGCAAAGTCCAACTGATTTATATCGATCCGCCCTATGATTCCGGTGTTGCCTGGACAAGCCGGGTGCGGCTGCGGGGCAATCCGGCTACGGTTATCGGTGAGCGGGCCGAGTATGCGGACCGTTGGCCCCCCGGTGGTTATCTCCAATTTATGGCCGAGCGGCTGCTCCTGCTGCGGGAGTTGATGGCTTCGAATGGGACAATCTGGCTGCACTGTGACCACCGGCGTCAGAGCCATCTGCACCTGCTGCTGGAAGAAATTTTCGGCCCGGACTCTTTTCTGAATACGATTGCCTGGCGCAGCCAGACGGCACGCGGGGCCAAAGTCCACGCCCACTACTTCCCCCACAGCGCCCACTCCATCCACATCTTCCGCCGCTCTGCCGAGGCAGAACCGGTCTGGAATCCACCCCGCCGGGAGATTGTGCTGAGCCGATCCGAAGCCGCTGCCCAGTTTATGGAGGATGCGGGCGGCTTCTTTCGCACCTCCCATCCGGGCAGCTACAGTTTTGAGAAGTTAGTGAAACTGCACGCAGAAGGGCGTATCTATGCGCCCTATGGCGGCGCGGTGGTTGTGGACGAGGAAGTGCGTCGGGTCTACCCTTCCAACGGGGGCACTATCGGCATCAAATACTATCTGCAAAAGCGGGGACGTACTCGGTTTGTCGTCACCCGCGCCGTGGACAATCTGTGGGACGACATCCCCGGCCTGGGCACAATCCCCAGCGAGGATGTGAACTATCCCACACAAAAGACGACCGGCCTGTTGCGCCGCATTATCGAGACGGCGACGAATGCGGGCGATACGGTGCTGGACGCGTTTGTCGGCTCCGGCACGACCGTCGCTGTGGCCGAAGAATTGGGCCGTCGCTGGATTGGCTGCGATGTCAACTGGCGGGCCGTGCGGACGAGCGGGTTGCGGGTGATGAAAAATAGTTTTAACGCAAAGAGGCAAAGAGGCAAAGACGCAGAGGTGGAATTGGGTGATTGGGTGAATGGGGAAGGGCAGATTGTGCGGATTGGAGATGAAGAATCGGAGAGAGGGAACGACGCGACGGCGCGGATAACTGTGACGCACGACAAAGACGAACTTCGTGTAGATGTTTTGTCTTTTCGTAGCCCCGCGGTGGAATTGCTTGCTGAGAAGCCGAAAGATTGGCGGGCAACGGTGCAGGCGGTGCTGATCGATCCGTCCTATGACGGGCAGCTCTTTAGGGTTGGGTTGGTGGATGCGCCGAAAGGCAAGACGGCGCTCGTAGCGGGTGTCTATACTTTCCCGGTTGGTGAAACCGATTTTGGCCCGGTGGCTGTGCGCCTGGTGGATGTGGCGGGCGGCGAACTGTTGGTCGTCATCGGCGCGGATGCTATAATTCAGCTATGAACATTCATCTTTTATCGGCGGATGTGGCGGGCAAAATTGCCGCGGGCGAAGTGGTGGAGCGCCCGGCCAACGTCGCCAAAGAACTGATCGAAAACAGTCTGGACGCGGGGGCGCGGGAGATTCGCGTGGAGGTGCGCGAGGGCGGCCAGCGTCTGCTGCGGGTGACGGACGACGGCTACGGCATCCCCGCCGACGAACTCTCCCTGGCCCTGCACCGCCACGCCACCAGCAAACTGCGCACCGCCGACGACCTCAACCGTATCGCCACCTTCGGCTTTCGGGGCGAGGCGCTCTACAGCATCGCCGCGGTCAGCCATCTGACCCTCGCCAGCCGACACACGGACGCGAACGCCGGCGCGCAGATTCGGGCTGAGAGCGGGCAGATTGTCTCCGAAGGCGCGGCGGGGATGCCCGTCGGCACAATTGTCACTGTCGAGCAGATATTCTTCAACACCCCGGCCCGCAAGAAATTCCTGCGCAAAGATTCCACCGAAACCAGCCACATTTCCGCCATTGTCCAGCGCTATGCCCTGGCCTGGCCCGAACGCCGTTTCAGTCTGGTCAACGACGGGCGGCTGCTCTTCCAATCCACCGGCAGCGGCGACGTGACCGATGTGTTGGCGAAAATTTACACGCTGGAAACGGCCCGCCAGATGGTGGGGATCGGACGGAACCGGCGAGCGGCAAACGGCGAACGGGCAGAAGTCCCGGCAGAGATAGACTTTCGGGGAAAAGCAGAAGGAAAGATGGAAGGAGAGACGGGAGGAAAGACAGAAGAAAGGGCTGGGAAGTTCGACGGCATTCAGGTGTCGGGCTTTGTGAGTTTGCCGGTGTTGACGCGAGGCAACCGGACCGGCATCGATCTCTTTGTCAACCGGCGCTATGTGGAGGATCGCAGCCTGACCCACGCGGTGATTCAGGCCTATCACACACTCCTGCCTGTGGGTCGCTATCCCATCGGTGTCATTTTCGTGGAGATGGACCCCTCGGCGGTGGATGTGAATGTCCACCCGCGCAAAACGGAAGTGCGCTTTCAGGAAGCCAGGGATGTTTTTTCCGCGGTGCAAAAGGCCGTGCGCCGGGTGGTGGTGGAAAATGCGAGTGTGCCGGGTTTTGCAATGACCGGTTCTGCCGAGGAAAGCGACGGCTGGACCGCGCCGGGAGAATCGCCCAATGCCGAGTTGCCCTCCGGTTGGGCCGAACGCCGGGAAAACATTCTGGCTGCGGGGCAGACCCAGCGCGCGATGGATTTGTATGTGCCCCGGGACGCCACGTCACTGACCGCGACAGACCCCACAAGCCCTTCCCCCAGCATCCCAGAATCCCAGCCCGCGCCCGAATCAACCCCTTTTCCCAAACCGCGAGAACGCGGCACCCTTCCCCCTCTGCGCGTAGTGGGACAGGTGGGCGCGATGTATATTGTGGCGGAGGGGCCAGAGGGGATGTTTCTCATCGATCAGCACGCGGCCCACGAGCGGGTGATGTACGAAAAGTTTATGGCGCTGCGGATGGCCCCCGGCGGCGGCATTCCCCGCCAGGGATTGCTGAGTCCGCTGACGCTCCATTTGGGCGACGCCTTGGCCGGACAGGTGACGCTGTATATGCCGGAACTGGCCGCGGTCGGTTTTGAGGTGGAACCCTTTGGCGGGGACACCTGGCTGGTGCGCTCTGTGCCCAGTGTGCTGGCCGGGCAGGACGCGGGGCGGATGCTGGAAGAGATTGTGCAGGGGCTGGCGCTGGAGCGGGATTTGGTGGGCGAACAGTTGGAAGCTGAACTGGTGAAAATGGTCTGCAAACGGGCTTCGATCAAAGCGGGGCAGGTTCTCAGTGATATGGAAATGAAGGAACTGATCCGCCAGTTGGAGGAATGCCAGTCCCCCCGCACCTGTCCCCACGGCAGGCCGACGATGATTCAGTTGTCATCCGGGGAACTGGAGAAGGCGTTCAAGAGGAGCTGAAATAAAAAGCGTGAGAGCAAAGAATGCTCTCACGCTTTTTATTTCAGGCATCGACAGATTACTTCGATTTGCTCCTCGCTTGTCCTACGCGAATACCTTCTCCGACTCCATCACCCACGGGCTGGTCATCTGCCCGTCCTCAAAACTCAGCGGAAGTTCTGTTACAATCGACAGCCGGGGATGGGCTTCTACGACGGCCCGCATACTGGGGCTGACGTAGAAATCTTCCAGGCTGAGGGTGTCCCGGATGAAGACGAAGCGGGCCTCGGCGGGTGGCTCGGCGCAGATGAGCACGGATGTATGGAGCGCGCGCTGATCGTCGGGCATGACCAGCGGGATGTGGGAGCGCTGGGCGCTGAAGATGCCGCTGGTGATGGCATTGGTATAGGTCGCCACCCAGTCGATCTTCTCGTAGACCCGGGCTGTCGTCACATTCGCCAAGCCCAGGCCGCTGATATTGCCGTGGGTCTCTTTGGTCAGGTCCAGAACGGTGATAATCGCCACATCCACATTGCCAAAGGCTTCGGGCTGACGGGGAATCCACAAACGGCTGATAACATTCGTGTCCATCCCCGTGCCGGAGATATTCTTGCCCAACTCGCGCACAACCAGAATATCCACTTCGTCAAAGGGGATGCGGGCCAGATAGGCTTTGGCCGTTTCCAGATAGTCGGCCTCTTTTTGCGTCCCCACTTCGGACGCATTCAGTCCGACGATTAGGCCGGTGTCCTCGTAGGCATTCTCAATCGGGCAGATGGCCCCGCGGAAGTTGGTGTTGGCCTCGTAGACTCTGGCCGCCGGTTCCAAATAGCGCTGGAAGTTGCGCCCGCCGCCCGCGTGCATCATCGCCGCGCCGGCCTGTTTGCCCAGGCCGATGACACACATTTTGGAGGGGCCGCTCTCCAGATGGCTGCGGAAATCTGTGTGGGGCTTGATGCGGCTGACCAGAATCGAGTGATCGGCGTCCACGGAATCCTTGCCCTGGCAGACGGCGGGGCCGTCCGGGATGCGTCCGATCTCCACCACTTCCATTGTGGCGCGCACTTCCACGCCCATTGACTCGGTTGTAATCCCATAGCCGGCCAAAATCTCCAATTGCCCTTCGACGGTCGCGCCGCCGTGGCTGCCCATGGCGGGCATAATGTGGGGTTTCATCCCGGCGGCTTTCAGGTGATCCACTGTGGCTCGCACAATTTTCGACAGATTGGCAATGCCCCGGCTGCCCGCGCCGACAGCCACCGTATCGCCGGGCTTCATCTTTGCCATAATCCCGCTCTCGCGCAACTGTTTGCCCACCTCGGCGTGGATGTCGTGGACGCGGGGCGTGTCGAAGGTCTGATGCACGGCCAGCACCGTATCCGGCAGAGGTGCGGGGAAGTCGAGTTTCTTGATTTCGTTGAGAATATTTTGCATCGGGTGTTTGTACCTTTCGTCTATGCAAGCGATTATGCAAGCGAATGGAACGCTGATTTCGCAGAAACCACAGATTTACGCAGATTTTTATCCGCGCTCATCCGTCCTTTCCGCACCATCCGCGTTCTATTTTTACATCAGATTGCTGCTTCTGTGGCCGGTGTGAGACGGAGAGCAATGGCATTTGCGCGCTCTTGCAGGCTTGAAATTTCAGTGATAGATAGAGGGATTACTTCTCGCGTCTGGGCGTCAACATCTACTGTGCCGAGAGTGGCAATCCGCCCCAGGCCGCGCAAGAACAGACCCATTTGCATCCGCCAAACCAGCCGTTTTCCCCAAACCAGAATTGGCTCATCTGCCTGAATTGCCATCGCAACATTCTGCCCAAGATACCCATTGGCTCTGCGTCTGGCTGAATCTGGAGAAACAGCCAGCGTAGCCTCTAAATCGACTGTTGCCTTCAATGTACGGGGATCGTCATCGCCCCACTCGATAGGGTGTTCATAAAGAATCTGTAGCATACGTCCTCTGCCTGTCTCTATTGCCCTACGGCTCCAACACAACTTTCACCAAATCACTCTCGCCCTTTGCCAACTGGCGGAAAATCTCCGAGCCTTCGGCCAGGGGCGCAACCCGCTCGATCAGCGGCTCGATATTCATCCGTCCGCCAGCCATTGCCGCGATGGCAGCGGCAAAGTCCTTTTCGTCGAAACCGTATGTGCCGCGCACAGTCAATTCTCGGGTAACAATGGCCTGCATATCAATTGTAATCGTCTTGGCGCTGTTGCCGATCCACGTAATCTGGCCGCCGTTGCGGGTGGCGTCCACGGCCTGTTGCGCGGTGGGGGTGATGCCCACGGCCTCGAAAGAGACATCCACGCCGCCGCCAGTCATCTCCCGAATGATCGACACCGCGTCCTGTTCGTCCACATTAATCACCACATCCGCGCCCAATTCTTCGGCCAGCTCCAGCCGGTGGGCCGAGCGGTCGGTGACAATAATTTTGCCCGCACCCTTTACCCGCGCCCAGAGCATCGCCATCAGCCCGATGGGTCCCGCGCCGATAATCGCCACCGTTTGCATCGGGTCGATGGGGGTGATGCTGGCGGCGTGGAGCGTGACAGCCACCGGCTCACAGAGCGCGGCCCGCTGCCAACTGAGCTTCTCCGGCTTGCGGAAGAGCTGGGACGTGCGCACAACCACCTGCTGGGCATACGCGCCGTGCTCGTCCATCCCCGTCATGCGCCGGTTAGGCGAGCGGTTGATGGGGTAGGGGTCCGGCCCGGTCGCCACCGAATAGAAGGGGATGACCACCACTTCGTCGCCCCGCGCCCAATCGTTCACGCCGTCGCCCAGCGCGGAGATGACCCCGGCGAATTCGTGGCCCATCACAACACCCGGCGTGCGTCTGCCTGTGCTGCCGGTGTAGCCGTGTACATCCGAGCCGCAGATGCCCACCGCTTTCACATCTATTAATACTTTGCCCGGCCCCGGCGTAGGGTCTGCGATCTCTTCCACGGGCATTTCCCATGGGCCACGATACATCAATACTTTCATCATTCATTCCTTCCAGGGGATTGGATATTTGGGATTGGAGATTGGATAGTATTCGCGTCTCGACAAATTCTCCAATACCCAATATCCAATGTTCCGGACGATTTGTCAATCCAGCCACGCGCGCCCGTTGCGCGAATTCAGGGTGACTTCTATAATGAACCAGCTACGCACGCAAACTGCGTGTACAATTCTTGCACCCCAGAGGAGATAAGCGTATGTATCCGAATTTGAGCACCGGTGCGATTGGTGTAAAGGCAACTTTTGCCGAAGCAGTGGAGCTGGCGGCACGCCACGGCTTTGGCGGGATAGATTTTTCCATTGAAGAAGTGGAAAAAATCGTCGCAGACAAAGGCGAAACCCACGTGCGCAAACTGCTGCACGATGCGGGCGTGCGTCTCGGCGCGTGGGGGCCGCCTGTGAACTGGCGGGCCGACGAGGCAAGCTGGCAGGCCGATCTGCCCCTGCTGGCCCGCCGCGCAGCCCTGGCCCGCGAACTCGGCTCGGATCGTGCAGCCACGTGGATTATGCCCGGCGACAACGACAGGGACTTCGACACCAACTACGCCTTCCACCTGGAACGGCTGCGCCCGGTGGCGGAGGGGCTGGCCGCACAGGGCTGCCGGTTGGGGTTGGAATGGGTCGGTCCCAAAACCCTGCGGGACGCCCGGCGTTATCCGTTTGTCCATACGGTGGACGGAATGCTCAAATTTGCAGCGGATTTGGGCGGGAATGTGGGGTTGCTGGTGGACATTTTCCACCTCTACACCAGCCACGCGGATGTGTCCGCCATACGCGATCTGCCTGTGGCACAGGTGGTGAATGTTCACGTCAACGACGCCCTCGCCGGGCGCACGCCCGATCAGCAACTGGACAACGAACGCGCCCTGCCCGGCGAGACCGGCGTCTGTGACATTGCCGGTTTCATGCAGGCATTGGCCGCCATCGGCTACGACGGGCCGGTCACTGTCGAACCCTTCAGTCAGCGGGTGCGGGAGATGGCCCCGGAGGATGCGGTGCGGGTGACAGCGGATTCCCTGCGCCGCAGCTGGGCGCTGGCGGGGTTGCCCTTTCCGGGATGATTCGTAGGGGCACGAGGGGGGCGGAAAAAATTAACGAATGAAGAGTACCTATCGTTCGCCCCGCCTTGTGCCCCTACCCCGGCACTTCCACCACCACAAATTGTTTTTCGTCCACAACCACTTCGTATGTCTCCGCGGTGTAGGGGCCGGGCAGATGGTTGCCCATCTCTTCCGGCTGGGGTAGTTCCTCCACGTGGACTTCATAAGCGCGCACGCGGGTCTTGGCCGGATCAAACCAGGACTGGCCGGTGGTGATGTTGAATTCCCAGCCGTGCCAGGGACAGCGCAGAATCTCGCCCCGATGGGTGTACGTATACTCCCCGCCGGGTGCGCTTGCCATCAACAAGCCGCTCACTCGCCCTTGACAGAGCGGACCGCCCTGGTGGGGGCAGCGGTTGAGCAGTGCGTAAAAGCTGCCATTCACATTGAAGACGCCGATTGCGCGTCCCCCGATCTCCACAATTTTGCGCTCGCCCGGTGGAATCTCCTCCACCGTCGCCACGATATGCTTCGCCATTACATCGAATCCCTCTCTGATCCGCTTTTATCCGCCCAAAATGAAAATAGGGACGCAGATTTCGCAGAAATGTACTGGTCAATGAGATAGTGAAATGTAGGTGCGGTTTGTAACCGCACATCTACCGGTGAAAGTGCGGTTACAAACCGCACCTACGGATTCCACGATGTTCCTGACCAGTACACAGATTTCGCAGAAACCACAGATTTGCGCAGACTTAGTCCGTGTAAATCCGTGACTCCACTGCAAAAAGCCTTTTGAGCCGCTGATGAATTCTGATAAGAACAGCTTTCTCTCCTCAACTTCTCCGCGCCTCTGCGTCTCTGCGGGAGAATTTCCCTTTTTGCAGTAGAGCCATCCCTCCTTTCCGTGTGTATCCGCGTTCTATTCTTCAGCCCAACCGGTACAACCGCCGGGCATTTTCCGCCATAAAGTTCCGTTTGCGTACCGGGTCCAGTTCGATGGGGAATGCCTGATCCGGCGCGTCAAAATCCCAGTGGGGATAGTCCGTGGCAAAGAGTAGCCGGTCGTCCATATCGATCTGCTCAAGAAGCTGCCGGAAATAGGCCCGCTGGGGCGGCTCTTCCATCGGCTGAGTGCTGACCCAGAAATGCTCCCGGAAAATCTCCGACGGTGGGCGGTTGAGATAGGGTGTCTCCGCGCCTAATTTACGCCAGGCTGCGTCCATTCGCCAGAGCATCGGCGGAATCCAGGCGAAGCCTCCTTCGATCAGCACAATTTGAAGGCTGGGGAAACGCTCGAAAATGCCCTCAAAAATCATACTGATGACCTGGGCCTGAAACGCCTGGGGCATCCCCCCGTGATCTTCGATGTAGTGGCTGGGCCAGCCCGCGCCGGTGATGGGGCCACCGCCCGCGCCGCCAAAGTGAATGCCGACGGGCAGGTTGTGTCGTTCGGCGGCTTCGTATATTTTCCAATATTTGCGCCGGCCCAGCGGCTCACGGGTGCGCACAATCAGCAGAGCCTGCACAAAGGCCGGGTTGCCGCCCCAGTGGTCGATCTCCGCCGCGGCCAGTTCGCCGTCCTCCCAGGGGACAACAATCGAGCCGCGCAGTCGGGGTTCTGGCTCCACCCAGTCGTGCAACTGCCATTCGTTGACGGCGCGGGCCAAAGCTGCGCCGTAGGCCAGATTGCGCTGTTCGCCAGCCCCCACCAACGGATTGAGAACGCCGTATTCGATATTCCAGCCGTCCAGCAGTTGCTTCTGGACAAAGGCCAAGTTGGAGCCGGGGGGACCTCCCGCAGCGGGCCAGGAATCGTGCCGGGCCGCATTGGGCATCGCCCGTGGATAGTGGCCGCCCTGATGGCCGCGCATTCCAAACATCCGGTGATGCTCCTGCCATTCAGGGGCCAGGTAGTTGGTCAGCACATCGGGTGAAGGAAATGTGTTGTGAATATCCGTATCGATCACTGCCACATCCACGCGGGTGGGGCGTTCGAGCACTGGGGATGGAGAAAGCGTGCGTGTCATTCATGACCTCCTGAAAATAGACGGCGGACAGCAGACCGCGGACGGCGTTTCTTAGCGTACGTATGTAGACCTGTCAGGTGCGCCAACAGAGTTGTCTTGGCTGGCAAAGCTACTCAATTGGCGCACCTGACAGGTCTCGGTTACCACTAATTATTGAAAAAAGATATCTTTACAAACGATAAAAGGCGCGAGCATTCTCGCTGCGAATTTTCTTCTCCCAGGCCACGGGCAGGGTGGCAAAGAGCGGGCTGGCCGAATCGTGCAGATGGGGGTAATCTGAGCCGTAGAGAAGCATCTCTTCCGATTCAATCTGCTCGACAATCTGGTGCAATTGAGCGGCATCGGCTGGGCCGTCCACGGGCTGTATTGTCAAGCGCAGATGCTCCTGCCAATACAGGGAGGGTGCGCGCTTGACCCAGGGCGTATTGTGGCGCAGCCCCTTCCACTCCTTGTCCATCCGCCACATCATCGAAGGCAGCCAAGTGAAGCCGCTCTCGATGAAGACGACGCGCAGATCGGGGAAGCGGTCGAACGCGCCTTCCATCACCAGACTGGTGGCCTGGGATTGAAAAATCTGCGCCATTCCAGCGTACTCCTCCACGTAGAGGGAGGGCCAGCCCGCAGGCGTGGGTGGGTTGCCGGCCGCGCCGCCAAAGTTGATGCCAATTGCCAGATTGTGGCGCACGGCTGCCTCAAAGATGGGGTCGTAGCGCCGGTTGCCGTAGGGCGCTTCGGAGCGCACGGGCAGAATCACCTGGAGAAAGCCGGGGTGATCGCCCCAGCGCTCGATCTCTGCCGCGGCCAGGGCCGGGTTCTGGCTGGGCACAACAATCGACGCCCGCAAGCGCGGCTCTTTTTCCAGCCATTCCTCCACCTGCCAGCGGTTGACAGCGCTCGCCAATGCCACGGCCAGTTCTTCATTGCGCACGCTCTGCACCCGATAGGCACAGTTGAGGATGCCGGCTTCCGCGCCATTCAGCGCCTTTTCCTGAATCTCTGCCAAGCTGGGGATGGCTGTCGCGCCGGGCCGGACCGACGTGGGAATTGTGGCGGGATAGTCTGCCGCGTCTGGCCCCACAAAGGCTGACTCCCGGCAATAATCCAGCCAATAGTCAGGCAGATAGGGGTAGAGCGTCTCTTTGGAGGGGACTTCGTTGTGCAGGTCGCAATCAATCGTTGGCAACGCAGACATAAGTGGTTTCCTGTTGGAAGATGTGTGACAGGAGCAATGGGAGAATCATACCCGAAAAGCGGGAAGCAAGCAACCTGGATTTTGACTCTGTGTCAGCGACTGCTATACTGCCCTTTGGATTTATCGTTGAAAGATATTCGAATTTGGGGCAAGTGGGCAGCCTGTCGGGCGCGAGGAGAGATTTGATGGAAGCTGTATTGATGATTGCGACAATTATTATTGCGATTACGCTGACCGCCGTGGTTCTGATTCAGGGCGCCAACAGTGGATTAGGCAGTGCATTCGGCGGCGATTCCGGTATGTACCGCACCCGGCGCGGCGTGGAAAAGACTCTCTTTACTATGACTATATCTCTGGCTGTAATCTTCCTGATTCTCAGCCTTATCACTGTGGCAGTTGGATAAGCCGCTCCCCGCATACTCACGAGAAGAAGCAACACTTTTCTGAGTTGGGTGCCTTATGCGCGATACTTCGGGACGCTCGAACATCTCTTCGGATCCACTTACCCCCACAGCACCTCTTGGACGCTACATTCGTTGGCAGGTTTTTATTGCCATCGGTGGCGTCTTTTTGTTGACGCTACTCCTGGGCGTAACAGCCTACAACGTGTCCACCGAACTTGTGCCAGATCGGGGCGGCGTCTTCCGCGAAGGCGTAGCTGGCAATCCCCAATACATCAACCCACTGCTCTGCCAAACCCACGAAATTGACCAGGACTTGTGTAATCTTATTTTCAGCGGACTTACTCGGCTGGACGCCAATAGCCGGGTCTCGCCTGATCTGGCCGAGTCCTGGTCTGGCACGCCCGACGGGTTGACGTACACTTTCCGGCTACGCAAAGACCAATTCTGGCACGACGGCGTTCCCATTACCGCCGATGACATCGCCTTCACCGTTGAAATGTTGCAAGCGCCCGACACCCCCGCTGTGCCCGATCTGGCCGAGCTTTGGCGTTCGGTGGATGTGGAAGTGGTGGATGCCCAAACCGTTCGCTTTATTCTGAACGAGCCTTTTGCCCCGTTTCTCGATTATACGTCGATCGGCTTGCTGCCCAAGCACATCTGGCAAGACGTGTCGCCCGCCGAGCTGATGTCCAGCCCGTTGAACCAGACGCCGGTTGGCAGTGGGCCGATGCGGGTGGTTCAGTCTTCTGCCTCGATGATTCGCTTGGAGCCGAACCCCTATTCCGCCGCGGATACACCTTACATTGATGCCCTGGAATTTCACTTCTACCCGGATTATCCATCCATTTATGCAGCTTATACAAAGGGCGAATTGGACGGAATCAGCCGCGTGTTACCCAGCGATCTGCCCCTGGCCAGAGAGCGGGAGGATTTGCAGCTTTTTTCCGCGTTGGAGTCGGTATACGTTAGCGTCATTCTCAACTTAAAAAACCCCGACACCCCTTTCTTCCAGGACAAGGCAGTTCGTCAGGCGCTGCTCTATGGGTTGAACCGGGAGCGATTGGTTGCAGAGGCGGTCTCTGGGCAGGGGGTGGTGGCAAATTCGCCTATCCCTGCCAATAGCTGGGCCTATGCGTCCGGTCTGCCTGAATTTGCCTATGACCCGACCCGGGCTGTCCGCTTGCTCGATGAAGCTGGCTGGATTGATCGGGACGCGGACGGTGTGCGCGACAAAGACGGGCGTGCCCTGCGCTTTGTCTTGCTCGCCAATGACGATCCAGTCCGTCGCCAATTGCTCGAACAGATCAGCGCGGATTGGCAGGCGATTGGCGTGCAGGCCGTGCCCGAAGCGGTCAGCTTTGCCGGTTTGGTGAGCGATTTTCTAGCGCCCCGACGCTTCGACGCCAGCCTGGTCACGTGGAGCATCACCGGCGACCCGGACCCATTCCCGCTCTGGCACAGCAGCCAGGCCGACGAGGGCGGCCAGAATTACAGCGGCTGGATGAATGATGAAGCCGATACGCTGATTCAGGATGCCCGTTCTACCATCGACCGCAGTAAGCGGGAGACGCTTTACGCACAATTTCAGCGCCTCTTTCTGGATGATATGCCCGCCCTGCCCCTTTACTACCCCGTCTATACCTATGGGGTCAGCGAGCGGGTAAAAAATGTGCAGATTGGGCCGCTCAACACCCCCTCTGACCGTTTCGCCACCTATGCGGACTGGTATATCGTTACCAAGCGCGTGCCGGTCAATCAGGTGGCAGAATAGAAGCTGGCGCGAGGTGAACGCGGGCATGAAATCAGATGTAAATCCCTCCTGAATTTGACATCCCCGCTGGCTGATGATAGAATCCGTTTTGTTGTTGTGGATAGGCCGCAGTGGCGGAACTGGCAGACGCGCTACGTTCAGGGCGTAGTGGGCAATAGCCCGTGGGGGTTCAAATCCCTCCTGCGGCACCAAAAAAGAGAGGCTCCGGGCAGTTTGCCCGGAGCCTCTCTTTTTGTTATACTGCCGCTATCATTGGCTGTCGGTCGGTCAGCCAATCTTCCCTTTGAATTAGTTTCCAAGCCCGAATGGGCACAATCAGATCGGAAAAGCAGATCGGAAAAGCGGAACGCAGATTGCACAGAAGACACAGATATACGCTGCTTTTATCTGCTTTTATCTGCTTTTATCCGTGTTCATCAGCGTTCATCAGCGTTCATCAGTGGCTATTTTTAGGTAAGGTGCTAGGCAGTGTGTTGGTAATGTATGGAGTACGGATATGGCGACCTCTTCTCGGCAAACGAAGCAGCGGGCGGGAAACAATCGTACAGGGCAAAACAATGAGATGGGCGCCAATCGCTCGTTTCTGCTGCTGATTGGGCTGGTTGTAGCCGTTCTCTTTGTCTTCAGCTATCTGGAGCGGGTCAGCAATTTGGCGGCTGTCCGCGCAGAAGTCGTTGCCCTGCAGGACGATCTGGCCCAGGCTGAGCAGCGTAACGCCGAATTGGAGGCGACATTGAACGAGGTCGCCGGTTCGACGTATGTGGACGAGACGGCCCGTGCCGAACTGGGTTTGATTCAGCCTGGAGACGATCCGTTCGTCGTATTGGGTTCAGAATCAGTTGCTGCCGGTGGACAGAATGAGACAGGATCGCGAACTTCGCCTTCTGTGCCAACAGCAGAGGTGGACATTTTCGACATTGAGTGGTGGCGCGCCCTGTTCAGCCGGTAAGAGTTGCATGAAAAGCGAACCCTCCTGAATTTGACCGGGTTCCCCGCCTGTGCTATACTACTTATTAGTAATGCGGGGTGGAGCAGTGGTAGCTCGTCGGGCTCATAACCCGAAGGTCACAGGTTCGAGTCCTGTCCCCGCTACTTACATGACCGCCGGTCAAATTGATCGGCGGTTTCATTGTTCGGCGATGTAGCTCAGTTGGTTAGAGCGAGCGACTCATAATCGCTAGGTCGCTGGTTCAAGTCCAGCCATCGCCACCAACCAACGAAGTGTAGGGCGTTTTTTCTTTTGACACACTGTATGTAGTGTCAGAGCGGAGACGCTACTGCTGCATATAGGGATTGTGCTTCAATGGAAGCCGGGTCATTTGGTCCGGCTTTTTTGTTCAAAAACAGCCTTATCGTTGGTTCAAATTTTGTGCGGTGAATCTGGTAAAATCTTCCGCAGATCTGCCAGTGCCACCCACTGGTTTGACTCAGAGCCGGGTCAACGTGTCAAGCGTTGGCCCGGTTCGCTTTATTCAGTCCGCGCTACTGTAGCCGCGTTTCTGTCAGAAGCCAAACGCCTTTTCCTGCTAAGGCTACTTCAAATAATAAAGTATACGGCAAAAGTCCCCGGCACTTTCTGTCCAAGCGAGTCTGTATTCTGTAATTCAGGCAGCGAAGTTCGTGAAGTGCCGGGGACTTGTGGATACTTATTTTCTTGGAATCG
>Ga0209284_10003743_pt1 | contig 18215 bp, 16 predicted proteins | sample FRY03_FD_187211 | JGI IMG/M metagenome (GOLD analysis project Ga0209284, IMG submission 187211) | Freshwater microbial communities from Lake Fryxell liftoff mats and glacier meltwater in Antarctica - FRY-03 (SPAdes) (version 2) | ecosystem: Environmental > Aquatic > Freshwater > Ice > Glacier... | reverse complement strand
TCCGAAAATCCTTTCGAACGATCTTTTTTTTGTCAATCCATATCCTGGACGCATAATCACGACAATGGTCAATAAAATCCAATATTCGTTTTGAAAAGACATTGTTTTGCTAATGATAAGTCCAACTAAAATAGTTACGGTTAGCCTGAGCGAATGCCTGAAAATGGTGGAAGAAAAGCTTAAATTTTCGATTAGCGTACTCCAAAGGTAGTATTGTGGAGTCAGGAATTTTTCTAAATCTTTATCTCTTCCATTAAAATCAAAGGAACTAATTTTAGAAGAAAAAGCCCGTTGTACAATTTTAATTTTTTCGACCTGTTTCTCGGCATATTGCAACATAGTGGTTAACATAAAAACGCCTTCGGAAGCTTCAATTTCAGCTAGATTAGAACTATAATCCGCAATGGAAAGTTCTAATGCATTCAAATCTTTTAATAAGTTGTTTTTTGGTACAAAATTGTTCTTGTTTTTTACACTTTTGGAGAGTCTTTTTAAACTTGAGGCAAGATTGTAGGCCAAAGTTTGATAGGTAAATAATACTTCGGGATGGTCTTCAAATTTTTTATGCAACCTGTTATGGTCGAATGAAGTGGATAAGGCAAGTTCAAGAATTTCGACCAACGAAATAAAAACAATGAGAAGTTTACGGTTCTGGTTAGACGAGCCCGAATAATTACTAATCAACACTTCTCTAATATTTTGATGAATTTCATTTAATTCTACCTGAAGATGCAGTTGTTTTTCGATAATCGTCTTTTTATCTGCATCAGGATTCCAAAGATCTCCTCTTAGTTTCAGGTATTTTGAAGTTAGTTTGATACATACTGCAATTTGTAATTCAAGATAACGATACGGCCAGATGTAATTGAATAGAAGGGAAATCAACAAGTAAAAAATACCTCCAGCAAAAATTAATGCAGAATGCTGCAATATGTCCCAACCTGTGTTCAAATGGGCAAAAGCTAGCGAAACCGAAAGCAATACCGAAAATGAAACCACCGTGGCTCGTCTTCCAAATACGGATAACATAGACAAGAAAAATACCAATACAGCCAAAAAAGGATAAAAAATCCAAGAATGAGGATAGGTAATGTTGACCAACAAATTTGCACCAGAAACAAGAAGTATCGCAACAAATACACCTTGAATCTTGTCTTTAAGACTACTGGGAATGTCACTTGGGTAAGTTAAAAATGCGCCAACGGCAATAGTAAATCCGATTTCAAAATTTCCTAAAAAGGTAAATAATAAAACAGGAATAACAGCGGCTATAGTTACTTTTAGCGCATTGGTAAAATAGGAGCTGTCCGTAAATTGTCGAATGTGTTGTATCATAAATAGCGCGTTAAGTACAAAGGTAAGAAATGTGCCATATTATTTCTAAGATAAACGGCTTTGATTTCCAAACTAAATTTAATTATCAATCTAGAATAATTGAATGTCCATTTTTTTACTATTTTTGCAAACTGAAATTAAGGAAAAGAATTCTGAATTTGCAATAGATAATACTTAATACAACACAAATGATTTTACCAATTGTAGGATATGGCGATCCAGTTTTAAGAAAAGTTGGTGAAGTTCTTTCACCAGAACATCCAAACTTGAAAGAAACCATTGCCAATATGTATGAAACCATGTATAATGCTTATGGCGTGGGGCTTGCAGCACCACAAATAGGATTGAGCATTCGTTTATTTGTTATAGATACGACGCCTTTTGGTGATGATGAAGATTTGCCAATTGATGAGCAACAACAATTAAAAGGATTCAAACGCACTTTTATAAATGCCAAAATGCTGGTTGAAGAAGGGGAAATATGGAGTTTTAACGAAGGTTGTCTCAGTATTCCTGACGTGCGTGAAGACGTTTTTAGAAAAGAAAAAATTACAATCGAATATTGCGATGAAGATTTTAACGTGAAAACCGAAGTTTTTGATGGTTTGATTGCTAGAGTTATTCAGCATGAATACGATCATATTGAAGGGATTTTGTTTACGGATTTGATTTCATCTTTGAAGAAAAAATTAATCAAGAAAAAATTGCAAAATATTATGGACGGCAAATCCAGACCAGATTATAGAATGAAGTTTTGCAATAAAAAAGGCAGATAAGAAAGTATTCAGTTTGCAATAGTAGTATTCAGTTTCTCAAAAAAGTAAATAAAAATATATAATTTATAAAAAATGAATTTAGATAAAATATTATCAATTTCCGGAAAACCAGGTTTATACGCTTTAAAAGTTCAAACCCGTACAGGATTTGTAGCTGAATCATTACTTGACGGTAAAAAAAGCACAGTTGGATTAAAAGTAAACGTAAGTTTATTGTCAGAAATTTCAATTTACACTCTGAACGAAGAGAAACCTTTGGCTGAGGTGATGCGAAATATCGCTATCAAAGAAGATAATGGGCCAGCTATTTCTCATAAAGAAGACAACGCTAAACTAGTTGCTTATTTTACGGAAATTCTTCCAGAATATGATTCAGAAAGAGTCTATCCTTCTGATATCAAAAAAGTTTTGAATTGGTATAACTTGCTTCAATCAAGAGGATTGGTTTCTAAAGAAGAACCAAAAATCGAGAATGCAGAAGAAATCAAAGAAGGCGTTATTGAAGAAGTGGTTGCCGAAAAATCAAAAAAAGCTCCAACTAAAAAAGCAAAAGCCAAGAAAGAGTAATTTATACTTTCTAAAATATATTTAATCCTGTTATGATGTTTTCCTGACAGGATTTCTTATTTTTACGAACTCGAGGTCTAAGACCAAACTGACGAAATAAACTAAAATATAATGAACTCCAAACAAACCCAACTTCAGGCTTTCGAACGATTATTGAACATAATGGACGATTTGCGTGAAAAATGTCCTTGGGATAAAAAACAGACCCTGCAAAGTTTGCGTCATTTGACCATCGAAGAAACTTACGAATTGGGCGATGCCATCTTGGACAATGATTTGAACGAAGTCAAGAAGGAGCTGGGAGATTTGTTGTTACATATTGTTTTTTATGCCAAAATAGGAAGCGAAACCAATGATTTTGATATTGCCGATGTTTGTAACGAAATTTGCGAAAAACTCATTCACCGTCATCCACATATTTATAGCGATGTGGTGGTAAAAGACGAGGAAGAAGTCAAACAAAACTGGGAAAAACTAAAACTCAAAGAAGGGAAAAAGTCGGTTCTTGAAGGTGTGCCAAAAAGTTTGCCTGCATTAGTGAAAGCCAGCCGAATTCAAGACAAGGTAAAAGGCGTGGGCTTCGATTGGGAGGAGCCACATCAAGTTTGGGATAAAGTTCAAGAAGAATTACAGGAATTACAAGTTGAGGTCGAAGCTGGCAATCAGGAAAAAATGGAATCCGAATTTGGAGACGTGTTGTTTTCGATGATAAACTACGCACGATTTTTAAACATAAATCCCGAAGACGCATTGGAACGAACTAATAAAAAATTCATCAAAAGATTTCAATACTTGGAAAGTAAAGCTGGTGAACTAGGAAAACCTTTAATGGATATGACTTTGGCTGAAATGGATGTTTTTTGGAACGAGGCGAAGAAATTATAGTCATTGCTATCATGGCGAGGAACGAAGCAACCCTATTTAGTGTTATCGCTATTATTTTGCTCCTAGAAATGGATAAATAGACACTTTTTAATCGGCAATTCTTTTGAGTTTGCCTATATCCTTTAAAATAATTTTTTTACCATTAAGTTCTATCAGTCCTAATTTATTAAAGTCGGATAAAAGTCGAATGCAACTCTCGGTTGCTGTTCCAATCATACCTGCAATTTCTTCGCGGGAAAGTTGAATGCGTAGCGAGCCATCTTCATTTTTTCCAAAAGTTTCTTGAAGATAAATTAGCGTTTCGGCCAATCGTTCTTTAACCGTTTTTTGAGAAACCGAAACCAGATGATCACTTGTTTCCTTCAAATCACCACAAATAGTTTTCATTAGATTCATCGAAAACTGGTTGTTGGTATCAAAAAAGTTCAAGACTTCGCTTTTTGGAATAAAACAAACTTCCATATCTTCAAGAGCCACAGCACTCAAATTAGCAGGCTCATCACTAATCATAGAACGTTGTCCGAGTAATTCTCCGGCTTTAACTAATTTTACTATTTGATCTTTTCCGTTCGCGCTTAATTTCGATAGTTTGCAAATGCCTACAGTTATACAATAGATGCCGTTTACCGCATCACCTTCTTCAAAGATGTATTCACCTTTTTTTATTAGAGACGAAGTTTTACATTCGGCAAGTCTTAACATTTCATCTTTGTTGAGCGCTTTTAAGGAGCTTAGCTCTCTAACAATACATTGTTCACATTTACCCATATAACGAAAAGATTAATCGAGTTTAAGCAAATCTACAAAAATTATATGATAATTATCATATTTTTAATTTACTCTCGTAGTACATTTGTTCCCTGTAAAATTAGAAAAATTTATGGATAAACAGAACTGTTTCCATTGTGGATTGGATATTATTAAAGAAGAAGAAATTATTTTTGACGAAAAAGTCTTTTGTTGCAATGGTTGTAAAACCGTGTACGAAATTTTCAGTCTTAATGATATGTCTTGTTATTATGATTTCGAAAAATCACCTGGAGCCACTCCGCTAGATATCAAAGGGAAATATGATTTTCTGGACAATGAAAACATAGTGTTGAAACTCTTGGAATTTCAGGAAGATAATACGGCTATTGTTTCACTCAATATTCCCCATATTCATTGCAGTTCCTGCATTTGGATTCTCGAAAATTTGCAACGCCTTCAAAAAGGGGTCAGTACTTCACAAGTCAATTTTCCCGAAAAGAAAGTTCGAATTACCTATAATCCTGAAGTTGTTTCGCTCAAAACAATTGTCAATTTATTGAGTTCCATTGGTTACGAACCATATATAAGTTTAGAAAATTATGAGACTGGCAAGAATAACGTTGACAGAAGTCTAACGTATAAACTAGGTTTGGCTTTCTTTTGTTTTGGTAATATTATGTTGCTTTCTTTTCCCGAATATTTTGAGGTAAAGGAATATTGGCTGGATAATTACCGCCCTTTTTTCCGATGGTTGATATTTGCTTTGTCCCTGCCTTCTTTCTTGTATTCGGCCAGCGGTTATTATGTTTCGGCTTATAAAAGTATCAAATCCGGAATGTTGAATATTGATATTCCAATAGCCTTGGGAATTATTATATTCTTCATACGAAGTACGTTTGATATCATAATGGACTATGGTTCAGGATTTTTCGACAGTTTGACAGGTTTGATTTTCTTTATGCTTTTGGGAAAAATGTTCCAAACAAAAACCTATAGTTTCTTGAGTTTCGAAAGAGATTTTAAATCTTATTTTCCAATAGCAATCACCAGAATCAACCCCGATACTTCTGAAGAAAGCGTTCCAATTTATGATATCGAAAAGGGAAATCGGTTATTAATTAGAAACCAAGAATTGATTCCTGTTGACGGGATTTTAATCTCCGAAAAAGCTGAAATTGATTATAGTTTTGTCACAGGAGAAGCGATTCCAATTACCAAAAAATCAGGAGATAAAGTTTTTGCTGGAGGAAAACAAGTGGGCAAAATAATCGAAATGGAAGTCTTGCATTCAGTTTCCCAAAGCTACTTGACACAATTATGGAGCAACGACGTTTTCCAGAAAAATGTAGAACAAAGACACAAATCCATCACCGATACCATCAGTCGTTATTTTACGCCAATACTGCTATTGATAGCTTTTGCAGGATTTGGATATTGGATTTTTATTGATGTCAATATTGCTTTCAATGTCTTTACGGCGGTTTTAATCGTGGCTTGTCCTTGCGCCTTGGCCTTGACGGCACCTTTTACGATGGGGAATGTTTTACGGATTTTAGGAAAAAAGAAATTTTATCTCAAAAACGCATTGGTCATTGAACAATTAGCCAAAGTTGACACGATAGTTTTTGATAAAACAGGCACGATTACCACCAATAAAAAATCGAATATCTCTTATGAATCTTCCCCTAGCCCGTCCAACGTAGGGGAGCAGAAAGAAATAGATAAACATTTAATATTAATAAAAAATGCGCTTCGTGGATCAAACCATCCTTTGAGTAGAATGCTATACGACTATTTGCCAGAAGCTAAAAGGTTAAAAATTGATGATTTTGAAGAGATTGCAGGGAAAGGAATTCAAGCCAGCATCGAAGGAAATCGAGTGCTAATAGGTTCTTATGAATTCATTACTCAAAACTCCCATTTGCTAGTTTCGTCTCCCTCTCTTTCGGGGAGGGTTGTGGAAGGGAATACCTCGGTTCACATCAAAATCAATGAAGAGTATTGCGGAAAATATATTTTCAATAATCAATACAGAGAAGGACTGGCAGAACTTTTCGAGAAGTTAAGCCAGAACTATCAAATAAAGGTTTTGTCTGGTGACAATGAAGGTGAACGCGCTACCCTGGAAAGTATTTTGCCAAAAGGTACGGAATTAGTCTTCAATCAAAAGCCGGAACAAAAACTAGAATTCATTAAAAAACTGCAGCAAAAAGGCAAAAATGTGATGATGGTTGGTGATGGTTTAAATGATGCTGGAGCTTTAGCACAAAGTAACATTGGAATCTCTATTTCTGAAAATGTCAATGTTTTTTCGCCTGCTTGTGATGCCATTCTGGATGCGGGAGAATTCAAAAAGTTGGACTATTTTTTAAAATTATCCAAAAAAGCCATAACAACCATAAAAATGAGTTTTGCATTATCATTAATTTATAATGTTGTGGGATTGTCATTTGCCATTACAGGCAACTTGTTACCACTGGTTGCAGCAATTATAATGCCTTTAAGCACTGTTACAATTGTCAGTTTTGTTACAATTATGACCAACGTTTTCGCTAGAAGATTAAAGTAAAAACGGCATTTTTATTGAATTTTATATTAATATTTAACAAATAATCAAAATATGATAAATATCATATTTTGAAGAAAGACAATAAAGTATTTTTGTTCACGTAATTCTACAACATGAGTGTCATTTATTTGCTTATTTCCATTAGTATAATAGTCGCTATTTTCTTTTTTATTGCTTTTATTATGGCAGTAAAGAAAGGACAATACGACGATGATTATACGCCTTCTGTTAGAATGCTTTTTGATGATGAATTAATTCATTCAAAAGAGGAGGAGCCCAAAGTTGAAAATACAAAGGCATTGTAAAAAATACAAAAAAATAGAATCTTAAACCACTTAATCAAATTAACAAATAACTATTTATGGAAATGCAACAGTTTTATTATGACAACAAAATTGTAAAGATGTTCATTTACGCTACCATTCTTTTTGGTGTAGTGGCAATGTCTGTTGGGCTTTTAGAAGCCTTCTTTTATCTCTTTCCAAATTTGACAGACGGAATCTCGTGGTTAAGTTATGGTAGATTGAGACCATTACATACCAATGCTGCAATTTTTGCCTTTGTTGGAAATGCAATGTTTGCAGGAATTTATTATTCGCTTCAGCGATTGTTGAAAGCGAGAATGTACAGCGATTTTTTAAGCAAATTGAATTTTTGGGGCTGGCAACTAATTATTGTTGCGGCGGCCATTTCGTTGCCTTTAGGTTACAGTACTTCAAAAGAATACGCAGAATTAGAATGGCCAATTGATATTGCCATCGCTTTAATCTGGGTTGTTTTTGGTATCAATATGATTGGTACAATTTTAAAAAGAAGAGAACGTCATTTGTATGTTGCGATTTGGTTTTACATAGCCACTTTTGTTACAGTAGCCGTATTGCATATCTTCAATAGTCTAGCATTGCCAGTAAGCGCAATGAAAAGTTACTCTGTTTATGCTGGGGTTCAAGACGCCCTAGTTCAATGGTGGTATGGCCACAATGCAGTTGCATTTTTCTTGACTACTCCTTATCTAGGATTGATGTATTACTTTGTTCCAAAAGTGGCCAATCGTCCCGTTTATTCTTATAGACTATCCATTGTACACTTCTGGTCATTAATATTTTTATACATTTGGGCCGGACCACACCATTTATTATATTCAGCTTTGCCGAATTGGGCGCAAAATTTAGGAGTTGTTTTCTCTATTATGTTGATTGCACCATCTTGGGGAGGAATGATCAATGGGCTTCTCACTTTGAGAGGAGTTTGGGATAAAGTACGTGTCGAACCAGTTTTAAAATTCTTCGTTGTTGCGATTACTGGTTACGGTATGTCTACTTTTGAAGGGCCAATGTTGTCTCTTAAAAATGTAAATGCTATTGCGCATTATACGGACTGGATTATTGCTCACGTTCACGTAGGAGCGTTAGCCTGGAATGGATTTATGGCTTTCGGTATTATTTATTGGTTAATACCTAGAATGACAAAAACCACATTATATTCTACTAAATTAGCCAATTTCCATTTCTGGATTGGTACCTTGGGAATAATACTTTATACAATTCCAATGTATGTTGCTGGATTTTTGCAGGCTTCAATGTGGAAACAATTTAACCCAGACGGGACATTAACTTATGGTAACTTCCTTGAAACGGTAACTCAAATTATGCCAATGTATTGGATGAGAGCTATAGGAGGAACATTATACCTTACTGGAATGTTGGTTTTGGTTTATAATATTATCCAAACGGTGAGAGCTGGTTCAAAAATTGAAGATGAATTAGCCGAAGCACCTGGATTACAAAAAATTACACCAGGAAGAATTAAAGGTGAAAAATACCACGCTTGGTTAGAAAGAAAACCAATTCAGTTGACAATTTTTGCTGTTATTGCCATCCTTATCGGTGGAGTTGTTCAAATTGTGCCAACGATTATGGTTAAATCAAATATCCCGACTATTGCTAGTGTAAAACCGTATTCACCATTAGAATTACAAGGTCGTGATTTATACATTCGCGAAGGATGTGTAGGCTGTCACTCTCAATCCGTTCGTCCTTTCCGTAGCGAAGTAGAACGTTATGGACCACAATCAAAAGCAGGAGAGTTTGTCTATGATCACCCATTCCTTTGGGGGTCAAAACGTACTGGTCCGGATTTATTGAGAGAAGGCGGAAAATACAATGATAACTGGCATTTCAATCACTTCTGGAATCCACAAAGTATATCTGCTGGTTCCATTATGCCAGGTTATAAATGGTTGTTCGATAACGAAGCGATGGATAATTCTACCCTTCAAAAGAAAATGGAAGTTATGGTATCTCTAGGAGTTCCATATACTGATGCTCAAGTAGCAAATGCCGAAACGGATTTGAGAGCTCAAGCTATCAAAATAGAAGAAAGCTTGAAAAATGATCCCGACTTTGTGAAAAGCTATGACAACAGTAAGAAAAAAGCCGAAGCAAGAGGAGAAAAATTTGTTCCAATGAACGAAAGAGAAATTGTTGCGTTAATCGCATATATCCAAAGATTGGGAACTGATATTAAAGTAAAAAAATAAAGAAAGTATGTTCGAACAAATTAAACACAATATGGAAACCATCGCAGGAGTTGCCATATATCCAGTACTTTCTTTAATAATTTTCTTTGCCTTTTTTGTAGGTCTAGGTATTTGGGTTTTTTCATACAAGAAAGAAAAGATTGACGAAATGAGTCAAATTCCATTAGACGACAATCAAACAATATAATTTTCTAAACAGATATAAAATGAAAAAATTAATCCCAGCATATTTACGAATAACACTTATTTTCTTTGCTGTTTTTGCCGCAATGGAATATTTTATTGACTCTGGAGATAAACCAGCATTCATAAAATTCCCTATGGTTTCTCTGTTTTTATTAGTATTTCTTTTTCTGCTGATAGCCATTGAGATTACGATTAATGCAGTTGACACGATCACTTATCACTTGTTGACCGAAGAACAAAAAGTAAAATTAGCAGAAACTACAAGCATTAGTTTCAAAGAAAGTAATTGGTATAAAAATTTGATGAAAATGCTGACTAAATCAGTGCCAATTGAAAATGAAGGCCAATTATTATTAGACCATGATTATGATGGCATTAAAGAATTGGACAATAATTTACCTCCTTGGTGGGTTTATTTGTTCTATGGTTGCATTATTTTTGCAGTGGTTTATTTAGTTCGTTTTGAAATAATGGGTGCAGATAACCAAGAAATGGAATTGAAAAAAGAAATGGCTCAAGCCCAAATTGACATTGCTGAGTACAAAAAAACAGCTCCGGATTTAATGGACGAAAAAACAGTTACATTGTTGACAGCCCCGGCTGATTTAGCAGCTGGTAAAACAATTTTCACCACTAATTGTGTAGCGTGTCACAGAGCCGATGCAGGAGGGCAAATTGGACCAAACTTAACGGATGACCAATGGATTTTGGGTGGTGGAATTAAAAATGTTTTTCACACGCTAGTAAATGGGGGTCGTGACGGAAAGGGAATGATCTCTTGGAAAGGAACATTGAAACCTAAAGAAATGCAAGAAGTTGCCAGCTACGTATTGTCATTAAAAGGAAGTAATCCTAAAGATCCTAAAGCGCCAGAAGGTGAAATCTGGATAGACGAAAATGCTCCTAAAACTGACGCAACCAGCGCAGCAGTAACCGATACTACAGCTGTTAAAAAATAACTTTTTTTAATTAATAAATAGTTTTTACTATCATAATCTTTGTCAAAGTCGTTAACTTTGATAAAGATTTTATGATTAAATAAATATCCAAAAAAATGTCAAAATTACCAGACGAAGCTTTTAGAGATACCATCGGAACAATTGATGAGGAAGGTAACAGAAAATATATTTTTCCAAAAAAACCTTCCGGAAGATTTTATGAATATAGAAAGTGGGTCAGTTATTTTTTACTGATTGTTTTGGTTGCCAACCCTTTTATAAAGATTAACGGCAACCAGTTTATGATGTTCAATGTCTTAGAACGAAGATTCAATATTTTTGGATTTCCATTTTGGCCACAGGATTTTTATTTGTTTGTGGTTTCGATGATTGTAGGGGTTGTTTTTGTCATTCTTTTTACAGTAATCTTCGGACGAATATTTTGCGGATGGATATGTCCACAAACCATATTTCTAGAGATGGTTTTTCGTAGAATAGAATTTTGGATTGAAGGAGATCGCGGTGCCCAAATTCGTCTAGACAAACAGGAATGGAATTCCGAAAAAATAAGAAAGAAAGTTGTTAAGTGGTTCCTCTTTTTGATTATTTCTTTTTTCATTGCCAATGTTTTCCTAGCTTATCTTATAAGCAGTGATGAATTGCTTAAAATGATTTCTGATGGCCCTGAAAACCATTACAGTACCTTGATTTCTTTGCTTATTTTTACAGGTGTTTTCTACTTTATTTTTGCTTGGTTCAGGGAACAGGTTTGTATCATTGCTTGTCCTTACGGAAGATTGCAAGGTGTATTATTGGATAATAAATCCATCAATGTTGCTTACGATTTTGTTCGAGGCGAAAAAGAAATTGGTAGAGCAAAATTCAACAACCAAGAAGATAGGGCTGCCACCGGAAAAGGGGATTGCATTGATTGCAAACAATGTGTTCACGTTTGTCCAACAGGTATTGACATTCGGAACGGGACTCAATTAGAATGCGTGAATTGTACCGCTTGTATCGATGAATGTGATACGATTATGGAAGGTGTTGGTTTGCCAAAAGGGTTGATTCGTTATGCGTCGGAAGATGAAATCGAGAAAAATTCTAAATTCACATTCACGGCAAGAATGAAAGGATATTCAGCCGTATTGTTTATTTTGATTGGAATTTTAATTGGATTATTATTTTTGCGAACCGATGTCGAAGCAGTTATCTTGAGACTTCCAGGTGAATTGTTTCAACATAAGGGTGAAAATATTAGTAATATTTATACTTTTAAAATAATCAATAAAACCAACAATGATTTCAATAATATTCATTTTAAATTAGTTGGAATCAAAGGAACATTAAAAGTTGTAGGTGAACAAGATTTAAAAGTATCGAGACAAGGAATGAAAAGTGGAACTTTATTTATAGAAATTAACCAATATTTACTAGAATCGGACAAAACAAAACTCGAAATTGAAGTTTTCGAGGGAGATAAAAAAATTGAAACTAGCCAGACTAGTTTTTTAAGTCCAAGGAGTTTCGATTAATCCTCCCCAATCTTTCCAAGGCAGGGGCTTTCAAAAAGAATGATAAAAAATAAAAGAAATATGGAAAATCAGATTTCAAATAAAACAAACAGCAGTACTAAAGTTCCCCTTTCGGGAAGTAAGGGGATTAATTGGGGAACGGGAATTGTAATAGCATTTGCAATATTTATAACATTTATTTTATATTTTGTTTTAAGTGTTCAATCTAATTCTAAATACGACAATGAATTGGTTGTTGAGGAATATTACAAACATGACGCAAAATTTGGTGATGAAATGGCTAGAATTCAAAATGCCCAAGATTTACCTCAAAAGCCTGTAATAACAAACAACTCCGAGGGTATTACCATTATTTTCCCGGTTGTTTTTATTCCAAAAAATATCAAAGGAACGTTAGCTTTTTATCGACCTTCCAATAAAAAATTCGATTTTGAAGTTCCTATTTCACCGTCAGGTTCTACTTTGAATGTTCCTAAAAAAAGGCTGTTAGTAGGTCGTTGGAATATCAATATGGAGTGGCAATATGAAGGGAAACAATATCTAACAAAAGATACTATTTATATTGAATAGTCTCCAATTAAATAGAACTAGATTCAATTAATTAATGTTTTAATCTGTTTCAAAGTTCAAAATTTTGACAAAGTCAAAATCAAATACGCATTTTGAAAGAATTCAATTTTTAAATTTTGCTATGCTTTTAACAGCTTTTATATTTGGTTTAATCAGTAGTTTTCACTGCATTGGGATGTGTGGTCCTATCGCTATGATGTTGCCTGTGGATAGAAATAATCAAGCCAAGAAGGTTACTCAAATCTTGACCTATCATATAGGAAGATTATCGGCTTATGCCTCAATTGGTTTGGTTTTTGGATTATTGGGAAAAGGATTATTTCTTGCGGGAATGCAACAAAAATTGTCTCTATTTATTGGCGTGGCGATGATTGTTGTTATTTTAATTCCAGAAAAAGTATTCGCCCGTTACAATTTTTCAAAACCTATTTTTGTGTTTATTTCTAAAATTAAATCAACTTTAGGAAAGCAATTTAAAAACAAGAGTTACAAATCACTTTTCACTATTGGGTTACTTAATGGTTTCTTGCCTTGTGGTATGGTTTATGTTGCCTTGTTTGGAGCCATTGCTATGCAAAGCGAAAGTTATGGAGTATTGTATATGCTGTTGTTTGGGTTAGGGACTGTTCCAATGATGAGCAGCGTGGTGTATCTTCAGTCCTTTTTAACGGTTCCCATTCGAAACAAGATTCAAAAAGTTATTCCTTATGTTGCTGTGGCAATGGGAATATTGTTTATTTTAAGAGGGTTGGGTATGGGAATTCCTTATGTTTCTCCTTCGGATATGAGTTTGTTTGTGCAGTCAACGCCTAATTGTCATTAATGCAAATCTCTAAATAGTCATCGAAAATAACTGAGTATCTGGTGTTTTTCTTTTTAAACGCAAATCAAAAGCCATACAAATATTACGGATAAATGGTTTTCCAGCATCTGTAACCAGAATGCCATTTTCTTTAATAATTACCAATCCATCGTTTTTCATTTCTTTCAGTTGAAGCAAAATTTCTGGAATTTCATTTACATAATTGGATGGATCTTCCCAAGAAGTTTCAAATTGGCACATAATATTCAAAATGTGTTTTCTAATGATTAAATCTTCAGCCGTTAAGAGATGTCCTTTAAAAATAGGTAAATTATCGGTTTCCAGTAAAGCATAATATTCTTCCAAACTTTTTACGTTTTGGGCAAAACTATACCAACTATCACTTATCGATGAAACGCCCAATCCAATCATCAACTGTGTTTTAGACGAACTATAACCCATAAAATTCCGGTGCAATTTTCCGGTTTTGAAGGATTCAAATAAGCTGTCGGTTTTTAATGCAAAATGATCCATTCCTATTTCATAATAATCATTTTCATACAATAAATCTTTCCCAACTTCGTACAGCTGTCTTTTTTCTTGATCTTTTGGAATATCCTCATCATTAAATCCGCGTTGTCCATTTCCCTTTATCCACGGCACATGCGCATAACTATAAAAGGCTAACCTGTCAGGTTGCAATGAATGTGTTTTTTCGATAGTATCAATCACGTCATCGACTCCTTGAAAAGGCAATCCAAAAATAAGATCGTGACCAATGGACGTATAACCTATTTCCCTTGCCCAAAAAGTGACTTTCGCAACATTGTGAAAAGGTTGGTTGCGGTGGATGGCTTTTTGCACTTTTTCAGAGTAATCTTGTACACCAAAACTGACTCTTCTAAAGCCTAAATCGTATAGTTTTTGTAAGTGTGCTCGAGTCGTATTGTTGGGATGACCTTCAAAACTAAATTCATAATCTTTGGCTTTTTCTGCATAACAAAAAATGCCGTTTATTAAGTCTTCTAAGTTTTTTGTGGAGAAAAAAGTAGGTGTTCCTCCACCCAAATGGATTTCTTTTATAATGGGTTTTTCGTCAAGAATATTACAATATAAAGCCCATTCCTTTAAAACTGCTTCAATATAAGGATTCTCGACATTATGATTTTTTGTGATTCGCTTATTGCAACCGCAAAAAGTACACATACTTTCACAAAATGGAAGGTGTATATAAAGACTCAAACCTTCGTTGGTATTACTTTCTGCAAAAGATTTTTTTAATGTATCTACCCATATTTCATAGGCAAAATCCTTTTCATCCCAATATGGAACTGTAGGGTAACTTGTATATCTTGGACCTGGAACATTATATTTTTGAAGGATAGAATTTTTCATGGCAAACAAGTTTTTCATTATTCAAAAGTAAACCGAGAATGTCAAAATTAAAATGATAATTATCATATTATATTTTAGACACAAAAAAACCTCGTTCTTAAAATTAGTACGAGGTTTATTTAATCGTATTTAGATTATTATGCTTGATTCAAACTTCTGATTTGTTTCAGTTTGTCTTTTAAAATTTCCATTTCTTCTCTGTGTTTTTCGATGTTTTTACGCACTTCCAACACTATTGAATTTTCCTTTTTAGCATTTCTTGTATTGGTAAAAAACTGGATGTTGTTTTCCAATTGGAAAATTTCGTTCTTGATTTCATCAATTTTTCGCATCAAGAAAATCTTTTCATTTTCCAGTTTTCTAGAATCATTGTTTCCAGATAAACCATCGATTCTATTGGCAAAACGGATCATTTCACTGTCTTTTTTGCTCAAGCTTAATTTGTCAAACAAGGCATCAAGCACTTTATTGAATTTCCCTTCGATGTGTCTTCTTGGAAAAGGAACTCTCCCAAAACTTTTCCAGCTTTCAATATGCAGTTTGATGGCTTCCAAGTCGGTTTTGTGCTCACCAGTCAATTGAAATTCTCTGAGAGTTTCCAGATAGGCTTTCTTTTTATCGAAAGCTTCAATTTCTTCTCCGTTTTCTTCGTTTTTCTGCTCTTTTAATTTGTCAAAATAATGGTTGCAAGCTTCTTTAAACTCCGCCCATATTTTATCTGAATATTTTCTAGGCACATGACCTATTTGTTTCCACTCTTCTTGAATTTGTTTCATTATAGGAGTAGTGACGGCAAAATCTGTGCTTTCTTGTAATTCTTTGGCTTTAACAACAAGAGCTGTTTTTCGGTTTAGGTTGTTGTTTTGGTCTTTTTTGATATCTTTATAAAACGAATTTTTAAAAGAATTAAAATTCCTAACGGCTGTTTTAAATCCTGCCCAAGTTTCTTCATTTACTTCAGAAGGAACTTTTCCGGCAGAGAAAAAGGCTGTTCTCAAAGCTTCCACTTTTTCAATTTGAGCCAACCATTGCGAATGAGCGTTCACTTTTTCGGTGGCCAAAACTTCAATTTTGGCAATAATTTCTTTTTTCTTCTCTAAATTCTCTATTTCGGTTCCACGCATACTTTCAAACAACACTTCGCGTTTGTCATGCATTTGTTTTGTCAAGTCGCTGAACTTGTTCCATATTTCATCACGGAATTCTCTAGAAACAGGACCAATATCTTCTTTCCATATTTTGTGTAAATCCTGTAATTCTCTAAACGCTTTGTTGACATCGGCTTCGTTGATTAATTCTTCAACACGCGCCACAATTTTTTGTTTTTGCTCTAGGTTGTGTTTAAAATCAAGATCACGCGCTTCTCTGTCCAAGTGCAAATAGTCGTAGAAATTTTCTACATGAAAATGATAATTATTCCAAACGTGGTTGTATTTGTCTTTTGGAATAGGGCCTGCATTTTTCCATCGCTCTCTTAAATCATTAAAATGTTTTAAGGTATCCTTGATGTTTTCCTGCGGATTGATGAGCTCTTTTAATTCTTCTACAATCGCCAATCTATTTTCCAAATTCGTTTTCAAATTGGTCTGCAAACTTTTGAAATGCGTATTTTTATTATCCCGGAACAAGGAATAATATTGGTCAAATGTTGTTTTTAATGGGGAATGGTAATGAAATTCTATATTTGTATCTGGATTTTCGGCAAGGAATTCCTCTTTTTTCTCTTCTAAAAGATGGTTGTATTTTGCCAAAAAAGATTTTTTAATTTCTTCAACGTGATCCTTTACCGACATCACTTTTTCATTGGTAACCAAATTTTTCAGTTCCTCAACAAGTGATTCTAAGGACAAAGCGTCATAATCCAACATCGGGATATCGTGACGTTCCTTAAGCGTTTCGTCTTCGCTTTCCTCTGCATTTGTATCAGCAATGGCGTTTGTAATAGTATTATTTTCAGATGATTCTTCGTCTGTAACTGTTTCAATAACAGCGTCTAAAGCTTCAACTGGCGTTTCTGAATCAACAATCGCTTCCGCTTCGATTACGGCGTCAGCATCCTGTAATTCTTCATCGGCAATTGGTGAAGCAATCTCTTCAAGCTGTTTTGCGGTCTCTTCATTACTGGTTTCAACGGTTTCTAAATCTTCTAAAACGGCTGTTTCGGTTTGAATCATTTCTGGCGAATTGATTTCTAATTTTCCATCTGCCTCAAGCAGGTTATCATTCTTTTCTTCTAACATTTTTTCAATGTATAAGGGTTCATTTTTTTTTTTTCGAGTTCGAAAGATAGTAAAGGTTGCTCAAAATTCAAAGAAAATCCCTTATTTATAGTCATTTTATGTGTGAATGTTATTTTTTAAGAAATTATTTCTAGTATTCCCTCTCCCTTTTTTGTTCGCCAAAAAGATAATAAAAAATGGATACCGCTGCTAATTGTCTGTAAGTAAACAAGTCAGGGGGAGGATTAAGTTAAATAAAACTATTTTATGCTGGGGAAAAAGTTTTTTTTTAGAATTGATAAACAGTGGTAGAATTAGTAATAAGAAGTAAAACAATTTGTGGTCGAAATACACTTTATAATTGTTTGATTGTACCATTATGGACGTCATATTGCATAGAAACAACCTTTGCATGCATTTCTTTTACTATGGGATTGTCTTCAATCATTTTAAAAGAGTGCTTTATATTGGCAATGATACACGAATTTAAATTGTTTTCTTTAGGAATTTTCTTTTCTTCATTTTCGTTTGCTATAGTTTCCACGATATCATCAATATGCGAAAGATGTTTTTTGTATTCATTATTTTTATCACTAACATAAGCTTTTATGGCGCCACATTCGGTATGACCTAAAACAATAATTAGTTTGGCGTGGAGATGTTCAACGGCATATTCAATGCTTCCCATATCAATATCAGAGATTAGGTTTCCTGCATTTCGAATTACAAATAAATCTCCTATTCCTTGATCAAATAGTATTTCGGGAGAAACTCTACTGTCAGAACAAGTTAATATTACGGCAAATGGATGTTGTCCATTTTGATTTTCTAAAACAGTTTTTTTGTTTTGATGTGGATGAATCAATTTTTCATCTAAAAATCTTTTATTTCCAGAAATCAACTTTTCAATTGGGGTTTCACTCTTTATAATAACTACTTCTGGATCTGTTTCTTTTTTGCAACTCAATGTTGTTGCGAGGATCATTGCAAACACAAAAATTTTTTTCATCTTTTTTATATTACTTAGATTCAATTAATAAATGCAACGGTTAGATTTGTTTAAAATAAACCTTCGGATAGTTTTTGAAATCTATATTTCAAAAACTATCCGAAGGTTAAGAAAAATATTTCACCTATTTTTGGGTTACC
>Ga0209284_10003741_pt1 | contig 18218 bp, 14 predicted proteins | sample FRY03_FD_187211 | JGI IMG/M metagenome (GOLD analysis project Ga0209284, IMG submission 187211) | Freshwater microbial communities from Lake Fryxell liftoff mats and glacier meltwater in Antarctica - FRY-03 (SPAdes) (version 2) | ecosystem: Environmental > Aquatic > Freshwater > Ice > Glacier... | reverse complement strand
GATGTTGAACGAAGCACGGATAATTCCCAATTGTTTTTGGGGCTTGATGCGCTGTTGAGATTGTCCGTATCTGTGTGTCCTTCAACGATTACTTCAAGGTCTTTTTCATTTTGAAGAACTTTTGCTAATTCAATTAGTGCTTTTTTTCCTTCAGATTCAACATTGGTGCTCCCCGAAGCAAAAAGAAGTTTAGCCTCAAGACTAACATAAATTTTGCCTTTTTCCTGAACGACGGATAATCCTTGATTTTCGAAACCTACAAGCGCTTTCTGAACACGGTTTTTGAGGTCTTTTTGCGCTTGATCTTTACGAGAAATAATTTCTTCTAATTCATTGACACGCGCTTCTCTTTCAGCAAGTAAAGATTCTTTTTGTGCTAAATCTTTTTCTAGAGCTGAAAGAACATCTTGTTTGCGCTGTAATTCCAAATTCTTCGCTTCAAGGTCCATTTGTAATCCAGCCGTAGTTTTCTCGCCTGATTTACGGGAACTATCAAATGCTTTTTCTAGCGCTTCGCTCTGAAGTGTCATTTTGTCGTATTCAACCTGTAACAATCTATATTGCTGGCCTAATTTTGATGTGTCCGCTTTTAGGGTGGCAACTTCTTTCGTCAAGACATTGTATTTTGAAAGATAATCAGATGCTTGACCTTCGAATGTTAATGATGAGGCTTTGTATTTTTCTAGTTCGTCGGAACAGAGTTTTTCTTTTTCTACAAGTTCGTTGTATTTTTTCGCTGGGACACAGGCAAAAAACATTAATCCGCAGAGCACAAGGAAAAGGCCGTTTTTCATAATATTAAATAATTTACTCAAAAGTCGCATAAAATAAGGGCTATTAGTGAGTGAGAAGCTTGGTTTTATCCACGAACAAAAGTGGATAAAGCATCTTCGTCGCAGTTAAAACGGATTTTGTATGTGAGATGAAGATGACTGTTTTGGGTAAAAAGAGAAATGAAACACTTTAAATGCTTGTAAATTTTTTAAAGTCAATTCATCTAATTATATTCGCACCCTTAATTTTTAGTACAAATGGCATTAATAGGAAAAATACGCGAAAAGTCTGCTCTTCTGGTGATTATCATCGGAATCGCTTTACTTGCTTTTATTTTAGGTGATTGGAAAAGTTTTTCAGGTGGATCTGAAGACCAAGTAGGTTACGGAATGATTGATGGAGAACGAGTAGAGTACTCAGAGTACGAAGAGGCGGCACAAAATTTTTCGGAGCAAGACAAAAACAACGCGCAGCAGCAACAAAGAGAATTCACAGTAAAAGACCAAGACGCGTCTAACGATAAAGCTTGGAATTACTTAGTAGAATCTACAGTTATTAACAAAGAAATCGAAGCTTTAGGCCTAAACATCGGAAAAGCAGAATTTGACGCCTACTTGTTCGGGCGGGATGGATTTACAGTTATGCCTGATCTGGCGCAAAACTTTACGGATTCAGCTACAGGTTTGTTCAATTCAAAATTGCTCCAACAACGTATCGAGCAAATGGAAAATTCGAAAGAAGCGAAAGACCGGGATGCTTGGGAAGAAAGCAAAAAATATTACACAGACAAAAGAAAGCAAGAGAAGTACTTCTCGCTTTTGGAACAAGGTGTTTATGTCACTAAGGTAGAAGCTGAAGAAGATTACATCGCTCAAAAAGAAGTGAAAAGCGTTTCTTTCGTTGTGAAACGTTACACAGATATCGCTGATGATAAAATTAAAGTTACCGAAGGGGAATTGAAAAATTACTATGACGAGCATAAAAACGACAAGGTTTACGAAAATAAATTTGCAAGTCGTGAGGTTCGTTATTTTGATATTAAAATTGAACCGTCAAGAGAAGATATCTCGAGTTTTAACAAAACAATTGGGGATTTGAAAACGAAATTTGCAGCTACTGCAAATGACTCGCTTTTCGTTGTAAAAAATTCAGACTTCAAATTTTATGCTTCCGGAAATCAAGCTACTTACAAGCCTGAGGGAGATGAAAAAGCAAGACAAGGGGTAACTTATCCAGTTGCAATGGACTCTGTGTTCAAAAAAGCGACCGTTGGGCAAATTGTAGGGCCCTATGAAGACAACGGGACAGTTCGCATTGCTAAAGTTTTAGGCTTCAACAATAATATTTTGAAGGCACGTCATATTTTATTATCTGCACCAAGAGCTGATTCGGCAAAAGTTGCTGTTGTTCGCAAAACCGCGGATAGTTTGGTTGCCTTGATTAACAAAGACAATTTCGCAGAGTACGTTACAAAATACACGGAAGATCCAGGGTCGAAAGAAAAAGGAGGAGTGTATGAAAACTTCATGGACTACGAAATGGTTCCTGAATTTTCAAAATTCGCAGTTGAAAAACCAATCGGTACAATTGGAGTTGTTCAAACTGATTTTGGTTTCCATATTATGGAAGCAATGGAAAGAACTTCGGTTCGTTTCCCTGTTTTAGCAGTTGTTCAAAAAACATTGATTCCAAGTTTAGAAACAAGTTCAGATACGGAAACAAAAGTTTATGACATGTTATATAAATTAGACGCTCGAATGAAAGCAAAGAGTGATTTGAAAGCAAAAGTTGCGGCTTTTGACACTTTGGCCGGAAAAGCAGGTTACGTTGTTCGTCCGGTAGTTATTTTAGAAAACAAACCAGTTGTCTACGGATTCACCACAACTTTCGCTGAAGACAAAATCATCAAATTCGCATATGATGACGAAGTAGAGGCCGGAATGCTATGCAGCGCGCCGATTAAAGACAAAGATCGTTACGTAATCGCTATGATTTCCTCAGTAAAAGAAAAAGGCACACCGTCGTTTGAAGATCTGGAAGCAGCAGTGCGCGCTAAAGTAATCGAAGAGAAGAAAGCAAAACGTTTCATTAATTCGATGAAAGGCGGAGGCTCACTTGATGCATTGGCGAAGAAAGTTGGCTCTAGTTTGGGTAAAGCTGAAGTTACTTTCTCTGCCCCTCAAATTAGCGAAGCAGGATATGAACCAGAAATCATTGGCGCTATTTTCTCTGGCGTGAAAGACGGACAAAAATTGGTTCCATTACAAGGCAAAAGTGGAGTTTATGTTGTAAGAGTTGATAAAACAACGAAAGCACCAGCAACTTCTAACTATAAAACAGAAGCTGAGGTATTGTTAAGATCAAATCGCCAATCTGCTGGAAATTTTGCCAAATCTGCTTTGATTGAAAAGGCACAAGTAGTTGACAACCGTCGATTCTTGAAAATAGGTGTTAGAAGATAATGTTTAAATACAATAATAGAAAAGCCAGCACTTAAACAAGTGCTGGCTTTTTGTTGCAATAAATTTAAGCAACCAAAACATATTTTTTTCCTGGCAGCGCTCGCACCAAGCCGTTCATTTCAAGTTGAAACAAAACTACGCTGGTTTTTGAAATCGGCAATTGACTCTTGTGCGCTAAAGCATCCATGTGTTGTTCGCCATCTAATTGCAGGATATCTATTATAGCTTTTTCATCTAGGCTTAGTGAATTGAAGAGTTGACGTTGAGCGGCAACCGGCTTTTTGTTATCGCCCCAATCCATCCACTTCAGGAAATGTTCAGGACTCAAATACAAATGAGCTTTGGAGTTTGAAATTAGCTTGTTGCACCCTTCTGAATGCATTTGACCAATGTTGCCCGGAACGGCAAAAACATCACGACTATAATCGTTCGCTAAATCTGCAGTAATCAATGAGCCTCCACGGTCTTTGCTTTCAATTACAATCGTGGCGTCACACATACCCGCCACGATTCTATTTCGCATAGGGAAGTTTTCTCGGTCAGGCAAAGTGCCAGGAAGAAACTCTGTGAGCAGCCCTCCGGCGTCTAACATGCGCTTTGCCGTGCTTTTATGGGCGCTGGGGTAAAGTCTATCCAACCCATGACCTAGAACGCCAATAGTAGGAACATTGTTCTTCACGCATAGTTGATGAACGCAAATATCAATACCGTAAGCCATACCGCTTACCACTAAAACATTTTTGTCTACCAATGACAATATGAGTTTTTCGCAAATTTCGCGACCATATTCTGTTGCGCTCCTTGTGCCAACGATTGCCACGGCACGTAATGGGTTTAAATCCAAGTTGCCCCTACCAAATAATAAAATAGGCGCATCCTCACATTGTTTTAATCGACGCGGGTAATCTGTGTCGTGAATGAAATAAGATTTAACAGGATTCTTTTCATAAAATGAAATGTGTTTTTCAGCTTTTTTTAATGCTTCTTCGCGATTCATCTGTTTTAGAATTTTCTTAGAAAGCCCAGTTGTATGTTCAAGTTCATGAAGAGAAAGAGTAAACAATGCTTTTAAATCAGGAATTTTTGACAATAACAGACGCGCACGAACGGAGCCGATTCCTTGTAAAAATGTAAGGGCAATTTGTAGTTGTAATTGATTAGTATTCACTATTTTTTTGATTAGTTACTTAAATTTACGAATAAATATGACTTATTTTGTTGTGGACTAAAAATTTTGTTTTTGTCGTTAAATTATTATAAATGAAAGTATTAGGCGTTATTCCCGCTCGATTTGAATCCTCTCGCTTCCCAGGCAAACCGTTAATTAATCTAAATGGCAAATCAATGATACGGCGTGTTTATGAAGGCGCAAAACGGAGCTCACTACTTACTGATATCATCGTTGCCACTGATGATCAACGTATTGTAGATGAGGTATTATCTTTTGGCGGCAAGGTGGAAATGACGGATAAAAATCACCCAAGCGGAACAGATCGTTGCGGCGAGATTCTTTCAAGACATCCAGAATTTGATGTTGTATTAAATATTCAAGGCGACGAGCCATTGATTGCTGCAAAGCAAATCGACACCTTGTTGAATGCATTTACGGATAAAGAAGTTCAAATTGCAACGCTTGGAATAAAAGATGTTTCAGAAGAAGATTTCCAAAACCCGAATCGGATCAAGTTGGTATTAAATGCCAAAAGTGACGCCATGTATTTTTCAAGAAGTGCCATTCCCAACGCAGATCACGCGAATGCAATTGCTAAAAACGGCATCCCGCTTATGCGCCATATCGGACTTTATGCCTATCGCTCAAAAACATTAACTGAATTGGTTTCTCTTGAAAAATCTCTTTTGGAACAAGTTGAATCTTTGGAACAATTGCGTTGGTTGTATTATGGGTATTCTATACGCGTAATAGAAACCAATATTGAAACGCCAAACATTGACGTTCCCGCAGATGTAGAAAAAGTGTTGCCTTTTTTGTAATAATCCGTTCTAATTGTCGTAATTTGCAGAAGGGAAAGTAATTTTTTATCTTTGTTACAAATGATTTTAGAAGAAGCAATCGTAAATTTATTGTTGCGCCATAATTGCGTGGTCGTTCCAGCATTTGGGGGGTTTATAGCCCAATCAACAAGTGCTGTGATAGATTTTCGCACGGGCGTTATGCTTCCCCCAAGAAAGTCGGTACTTTTTAATCGTCAGTTGATCAATAACGACGGTCTGCTTATTTCCTATTTATCTCAAGAAGGAGGTCTGGGATATGAAGGCACGGAAAAGTATTTGAATAGTCAAGTAGCCGAATGGCAAGCAAGTCTACAAGAAGGAAAGCGTGTAAGCATAGATAAAATCGGTCATTTGTATTTGGACGCGGAAAGAAATATCAGCTTTGAACAAGACCGGTTTTTCAATTTGTTGCTTCAGGCGTATGGTTTAAATAAAGTTCATTTCATTACCGAAGAAGAGGTGAAAATTGTTGAATATCAGCATCGTCCTGAAAAAATTGTGGCGCCACTTCCTGTTATGGAAGAGAAAATAGACTTTTCACCAAGAGAAATTCCAGTTTCGGCCGAAATCCCTAAACCAGCAGCGAAAGTTATTGTATTAAACGAAGAACCAATCGTGCGTAGTGCAATTTGGAAATATGCTGTTGCGGCGGCCTTATTGCCCTTTGCTTTTTATACGTATTGGATTCCGATGAAAACAAACGTGTTGGAGTCGGGTATGATTTCTTTTAAGGATTTCAATCCAATGTATCATTCGGGAGAAGGTGTTTACCAGAAAACCCCGGCTGTCTTAAAACCCAAGGCTGAGAAAAAGGAAAAAACGTTATCTGAATCGGTTCAACGTTTATCAAATGAAGTGGATATTTACTCGTACAAATACGACGACGATTTTTTCCTTCCGATAAGATTAAAAGAGAAAGTTAAACCAGTTACAACCATCGAAGTTAAAGAAGAGGTTGAACCATTTAGAAATGATGAAGTTGTAAATGAACAATCTTCCAAAGGAGAAGAACCACCTTCTCAAATACCCCAATATATTGTTGGTTGTTATTCTATTATGAACAATGCAAAATCCATGGTTGGCGTGTTAAAATCAAAAGGTTTCAATGCGCGAATTATTAAGTCAAAAGGTGGATTGGCAAGAGTAAGTGCTGGAGGGTCAGATAATTTGATTGAAATGGAATCAATTGCTGATCGCGCAGAAACGGCAGGCTATAAAGGCTGGGTGCTAAAATAGACAGATTTCCCTTTTCAAAACCATTATATTTGTTCTACTTAAAAAGAATGCCACATGAACATTTGGCATTCTTTTGTTTTATTTCAAAATCAAGACGTTTATAAACAAACTATGAAAAAACATCAATTATTAGTCCTTGCGCTTATTCTCTCAGGCAGTTTATTCTCTCAATTTGGGAACTTAGGATCCATAAAAAACAGCGAAAACTCAGCGTATAAATTCACAAAAATCGCGCACCTAGATGCAACGCCAGTTCAAAGTCAGGGATATACAGGGACTTGTTGGAGTTTCTCTGCTTTATCGTTCTTTGAATCAGAATTGATGCGTATGGGAAATAAAAATCCAGCGTTGTTATCGGAAATGTATATTGCTCGAAAAGCATACGAAAGCAAAGCGGATAAATATTTGCGAATGGACGGAAAAATTAATTTTTCCGAGGGAGGAGCATTTCACGATATTCCATACGTTATTAGACAGTATGGGATTGTTCCTGAATCCGTTTATACCGGCTTAGTAAATGGATCGGAAACACACAATCACGCGGAGCTATTTAATGTTATTGATGGCGCAATGCAAGGGGTGTTGAAATCAAAAGATGGTAGCCGAGACGCAGCACTGAGCTCCAATTGGAAACCAGCAGTCAACGGAATATTGGACGCCTACTTAGGCCCAGACCCAAAAGAATTTATGTTTGAAGGAAAAAAATATACACCGAAATCATATGCTTCTTCTTTGGGAATGAATATGGATGACTATGTTTCATTAACTTCTTTCACGCATTTTGAAGATTACAAAAAATGTATGTTGGCAATTCCTGACAACTGGGCTTGGGGAGAAAGTTACAATGTTGCGTTGCCAGATTTAATGGCAGTTGTTGAACACGCATTGAAAGAAGGCTACACTATTGCTTGGGGTGCTGACGTTTCTGAAAAAGGATTTAGTTTCAAAAACGGTTTGGGAATTGTGCCAGAAGACCCGTCAACTATTGATGTTATTGGGAGAGATAACAAAAATTTCTCAGATGGCGGAGCCGACAAAGTTTCTAATGCATTTACGCAACCAGTGAAAGAACTGAAAGTTACTCCTGAAATGCGCCAAACGGGTTATGATAACAAAACGACAACAGACGACCATGGAATGCACATCGTTGGCATCTACAAAGAGGATAACGGGACTCGATTTTTGTTGGTCAAAAACTCTTGGGGAACAAGTAACTATCCAAAAGGATATCTGTACGTTTCTGAAAACTATTTCAACTTGAAAACCATCAATATCTATTTGCATAAAGATGCGATTCAAAAAGACATCAAACGCAAACTGGAATTGAAATAAAACTTTAGGATAAAGGAATTAAGGGCTGTCAAATTGATAGCCCTATTTTGTTTTACGCTCAAGTAAAGCATAAAGTGCAAACGAAGCCAACCAATGTTCACCCATGTAATCGCCATCTACGATGGAAGGAAGCGAACTCTTCAGATGAGCATCTGCAACAGCGCGCAAATGAGCCAGTTTCTTGTCGCCTCTTGCAATGGAATACATACACCAAGCTCTACTTAGATTTAAGCCGTCCAAATGCACTAGTTTACCATCGCTTCGATCGGTTACAACTAAGGGTTGAAGAACAAAACGCGGATTCAGCAGACTAGGCATAAATCGATAAAGCCATTTGTTGAATTCTTTTTTTGGCAATATTTTATTCATCAAATGAATTTCTTCGAAAATTGGACTTAAAAAATCGAAACCACTTGGTTCATATTTTATATTTGCGTCCTCGTCTTTCAAATAAAAGAAACGAGCTCGTTCTTCAATTAAATTTTTGAATTTTTTGTTTTTAGTAAGAACGGCATAATCATAAGCCATGCTTAAACCAAAAGCGGTATTTACATGTTCGCCAGAACGCCGAGGATGGCTCAACTTGGGCAAAAACCCCATAAATTCATAAACAATGTGGTCGGCTAAGGGACTCAAGTTTTTAGCCATTGTTCGTCCCAGCGAATCTTCAAAGGTTAAGAGTTCACCATGTAATTTTAGTATCCAAGCCCAACCGTAAGTTCTCTCAAAAGATTGGTTGTGTTCGGTTTTGAAAAAATGGACTTCCGTGACGATGTTTTCTTCTGTAATTCTTTCACTTAACTTTTCTCGAATATCTTTTTGATCCATTTCAGGGAACTCTTTCAATAGGCGAACGAGCATCCAGTGACCATGGACAGAACTGTGCCAGTCAAAACAACCAAAAAACGCAGGATGAAGTGCTTTTGGACTTTGAAGGTCCTCTTCGCCATTCAGCACTTGTCCCAATTTGTTTGGATATTCTTGTTCTAAACATTTCATAGGCAATGCGGCAAGTCTGTTGACTTCTTCATCATCCAAAATAAGACTTACTTTTGTGTTGCCTATAGAAATATCATCATCAGGGATGTGATATACGCATGAGCCAAGTATGAAAAGGGAAAGAATAAGAAATAGCGATTTCATAAAAGTTCTATTTTTAAATTGGCTAATTCTCTCGCCAATTTGTCGACTTCTACAAAGTCTTCGTATGTTGGTTTTAGAATGTTTTTAGATTCGTGAAGTACAAATTCATTGATTTCGGCGATATCTAAAAACCCAATTTTATCGTTCAAAAATGCATCGACAACGACTTCGTTCGAAGCGTTTAATGCACAAGCAGCTGTACCTTCCAGAGACATGGCGACGTAAGCGAGATTTAAGTTTTTAAAAGTATCTCTATCAGCCTGCTCAAAAGTTAACTGTGGATAATCCATAAAGTTGAAACGGGGAAAATCAGTTGGAAAACGATCAGGATATGTTAATGCAAACTGTATTGGTAATTTCATGTCTGGCAAACCCATTTGCGCCTTCATACTGCCATCTTCAAATTGAACTAAAGAATGGACAATAGACTGCGGGTGAACGATTATATCGATTTGTTCGGGCCTCAAGTTAAACAACCATTTCGCCTCAATTACTTCCAAACCTTTATTCATCAGTGAAGCAGAATCAATGGTGATTTTTGCTCCCATTTCCCAATTAGGGTGTTTCAACGCTTGTGCTTTGGTCACAGCGCTTAACCTCTCTTTTGACCAACCTCTAAAAGGCCCACCAGAAGCGGTTAAGTATATTTTTTCAATTTTATTGTGAAATTCTCCAACCAAACACTGGAAAATTGCCGAATGCTCTGAATCAACGGGATAAATATTGACCCCGTTCGCTTTGGCTTCTCGCGTCACCAATTCCCCCGCAACAACCAAAGTTTCTTTATTAGCCAAAGCAATAGTTTTTTTAGCAGCGATTGCGGCAAGCGTGGGTTTTAGGCCCGCATATCCAACTAAAGCAGTCAAAACGGTATCAACTTCATTGAAAGTTACAACTTCGGAAAGCGAGCTTTCACCTGCGTAAACAACGATGTCATCGTCCCAAAGTGCTTTTTTAACATATTCGTATTTACCTTCATCAACAATCACAACTGCTTGAGGCCGATGCTTTTTAGCTTGCTCAATTAGCAAGTCAGCATTTGAATTTGCAGTTAAAACCCGCAAATCAAAAAATTCAGGATAGGCTTCAATAACCTCAAGTGACTGAGTGCCGATAGAACCAGTTGAGCCAAGAATGGCAATTCCTTTTTGTTTTGTCATCTTTGCAAAAATAAGATTAATCGTTTATACAAAGCACTGATAAGTTGGCTTTTATTAGAATGATTGAATAACTTTGTTGTATGAAATATCGAATGCTTACAAAGGAAGAAAGGAAAATATTTGATGAAGACTTCAAACATTTTATGATTTCAAATGGCGTGACCAATGAGGAATGGTTGGATATGAATGAGAGTAATCAGCAAAAAGCGCTAGATTTAGTTGAGCTTTTCTCTGATGTAGTTCTCGAAAAAGTGTATCAAAAAATCGAATACATTGAGTTTAGAAGTGAAGACTCTTGCTTGGTTTTTAATTGTACTTCAGATACTTTAAAGTTGATTTCCATTTTACCAAAAGCAGGAAAAAAAGTTAATCTTAACACGCCGGAATCAATCCATTTGGCTCTTCAGAATCAATTGAAAGATTTGGATATTTTCAAAAGCGAAAAACCGTATTCAACTTTACGGGAGTTGGAAATACATCAAATGATAGAGCAAGGTTGCCTAAATTCTTCAAGAGAGTTTTGGAACGCATTGGTTGAACTGACAGGTAAAATATAGCTGTAAGATGAAAGAAGAATTAAATACCCGATTTGGAGCAGAGAAGGTTTCTGTTTACAAGAAAATTAGCGACTCTTTGGAGATTCTTCTGGTGAAATTTGAAATAAATAACGGCCCGACTTCCGTTTTGGTTACAAATGGACTTTCTACCTACGAAATGCCTGTTCACGAAAAGTACAAAGGAAGAGAATACAACGAACTTTTTTTTTGCATTCCGAGGTATTGGAATTTACACGAAATAGACAATCCGAATAGACAATGGCCCGTTGAATGGTTGGAAAAATTGGCAAATCACGCAATCGAAAATCAAAAATGGTTTGGTCCGGGCCATACTATTCAGTGTTATCAAGATTACAAATCCCTTTCAGACACGATGAAGCAAGATCACCTAATGCTTATCGATCCGGTTCTTTTGAAAAAGGAAATGGCGCCGATAGTGTCAGGCGAAAAAACAATCTATTTCCTAGCGGTTATGCCAATTTATGGGGATGAAATGGACTTTAAACAAGCCAAGGGGACCTATAAATTATTGACCAAATTTTTATTTAAAAATTATACCGAAAATTTAGATGATTATCGGGAAACGGTTCTCAAAAGCAGAATGAAATTGTGGAGATAATTGGTTTGTAACACCTGATTTGTCCGCTTCACTATTAATTGAGATTAAGTAGTCGAATATCAGAAGCAGGACTAAAATTTTGAAGAGGTAAAGAGTTTGATTTTCAATTTTTTATTCCAATATATTTATGAATATTAAACCTTAACAAGCCAAAAGCAACCTGCTTTCTATCTTAATTAGATCAATCTTTTGGCGATTAACAACTGGCCAATTTGAACAGCATTTGTTGCGGCCCCTTTTCTTAAATTATCGGCTACTATCCAACAATTTAAAGTCTTGTCTTGACTTTCATCTCGTCGAATCCGCCCGACAAACACATCGTTTTTTCCCTCTGCGAAACGCGGCATTGGGTATTCGTTTTCAGCTGTATTATCTTGCAAAGTAACGCCGGAGGTATTTTTTAAAATTGTTCGTACTTCATCCAAATCGAAATCGTTTTCAAACTCAATATTAACGGCCTCGGAATGGCCGCCAACAACTGGAACACGAACGGCTGTTGCGCTTAAACGAATTGCAGGATCCAATATTTTCTTCGTTTCGTTTGACAATTTCATTTCTTCCTTCGTGTATCCATTTTCAAGGAATGAGTCGCAATGTGGAATACAGTTTTTATCAATAGGATAGTTGTATGCCATATCACCCGAAACTCCATTTCTTTCGTTTTCAAGTTGCTGAACAGCTTTCACACCGGTACCCGTAATGGATTGGTAAGTTGAAACTACAACACGTTTGATTTTATATTTTTTGTGTAAAGGCGACAAAACCATTAGTAACTGTATCGTAGAACAATTTGGATTTGCAATTATTTTATCGTTGGCAGTAAGTTCATCGCCGTTAATTTCTGGGATCACTAATTTTTTATCGGCATGCATGCGCCACGCAGAACTGTTATCTATTACGGTTGTTCCAGCTTCAGCAAATTTGGGAGCCCATTCTAAAGAAGTGTCACCTCCGGCTGAAAAAATAGCCAAATCGCATTTCGCCGCAACCGCATCGCTCATGCTTACAAGTGAATATTCTTTCCCCAAGTAAGAAAGTTTTTTACCAACGGATTTTTCAGAAGCAACGGGGATTAATTCCGTAATTGGAAAATTTTGCTCTGCTAATATTTGCAACATAACTTGGCCAACCATTCCTGTAGCCCCTACAACTGCGACTTTCATAATTATTTAATATTGAAGTGTCGGGGCAAAATTACTATATTTAACCACGCGAAGAACGTTCACATGAAGACACTTATATTTATTTCACAACTCTGTTGGTTTACGATAGGTTTTTCTCAGATTACGGAAACGTTTTCGGATGGAAATTTTACTGCAAATCCAATTTGGACAGGCACAACATCTGATTTTATTGTCAACCCAAACTTTGAATTGCAGTCAAATTTATTGGTAGCGGCAACTTCTTACCTTTCTACTTCCCACGGGTTAACGACATTAGACAATAAAGAATGGCGGATGCGGGTGTCAATGACATTTTCTCCTTCCGCGAGTAATTTTGGGCGGATTTATTTGATTTCAAATAATACGAACCCAACAACAAATCCAGACGGCTTTTATTTGCAATTTGGAGAAGCTCTTGCAATTGATGCAGTGAAACTGTATAAACAATTTGGAGGCTCGTCAACATTAATTTGTTCTGGTGTTGCTGGACAAATCGCCAATTCATTTAATTTCGGCGTTCGCGTCACGCGTGATTCAGCAGGTTTGTGGTCGTTGTTTACAGATGTAACTGGCGGAACGAATTATGTTTTTGAAGGTTCAGGAACAGATATGCAAATTTTACTCGGAACGGAGTTTAGTTGGCAATGCGTTTATACCTCGTCGAATGCAAATAAGTTTTTCTTAGATGATGTTTTTGTTGGAAATATTGTTGTGGATAATGTGGCACCAGTTCTGGTTTCGGCAATTCCACTAGGGCCTAATTTGGTGGGTGTTTTGTTTAATGAACCTTTGAATCAATTGATTGCGGAGGACATTAATAATTATGATTTGCAACCATTTAACAGTGTAGGCTCAGCTGTTTTAGACGGGACAAATCCCAAATTAGTGCATCTTACGACTACTTTATCGATGACCAATGGGAATACCTACAACTTGTTTGCTTACAATATGGAAGATTTGACAGGCAACGATTCTGTCTCCCAGTCGATAGTTTTCACGTATATTATTCCAGATATCCCCGCTCCTGGAGACGTGATTATTAATGAGTTTTTTCCAGATCCAACACCAACAGTTGGTTTGCCAGAGCTAGAATTTGTGGAAATTTATAACCGAAGCAATAAATATTTTAATATTTACAAATGGAAGTTAGGTGATGCTTCGGCGGATGGAACAATTGCATCTTCTTCAATTTTGGCTCCGGGGGAGTACAGAGTGCTTTGTGCAACTTCTTCTGTGCCTTCTTTTCCTGGCTCAATAGGCGCAACGAGTTTCCCAAGCTTAAACAATGCAGGCGATAATGTCGTGTTGAAAGATAGCAACGGGGTGGTGTTGGACTTTTTAACCTACACAGATGCTTGGTATCAAGATGAAGTGAAAAAAGCTGGAGGCTATACTATTGAACGAATTAATCCAATCTTGCCCTGTTCGTCAGCTTCAAATTGGCAGGCAAGTAATGACCCTTCAGGAGGCACGCCGGGGGCCCAAAATTCAGGCTATTCAACGGCGCCAGACACACAAGCCCCTCTATTTCTTGATGTTTTTGCTGAAGGTCCCAACGTGTTAAAATTACACTTCAATGAACCAGTGGATTCCCTTTCATTGGCGAATTCAATATTAACTGTGCAGCCAAATTTAACGGAAACGGCACGTTTCATCCTGTCATCACAGCCTTCTGAAATGACAGTTTTGTTTGTGCCGAATTTTGAAGTTTCATTGGGTTACAATTTTACTTTGCAAAACATTGATGATTGCTCTGGAAACAACACAAACTTAAGCGCGAGCTTTTTCCTCCCAGACACTCCTGCTCCTGGAGATGTTGTGATAAATGAAATATTATTTGATCAGCTTACAGGTGGAAGTGACTATGTGGAATTATATAATCGTTCGACAAAAGTTTTGGATGTGTTTGGCTGGCAATTTGCCAATATTACTGGCGACAGTATTGCAAACCAAAAATCAATTTCGAATCATTTTTTATTGCTCCCAGGCCGATATGTCGCGATTTCGAAAGACACGGTAAACGTTCAGCTGAATTATCCATTCCACGAAAAAGGAAGATTCGTGAAAAGTGATTTACCGACCTATAACAATGACTCAGGAACTGTCGTTTTACTTGCAAATTTTGAGGTTTTAGATAGAGTGTCGTATTCCGCTAAATGGCATTTTGCTCTTATGGATACGGACGATGGGAAGGCTTTGGAAAGAATAAATTCAGAGGACCCAAGTCAATTGGCTGACAACTGGCATACGGCTGCAGAGGCTGTTCAGTTTGGAACACCAGGAAGAGTTAATTCTCAATTTGTTCCTGTTGTTTCGTCAGGGGAGTTTACTTTAACTTCTAAAGTCTTTTCTCCCGATAACGATGGTTATGAAGACGTGCTGCAAATCCGTTACAAGATGAGTGAATCCGATATTTTGGCAACAATCTCTATTTATGATGAATACGGGCGATTGATTCGTAAACTAAAAGAAAACGAATACTTGGCTACTGAAGGACTTTTTACTTGGGACGGCGTGAGTGATGACGGAAATAAAGCAAGCATAGGGCAATACATTCTGTTTTTTGAAGTTTTTCGGCCAAATGGAGGCTCTCTTTTTAGAGATAAAAAAGTCTGTGTTTTAGCGGGTAAAATTTAACAAGAAGTTGTTGTACTTTTGTCCAAAAATATTCCAAGGATGATAGCTCCGGGATCAAAAGGATGGGTCAATAAATATTTTGAATTGCTTAAAAACGGGCACTTCAATTTGGATTTACCAATTCCACAAGGTTTTACGGAGAAAGAGATGATTCATTTCAGCTTATTGCGCACGGGAATTATTTTTGGTGTTCCTGCTGAAATGCTCTTTGCGAAAGGTTTAAACGAAAGTAAATGGACGAAATCTGAAAAACTAAAGCTGTTGCTTCTCGAGTCTCTTTTACTCATGTATCACAATGAGAATAAACACAAGGATTTCGATCCTCGGGCTTTTAAAGAGTCGTTATTAAAATTTTACGCGAGTCATTCGTCGCCAATTATTTCAAAGGTTTTCAGGTTATTTATGACTGAGTCACCAGATGAGCGATTGGAGAATATTTTGAGTAGTCGCTTGAATGTGAAATATAAGATGACTGACAGTAAGTATTGGGTCAATTATCTTTCCAATGCTTTCATTTATTTGGATGTTATTTTGTATAGAGAGTTTCTCCGTAAAAAGGAAGAAACCCTTTCCCTATATTCCGAATTAGCACAAAACGCACTTGTGGCGATTTCTATGGCAGCTTTCTCAGACAATATAATTACCCGCAAGGAAAAAGACCTTTTTAAGGTCTTTTTGGATTCTTCGAATCTAAACGATTTGCAGGAGGAACTAGCTAAGCAACGGTTTAAAAATGGGGTTCAACTCAACGATTTTACTGAAGTAGTTCATCAAAATTCGTTGTTTCGACGATTTTTAATTGACATTTCGGCACTTACAATTTTTGTTAACCAAGAGCTCATCCCGGAGGAATATGAGGTGTTTGAAAATCTTTGCGAATACTTAGATGTTCCGAAGAAAGAAGTTAATTATTCTTTGGCAATGATAGAGAATTTTGTTCTTCAAAATGGCGACAAAGAAGAATTGTTAAGTTCAGCGTCTTCTTACGAAAAGCTCTACGGTAATTTGTCGAAAAGATGGATAAAAATTCTTGGCCGCAACAAGGAAAAATTAGCCAAAGAGTTGAAAGAAAGCAAGGATTTGGTTTTTTTAATCACGAAATCTACCAATCACGAACTTTCTAAAGAAGAGAAAGAATTGGTCAAAACTCAGTTTTTGGATTTGGTAAAATCGGTTCCGGCCCTTGCGATATTTATGTTGCCTGGTGGCGCAATTATTTTGCCAATAATATTAAAAATCCTTCCGGACTTAGTTCCAACAGCCTTTCGTGACAATGAACTAGAGGATAAAAAATAATTTTTTTTGTTAGATTTATCTTTCGCTTTAACCCAAACACAATATGGCCACAGTATTTGAAACACGACTAATTGGAAATATAGGACGCGACGCGACGGCTAAAACCATGGAAAAAGGCATGATAGCGATTAGTTTCCCCGTTGCTCATAACAAAAACTGGAAAGACAGGAAAACGGGAGAGTCCAAAACGAAAACTACTTGGGTGAACTGCACGATTTGGAAAAAAGAAGGGGCAAACGTGAAAATCGTCGATTTCTTAAAAAAAGGTTGTTTAGTTGAACTCATTGGTTCGCCAGTTTCAAAGGCATATACGGAGGAAAGCGGAAATATTCGATCAGAAATAAGATTAAATGTTGAAAGGGTGAATATCCTCAGAAATATAAGACAAGATTCTACAAGTGTTGAGTTTAGCTCTCAGAACGAAATGGAAGAAGGCTATGATTCCATCAAAGACTACACAGTCGATGAGGATGATTTTTAAATTTTCTGTAAATTTGATTTGCCCGTAAAATTACTTTACTTATATTTGCACTCGCTTTTAGAAATGAGAGCATAAATTCTTCCTTAGCTCAGTTGGTTAGAGCATCTGACTGTTAATCAGAGGGTCCTTGGTTCGAGCCCAAGAGGAAGAGCATTGAAACCCAGTAACCGAAAGGCTTTACTGGGTTTTTTGTTGGGCCAAGCTTTTCTGTAAAACATACTGATTTTTGGCAAAAAAGGGGGCAAAAAGGTATAATGTATGCAAATTGTTTGCAAATAGTTGAATGAAAAATGCCATAATCTAACTAATTATGGCAACATTAAAACTGGCTTTAGATACACGCAAAGCCAAAAAAGACGGGACATTTCCCTTAGTATTTAAACTTACTGTAAACCGTAAAACAGCCTGTGTTAAAACTGGTATCAGTATTCATGAATCACAATTTGATACAGAGAATAATCTAATTCTTAATTCTCAAACACTTAATGAAAATCTACTGCAACTGGAAACTCTTTACAGAGGAAGATTAAATCAATATATACTTGAGAATCTTACCTTAACTCACTGTCCAATTATTTATAGCACATCCACTTAACCTTTTCGTTAAAATTGAACTGAATCAATGGTTAGATAAACCTTTTGAGGAAGGTAAGGATCCACCGAAACAAAACTATCAGGGGGTTCTTTTTTGAAATTGTTAATTATTGGCTCTGAAAGCCCCTAAAATCAATGATTATCTTACTCGTTTAAAACGTTTAGGACGCTATTGAGTTACTATAATTAAAAAAGGCAAATTTCATTTGCATTATTGATTAATTTTTGTAAATTAGTTTTTGTATACCCTATCAAATTTACAATTGAATTTGATTTTTGGTGTTATGGTATATCTCTGATTTAAGAAAGACGGAAGGAAGACCATCTTATTGGAAAAGAAAACCAAAGGCCGACAATTTATTGAAAAAGAATTGACCTGAAAACTCTGTAAAAAAGTAAGGCAAAACTAATTTATTATCATGAAAAAGTTATTCGGAATTGGGCTTTTGGCCCTAGTAATTGGCTTTGGTATGCAAAGTTGTGAGAAACAAAATGTACATCCAAATTCAACTTCAACTTCTAATTCTCTAAACGAGAAAAATAAAGATATTGCAATGAAAACCTCCACCCTAAGAGTATGGTATGACTATGGTGGATCTAATTATGGATGCAGGGGTACTGATGGAAACTGCAGAGATGATGTAAATGTTAGCCCCACAAAACACACTAAAATTAATAACTTGGCTTACAATGCCAACAATGGTGATCCAATTGACGTAATTACTGAACTATCGAATGATTATTCATTTTA
>Ga0209284_10003730_pt1 | contig 18271 bp, 19 predicted proteins | sample FRY03_FD_187211 | JGI IMG/M metagenome (GOLD analysis project Ga0209284, IMG submission 187211) | Freshwater microbial communities from Lake Fryxell liftoff mats and glacier meltwater in Antarctica - FRY-03 (SPAdes) (version 2) | ecosystem: Environmental > Aquatic > Freshwater > Ice > Glacier... | reverse complement strand
GGTCATGCCGTTTACGTCCCTGGCAACGCTTTCTAAGTAAGACATAATATCCTCGCATTGCGGGCAAGCCTGCTTAATGGCCATCTTGGCAATATAAGCTCCGGCACTTGCCGATACCGCTTTAAAATATTTGGCAAATTCCGCTCCCTTGATAAATGAAAATCCGCCCCAGCGTAAGTCCCCCGAGCCGGTACAAGGATCAAAGGCGATGCTAGGTAGCGCAATACCGAGAGGTTGCATGTCCATAGGACGTGGACCTCTGACAATAATAGAACCGCCCGTCATATAACCGGCTTTTTGGTCGCTAATTACCGCCCCTTTGTTGATACTGGTCATCGAACCGCCTTGACTCGTGAATTTTAAAAAACCGTCAAGCCCTCCCGCAAAACAGGTGCTTGTTATTAGCTCAATTAAGAGAACTGTTATCACCTGAGGTAAATATTTGTAAAACACTGCTATTGCCTCTTATTTTTTTTGGGTTTTTTCCTTTGCTCCTCGCTATAATTATTTGCAAGTATTATGCTTGCCTCTAGTTCGGATACACTGCTAAAACCTCTAGATATTTCAAATAATTCTTTGCCTTCTTTACTTACCGCCACTAATGTCGGTGTCCCGTTAATACCAAGGTCTTGAGCAATCTTACCTTCCTTGCTCTCAAGAGTTGCCGTCTCTAAAGTAAATCCGTGTTCTTTAGAGAAATTATTTATTACCGGTGCAAAGGCTTTGCAATAAAGGCAGCTTGCGTTTGTAAATAACAAAAGATCAAACTTTTTAGCAAACTCTTTGATCGTAGTAATCTTTTGTTGTTCGTCTATGCCGCGTTTTATTTTGTTCGCAAATACGTTAGTCGGAAACTCCGTCACATCGGCTATTTCGGGATTGGTAAAGTTTGCCGCCTCGGCAGCATATACCAAGCGAATACTACCCTCATGCATCTTTGCTTCTAGTTTTTTGTATTTTATTATTGCCTGCCTTAATATGTGCGGCTTTGTATCTTCTCTAAACCCGAGTTCAACCATTTGAGCTCTCGCGTTATCCATTGCTTTTTTACGTGCTTCTATTGAGGTTTGTGCTTCCTCGGGAGTTAGGTCGTAGTTTTTAGGTAAATCTTGACCTTGCGATTTAGTTTTCTCCGCTTCAAACCAATAAAAGCCGCGATATCGATCTTCGCCTTTGTAAAAATTACCTACTCCGCCGTATGCAATATTGCTACAAGTTGCTGTTAATAGCAAAGTAGTGCAGATTATTTTAATAATATTCACAATAGATTTAGCTTTAATTACCCTTGTGCTACTCATCTATCATTCCTCTTTCACTTTTGAATTAACGCCCGAAGCTTTATTCTTGGGATGAGCCTCTTGGCTTTTATCAAATTTATTACAGTCGTTATTGAGCGAACTCTTGATGCGCCCTTCAACGTCCTTGGCATTAGGCATAACTATTTTCTTCTGCATTTCTGCGGCTACTTCCGAGAAATCCATTTTGCTAAAGTCGACTCTAGATAATTCATCCAAAGTAAGACCGCGGCAATTAGGTCTACCGCCGCTACCGAAATCAAACCCTAGTTGTTTTCTTGCTTGTACCTGCACGACTTTTTCTAGAATATTGCTAAAACAACAATAATTATGCTTAATAAGAGTTGTAACTCCCGCTGTTTTTTTACTTTCCTTACCGACATAGATACATAAATTCTTCTGTCTTTTTTCTGATAGGATTTCTTCATCTTTACTACATTTAGCCCCGAGTTTCTGACCCCAGCCTTTAGGATAGACATGGCAACAACTTTGATAACCGGCGGGTTTTTTAGTACAATTTCTGCCCAACCCTTCAAAGATTTTAAAATTTACGCCGTCACTTTTGCCCTTAGCCAAAGCTCCGAGCTGCGCAACGGACGACACCATGTCAGCATCCATCTCATAAGACTTATCAATGCAATTACCGTCTATACATGGAACACCCTCACATACCAGACCTTCTACCCCGTCTTTATCTTCCGCTCCGTATCTAATGGTTTCCGATTCAATTACCGTGGGAGTCCAACGTTTACAGCTAAATTCTTTTAAAATGTTAACGCAGTTGCCTAAACTATCTCGAAGTACACAATCGCGCTGACCGAGAGAGTAGCATTTGACATGCTGGGCGCAGTCATTCTTACTCGGATAATTACATTGTTTACTATATATCCACTCCCAGCAATCACGATATACCTCAAATCCTTCTATTGTTCGTACACCACTACTTCCGCAGTATTTGCCGTTATCAACACATGGGTAATTTGAAGTAAAACGTTTATCAGCACTAGCTTCACGAATAGCACAAGTAAAGACTGAGACCGTTATTAAGGTCGCTAATATCAGAAAATTATAGATTGTTATATGTTTTATCATTTCAACATACACCTCTCATCCCAATCCTCAGACCATTCAAAACAAGTAGGGCTACCGTCTCTATATTGATAGCCTACTACATAGGTATGCCATGCATAATCCTTACTACCAAGGGTTCTACCTCCATAATACCAACCGTCTATCGAGAAAATACCGCCCTCCCAATACGAAGTCATTTGATCACTTATATTGTCAATAGTTGCTCCTTGATGTTTAGTTGCTAAAAACTCTCTCATCTGCCAAACATGGTGGGGATCTGGAGGAAGTTTAAATCGATTAAAAAACCCACCACTTCTTCCTTGCACGCTAAGTTTATATTCAAAACATCTCTTCCCCGTATGATCCACCCAAAAAACTGCTTTACCAGAATTAACTAGCTCAGCGCCTGGGATACTTATTTGTTTATATTGCCAATCTCCCCACTTGATGCCCTTTTTTTTACAATTTATAGTTAAATTATCGTTACAGTTATATTGATTCCTCGGCTCTTCACAGAAAAACTGGTCATATTCGGTGTTTTTCTGATCTTCTCTTTTTATCTCTATGTAATAAGTCGGATCTTTGTGGATTGCGCCTTTGACCGTTTTACAATTAAACCCAAGTTCAATCAGTCTTGCCATTAAATCAATCCCGAGCTTGAGCATAGCTTTTTCCGTTGTATTGACGATATCCTCGGCGTCAAGCTTATGCATACGATTTCCGGACTTGGTATAATCTGGCTCTAATTCGTTTTCATCGTAAAATTGATATTCTTTAGACGCGCGCTTTTGCCTACCTGAATCATCTAAATCCGTCTCTTTTATAGAATTTAGCTCATTTGCCTTGCCTTCCGCTCCGTCAATGCCCTCAATAGAGTCGTGGTGCTTTCTTGATTTAATTTGCTCCATTGCGTCATCATTTTGCTTTTTCATATTTTGTAGCAATGAGTCTTTATCCTCGATATGCTTGTCAAACAAATCCGTTACTTCATTGATTTGAGTTTGAATGGCAAGCGCCTGATAGCTACAGCACAAAAGCAACATTACACTTAGAAACTTAAGGATTTTCATCATCTGAGCCTCTCTTTTGCATTTGCCGCTAAATCGCCTTTAGCGGCAAACATTTCTAAAGCGGCTTTGATAGTAATGTGACCAGTTACTTTATCAAACTTCTCTTTAGAAGTTTGCTCGGAAAACATCGAAGCTGCAACTGTAAGCACTATCGCTGGAACGACTGTAACACCAAACTGAGCAAAGGCTTCATCGTCTATTTGCATTACTACTGGATATTGCTCATCAGATATATCCATGACTAAATCCGTGATTTTACGAAAACTCCCTTGTTGTAAGCCGCGAAAAACTAGTACGCCGTTATAACGATGAGCTTCTCTAACGTAGGATTTAAGGGACTCCTTTGACATTGAGCTAGATACGAATATCTGCAATAGCGGTCTTGGTTTTAATATTGATTCCCTTAAATCCTGATCAAAGTCTTTATCCCCCATGCTATTCTTAAAGTTTTCCATAACCATTTTGTGGTCGCGCTGAGCAACGCCTTTTGCCCACTCAAGATCCGATTCTTCGGCTAAAATAGTGTTTGCAATCAAAGTGCAATATATTGATGTCAAAATTAATATTAAAGTCGGGTAACAGAGAAGATGTTGCCATCTCCTCCGTCCCCTAAGAACCGTGCTTGATAGTTTCCCATCACACGGCTCAAGCCTCTTAAAGCCCAATTTATTTAGAACCAGCTTCAACATTTGAACCTCGGATTATGAACTTGCTTATGGCAATTAATGTGTAGCATCATCAGGTTAGAGCTCCTATTATCTCCACCTTTAGACTTTGGAATGATATGATGCACATCCCAGTCAGTCTCTAGGTTGATTACTTGCTTGCAATTCGGACATTTACCTTTCTGCTTATTCCATAGAATTTGCAATGGCTTGTTTTCTGATAAAGAGTTGTACATTTTAAGTCCTAATCTTTTTTCAAAGTAACTGTCCCATTCCTTATCGTATGGGTTAGCTTCGGATAAAATCTTTACATGCCGTTTAATAGGTAGTTTAGTTGGATCAACTAACTTATAAGTAATTGGTTTCTCACCTGGCTTTGGCTTATTAGGTTCACAAGCAAATCTCCAGGCATCTCCTCTTATAAGTTTAAAGTATTTCTGTTTAACCCAATTGCTGCTCTTATTTGGATGTCTACGTTTAGCCCATCGCCATAAAATCTCAAATATCTCATGCCTTAATTTACTAAAACTCTCTTTAGCAACTATATGTCTGTGATAGAATGTCCAACCTCTAATGATAGGGTTGAGCATTTCGATCAAGAGTACTTGCCTAATCATCTTATTATCTTTAACAACCTTTCTTATTTTTCTTATGACATTTTGTAAGCTAGTTTTAGATGGCTTAGTAAGATACTTACCATTATACTTGCGTACATTCTGTCCTAAGAAATCAAAGCCTTGATCAATATGAGTTATCTTAGTTTTAGCTTTTGATAGTTCAAGCCCTCTTTCTTGTAAGAACTCCACCACCATTGGTAAAACAAGATCCTCTAATTGTTCTTTAGATCTGCCAGTGATAACAAAGTCATCAGCGTACCTTATATAGTTAACCTTATGAGTAGGTTTTCTTGAGGATATCTTCATCGGAAACTTTTTCGCTAGTAATTTACCTAATCCGTCTAGAGCCATATTAGCAAGTAATGGCGATGCTATACCTCCTTGCGGAGTGCCGGATTCAGTAGGATAAATATTACCAGCTTCCATGTATCCAGCTTTTAGCCATTTCTTTAATATAGTTTTATCCATTGGAATATTATCAAGGAGCCATTGATGACTAATGTTATCAAAGCAACCTTTAATATCTCCTTCTAGTATCCACTGCGCAGATCTTTTCCAAGACAATGTTGTATAACATTGTTGTATCGCATCTGCTGTTGATCTCTCAGGTCTAAAACCATAAGAATGTCTATCTGCTGTTGTTTCCGCAACTGGTTCTAACGCCAACTTATATAAAGCTTGCATTGCTCTATCCTTCATAGTGGGAATACCAAGCGGCCTACGTTGTCCGTTTGCCTTAGGTATATAGATCCTTCTAAGAGGAGCTGAATTATAACCATGTTGCCTCAAGTTAATTATTGCCTGAGATTTAAGATCAGGAGTAGACCAAGTTTCCTTATCTACTCCGGCAGTTCTTTTTCCTCGGTTCTCAGTCACCCTTCTAACGGCAAGAGCTTTACCACTAAAAGAATGGGTCAGTAGTCGTTGCAAAGCTTTTACCTTGCCCCATCTACCCTCCTTTGTTGCCTTTACGATACGCACCTGATGACTTCTAACAATTTTGTTACATTGGCTCCAGTTGATACTGTGCCAATTAACAGATTTGTCAGGTGATGCACTAGTTACAATTTGACTTAAAGTGGTTATTCGCTTTGTAACCATCATTTGCCTTTCTCCTTTAAAAGTTTCATCAAATTCTCTCGTAATAAGAGACCATAACGGAAGTCTGCCCGCTTTCGCGTGAAGTAATGTTTCAACTCCTATTTACCTCATTACAAAGTAACATTCGCTTTCTCCGTCTCTCCTCTACCTGCACCCCTAACAGCTCCTCTTACGATTTGCCTTCCCAAAAGCAAGGGAAAGAGATACAGGCTTACTGTGTTCCGTCTATTTGACATAGATGGGTTAGGTTCTACCTTTCTGCCGGTGATCTTATAGTCTACGTTATCGTAAGCGCGTAACACAATAACCAGATCACTTGTCCTTTTGGACAGAGCCTATCAGCATCTTTGGCTCTTCAACTGTGACGACATTTATTAGTAGTTCACTTATGTTAACCATACCACCTAAGCCTAGCCTCTAACCACATTGATGCTTGTAGTTTAATCATCACCTCGCGGTTTAGATCCTCTTACGAGCCGAGTGCATTGTCCTGATAGCTTCAAACAAAGGATCACTCCAATGCTTGTATCAGTAGGCTACTGTTGGTAGAACAACAGGTTTAATCAGCATTATTGCCGTTAAACAATCAAATAGACGACTTTCACATCGCACATGCGCAACAATTTCTTTTTCTCCATATTACATAACTCCAATCCTGACCGTCCCAAGGATATTCCCTGAAAGAACTATAAGCCATATCCGATAAACCAATTGGCCAGCAACCGATTGGTCCTTTTGATGATTTCGGATAGACCATCTGTAACTTGTACTGGCTTTTCTTGATTTTAAGAGCGGTTTGTTTCTTACAGATTTTACCGTTAATACTTGCGTCACTGGTACTAGTGCTTTTAGCAAGACCCACGCGGTGCATTTTTGCTAATATTCTAGCGGTAAGTAGACTCGAGTTCTGTACCCCTCCTACATGATCCGCGTTAGAGCCTGAAAAAGGATAAATATTACCCCAGCAGCCGCTGCACCAAAAAAGCTCGTCTCTTGGCATATCTACCGTGCTAGCTACACAGTCAAGTACGCAAGCTGCTTGCGCCGCAGGGTTGCCGAATAAGAAAGCTTCGGGATTTAGTAATGTCTGTAGCTTTTCATCGTTCCACATAGGGTCTAACTCGGATAAATAAGCTACGTCAAAAGTCGTTTGCTCTAAACATAAAAGATCTGTGATTAACTCTAGCCAATAGATAAGGGGGTATATGTAATAATGCAGATGATAGAAGCTATTATGCGCCATCCTATCCCCGTGTGACCTGTTGTAAGCACCAGTCTCTGTTATGTTATTTGAACCGAGATCGATGCCGAGTCCCACCATGCAATATTTACTTCTAGTGACGTCTATCATTCTGGCTGGCTCCCAAAATCCTAGAGTTATACCTGGGACGGGTATATTCTCCTTAGTACAGACGCAAAGAGGAGAGCAGGGATTCTTTGTATCCCTCTTAGCGGGGGACATACCGCCGCCTACTTTAAGCTGACCGATAGAAATCGGTAGCACGCATGACCAACAAATATCCGTAATAGGATTGACGAATCGAGGCTTACAGGATAAACTGGCAGCCGCTGATGTCGGTATGATAATAGATATTATTAATACTATTACATATCGGTATAAGTCTTGTAGCTGGTCTTTAGTCATCCTCTGCCAAGATTTCAAACTAAAGACCGGCGGGCGATCTAGTCGTTTCATTTTTTACTGTTTTGTTGTTTATGATTTCCCGTGTCTAGCTTGGCAACTTCTTTGATAAGATTAGCGGGACTATCTTTCATCGTATTATTTACCTCGCTCCCGGATTTTAAAACCTCATAATATTGACACCATGCAAAACATGTGATTTGCTTAATTTGTAATAAAAACAGGAATAGGCTTATCGGGCATAAGACGTAATATCCGATAGGTATCCCGAGCCAAACAATGCCTACCTGACTTACCGCCACCGTAATAAATGAAATTGGAAGCGTTATTGCGCCGATTAAAGCAAGTTTTAAAAGCCTTGTATTGTAACTAACAAATGCTACTATTATCGATACTAAACTCAATAACATCACGTAATTTTGCTGCGCCGTTACCATATTGAAGTTTTGATTAGTAGAGTAGCGCATACCCACCAATAACCAGATCATATAGGTCAATATTGCTATCGCCCAATTTGACGGCGATGTAAACATTTTAACCGTACAATTTTTAACTGATTCTAAGTTGTCGTAACATTTATGTATAGCGACAACTATAATTACCGAAATACGACAACTATAATGACCTATTTTTTAATTTAATTAATTTAGCTTTCATATTATATCTGATCCTCAAAATTAAACTCACTATGATTTCCGAGGCTTTTTATTCATTACCAAATCTGGGTAAAAACCTTTCTTCTTAGACATATTTAGTCACTCCTTTTTGTATTGTTATTTTTTTTATATAAATCATATTTCTGACCATCCCAGCTCCATATACGAGACTCCCAAGGATCAAACAGCAGTAGATCTTGATAGCCCCCTTGTATTAGCTTGCTTATTCTTCCTCTTCTCTTTGCTCTATATCTTTTGCCTTGCTCTCATAGGCTGGGATAGTTGTGTTTGTTACTCTATTATCATTATTACCTATATGATCTTCTTTATCGGAATTATTCTTATTTTGTATAATAGGTTCAATAGGCTTGCTGGTATGGGTTTTCTCTAAATACTTAACCGCCTCTAAATCTAGATCAGCTATTCTACTAACCACTTCACAGGAAACGTCTTCTATTAAGGCTTTTATGGCAATTCTTTTTTGAGCCTCCTTCTCCCCATGCCTAAAACCAGCATCTTGACCTCGATCAAAGCCATTTGTATAACCTTTATCTTCGGCATCTTTTAGCATTTGCTGTAACGAGGCTGAATCTATCCCGTTGGACTCCTTTCTTGGAAGCACACTAGTAGTTATGTTTTCTATCATGCTCATCGCTCGATCATTTTCTCGTTTTTTATCTAAATACACTCTTATAGCTATGAATATAACGCAGCACACTAAGATATATTTCCACCAACTAGCTGCTTTTTTTTTGTCTTCTATCATTGTTCTTCTCCTTGTTTTGTTAATCGTTTGATTTGTTAAGTTTATCTATCTTGTTTTCTTCTTTGCCCGGCAATTTAATTTCTTCTATCTTGAGAAGAAGCCCGTCTTGCACTACTATGGCAGGACTTGCCTTAATACCGAATTTAGTAGTTAATTCACCGTTTTGATCGAAGTAAACCTTATTCTCGTGTTCCTTCCCAAGCTCCTCTTTTAATTTAAATACGCTTCCTGCCACTAAAATAATTCTGTCTTCTATAGGCTCTTTTTGCTCAAGGGGCGCATTGCTTATTTCTGCCGTGTTTGCATTTAATTGCGCTTGTAGCCACTTAATTTGAGCCTTCTCCCCGCTATCGATAAAAAACAATCTCCTGTTTAAAACCATATGTTCTAGAGGATTTACTTTAGTGCCTGCTTTGTGGAGTATTTTACCGCACGGCAGCACCGCATCTTCATCTAATGTATAGGTCGGGTCAAAATGGAATACCCTGTTTTTTGTAGCGGGACTGACTCCTTCAACCGCTCTTGGATTTGCGACCCTGTCTTTAGTAATAGCGGTCATTTTCTCTTGCTCTTTCTGCATATCGACCTTTTGCAATCTTTCGTCTATCATTTTTAAAAACGGTTGCTCTATTATTTGGTAAGTATGGCCTTTAGTATCGAAATCCTTGGCATTAGCCGGTAACGTCGCTAGAATCACTGTTATCAAAATTGTTAACCTGGTGTTTCGTATTATGTTTTTCAAATATTCTTCTCTACTCATCTTGTATTTTACTTTTTTTTGTGCTAGCTCGGCTTTAGCAATAGAGCCTCTTGATTTTAGCGAATCACAAGCCGCGGCAAATTCTTGGTACTTCAATTGCTGGAAAACTATCTTTGTCATTGGTATTTGCTCTGCTATTTGGGATAACATTAAATCTAAACGTCTCTTTTTCCATACAGTTATCGGCTTTGCTATTTTTTCTATTTTCATGTTTCTTTGGTGGTATAAACTGTTTTTAATGTAACTAAATCTGCATTTAACATTTTCAATAAATTAACGTTACCGAATACAACGCACTCATCACCGACATCCGTTACCGTTAACTTCTTGTGATATTGCATTAAAAATCTATTTTGCATCAAATAATAATCTCCTACTTTTGCTTGCAGATCAAAACCGCATCTATTCAATGAAATTATTAGTGTCGGTAAATTGCACCCGATGTTCATGGAGTTATCTCCTTGTTCTATTTTAACTGATTGTCTATATCCCAAGAAAAACACGCAAAATATAGCTATTGGAAATAACATCCAAATTAATAATTGCTCTATGCAGGTAAAATTTAAGTTAAAAATCATCTGATTAATGAGCCAAAATACAAAAAACACTACAATACAAAATAGACCTTTCTGCCACCGAGAAACAGTTTCAAAATATTTTAAACTTTCTAATGTCTTTTGTTTATTCACTTTTAATTACCCCTGCTAAATGCTTAACAATCTCCTCATGCACTTCTTTTGAAACCGAATGGACGTTGCGGCCGTATATCTTGCTATCGGTTAGTAACACTAGAGCTCCGTTTTTACTCATCTTTTCTTGGGCTTTTTCTATATACTCAATTGCACTTGTCGGTTTGCCGAAAAATAATTGTCTATTTTTTAACGGCTCTTGCTCAATTCTTGCCTTTTCAAGGCTTAGTATTTCAGTTTGCGATATATACAGTACCTGCATATTGCGCTTAGCATACAGACTACCGACAAAGAGGGACGCGGCTATAACAAGAGTGCTAAAGGTAATAAAAATTAATATTATGATTTTTCTATTTTCTTGCATTAGCCTTGTACCTAATTAAGTTATCAATCGCCTCTTCCATCGGTATTCCTTCCGCTTCTTGTTTGCCTAAAAAGTTAAAGTCGCCGCTTTCGGTTGAAAATACCGCCGCGCTAAAGGGATCTAATATTAATCTACCCACCACATCAATGCCTGCCGATGAAAGTAACATCTCGGAATATTTACCGTTTTCAAATAACAAAGATTTTAACAGCGGAACTTTTGCTTTAAATTCAGAATGAGATTCAAAGTCAGAAAAAGAATTAGGCGGCAATATTATTTTCCAAGCACTGTTTTCAAAAATTGCCCTGCGGTGGTTATTATTATTTTGAGTCTCTCCCGCCGTTTGCAAGTCGGCAAAACACTGAGTACAAACGACTAGACTTCCGCCGTAACGCCTTAGGTTTCTAGCAATTGCCGCTAAAAAGCCGGCGCAATGCTCAAGTAACATCCATGCTTCATCTACAATAATCATGAATTTCTGTGATCTATCGCCAGTTAAGAATTGACTCGTTATTTGCATAAGTAGCGTTTGCAGGATAATAGCGATTAGCTTCGGTTGATCTTTAACATGCTCAAATTCGAAAATAGTAATAGATTTATTGAAATTAGCGGGTTTCTCGCCTGAGAAATATTTACCGAACACTCCTTCCCTCGTGTATGAAAATAAACTGGTGGCAAATTGTTCTAAAACTTCAGATCCCGATTGCTTTAAAAAGGCAACGAAGCTTTGTAAGTCAAGTTTAAAATCATATTCTATTACCGCATCTTTAAGAGCTTTCTCTAAACTTGCCGTTGCAAATTCACCTTCTGCCCCGCACATAATAGCAAGTAACTCTTTAGCGCAGACTACCAATTGATTAAACTCAATCTCCAGCATATTCTCTTTGAGGCCGACAAAAGGATTAATGGTAAAACTAGATAATGCACCGAATTCTATAATCTCACCGCCGAGTAACTTGGCAAGAGGCGCATAGCTGCCGCCGATATCAAGGATAAACATTCGAGTACCCGCAGCTAACATCACGTCTGCCAGAGATTGCAGGAATACCGATTTACCTACTCCCGATGGCCCGACTACATTAATGTTAAAATTACCGGCTCCTATTCTATGATAAGGATTCCAGTTAAATAGCTGCCCGCGCCTACCTATTAAAGGCACACCCGACAACGGCACGCCGTACCATTCGCCGTGGATCGGCAGTTTTGCTACTACTTCGGACGATAACACCGGTTGCACCAACTTTTTAAGCCTCAGCTCAGGCCAAAAGTTAGCCGAGTGCATCGGTAAAATCCCGAGTATTGCCTCTAAATGAAAATAATCTAAACTACTTAAATGGAAGTCTTGCCCGCTATATTGAGTGATAATCTCTGCGCAGGCAGCATCTATGTTTTCCTCTTTTGCGCTTGCAACTAAAATCCATGAATCGCTTAAAATATTATCCTCAATAGCCAGTCGCCTGATGATCTCTCTCCACTCCGAAGCCTCTGCGTGTAGAGCCTTATCATGGCGTGCATACGGACGCTCCGCCGCATCGATTATTCTTTTTCCTCTAGTCGTAAAACTCTTCTTGGTTTTGTGGTCATTGCTAATACAATAGCTAATTAAAAACCTTGCAGGCAGAGGCGACTTTTCAGAGTCGCCTAGTAAATTAATGTTTTGTAGTAATGACCAAAAACTCGGCATCCCCGTAATGCTAAATGCACGGTGGGCAATGCCAGTCTTAGTATTAACAAAGGCTTGTTTCTTACTTTGATAATAGTTACCGAGCGATAAACACCGATTATTAATTAAATCCAAGGTAGAGACTGATTTATAGTTAGCAAGCACGCCCGGCTCAAACTCAAATATCTCTCTGCAAATCCTGATTAAAGTTTCCGTATTACCTATCTTGGGCTGCAATCCCAAACTACCTAACTTAGTCATTAATGTGTTGCGAAAGTTTTGTAAGTCGGTAAGAGACGCTTCGTTACAATTTCTGTAAATAGTGCTATAGGAGACAAAGAGCTTAAACGTACGCGGCAGACGTTTGCCGCTATTATGAAAATTCCCAGCTTGACTGCGCAAATATTCAATTCTTGCGGCCGTCATTCTTTGTAGCACCTTATCGGGATTAGTACGACCCTCACCCCAAAACTTCAAGAAATCCTCAATATCTGAGCTTGCAAGCAAGAAAAACTGCAAGAAACCACCGCTAGGTAACTCTTTGGCAAAAAACTGATTTAGGTTTTTAACCACCGAATCGTTAACCCCGACTAACGGACAAATCTCTAACAAAAAACCCGCAGCAGATTCCGCGAGTAAAAAACTCTCGGATCTTGGGTCAAAATAACGGTAGCTTAAGTAATCCTTTAAGCTTTCCGCGCCGTTTAGGTTGTTTGCAAATAACGCTTTCTTCCGTAGCTCAAAAGTTTCTATGTCGGTTTTCTCAAAACCGATTATTTGTGCCGCTTTATTTGCAAAATCCTCATAAAGATTTTTCATTCACTTTAACCGCTTAAAAATGTAAATTATTATCATCATCTAAATTCATAACCGCCTCATCAAGGTAGCTATCAGCCTTATCTTGCCTCTTTAAGTTAAGCATCTCGGTAGCCTGGTTAGCTGAACAATTTTTACCGCGGCATTTTTTGCTCGCGTAGGCTTGCTCAATTTGCCCTGAATCAATTTGTTTATCAACTTCCGCAAGCATAGTGCAACCGAGACCTTTAGCGTCTCCGCATTTGAACTTGTTTGGGTATGTAGAACAAGACGTAATACTAAAAGTAGCTAGCAGCAGCATTATTGTTTTGTAGTGTTTTTTTGTTATGTTCATAATCTATTAACCGTTAATTTATAGATTTCAAAAGGTATTAAAAGTACAATTGATGTGAATATAATTTTTAATCCATAATTTAAAAAATTAGTTCTACTCATTGCCCAGTCCTCTCAGCATTAATTACTTCCTCAATATCCATAGAACCTATTTCTGCCGATTTGGTAAACACTACGTCCACCTTTGTACCGCCCGGTACTAAAATGACGGGAGAAATGTTCTCGGCTAACTTAATATGGTAATCGGCTAATTTCTCGGCAGCAGAACTTGTACCGCCGAGTAAACCGTCTTGCGCCATATCTTTCATACCCTTCTTTTTAGTGCTAATAGCACCTAGTGCCGTGATATCAAGTCCGTTTTGTCCTTTAGCGGTATTACTAAATCCGCTCAAGACGCCGCCCATAAAAGCATTTTTTAAATGTTTCTCGGACATTGATACCACAGAGCCTCTAATACCGTTCGCCCCGTCATCACCGTATATAACCCCCGATACTTTGGTGGTGGTAATAAGACCTGCCGCCTTATCTTCGCACACCAGCTCTTCCGCTCTGATCACCGCCCTCTCGGATGAGATGTCACCGTAAGCACTGCCCAGTAACCTGCATTGTTTAATATCTACGGCAAAATCAGCGGGTAAATTACCTCGAGAGGTTAGTTTAATTATTACCGGTATAGGTTCACTCGCAGAATTAACCGAAGTAGAAACCGCAATGCCGCCGAGCAAATGACCGCTGACATAACTAGTGGCAGGGAGATAATTAAAAGATGATACGGCAGGCCTAGTTACTGTCTTGGTGTATACTGCCGTAATACCGAGTTCTGCAGGCAGATTTGCATTGCCGTCTTCCGGAGTAAGTGAGGCTATATCTTGCCCCATATTCTGATTAGCGATTTTTAAGTTATCTATTTCACTTAAAGCATAAGAAAGACGCCCTTTTAATTGTTCAAGCTCGTTGTTTACTTCTTCTTTGCCGGTTTCTTGATTTTTAGTAAGGGCATTTTTTAGTAATTCTATTTGCCCTTCTCTGGTTTTACCTTCCGTTTCTATCGAATCTTCAAGAAAGTTTTGCCATTTAACGTCAGCCTTGGTAGCATCCGTGCCGAGTTCTATTTTTTTATGGCTTAAGGCAAGGTCGCTATCTTCATAGGTTTCATTACCTGCCGTTTTGACTTTAGGTTTATCGTTTGATTCTATGAATAATAATAATACGACAAAGCTAATTATTGCCGCGCCGCCCAGTAGCCCTAAATTAAACCATTTCTTTAAGGTTATTTGTTTTCTACTTGCGGGTTTGTCGGTACCTGTGAAATATTGTCTGATTTTATCAAGTAAATTTTCAAGCCGTTTTTTTAGATCTTGCATGTTATTTCTCTGCTAGTTTTTGTACTACTAGTACGGTTATCGGCTTTTTAGGGTAGATTATCGATGAATGCGGATAATTACTTTTTACGTTATCAAAGCTCCCCGCAAAAATGGCAACATCTAGGGTAATAGGACTCTTGGTCGGATTACTAATTTCAAATACTCCTCCTTGAAGATTTTTATATTTATAGATTTTTATCTGACTTGTCGTCAGCACTCCTATATTACCTAGTTTTTGTTTGGTTTTTTGGACGTAAAACTTACCTGCTACGTTATCTTTCATCGCCCTTAGCATCTCTGCTATATCGCTTTTTTGTCTACGCTCTGTTCTTAAGTCGGTTTTACCGTCTATAATAATCGATTTACCTTTGATCTCCGATACTTGCAGCTCTAAATCCTGCACATGACCGGCATTGTTTTTAATACTAATTTCTATGTGTTCACCGACCAGGCTAAGGGGCATAAAATATATATTTGCGCCGTCTTCATCGTATTTAAGACGAAATTTACTATCGTCACCAGTCACTTGCGTGATCTTGTACGGCGGGTTAGAGATGCGGTTTAACCCTGATTTAGATATTTTCACCTGTAGAGGCTCACTAGTTTGCGCTTGATAAGTTTCGGCACTTGCAATAGTGCAAAAGAAAAGTAGGCAGGAGGTTATTATTTGTTTTAATATTTTACTCATACTCCCGCCTCTTGTGATTTAGCTTCATCTTTACCCGGTTCTTTATCTTTCGGTTTTAATTGTATGAATTCCTTTAGTTTTAAATGACCGCCTATATAGTCAAAAGACAGTAAGTACTTAACCGTATTTTGCTCAAAACCTCGTTTGCCGAAAGTACTCGTTAGCATACCTTCTATAACGACTTGTAGGTTTTTAGCGTCTACCTGTATTTGCTTTGGCGCAAAGAATGTCGATAATCCGAATTTCTTATGTTCTTCTTCCTTGCCGGCAAAATAACTTTGCAATGATTTAAGATTTTGTTCCGATCTAGTTGATGCATGTTTTAGGATTATATTTTTCTTAAAACCGATCGTGTCGGTAGTTAAATCAAGTAACGCAGAGGCAAATAATAAAGCAGTCTCTTCTAGGTAACTTTGTGAAACTATTGCCCCTTCAACAATTAGATCTTTAGTAATACCGGGCACCATGATAGTTCTCTCCGTGGTACTAGATATCTTGACAACCAGTAGAAAGTTGCTAATTACGGCAAGAGCCGTGATTCCCGCAAAAAAATTACGTTGGCGCGTGATACTAGTATTTTGTATTTGCTCTACTATCTCTACTTCCATTTATCGCCTCTTAAAAAAAATTCTTTATTGACGAGCTAGGCAACGGTGATTTCGCTAATTTTGGAAAGTACCAATGGATTAAACGCTGTGCTTTGCCGTCATGCAATGCCTTTGATAGAAAGTCACCGACAAAATATCCCGGTATCGCTCCGCCTACACTCCACATAAAACCGAAAAACATCATCGCTATAAGGCAACCGACTAAACCGCAAATAACACCGAGCAAAGCCATACCGTAAATTTTTACTTCCGCCCGCAGCGGTTGCCAAATTCTTGTTTGCATATACTTAACCTAAATGCAAAACGGTTTGCGCAAGTTTTACCGCTCCTGCCGTACCCAGACTTCCAACGCCGAAAGCTATGGCTTTTTGATACATATCCTGACCCCTTACTAGAAAAGTAGAAGCACCGCCGACTGCAAAAGCGACAAAACCTAAATTGTCGTTAACTAAGGTATATAAGGGAGTTATTAGATTAGCTTTAATGTCTGCGACCCTAAACCAGTCTGCGTGCGCGGGGGCAATGAAGCTAAAGACGCAAATGCCGATATATAGAGCTAAGCCTGAATTGTTTTTTAAATGTGAAACCAATGTTGTTTTTTTGCTTAAGATTTTGCCGGTCGCTAAGGTTGTAGAATTCTTTTGCATAGCTTGTATCTCCTTAAAGTTTGTTGTTAATCTAGTTTGGTTAGACATCGGTAATCTCTCTTTGTTATTAATTTGTGTAAGGCTCGCTATTAGCGGTTAACTTATTTAGGTTATTCATCATCGTCACTCTCTCTAAATAATACGATCGCTAGCCCGCGTAGCTCATCAACCTCGTCCCTCAGCAACTCTACTGAGGTATTAATGGCGTGCATGCGCAAGATTATTGGCTCATCGAAATCCGTCCTTATCCCCATAGTCTTGAGATATGTTTTTACATCTTCTCTTTGGTTTGTGATTTCAGTCTCTATGTTCCCGAGTTTCTCTAATATGAGAGTTAAAGTTTCTTGAATTCCTTCCGTAGTCTTATCCATAAATACCTCTAAATATTAATTCTTAATTTTAGATAACCGGTGTGTCCTAAATATTTGGACTGTGTCATTCTCTCATATCCAAGGCTTGCTTCAATTCTGCTTGACGCCAAAGTAAGGCTTGCTCCCAAATTATACGAATGCTTGGCGATTGATATTTTGTCGTTAGAGAGAATTTTACCTTGCGCGTTCTTGACGGTAAGTTTTTTTGATTTAAGGCTTAAGTTGTTACTGTAGCTTGCTGATATTTCAGGAATTAATTGTAAATTGCCTAGTTCTAATACTGTTAGGACGGATAGAGCAGGAGTAATAGAGAGCTTTTGAATATCGGTTTTACTAATGCTTAAATTATTTTGTTTATTCCCTGCAAGTTTTACTCCCCGGTAGGATGCGCCTAAGTTTGGGACTAGAGTTAGAGAGCCAAGTGGCGCGTAATACCCCGCTGCAATATTAGCTCCAAAAAGATCGCCTTTTAATTTAAAGAAGTTGTTATCTGAAGTGATTGGGCGATACTTAGTTTTACCGTAAAGTTTGCCAAGCTCAAAACTACCCGTTATTACTAACCGCTCATCTACTTGCATACTGCCGTAAATAGATCCGACTATGGATTTTACGTCGGTGGAGAATTTAGTGTGATTATTAGTAGCCGTGGAAAAATTTAGAGATTTTGGTTTTAAGGTACTTATGCTTGAGCCTATCGCAATTCCAAGGATAGTATCTTCATCAATTTTACCGTCAAAACCGATAGTAACTCCGCGGCAGTTTTGCTTTACTTTAGCGGAATCTTTTGCGCCTATTACGCCCACACCTAGACTCCCGCCAGCCCAAACACCGTAATTTAAGGAGTCATCATCACCGGCAGACAATCCGGTACTATCTAAATCAACCAAATAAAGATGCGACAGGCGATCCTTGGTCAGTGACGATAAATTTGCTATTTCAGTAAAGGTAAGTGCTGCCGTATTTTCTATATTGCTGCGGATAATAGCATTATTTTCTACTTCTTCTCTTGTTACAATTTTTTGATATAGAGTGCCTAAATCGTTTAAATGCAGTAACCTGATGCCTCGCCCGTCCCTAATAGCCCC
>Ga0209284_10003729_pt1 | contig 18271 bp, 19 predicted proteins | sample FRY03_FD_187211 | JGI IMG/M metagenome (GOLD analysis project Ga0209284, IMG submission 187211) | Freshwater microbial communities from Lake Fryxell liftoff mats and glacier meltwater in Antarctica - FRY-03 (SPAdes) (version 2) | ecosystem: Environmental > Aquatic > Freshwater > Ice > Glacier... | reverse complement strand
TTTGTGATTACAAAAATAGGCAAGGAAGCGTTCTAACCAATATCAAGTCTAAACTTCTTTGTTTCGCTAAGCTTCACAAAGAAGTTTAGACTTGATATTAAAAACAATAACGTTGTGAAACTGGACATCTAGCTCCTTTGGAACAAACAACTGGATACCTTTTACCGAACAAGAAGTAAATGCCCAAAATCGTTTTGAGAGCAATTTTATGACGGATTTTATTAATGGCAAAATCAAAATAGAAAACGAAGCGAACCTATTTGGTGGTATTATAAACACAACACTAAAAAGAGAGTTTTCAGAGGAGGCTAAGGACGTTTTTGATGCAGGTAGAGAACTTTGGAAATATTATCATAACCAAACAAACGTAAATGTAAATGCAAGTTTCTATGACATTAGAGCTCACTTTCAAGGTAGAAACGACAAAGGGAGAATGAACTCAAAAAGTGATGATAAAACCTATATGGAATTGATTGGCGAATTGCGGAATAAACTGAATTTTTTAGCGGACAAAATCAAACCAAAAATATACGAATACGAATTTTTAAAAGAATAAATAGTTATTGGCAAGAAAGTATATGAAAAATAGCCGAAACAGTAATAATATCAAGGCTTTAGGCTCGTATCAAACTTTGTGCTGAACTGAAAGTTTAGTGTTTGGAAATGCCCAATGTTTCATAAACAAACCGTTGGCAGCAAGTTTAACAAGACAACACCGCAACATGAAAGAAACGAAATACATGCAAAATTTGTACAGCTCTTAATAAGAATTTGTATTATTAACAATAAAATGGAGACTTTACTTCATTAAAAAAAAAGGGAGAAACTGAAAAGCCTCATGAGTAGGACAATTTAACATTAAAAAAAATAAAAAATGGAAGCACAAAAAGTCGACATGTTTATCATGTCTAACGCAAAATTCTTTGAAAGTCATCAAATCAATGTAATCAGAGACAGATTAATAGCCATTGATGACTCAAAATGGGTAATGTTATCAACTGCTCAATTCAAAGATCCAACCACTTCACTTATTGTTTCAATCTTAGCAGGTGGCTTGGGTATTGACCGTTTTATAATTGGTGATACAGGGCTTGGTGTTGGTAAACTGCTAACTTGTGGTGGTTTGGGTATTTGGACAATTATTGACTGGTTCATGATTCAAAAAGCAACAAGAGAAAAGAATATGCAAAAAATTCAACAATTTTTGTATTAATGAAACTTGACAGGAACAAGCTGTATTCACTATTGTGTATAGCATGTTTAGCAGGGTATATTTGGCTTTATTTTAGTATCACAAAAAACATTACTGAAACTAAATCGGTTGAAGTTTGCATAATAAAGCAGCTAACAAATATACCATGCCCTTCCTGTGGCGCTACTCGTTCTGTTATTTTATTAACAAAAGGCGATTTTATTGGTGCATTTAACTTTAACCCAATAGGTTACTTAGTTGCTATGATGATGCTTATTACTCCTATATGGATTGTAGTAGATATAATAAAAAACACCAAAACATTATTTAACTTTTACCTTAAAATAGAAACGTATCTAAAAAAACCAAAGATTGCAATTCCTTTAATTTTACTTGTAATCATCAATTGGATTTGGAATATCACAAAAGGACTATGATAAAAATAAAAAAATTTACTTACGAACCAAGCGAACACGAAGCAGAAACTGCCTCTAGTAGTTATTTGATGTCATTAATAGCTATTATAGTTGGGCTTCCGTTGCCAATAGTAAATCTTATTGCCACGCTAATTTTTTATTTAGGCAACAAAAAGTCTACATATTTTGTTCGATGGCATTGCACACAAGCGTTATTATCACAGCTAACAATGCTTTTTATAAATAGTTATGGATTTTGGTGGACTGTTTCAATAATTTTTACAGATGAAACAATAACGAGTAATTACATTGCTTATATAATAGCCGCTATAATTTTTAACTTAACAGAATTTATTGCAACCATTTACACAGCTATTCAGACAAGGAAAGGTATTCATGTTGAGTGGTGGTTTTATGGAACATTGACAAACATTATTTGTAAATCAAAATCATGAAAAAAATCATTATTCAAGGAGCAATAACAATTCTTCTATTTTTTGGAACCTGGTATGCCTTAAAACAAATAGACTGGGTAAAGGTTCTTAAAGTTGAAAAAGTAACAGACAAGACAGAACAAGAATTAGGTGACCTTTTTTGGGAAATGTTTAAAAAAACAGAAGTAGAAAATAAAAATGTTCATGTAGTAAGCGCTATAGACAGTATTATAAATCATATCTGTAAGTCTAATAAAATTGACAGAGAAACAATAAAAGTTCATGTGCTTAACAAAGATGAAGTGAATGCTTTTGCACTGCCAAACGGACATCTAATAATTTATAGTGGTTTAATACACAATTCTGACAATCAAGAAGAGTTGACAGGTGTTATATGTCATGAGATTGCTCACATTGAATTAAATCATGTGATGAAAAAACTTGTAAAGGAAATCGGGCTTTCGGTTTTAATTTCAATGACAACAGGTAACGGAGGAGCGGAAATTATCAAAGAGACTGCAAAAATGCTTTCTTCATCTGCATTTGACAGAAACTTAGAAAAAGAAGCAGATATTAAAGCAGTTGATTATTTGACAACTGCAAAGGTAAATCCAGAATCATTTGCAAATTTTCTCTATAAGTTATCAGACAAAGAAAATGAAGCAACAAAATATTTAACATGGATTAGCACACATCCAGACTCAAGAGAAAGGGCAAAATATATTATTGAGTATAGCAAAAACAAATTGACAGATTATAAACCAATTCTATCTATTGAAACTTGGGAAAAAATGAAAGTAAAATTGAACGAATAAAAGAAGAACTAGCTGCCAACAATCTATATAAAATAGACTAATTAAAACTAAATTTTAAAAAAGGGTGCGCGTTCGCAGTGGGTTTTATAGTTTTATAGCACAGCTGTTAGTGTTTATATAAACCAAAAGCAGCTTTCTAAACTTTTTGCCGCTGCAATGTTAAATGTTAGTATGTAGATGTATAATGCATTAGAAGAAAAATAGTGAATGTAAAATTTAGTTGTTAAAGATTACTTTACAACTGTCTAAGTGCTTGCGATTACAAGGTAATTTTTGAGATTTAGATATGTTAACGAGATTATTGCATAGTACTTATAAGCAGTACTAGTAAACCATGCAATTTATCTAAGAACAATAACATTACTACAACATCAATACGAAGCACGAAGCAACCTCATTGAAAAGGAAACGCAAAGTATAAACAGTTTGCTGGGTTGTACTTACTACCAAAGACGATAGCGCAACCTTTAGCACTTAAAATTAATAGCATATAAAAAACATACCATTATTCGCTAGCACGTGAAATAATGTTATCCGGAATTGCTTTTTTTGCTTTAGCGCCCATTTTCTTTAACTTTTCTACGCTACTAATTAAATTTCCTCTACCGTCAAAAAGTTTATTCATAGCACTTGAATATTCTTTTTTGCTTTCATCAATTCGTTTACCAATACTCATTAAATCGGTTAAAAGACTTTGAAACTTATCGTATAAAGCACCAGCCTGTCTTGCAATTTCTATTGCATTCTTTTGTTGCTTCTCGTTATTCCACATCGAATCTATGGTACGCAACGTTGCCAATAAAGTTGTTGGGGTAACAATTACAATATTTTTTTCGAACGCTTTATTGTATAAATAATTGTCTGTATTAATAGCAACCGCAAAAGCAGGTTCTATTGGTATAAAAAGCAACACAAAATCTGGCGATTCAATTTTATAAATATCTTCATATTTTTTTTCTGATAATTGATCTACATGACGTTTTAAAGAGGCAACATGTTCTTTTAAAAATTGCGCTTTAACCGTTTCATCCTCTTCATTTACATATTGCTCGTAAGCCGTTAAAGAAACCTTAGAATCTACAATCATTTTTTTATTATCTGGCAAATGGATTACCACATCTGGTAAAACTCTTCTACCTTCTTCATTAGTAAAGCTTTGCTGCACATAATACTCTCTATCTTTCTCTAAGCCAGACTTTTCTAAAACCCGTTCTAGAACTAATTCGCCCCAATTTCCTTGTGTTTTACTATCGCCTTTTAACGCTTTTGTAAGGTTGATAGTTTCCTTACTCATTTGCAAGTTCATCTCTTTTAAACCGATGATTTGCTGACGTAAAGCGGCATGATAATCGATACTTTCTTTGTGTGTTTGTTCCACTTTATCTTCAAATACTTTTATTTTTTCTTGCAGCGGATGTAAGATTATTTTTAAGTTTTCTTTGTTTTGTTCTGTAAATTTAGTCGATTTTTCTTCTAAGATTTTGTTGGCAAGCACTTCAAAATCATTCGTAAATTTTTCTTGTAACTTTTCTACATCACTTTTATGTTCATCTAGTTTTAGCTGCAAGTTTTTATTATCTGAATCTTGCCTTACATTAACTGTAAGTAAACGTTCTTTTTCTTGCTGATTGGTTTTTAATTCTTTTTGAAGTTCTATATAATTATCTTCCACCATATCTTTAGCATGCTGCAACAAAACAACACGCTCCTCTAAAGTAGCTTTTTCTTTTTCTACACTAGTTTTCTCTTTTTCTAAGTTTAATTTGGTTAAAAGTGTGCCTATAAGAAAGCCTACAGCGCTAAAAATCAGTGCAATTAAGAAGTAAATAATCAAATTGTTCATCATATCAAATTAAGTTCTTAAATTTATCACTTTTAAAACAGACAATGAAAGTAATTGCAAGATTTATATTACAGACAATTTTAGGTTGGAAGGTAGATGGCGATTTTAATAAAGATATAAAAAAGTATGTAATTATAGCTGCACCGCATACAAGCTGGCAAGACTTTCCTATTGCTATTTTAGCAAGAATGAGTTCTGGAATAATGGTAAATTTTATTGGCAAGAATTCTCTTTTTAATGGTCCTTTTGGCTTTTTCTTTAGAGCTTTAGGCGGTACGCCTGTAGATAGAAGCAAGAGCAATAACTTGGTAGACGCGATTATACAGATCTTTAATGAGAAAGAAGAATTTAAATTAGGCTTATCTCCAGAAGGAACGCGTAAAAAGGTTGATAAATGGAAAACAGGGTTTTATTATATTGCCAAAGGTGCTAATGTGCCAATTGTAATGGCAACGTTAGATTTTGAAAGAAAACAAGTTAAACTATCGGACCCTTATTATACAACCGATGATAAGGAGAAAGATTTTGAATTTTTTTATGCTTTTTATGACAATGTAAAAGGTAAAAATCCCGATCAATTTTAAAAAGGGCTTTAAAACCTTTGGCGCTTCACCTCTTTAAGACTTGTAGTTAATAGCTACTTTCTTTGCAATACCAACAATAACTTCTGTTGCTTTTATCATAGACTCTACCGGAACGTACTCATAGCGTCCGTGAAAATTATGTCCGCCCGCAAAAATATTAGGGCAAGGCAACCCTTTGTACGAAAGTTGACAGCCGTCTGTACCACCTCTAATTGGTTTGATAAGCGGTGTAATACCAATCTCTTTCATTACTTCTTCTACAATAGCTACAATATGTAGTACAGGAGTAACTTTATCTTTCATGTTAAAATATTGATCTTTTATTTCAATTGCAACTGCATCCTGTTGTAAACGTTCGTTAAAGTCAGAAGCAATTTTTTGTAGTAAGTATTTTCTTTTTTGAAATAAATCGAAGTCATGATCTCTAATAATATACTCTAAAACCGTTTCTTCTACATTGCCATACATATCATGTAAATGAAAGAAACCCTCATAACCACTTGTTTTTTCTGGAACTTCGTTGGCAGGAAGCGATGCAATAAATTCGGTTGCAATTAACATTGAGTTTATCATTTTACCTTTTGCATAGCCAGGATGTACAATTTTACCAGTAATAGTAACTTTGGCACTTGCCGCATTAAAATTCTCGTATTCTAATTCCCCAATTTGGCTGCCATCCATTGTATAAGCCCATTTTGCTCCAAACTTTTCTACATCAAATAAATGGGCCCCTTTGCCAACTTCTTCATCAGGTGTAAAACAAATTCTAATTTTACCATGTTTAATTTCTGGGTTGTTGATTAAATACTCCATTGCAGAGACAATTTCTGTAACTCCGGCTTTATCATCTGCTCCCAAAAGGGTGGTTCCGTCTGTTGTAATAATCGTCTGGCCTTTGTATTGTAGCAAGTCTTCGAAATAATCTGGAGACAACACAATGCTTTTCTCTTTATTTAGAATAATGTCTTTTCCGTCGTAATTTTCAATGATTTGTGGCTTTACATTTTTTCCTGTAAAATCAGGACTCGTATCAATATGGGATACAAAACCAATTGTTGGCACATGATATGCTAAATTACTTGGCAAAGTTGCCATGATATAGCAATTTTTATCCAACTCAACATCTTGCATACCTATTTGATTGAGCTCTTTTTCTAAAATTTTAGCTAAATCCCATTGGTTTTTGGTACTTGGAAAAGCAGGATTGTTAGGATCCGACTCTGTATCAATAGTTACATATTTTATAAATCGAGCTATAATGTGTTGTTTATCAATCATTTTTGTGGAATAATTTTAATGTTTTCTAGTACTGTAAAAGAACTACAGAATCTTTCGTTTACCAAAGAATCGCCATAGGTTTCTGTTTTTGCAAAGATAAAATTAGTTGCATCAATTTTTATAAAAGTATGACAGGTTTGATAGATAAAGGTCCCTTTTTTACCTTTGTATTGTATGTAAACTGCTGGTTTTTCTAAAAAAGTAATTTCTTTGGATTTTATTTTAATAAGACCTTTCGCTAAATTTTCTTGCTCTTGTTGCAGCATAAAAGCAGCATCTAATGTTATTTTATTTTTGATGAAGGTAACATCAATCAAAACAGTTTCTGTAAGCTGTTTTATAGTGTCTGCGCCAAAAATAGAAGATTGTACTTCATCTTGATATAAATTTATTTTCCAGTTTTTTGGAAGTGGCAAAGAAAACAAGTTCTTTAAATCTACCACATTTTCTAAATTGGTGTAGGCTGTATTAGAACAATTAAAATCTTTGCTCAATTCTGATTGTTTTGAGCAAGAGAAGAGTAGAAGTGAAGCTATTAAAAGAGCGATATACTTAATTTTGAATACAGATTTCATAGATTTATACAGATAATTTTTATTTTAATGTAAGGAGTTAACAGAGCTTAAAATAACATTTTGAGAGATGTGCAAAGGTAACTTTGAACCTTTGATACTTTGCATTTTTACAAGAAAAATTTTACAATTTACTTTAAAACCAACTTCCCTATTTTTTGATTGCCACTTAACCATGCTGTATTTTTATCTACAAATTGAATGGTGTAATAAGAGTCTTTAGAAACCTCTGTCCAAGTAGCGCCTGCAGTATTAGAATAAGAAACGCCCGTTACACCAACGGCAAAAACCTCTTGTCCGTTTGTATTTGGTACATATTGCACACAACTTTTATAATTTGTATGCTGCTTATTAGCTACTAACACCCATGTTTTGCCACCATCTGTTGTTATTGCTTTTGTTGCATTGTTTTCATTTGGTTTCGAATAATCACCGCCAATGATAATTCCGTTATTTTTATCAGCAAAATCGATAGAATAAATTCCTTGGGGGCCAATACCTTGGATCATTGGGGTATTAAAAATTTGCCATGTTTTACCATAATCATTAGATTTTAAAACTCGTGCTTTTGTACCCCCAGAAGCTATCCAAACAGTACTTCCCATTGTTTTTATATTGGTATTACTAGCTGCAAAAAAAGCTTCACCAACTGCAAATTGTGGTAGATCTGTACACGAAACTTTATACCAAGAGTTGCCACCATTAGAGGTTAAAAGAACAGAGGCACAATCTTCTGTTGGATCGCCAACAGCAATGCCGTGTATGCCATCGTCAAAAAATTGAAGTGCATCATAAAATGCTTTTTCATGACTTTCTGTATAGACTAATTCCGTTTTATCTTTAGATATTTTATATAACAAAGCAGGACTTTCAATTGAAAGCGCAAAATAGTCATCACCATTTTTGGCTAGAGTTCTAAATTGCGGAATAATACTGTCTTGATAGCTTACAAATTTTGTAGACCAAGATTGGCCTGCATCTGTGGTAAAACCAAAATCGCCAATAGAGCCAGAGTAATAAACGTTGTTTTTATCAATAGCATGAATAGCCCTAATACTAGTTTTATCAATTTTAAATGCTTGTATTTTAATATTTTTAATGTTTCTGTAATTGTATTTAACTGAACAAGAAGTAATTAAAATGTATGTGCAAATAAGTATTGATATTCTTTTCATTTTTAATATTTTTATACATCTAAGTTAAACAAATCATTTTTATTCTATGAAAAAAGCATTGGTAATTTCTGGAGGAGGAAGTAAGGGGGCGTTTGCAGGTGGTGTTGCGCAATACTTAATGAAAAAAGAAAAAAGAGAGTACGATTTGTTTATTGGCACATCTACGGGTAGTTTAATGGTTTCGCACTTGGCTTTAGGAATGCTTGATGAGTTGCAAGAATTATATACCAATGTAAATCAAGAAACTATTTTTAGTAACAATCCTTTTAAAATTACAAAAGTTGCTGGCGAAAAGGTAATTAGTATTCGACATTTAAATACATTATGGAATTTTTTAAACGGAAGAAAAACATTTGGTGAAAGTAAAAACCTACGCACTTTAATTAAAAATAATGTTACCAAAGAGATGTATGAAAAAATTAGAAAAAGTAATAAAGAAGTTGTGGTTACTGTTTCTAATTTAACAGCCAATCAAATTGAATATAAATCGAGTAATGATTGCACTTACGAAGATTTTTGTGATTGGGTTTGGGGATCTTGTAATTATGTGCCATTTATGAGTTTATTAGAAAAAAATCATTGTCAATATGCAGACGGTGGTTTTGGGTCTTTAGTACCCATAAGAGAAGCAATTTTAAGAGGCGCAACAGAAATAGATGCTATTATTCTAGAAACAGAAGTATCACAAATAAATAGAGTACCCTCTAAAAACCCTTTTACGTTGTTATTTGATGTGTTTGACTTTATGCTAACACATGTAGAAAGGCACAATATTACAATTGGTAAATTGGCTGCAAAGAATAAAAATGTAAAATTAAATTTATATTATACACCCACAGTTTTAACCACGAATTCTCTAATTTTTGATCAAAAACTAATGCATACTTGGTGGAAATCTGGTTACACCTATGCCAAGTCCAAACGAGAGGAATTAATGAGCGAATTTAGACCCAACATGTTAACAGATAAAGAAATTGACGAAGTTAAAGACACGATTGTAAAGTAGCTTTGTAGCTTATAATAATCAGAAATGAATTTTAAATAATAATCCAGCGAAATGCTGGATTATTATTTAAGTGTTAAATCTTCATTACTTAAAGTTTATAAACATATTGTCTTGCGCAGGTGTTGCTAGTTTTGAGTTAAATACTTCTTTAAAATCGAAAAAAGTGTCTGCTTTATGGTTTGTTTTTGAGCCCGTTGTAATATAGGTTAAAGTTCTATCTAATAAAGGGTCTGAGCGTTTACCAAGAACTCCCAAATTATTATAATCTTCTCCTAATTCTATACCAGGCAAGGTATTGCCCGGAGTAATACCTGCTGGGTAATTTAGATTGTCTTTATTGCTAATCTCAAAAACCAAAGGTTGCATTGCATATCTATGATTTGTATTTAAGTTTTTACCCGTTCTTTGTAAATTATCTGAATCGTAAATAGTAATAGAACCCACTTGTTTTCCTCTGGTCGTTTTACCCACTAATTTTACATTTATATAAGAACTTAAAGAGTTTATAACCAATTCTGAGGCAGAAGCTGTGCTATAAGTGGTTATAAAATATACGTTATCTAGACCTAAACTGTTAATGCTTTCATCTAAAATAACTGCTCCGTTAGCATCTGTATTTTTAATTTTATCTTTAAAATTGTTTACAAAACTATCTGGAGAATAGGCATTTTTAACTTTATAATTCCATACTTCTTGCGAGTATAATTGCCCGTTAAATTGCCCTGTAACCATACTGCCTAGATAGGTTGCAGTACTCACAGAGCCACCACCATTGTAGCGCAAATCTATAATTAATTCAGTAATATTTTCTGATTTTAAACTCGCAAAAGCAGCATTTAATTCTGCGTCATAATTTCTTGCAAATTGGTTGTATAACAAGTATCCAATTTTTTTTGTCCCTTCTGTAAAAACCGTGGTAATTGCAATTGGGTTTTCTTGCAATTCGATTTTTGATAGAGAAATGCTGGTATTAGTAGCAATAGGATTTCCATCATTATAATCAGCAAAACCAACGGTGTAATTTGTAGCATCACTAAATAACAAAGCTTGATAATTCTCAATTGTTAATTGCATGCCATCAATACTGTTAAAAATCATACCTCTAGTAACCCCTTTTGTTAGTGCATCAGAATTAGGAAGTATATACCGCACATAACCAAAAATATTGTTTGATCCGTTTCTGTTTCGTACCAAGCCAAACTCCATCCCGTTACTAACATTAATACCTTGAAAAGAATTCTCTAAAGCCACATAATCATCTACAATTATAGAAAATCGATCTACAGTACCTGGTTGGTTTAGTAGGCTGGTAAAAACGTTTTCGGGCGATGGGTATCCTCTAAAATAAGTATATAAATCTCCTAAATTCGCAAATTTGTCATCGGCTAGATCTGGAACATCTTTTTGCCATAAATAGTATAAATTTAAACCTTTCCATATAAAATGATTTAGTTGATCATTTACAGATGAATCAATTGAATATGATTTTTCTTTTTCGCAAGAAGTACATAAAACGATGATTGCTAAAACACTACTTATAAAAATTTTCTTCATTGTTAATTAGTATTGGGTAAATTTTGATTGATAAAAACGCCTTTGTCAATTTCTCTTTGAGGATTTATACTGTTAAACAAATACTCGAAATTATTAGGATTACAAGCAGAATTTGTGCTCGTATTTCCTGTTGCAATATAATTTAATATGCGGTTTAGAATAGGATCTGATGCATCACCTAAAACACCTAAATTTAAAATATCTTCATTTTGGCACAGTGCAATGTTAGGGGTAAATCCGTTGCTGTAGGTTTGGTCGCTTTTATTTAAAAAACTTAACACGATAGGTTGTAAAGCAACAGTATGTGCGTTATTTCTTAGCGGAAAACCGTAATCTAAGGAGTTGTACAATGTAATTGAACCTGTATTGTTTCCTGCTGTTTTAGCACCTATTAGATGTACATTTATATACGGTTTTAAACTATTTATTAATAATTCGATTGCTGATGAACCAGAAAAATTAGTTCCGTTTAAAATAATATAAACATCTGATAAACTTAAACTATTGATGTTTGTTGTTGAATTTAATTTATCTGGAAATTTAGTTAGTAAAGAATCCGGCTGATTTGCCATAAACCAAGGTTGTGCTTTGGTATTCCATTTTTCTTTTATGAAAACTTGGTCTGTAAATTGCCCCGAAATCATAGCGGCAATTTGCGACATGTTTTTAGCGAAACTTCCACCACCTATATTATTTCTTAAATCTAAAATTAACTCGGTAACTTCTTGATTTTTAAAAGATAAAAAAGTGTTATTTAAATCGTTGATGTAATTTTTAGAGAAGTCGTTGTTGTAGGCTAAGTAGCCAATTTTATCAGCATTCTGAGTAATAGTTTTCTCTAAAAAAGTAGGAGTATAGCTGTAATTCTGTTTTTCTAAAGCAACCATTTTAGCATTTGGTATAACGATAGTACCGTTAAAATCTGCCATTTGTAAAGTAAAATTATTGGCTCCATTTAACAATACCGTACGATAATTTGTTCTCGTAAGTTGTATGCCATCAACTGCATGAAAAAACGCTCCTCTTGCTATGTTTTTAGCTGAAGCATCAGAATTTGGCAAAATATGAGTTATATACCCTAAAACATTTTCTGGATTATTAGGTTCTGCTATAATACCAAATTCCAAACCATTTGTAAAAGCAGTTCTTAATTGGCTGCTATTTAAAGTATTGTAATCTTCTATTAAAACTGATTTCACATCCGAAGAAATTAATGAGCTAGAAAACAAAAAATTATAATCAGGAAAAGAGCTTAAATAGCTGTTTAATTGTTGATCAGAATTAAAGCGAGTATCCGCTAAATCTGCAACTTGATCTTGATGTAAATAATAAGCGTTTAATCCTTTCCAAACAAAGTCATTCACTACTAATTCTTGAGGAACTTGATATTCTTTAGAACAACTTACAACTATTGTAAGGTATACTGATAGGGAAATTAGTTTTAAAAAATTACGCATGTAAGTATGTATGGATTATATGTAGTAAATTTAACGCAATTTAAACATATTTATTATTTTTTTAATAACGTTGTAACAAAATAAATTACGTGTCGTCTTCATTATATAAACCTGGTATAAGAGATTAAAAAATAGCAGACAAATAAAAAAAATGAACCAATCAGACTTTTTAAAAGTTGTTTTACCATTTAAAGATAAGGTCTTTAGATTAGCAAAAAGATTGTTAGTCTCTACAGAGGAAGCCGAAGATGCTACTCAAGAACTGTTTTTTAAATTATGGAAAACTAAGGATAAAATAGCTGATTATAATAATGTTGAAGCTTTTGCAATGACCATGACAAAGAATTATTGCTATGATCGTTTAAAAAGTAAACAAGCAAGTAATCTAACATTAGTGCATAACAATTACAAGCAAAAAGATACACCTTTAGATACACAATTAGAATATCAAGACAGTGTAAACCAAGTACATTTATTGATAGAGAAATTACCAGAACAACAAAAAATTATTATTCAACTAAGAGATATAGAAGAATATGACTTTGATGAAATCTGTAAAATGGTAGATATGAAGCCAACAGCAGTAAGGGTTGCATTATCTAGAGCAAGAAAAACAATAAGAGAAGAATTAACTAAAAAACACAACTATGGAGTTAGCTAACATAGAACAATTAGTAGAAAAATATTTAGATGCAGAAACTACTTTGCAAGAAGAAACAACCTTGAAAAACTATTTTATAGAAGGTTCTGTTGCACCACATTTGCAAGAGTACGCATATATGTTTACTTATTTTGCTGCTGTTAAAGAAGAAACCTACACAAAAACCATTGCGTTAGAACCTAAGAAATCTAAAAGAAGAAACTACAAATGGTTGTCTGTAGCGGCATCAATAGTACTTTTGTTTAGTGTATTTATTGGTAAACAAGAATATGAAAGATACCAAGCGCTAAAACAATTTGAACAAATAAGTAAAGGATTAAGATTACTTTCTCAAAACCTTAAAAAAGGAGAACAAGCAGTGGCAACTTTATATACCTACGAAAACACTGTAAATAAAATATTAAAATAAAACCAAGTAACAAAATAATAAAACCAAGTAAACATAGAAATTATGAAATATATATTCTTATTAATAGCACTAGTAGTTGCACCGATAGTAACAAATGCTCAGTCTTTTTTCGATATGTTAGAAGATACAGAAGGGGTAGACATGGTCGTTGTTACTAAAGACGCGTTCGAGTTAATCTCTAAATTTAAAAATGTAAAAATTGATGACAATGAAGGGATGAAAGTCTTTAAGATGATTCAAGATTTAAAAGAATTTAAAATGTTTTCTACCAACAAGGTGTCTGTTGCAGATAAAATGGAGAATATGGTTAATTCTGCCATTAAAACACAAAACTTAACACAGTTAATGCGAATTAAAGAAAATGATTCTCGTATTAAAATCTATGTAAAAGCTAGTAAAAATAAAGATTATGTTAGCGAGGTTTTAATGTATATAAGAGGCATTAGTAAACAAACAAATCAAGCCTCTGAAGCTGTAATTGTCTCTTTAACAGGTAACATAGATATTAATAAAATGTCTCAATTAGCAGATACTTTTGTAAAAGAAGGTAACAAAAAATAAAACAAGAGGAGAAGGTTAGGGTTTTGTAAACCTAACTTTCTCGTTAATTAAAACCAACAAAATGAAAAAGATAACCACATTATTTTCTCTAATTTTACTAATACTAGTTGCAGCATCTTGTAAAAACGAAAAATCATTACAAAGTTATTTAGTAGATACCAATGGAAAAGAAGGTTTCTTTACAGGAGATTTACCAGTAAGCTCTTTAATTACTGCAAAAGCAAATGTTTCTGATGAAGTAAAAGAAACGATGAAAAGTATCAAAAAAATTAATGTTGCTTTTTTACAAAAAACAGCAGAAAATAAGGCCGATTACGAAGCTGAAAAAGCAACGCTAAAAAATATTTTTTCTAGTAAAGAGTACAAAAGCTTAGGTGCTGTAAAAGCAAAAGGAATGAATATAAGTGTTTATTATACTGGTAGTACAGTATCTTTAGATGAAGTGATCGCTTTTATGTACAGCAAAGACGTAGGCGTAGGGGTTGCAAGATTATTAGGCGAGAACATGAATCCTACAAAAGTAATTGAAATGCTAAATAGCGTAAAAATGGATGGAACTAATTTACAAAATATCACTACTATTTTTACCGGACAATAATATTCTTTTATAAGAAATAAAGGCGTTGGATGTAGAAAGTTAAACTTTTTACATCCAACTTTTTTTTGATGAAAACTGAAACTACGAAATGATTTCTGAAAACTAAAACTGTTAACTGCTTGCTTATTTTAACGGCTAATTAACAGCTACTTTGATCAGATTTCTTATTTTTGAATTTTTATAGAACGTTTTATGAAGTATTCGAAAATAATAGTTTTGTGTTTTGTGTTGGTGAGTTTCTTGTCTGTAGCACAAACAAAAGTATACCAATCAGAAAAAGAAAAAATTCATGATTTAGTGCATACAAAATTAAAAGTTGATTTTAATTTTGGGAATAAGACCCTTAATGGTGAGGCTTGGATTAGTGCAAAACCACATTTTTACAGCACAAACTTTATAACTTTAGATGCAAAAGCAATGCTGATTCATCAAGTTTCAATGAATAGTATTCCTCTAAAATACACCTACGATGACGGATTAAAATTAATTATTGACTTGCCAAAAACCTACAAAAGAAACGAGGAATTTACTATTTACATAAAATATACAGCACAACCAGAAAAAGTGTATCAAAAAGGAAGTGCAGCAATTACAAGTGCCAAAGGTTTGTATTTTATAAATGCCGATGGTTCAGAAAAAAATAAACCTACTCAAATATGGACGCAAGGAGAAACCGAAGCAAGTAGCTGCTGGTTTCCAACAATTGATGCTCCAAATCAAAAAACATCACAAGAAATATTTATTACCGTTCCAGATAAGTTTGTAACGCTTTCTAACGGTGAACTAATAAGTCAAACAAAAAAAGGAAATAACCGAACAGATTACTGGAAATTTGATCAAAAACATGCGCCGTATTTGTTTTTTATGGGAATTGGCGAATATGAAATCATTAAAGATTCTTATAAAAATATTCCTGTAAATTACTATGTAGAAAAAGAATTTGCCCCATATGCAAAAGATATCTTTGGATTAACGCCAGAAATGATGGGTTTCTTTTCTGATAAGTTGGGCGTAGAGTATCCTTGGAATAAATATAGCCAAATTGTTGGTAGAGATTACGTTTCTGGAGCAATGGAAAACACAACAGCTGTAATGCACGCAGAACAAGCATACCAAAAACCAGGACAATTAATTGACGAAAACATACAAGAAAACACCATTGCACACGAGCTTTTTCATCATTGGTTTGGCGATTTAGTTACCGCAGAAAGTTGGTCTAATTTAACGTTAAATGAATCTTTTGCCAATTACAGCGAGTATTTATGGAGAGAGTACAAATACGGAAAAGTAAATGCCGAAATGCATTTTTATGAAAATATTGACGCATATTTAAAAGGCCAAAATCAAGATAAAAATTTAGTACGCTATACCTATGAAGACAAAGAAGATATGTTTGATTTGGTTAGCTACAACAAAGGGGGCGCTATTTTACACATGTTACGCACGTATTTAGGCGATGAAGCTTTCTTTTTAGGATTAAAACAGTATTTAGAAACCTATAAATACCAAGCTGCAGAAGTGCATCAATTGCGTTTAATATTCGAAAACTTAACTGGTAAAGATTTGAATTGGTTCTTTAATCAATGGTATTTTGGATCAGGACACCCAAATATCGAAATTTCTTACGATTACAATACCTTACGAAAAACAGTTACTGTAAATATAAATCAATTACAAACAGATGCTTTCAAATTTCCTTTTGCAATTGACATTTTTGAAGGAGTAAAAAGAACAAGACACCTTGTTTTTGTGGAAGGAAAAGATGCTTCATTTACTTTTCCGTATACAAAACAGCCCAATTTAATTCAGGTAAATGCAGATGGTTCTTTGGTTTGTGAAATCATTGAGAATAAAGTATTAAGTGATTTCATTTTTCAGCTAAAACATGCTGATAATTATGCGCATAGAAGAGAAGCTTTTATAGAAGTTGCTAAAAGACAAGAAGATAAAGATGCTTTTAACGCTGTGGTAGAGGCTTTGGATGATACATCGTGTAAAATTAGAATTTTAGCTTTACAGCAAATTGATTTAATCAATAAGTTTTCTAAAAAAGATGTGATTCAAAAAATCATGACGATTGCAAATACGGATGTAAAAACATTGGTACAAGCAGAAGCAATTAATACGTTAGGCAAATTAACAGACCCTTTATTAAAACCAATTTTTGAAAAAGGCTTACAAAGCAAATCGTATTCTGTGTTAGGAAAAGCACTGGTTTCGTTGTATTATGTAGATAAACCTGCTGCTATTGCAAAATCGAAACAATTACCAGATGAAGTTCGAAAGATTTTAGCAACGCCTTTAACAAGAATTTTTATTGAAGAAAATGATGAATCAGAATTGCCTTTTGTAGCTAAAAGTGTTTTGTCTGGTATCTATTTAACAGGAGATGACAGCTCTAAAGTACTATTTCAAAAAGCATTTAAGCAAATTTCTGAGACAAACAATTCTGAAGCAATTCAAAATTTAGTTGACGACATGATCGAAAAAGGAAACCAATTTAAAGGTTTTAATTTCGATAAAGTAGTTATTAACTTAATGCGAGACATGATTAAAGAGCAACAAAAAGCGAACAAACCAAACAGAGAAAAGAATATAGAAATTATTAAAACCGGTATGGCGAGGTTGCTATAGGTTTTGTTTAATAATATCGATATCATTTAAAAAAGGTTTACAAATAATAAAATTAAAAATGTCTTTTTGAACTGGCCTAAAGCAGGTTTAGAAAGATATTTTTGTTGTTGTAGGCCCTGTTTAATGAATAGGTCTTTATACTTGCAGTGACTTCTGTTTAAAACCAAAACCAAACAATTAAGACACCTCTTTTTTTATCAATTGTATCTTTTACATACTTTTTTAAAACCATTAGAAATAAAAGTTAGATTTTCTATTTCTCCTTTTTGATTGCTATTAAATATAAATTGAATATGATCCTCTATTTCTAAGCTATTGCTATAATTTGTTATAAGTTTTGCAAGAAGGCTAAACCAAGCAATAAATTATATATGGTGTTATCAAAAGGCTTTTATTATTCTATTATTCCGCTAAATGTTTTCGATTCGCTATAAACCTTTATTCCGAAAAGACTCCAATTCAAAATTCCATGAGCAATAAATCCCCCTTTTTCATTTGGTTTGTAATTGTTCGTTTGAATGGTCTTAAATTCCCAAACGTAACCACTAACAAATCCTGTTAAAAAACTATTGCTTTCAATTGGGATAAATTCGTTTTTTTCAACTGAATATTTTACAAGCATATTTATGTCGAATGTCAAGTTGTCTTCGAGTGTTACTTTTTTAAGTTTTGAATTATTATTTTTGTTATAATTGTCATTTATTGTTATTCGATTTGTGCTTTTTTCCGGGTTTGAAGCAGAAATTATTTGAACAATACCGATTAGCATTATAAAAATTGAAATAACTTTAAATTGAGGTTTAAAAATTTGTTTTCCTTTAGCTATAAACCCTACAATCAGATATAGAAAGTACAAAGCAATTATTATGTTTAGTATATGTTAAGTTTCACAAGGTTGTTGTTTAATTCCTTGTGTTATTTTTGTAAATTTATTAATTTATTTTCAAAATCGATTGGTTTTTCTTTAAAAATTTCAGGTTCTAATTCATACCATTTATAAACTGCTTTCAGAGGTGTTTTTACGTTGAGTTCTTTGCGTAGTCCAGAATGCCTCTTGACTGTGTTGTAAGTTGTCAAAAAGC
>Ga0209284_10003728_pt1 | contig 18272 bp, 15 predicted proteins | sample FRY03_FD_187211 | JGI IMG/M metagenome (GOLD analysis project Ga0209284, IMG submission 187211) | Freshwater microbial communities from Lake Fryxell liftoff mats and glacier meltwater in Antarctica - FRY-03 (SPAdes) (version 2) | ecosystem: Environmental > Aquatic > Freshwater > Ice > Glacier... | reverse complement strand
GAGCTGGAAATCAACAGTAGCCCGGCGATTTCGCGGCTGCGACTCCAGCGAAGTGCGTTGAATCCACCGGGATTGGTCGGCGCCGTGAATCCGCGCAACCAACCCTTTGCTCGAATGCGATCACCAGCGACGCAACCAGCGACCGCCCCATCAACAACAACCCGCACAGTTGCGCAAACGGGCGTGTCCGCACCGTGACCATCAATGAGCGCGTGAACTTCAAGGTTGAAGCGAACCGACACAGTACGCGGCACGAATCGTGCAAGCGTGTCTTCTTCAAGTGAGTCGCAGGCGATGAGAGCATCGCGAAAAGCGAGTTCATCAAGGCGAGGAGTCGATACGACAATTCCTTCCACCCAGACAAGCCGCGGGCTTTGCTCGCTTTCAGCCGAATCAACTCCCAGCGAATTCAACACCTCTATCCAACGCGCGTCCGATTCAACAACTCTGCAAAACCCAAGCACCGCGATAGCAACGAGCAAACACACCGTCGGCGCATAAGACCGTCGCCGCCACGCCAGCGCCAATCCATGCGCAGCGAGGGCGACGACGATCAACGCGGCGATGACGAAAGATCGCCCGCGTTCATCCAAAGCCGCGCATGGCAACCACGCTCCATTGGTTGCGCTGAGTCCTCCACAGCACGCACCAGCGACCATCGCACCAGCGGCCAACGGAAGAAAAGCTCTGCGAGCGGCTTTGTCACCGCGCATCCTGTGCGGCATGGGGCGGACAGTACGAGTCCGCGGAGCGTTGTTTGGGAAACGCCCCCTTTTTCTGTCGGATATCCGTAGGCGCCGTTGGGGCAGATAAGTCGTATCAGCCTCACACCCCAGCATTTTCCTCCAATACTGATTAAAGGAGTTGACAGCCCACAATCCGCGCACATCTTGTAAATGGCGCCATAAAGTAATCCCCCATCTCGCGCACCTTCCTGTCCCGACCGACCCCACATCGCCCAATCTAGAACATGAGCCGTTCACTAATCCAACACCAAAAGTTCAGCGCACCGTGCAACCGATTGTGTCTGCTTTCGTCGCTCTCTGTGTTCGCTTTGAGTCTTGCACCCGCCATCGCCGATTGCCCCGCCGACTTGAGTGGTGATCTCGCCGTCAACGGCACTGACCTTGCAGTAATCCTTTCGAGTTGGGGAGGTCCGGGCGGTGATATCACTGGTGATGGAACGACCGACGGCACCGACCTCGCAGCATTACTTGGCGCGTGGGGACCATGCCCCGCTCCACCAACCGAGTGGTTGCTGATCACCACCCTGGGCACGACTACGACCGCATACGACGCGAGTGGCGCAGTCGCCAAGACATGGGTCGGCGCTGGCGGCGGCGCGAGCGTGGGATATTTGCAAGGTGATGGATCACTGGTTCGCCCCACGCGTGATGTTGCTGGCGTCTATCCCGGTGCGGCGCGCGGCGGTCGCATTCAGATTTTCAATCCAGATGGAACGCTCGTTAATGATCTCCTCGTCTCGACGACCGCCTATCAACAACATCACGACATTCGTCCGATTCCAAACGGAAACATTCTTTGCATCGTGTGGGAAGGTCACACACAAGCCGAAGGTTTGGCGGCGGGTCGCCAGAATCTCACAGGTGTAATATGGTCTGAATCGATTCTTGAAATTCAACCCACCGGATTCAGCACATTCAACATTGTTTGGCGATGGAATCTGTGGGATCATCTTGTGCAGGATGTCAATTCTTCGTTGGCGAATTTTGGTTCGGTGATTGCACATCCGGAACTTGTCGACATCAATGTGGGTGCGGTGAGCGCACAGATGGGGATTGGCGACTGGATTCACATGAATTCAATTGATTACAACCCCACGCTCGATCAGATTGTCGTTAGTTCGCGAACACTCAATGAACTTTGGGTGATCGATCATTCGACAACAACCGCGCAGGCCGCGACGCATACGGGTGGTAATTCTGGTCGCGGCGGAGATCTGCTTTATAGGTGGGGAAATCCCGTGAATTATGATCGCGGAACCGCCGCAAACCAAAGTTTCTTTGTCGTGCACAGCGCGACATGGATTGACGCTGGACTCCCAGGCGCGGACAACATCATGGCGTTTGTAAATGGTGATCGCGCTGGAACAGCCAACGATTACTCAACGGTCATGGAAATTGTCCCGCCGCGCGATGCCAGCGGAAACTATGTCATTGAGCCAACGCTGGCATTTGGTCCAAGTACGCCCGTCTGGTCGTATGGTTCACAAAATCAAATGTATGGCGGGCCGACGCAATGCGGCGCATTTCGAACACTCGACAATACGACACTCATCACATTGACCAATAGCGGATTAGTCTTCGAAGTCAACAGTGCCGGACAAACGATTTGGACCCGCGCCAATCCTGGACTGACCATCGCACGCGCTGTGCGGTATCGACAGGTTGATGGCGAATGGGTCGGCCCGTAAAGCGCGCATCACCGACTCATGGTCGTTGGTTGCACTACTGCAACGCAATACGCGCCTCGTCAAGACCAACTTTGATCTCGCGTATCGTTGCCTGACGAACCCTCAAGAAATCAGACGCCAGCGTCCACACCTGCACTTGCCAGGTCACACCACCCGTTGTCATATCGACGAGCACAATTTCCGGAGGATCCGCAAGTTGCCCCGTCACCTTGCTTGCAGCAGTCACGAGCGCCCGACGAGTTGCATCAATGTCGCCATCATGTTGAACCATGACCACAACATCTACACGGCGCCGTTCATGGAAGCTGACATTCGTAATCACCGTGCCGAAAATCGCGGTGTTTGGAATAAAAATGCGCTTGTTGTCGACCGTGTCGAGTGTCGTGGAAAACAAGTCGATTTCATGCACCGTACCAGTCTGCCCAGCCGCAACGATCAAGTCGCCAATCTTGTATGGACGAAAGATCATCAACATGATTCCAGACGCGAAGTTCGACAGCGTTCCTTGGAATGCAAGACCGATCGCCAAACCAACCGCTCCAACAAGCACTGAGAAACTTGTGGTCTCGAAACCAAATCGATTCAACACAAAAGTTCCAGCAAAAATCAGGATGATCCATCGTGTCAATTTGGCAAAGAATCGCGCGAGCGTCGGCTCGATTTCTGCTCGCTTGCATGCGTTGGTCACTAGTCGACGCGCCCAACTCGAGAGAAAATACGCAACGATAAGTATGACGCACGACCAAAGCACTGGCGCTGCGTATTGCAAGGCGAACTCAGCCCACTGTTGGGCTGTCATGCGAACTTCTTGTGTTGGGATTGCCATGTGGGCAACGATATAAAAAATACGCGCTATGTGTTTGAGATTCGCACCAACTGTGCCATGGTCGCAGCGGCCGATCCAGACGCAAGCGCCGTGCGCGCCCGTTCGACCCCACCGCGCAGATCATCGACAATTCCTGCCGCCAACAGCGCAGCCGCGGAGTTAAGAAGGGTCATATCGCGCGCCGCCGTTGGCGCACGATTTTCAAGAACATCCTGGAACAATTGACTTGCGCCAGCAAGATCGTTCGGCGCAATCGATAGCGGATTCACGCGAACGCATCCCAGAAGTTCAGGCGTTGTCTCATATGTTCGTATCGACCCACCACGCGCATCCTGTGTCACTTCGGCAACAAGCGTTGGCGCACCAGTGGTCATCTCATCAAGTCCGTCGAGACCGTGATACACAACAGCGCGCACAGCGCCGAGTGTGCGAAGCACTTCAGCAATGAGCGGTACAAACGCTCTGTCATAAACACCGACCGCCTGCCTGCGGGCGTGGACAGGATTTGTCAGAGGACCTAGCAGATTAAAAATCGTCGGGAATCCAAGCGCCTGACGCACCGGCATCACATGACGCGCAACGGGATGATGATTTGGCGCAAAACAAAACGCGACATGACCTTCCTCAAGACAGCGGCGCTGTACATCACTCTTCGCATCGACATTGACACCACGAGATTGCAAAATCTCAGCGGACCCTCGACCCGTGCGCGATCGATTGCCATGCTTGGCGACGAATGCGCCAGTTGAAGCCGCGACGATTGCGGCGAGCGTGCTGACATTGAACGATTTCGGCGCACCGCCCGTTCCCGCCGTATCAAGAATCTTCGCCGTATCAATGGAAGTCTTCAGCTCGGTGAAATGCTCGCGCATGACTGTTGCGGCACCAGCGAGTTCGTCCACGGTCGGCAATCGCCGCGCCAACAATGCCAAGAACGCCCCCACTTCGGCCGGATGAGCCGATCCGGTCACGATTTCACCGAAGGCAGCCTTTGATTGTTCGAATGTCAGCTGCTTTTCGTGAATCAACAACTTCAAGAACGGTGTGAGATCACCCGGTCGCTCTGGACGGGCGAATTCACTTGGACTTCCATGGGTGGGTGGCGCTTCCACGGTAAGTCGAGGATGCTACGCAAGTGTTCGCAGTTCTCGTTCACAACCTCAGCCCATTCGCTTTTGAGATTTCGCCTGGCGTAGGCATCCGTTGGTACGGCCTCGCGTATGCCGCGGGCTTCCTCATCGGTTGGTTCATCTTGCGTGAACTCGCGCGTCGACAACGCATCGGCCTCACGGTCGTTCAGGTCGGCGATTTGATGACATATCTCATCGTGGGCGTGATCATCGGCGGTCGCGTCGGCCATGTGATCTTTTATGAACCACACTTGCTGTTGTCATTCCACGCAAACTTTCCATGGTGGGGACTTCTTGATATTCACAAAGGCGGAATGTCCAGTCACGGCGGCATCATTGGAACGATGTGTGCAAGCGCAATCTTCGCGTGGCGCATTGGACTTCCAGTACCGCATCTCTTCGACTGTGTCGCGTTCGCCGCGCCGCCGGGTCTCTGCGTTGGTCGTCTGGCAAATTGGGTGAATGGAGAACTCTGGGGAAAACCACTTCCACAATCGATACAAGCAAATCCACCATGGTGGGCCGTGAAATATCCGACGCAAGTACTCGACGCAAGCTTCCCACTCGAACGACTCGCGCCACTTCAATCGCTCGTCAATCCAAACGAACCATTGCCAGATGCCGTGGTCGCCGCGGCATATTTGCACCGCACAGATGTGATGGCGAAACTCGAACCACTCTTGACAGCCTATTACCCAAGTAACTTTATTCAGGCATTCACGGATGGCCCCGTCTTGTTGATCGTCATGGCGATTGTGTGGTTGTATCCGCGTCGTCCCGGCGTGATTGCCAGCGTGTTCTTAATCACATATGGCGTGGCACGCCTCGTGAGCGAACAATTCCGCGAAATCGACGACGGTGTGTTGATGATCGGACCGCTCACACTTCCGATGTTGCTTTCAATCGGGATGATCGGCCTTGGAATCGCCGCGGCGATCTGGGCGAGTCGTCGCAATGTGCCAGCGATGGGCGGACTTCTGCGCCGTGCATCGTGACCGTGCCAATCAAAAACGAACAAACACGCGAATCCCAAAGACAACGACACCGCCCCCTTGATTCGCACCCGCGATCGGATCGGTCGGATTCGTGACAAACGCAATATCCGGCGTGATCTGAACAGAGTCCGTCATCTGGAAACGGTAATACAACTCGCTGACGGTTTGAACACCCAAGCCACCATCGGCTGCAGTGGTGAATCCGAATGCAGCGCCAAATCCATCTCGTTTTCGGCCAAAGCAATTCTCAATAGAGAAGCCAGTCGTGAACTCAGTTTTGTAAAGCGCGACATCAGGATCGCAGTATGTGAACTGTGCCCAAACGCCGATGTCCTGCGTGAGATATTCCGTTCCCATCAGCCAGAATCCATTGCCAAACGCCTGTGTCTGCAGGTCAGTTGATGTGTAGGACGCATTCGTCGTATTGAATCCGACGGAATACTTTCCTGGTGTGTCATCTCTTCCAAATAAATTGGTGACGATGCCAACTTCCGATCCAAACCACCAGAGGCCCGTGTCCAAACCTTCGAGTCCCAATCCGCGGTAACTGTTGCTTGAAGGCGCGGTCGCTATAAAGTTGGCATACATCCCTTCGAAGGGCACACACAACACACCCGCACCAAGCAGATAGCCCTGATATCCCAGTTGGGTCGCGTCGCTTCCGTCAAAAATGGATGCGAGGAATTGGGTCGTCTCATCACCAGCGAATGGATTATTCATGAGATAGTCATTTGGATTCATCTTGCCAACGGTAAACATAACTCGATTGTCCAAGATCCCCTGCTCGTATCGCAATCGAACGATTCGTGTTCCCAACAAGCCGGTGTAATCGCTGTCGAGCGTGATGTCCGTGCCAAAGGCTGTTCCGAGGTCTGTTTGGTCTGGAAAGGCGGTGGTTTGGCGCATCTGGGCCGTGATTCGACCCATCGCTCCGCCGTCGAAATCCCACAGTTTGATATCGGCGCGGACATTGAATCGATTCGCGCCTTCGTTGCGCTTCGAACCGGAAAGTGCGCTCGATGCCATTTGATAAACCGTGACGTTGTAAATGTCCCATCGTGTTCCCCATTGTTCTTGTGATGCGATTTCAAGATTTCTCAGCGGAGAGAATGGGTATCCCACAGGATCTGGAAGTGCGCCATTCGTTTCTCCCCACGCGGCCGTGTTGGATTGATAGGCAAAGAAGTCGTATGTGCTTTGTTTTTTCTGCGTGCCAAACAACGCATTCGTCGATGTCATCAAATCCATTCCAGCCATGCTCTTGGTGAGCGCCATGCTGGGTGTGAGAAATGTTCCCGCAGGCGCCAAGAGCAAATGCGAAGTCGGATTGTTTGGAGATTGTGCCAGCGCAGCACCGATCAGTACGCACAGGAGCGAATCAATCATGCAAGCACGCTATCGGGTGGACCGCTTGGCAATCAACAGATCCTTTCAATCATTTATGATAGACCGAAACAGCATTCGCCCACTCCGGACTCCACAAGCGAAAGCCGCCGGTGAACGCATTCGCATTGTCGCCAAGCTTGCAATTGTCTGGCACCGACTTCATTTTCGCCGCATTTCCGCCGCCGAGTACGACATAATCCGGAATGAGTGCGTCGGAAAGGATTTCGATGATCTTATGAACGGCACTCATCCAACGCTTCTTGCCATGCTTGTCGAGCGCCTTGATTCCCACCGCCTGCTCGAATGTCTTGCCCTTGCGATATGGCATGTGCGCCAATTCCGTGGGGATGATGACATGCTCGGCGATCAGGCACGAACCAAGGCCAGTGCCGAAACCAAGAAACAACATTCGACCGCCTTGGTATGAACCGACCGCTTGCATCGCCGCATCGTTGATCAGCTTCACGGGCTTGGCAAATCCATCGTCGTAATCAAAATCAACCCACCCCGCTCCCAAATTTGTTGGATTACGAGCGGGCTGGTTCTTGACGATCGGCGCAGGCAATCCGATCGATACAACATCCCACGACCACCCTTGCGCCAACTTGAGAACGCCATCGACCATCTGCTGTGGCGTGAGCGTTGGGCCCGAAGGAAATGATCTCTTCTCTGGATCGGCCTCAACACGAATCTTGACATTGGTTCCGCCGATATCGATCGCAAGTACTTTGAGGTCCATTGTGTCAGAGTACAGGATCGACCAGCGCGATCAGCAACTGCGCGTCACTCCACTTGTCACCGTTTCGAATCGCTGGGCCGTTCTATAAAGAGTGCCCGCGGATCGCCGGCCGCGCGCCATGCGGGGTGCTCGACAATCCACTCGTTGAGAATCATCAGCCCCTCGTTGATTCGCTTCATTCTGTAAACCCCCTTCAGACCTACCGAGAGCACCATAATCGGCGCCGTATCGACAACGGTGACCGCCCCGTCTTTTCCGACTGGTCCACGATCCACTCTTGTCGTTGAGTTGTTTCGAGCCAGCATCAGCCATGCCCGTGTAATTCATTTCGATTGGACTGCCATCGCAATCTCGTGCGATTGAATGTGATTGAACAGTGGCCAGAACGATGCGAACATTCCCATCGACGCCTTGCCGCTCGCAGCGCCAGAAGTCGTCGTCTTGGGCTGGCTCTGCGGTTGGACCACCATCAACTCGTCTAGTCCGAATGGATTTTCCGGCGGTGGGCAGGATGGAGTTCCACAGAAAGAGTTTTTCTGGCAAGCATCCGTTCGATTGGCATGGGATACTAGGAAGATGACCGTTTCGAAAACAACTTGGCAATATGCGCCGGCTTTGGAGTCGACGAAGGTCGAAATCAAACCGAGTTACAGTCTCTTTATTGATGGTGCGTTTCGCGAGGCGAAGTCGAGTCGCACATTTTCGACGATCAATCCTGCCAATGAAGCACATCTCGCGCAGATTGCCGAGGCTGACGCGGCGGATGTAAACAGCGCAGTCGTTGCGGCGCGCAAAGCACTCAAGACTTGGCGGCGCGCACCGGCGCTTGAGCGAGCGAAATATCTCTATCGCATCGCACGGCGCATTCAGGAACGAGCTCGCGAATTGGCTGTGCTTGAAACGATGGACAACGGAAAACCGATTCGCGAAACGCGCGATGAGGATATTCCACTCGCCGCGGCGCATTTCTTCCATCACGCGGGCTGGTGCGACAAGTTGCGCTGGGCCCACGGGACCGCCGACGGCCGCACGCCCGAACCAATCGGTGTGTGCGGTCAGATTATTCCGTGGAACTATCCACTGCTCATGGCTGCGTGGAAAATCGCACCTGCATTGGCGTGTGGGAACACCGTTGTGCTCAAGCCCGCCGAGACCACATCGCTGACAGCGCTGCGACTGGCGGAGATTCTGCAAGAAGTTGACCTGCCACGAGGTGTTGTCAACATCATCACAGGCGCGGGCGAAACGGGCCGCGAACTTGTCGCACATCCCGATGTCGACAAGATCGCATTTACTGGATCGACGGAAGTTGGGCGCGCAATCGCGTCGAGCACCGCCGGCACGCGCAAGCGATTGACGCTGGAATTAGGCGGAAAAAGCCCCAATATTATCTTCGCCGATGCAGCAATCGATCAGGCGATCGAGGGAATCGTGTCGGCGATTTGGGTGAATCAAGGTCAAGTGTGTTGTGCCGGCAGTCGACTGCTTGTGGAAGAATCGGTCGCCGATGAGGTGATCGAAAAACTCACGATGCGCATGCGCACCATCCGCGTTGGCGACCCACTCGACAAGAACACCGATGTCGGCGCCATCAATAGTCGTGCGCAATTGGATCGCATCGAACGGTTTATCAAGACGGGTATCGCCGAAGGTGCGCAGCGAAACGAAGATGCAACGGCGTCTCTGCCCGCCAAGGGGTTTTGGTGTCGCCCTTGCTTTTTCACAGGCGTGCAGCCAGCGCACACGATCGCACGCGAGGAGATATTTGGTCCGGTGCTCGCGGTGATGACTTTCCGAACGCCCGACGAGGCGATCGCGCGTGCCAACAACACGATGTACGGATTGAGTGCGGGTGTCTGGACAAGTCGAGGATCCAAGGCATACGAAATGGCGCGACAAATTAAAGCCGGAGTGATTTGGTGCAACACATTCAATCAGTTCGATCCTGCGGCGCCGTTTGGTGGTTATCGCGAATCCGGATTTGGTCGCGAAGGTGGTCGCTCTGGATTGAGCGCATATTTGGCTTGAAAACTGGAGAAACAGATGAGCGAAAGATCTGAAATCACCAAGACATGGAAACTTTTTATCGGTGGCGGATATCCACGCAGTGAGTCTGGGCGCGTTGCACCAGTGAAAGACATCAGCGATCGTGCGGGCGCAAAGGCGTTGGCGTACACAGCGCAAGCATCACGCAAGGACTTGCGCGATGCGGTCGAGTCTGCGCGCGCGGCACAGGAAAAGTGGGCCGCATCGAGTGGATACTTACGCGGTCAGATCATTTATCGCTTGGCCGAGTTACTCGATGGACGGCGCGAGGAGTTAGTCGCAGCAGTGCGAATGAGCGGTCGCGTTGGACGCACCAAGGCTCGCACGGAAGTGGAAATGGGAATTGATCGAACACTTTCATTTGCCGGATGGTGCGACAAGTTGGATTCCGTCGTAGGAGGTCGCAACAATGTCGCTGGTCCATTCCACTGCTTCTCGCAGATTGAAGCGACTGGCGTGGTCGCGATCTTCGCGCCAGAGGAATATTCGCTCATCGGTTTCTTGTCGCTTGCGTTGCCCGCACTCGCCGCTGGTTGCACGATTGTCGCGATGCCAAGTTCGGCGGAACCGATTCCAGCGCTCATCGTTGCGGAGTGCGCGCCCAGCGCCGACATTCCCGCTGGCGTGCTCAATGTCCTCACTGGCCTGCCGAGCGAATTGGTGCCGGTTGCTGCAGCGCACCGCGATATTGACGCCATCGTCGCGGCGGTCGAGCCAGGATTGGCCAAAATTCTGCAACTTGGAATCGCCGAGAACCTCAAGCGAGTTCGTCTTGTTGATCCCAAGGCGGCCTTCTTGGATGAATTCGCCTGGACTGGGCCCAGTTCGTTCGCGTCGGTGACCGAGGTCAAGACGATTTGGCACACGATTGGCGTGTGAGGAGTTTGTCCAGCCAGCGCCAGCGCGTCGCTTGGCCTTCGTATTCGCCGCAAATAGGCGATTTTAGAAAATCGCAGATTGCATTTGCAATCGAGCCAATTGTAATGGACTGTATTGGTGTTCGAGAATCCAAGAGGCGCCCTGTTCGGCAGACGAGAAGGTGCCACAAGCTCTCAATCGCACGGCCGCAAGGAGCAGGGAAACCCTGTTTAGTTCTCGAATAGCGTGGATGGTTGGTGAATGGACGGGCCGACATTATGCGGGGTTCGTTCGATGACCGAAATCGGGCTGGGCGAGTAACTCGGAGCCCTCGGTTTCGCAGTGGGTAAATGATTCGGAGGATAGGAAAAGGACCAGGAGGATAGGAAAACGGCCAGGAGGACGGGAAAATGGCCTTGAGGAGGGTTGGAAAATGGATCGGCGTAGGGTTAGCGGGATGGATGGGAATCGGGATGGATGGGATTCGAAATGAAATTCGGTGCGTGTGACGGCACCTCGTGACTATTGGGGATTACGGCGCAAGGCCTAGGTTTACTAGGCTTTGTGCTTTTTGCTCATTGGAAAATCGACGACAATCGGTTCGTTTTCGGAACAATTCGGTCTCATTTGACCGAATTCAAAAACGCTGCGCAAGCAGTTATCGCCAAAACCAAGAAGATCGGCGAAGAAGCATACATTATCGAGTATTTTCAACAACAACACATCAATTTGAGACGATAAACACTCAAACATCTGCGGACCATCCGATGTGTTCGCCTGGTGTCCTTGGAACATCCATCAGTCCCCAACCGCGCCAACCACGCCCCCCAAATCGTCACCGATTCGCCTTGAAGCGTAACCTTGCAACCCCCAATGGCTTGCTCGCATCTGCCAAGGTTTCTGTCAGTTCTGATCCCTGCCATCGGCTTCGCCGTGGTGCTGGCGGTTGCCGCTTGCGAGGAGCAACAATTCCGCGTCATCGATCAGAACGCAGAGGAGCGCCTGCGCTCGACGAGTGAATCCATTGGCGAACCATCGAGTGTGCCGACGATTGGCAAGTCCGAATCAAAGTATGCGGGAGTGAACTTCACTCCAAACTCTCCGGGCTTGAATCAGCCGCCCACGGTGAATCCAAAGCCAGAGAACCTGAGATATCAAGAGCGCAGCCGGGAAATTCTCGATTTTGAAAAAGTGATTCGCGAAGTGCGGCGAGTGCCCGAGTCGCCGGCCAACGCCGAACATTTCAATCTCGCCAAGAGTGTTCAGTACGCAATCAACAAAAGTCTCGAATATCGAGTCGCTGAAGAAACATATCTACTTCTCGCGCTCGATCTGCTCATTCAACAACACATTTGGAGCCCACGGTTCTTCGACACAATTACGCCACGGGTTCAAGGCGTTTCGTTGAACGGCACGCAATCAACAGCATTGCAGTTGGTGAACGATTTGTCGGTGCGTCAGAAACTTCCATATGGTGGCGAGATCAGCGCCAATGTTCTTGCGCAAGCATCGAGGCAGTTGAACAGCGCGGTCGTGACTGGACAAGCGAGTTCTCTCGAAATCGCGCTCAACTTGGACATCCCACTGCTTCGTGGCGCAGGCCTTGTCGCGCAAGAGAGTTTGATTCAGTCGAAGCGGAATTTGGTCTATGGCGCACGCTCATTTGAGGATTTCCGCCGTCGCTTTTACATCGCAGTTCTCAACGATTTTCACGAACTTGTTGTCCAGCAACAAGTGATCGCCAACACACGCAGCCAGATCGATCGGTTGGGTTCGATCATCGAGCGCGAAGACGCATTGGTGAACAGCGGTCGCCAGGTGGCGTTCCAAGCAGACTTGGCAAAGCAGCGTGCTCTCTTTGTGGTTGATCGACTCGCCACGCTGGAAGAGTCGTACAAGTTTGCCGTTGATCGCTTCAAGTTGCGGATTGGTTACGAAACAGCAGCGCCGGTCGTGATCGATTCGGAAATGCTTGATCTTGTTCCTCCGATCATCGATAGTGGCAAGTCGATCGCATTCGCATTTGAGTGGCGCCTCGATTTGCAAAACTCACGCGATCAGGTGGTCGATGCGCGCAGGCAGGTCGACAATGCGCGAAACGCGGTGTTGACTGGGGTGGATCTGTTTGCGACAGCATCGCTGTTGAAGAATCCAGACTTCTTTAACGGCATTCAGCTCGACGATTCGTTTGGTAATTATGCCATCGGCATGAGGGTCGATGTTCCACTCGACCGAACGATTGAAGAGGTCAATGTTCGCAAGACACAAGTGCTTCTCGAACAGATCAACCGCAGATTCGTCTTTGCTCAAGACACTGCGGCCGTGGAAGTTCGCCAAGCGATTCGTCGCATCGACCGTGCGCTGTACACACTCTCTCTGCAGGATCGCAACATCGATATCGCACGCAATCGCCAAGCGAGCATTGATGCAGCGCCGGATCGTGCGAGTCCGCGCGATCGCACCGACGCGGTTGACGCGCTGAATTCCGCAGAAAACGACAAGGCTCGCGCGCTCAAGGAAGTTCAGATTTCGATTCTGGAATACTTGCGGCAAACAGGCCAACTTCGTGTCTCGGATGACGGCGAAATCATCGCCCCAGATGGCATGGAGGTCCGATATAGGCGTGGATCGGGAATTCTTGCGCAACCAGTAGGAATTCCGCAGGCTTGAGGCTAGGCTTTCACACATGTCCGATGACACCCAACAGATCGCGCAAGATGCGGATGGCAACGATGCCGTCGGTGGTGATGTCAGTGATGTCGGTGTTGTCATGGGCGGCGCGCAAGCGAGCAGACTGACGCTTTTTCGTCGTCGTCGATCGCGAGTGTGGTTGGTCGTTGTGGGCTCGATCGCCATTGTCGCAGGTTGGTTCGCTTGGTCGATGACGGCGTCAACAAACAGTCGTTCTGTCAACGGATCCATCGCCGCCAGCCAAGTTGGATCTGCCCTGCACTCCGTCGATCGAGTCGACTTCGACATGATCATTCCAGTTTCGGGGGAACTCGCCGCACTGCGACAGGTTGAAGTGCGCAATCTGCTCGAGGGCCGTGCGATCATTACTGAAATTGTTCCAGAGGGCCGTCGTGTGCAGAAGGGCGAAATGCTGGTGAAGTTTGCCAGTGAAGATTCCAACGACAAGATCAAGGACATGCGGGACAAGTTGAAGACCTCGCAAGCGGATGCGGTTGCGACCGAACAGGCTCTGGCCATCAAGCAGAACGAGCGACTGAGCGAGATCGAAAAGGCGCAATTGCAGGTGAAGCTCGCGCAACTCGCGCTTGATGGATGGATCAACGGTGAAGTCGTTTCGAAGCGCCAGCAGTTTGCGACTGCAGTCGAAGCCGCGACGATTGACGCCGAGCGCTTGCGTAAGAGATTCACAGAATCCGAGGAGCTCGTCAGCAAAGGATTCATCAGTCGAGATGAATACGAGAGAGATCGCATCGGACTCATTCAGGCCGATGCGAAGGTCAAGCAGTCGGCACTCGATGTGACTGTGTATGAGAAATTTCAGTTGCCGCAGGATGAGGCAAAGAAGAAATCCGATCTTGAGCAATCGGTGGCCGAACGCGAGCGAACATTACAGAAGAAGGACGCGGAGATCGTCAAGGCGCAATCAGATCTCGAGAGCGCGCAGTTCCGCGCCAACACCGCGCAGGAGCGTTTGACACAAGGATTACGCCAGCTCGAGAACACCACCATTTACTCGCCAACGGATGGGCTTGTGGTGTATGCCAGCAGTTTGGAATCTGGTGGATGGGGTCGTGGAGCAGATGCGGCTCCGCCCGCAGCTGGCACGGAACTGAAGCCAAACGAATTGGTCATGATCATTCCAGACACATCGCAGATGGTGGCATACCTCAAGGTGAGCGAAGCGCTTTCTGGTCGCATCAAACCAGATCAAGAAGTCACCATCTTCAGCGACGCCAATCCCACTGTTCCAATTCGCGGCACTGTTATGAATGTCAGCGTGCTTGCAGAAAGTGGAGGTTGGCGCGATCCCAATCGCCGCGATTACAAAGTGCGCGTTCTGCTCAATGAAAGTGATTCTCTTGCGCTCAAGCCAAGCATGCGTTGCAAGGCGTCGATCTTGCTCGGCCGAGCTGTCGATGTTCTCAGCATTCCTGTCCAGGCGGTCTTTCGTCAGGGTTCCGTGAGTTTCGTTTATGTGCCAGACGGCGACGGATTCAGCCAGAAGCAAGTGAAGCTTGGTCGTTCGAGCGAGATGGAAGTCGAGGTGTTGAGTGGCGTCGATGTTGGTGAGCAGGTGTTGTTGCGCGAGCCCAATGCGGATGAAATCATCGTGCGACTGTCGGCCGAAGTGACCAATCCCAAGGAAGAAGGCTCGGTGAAGACCGGCGCAAATCCCGCGAGAAAGCCAGCAGTTGTGACTGATCCAACGCAGGCCATCCAGCCAACAGCCGCGCTGCCGCGGCGCGGTGTGTGATCGATATCCCTAGCGCTCTGTTTGTGAACCGCGGGAAACTTTGGGATACTCGCACGAATGCTGCGCAAACTTGTTGCCTTGACGATGATCACCGCAGTCGTTTGTATCGCAACAATTGGTGATGACACGGTCGTCAAGCCGCGCATTCTCATCTTCACCAAGACGGCGGGCTTTCGTCACGATTCAATTCCAGATGGGATCAAGTGCGTGCGCGAGATCGTCAGTGGTGATGTCGATGTCGATCAAACTGAGGACAGCGCGCTCTTCACAAGCGAGAACCTTGCGAAGTATCGCGCGATTGTGTTTCTCTCGACCACGGGCGATGTGCTCAACGATGCCCAGCAGAAGGCATTCGAGAAGTTCATCGAATCTGGCGGAGGATTCGCGGGCATTCACGCGGCGAGCGACACCGAACAGGACTGGCCGTGGTATGGCCAGATGATTGGAGCGTATTTTTCAGGCCATCCTGCGATTCAATCCGCGACAGTGATCGTCGAAGATCGCACGCATGTCTCAACCGCGATGTTGCCAGAGCGCTGGCAACGCACCGACGAGTGGTATCGCTTCAAACGAAATCCGCGCGCAGTGGATGGCATTCATGTGCTCGCTCGGCTTGATGAGTCAACTTATGAAGGCGGCGGTATGGATGGAGATCATCCGTGCGCATGGTGGCGCGAGATGAAGCTTGGACGATGTTGGTACACCGCCGGCGGCCACACAAAGGAATCATTTAGCGAGCCGCTTTTTCGAGCGCACTTGAAAGAGGGCATACTCTGGTCGGCGCGAGTGTCGGCGCCAACCCCAACCGCGTCGAGCAAGCCAAGCGTTGATCACACACCACCACAAGACAAGAAGTAAATTCACCCACGCAACAAGGAGAAATCATGGAATATTCATTCACAACCGTATGGGGTCAAGGTTGGAATCTATGGAAGACATCGTGGTTGATGTTGATGTGTGGCGTATTGATTATCGTCGCTGCTTGCATTCCCGTTGGGCTTGTGCTGGGCGTGCAGAACATATTGGGAGCCGCACAATTGGCGAACAAGGATTCGCAAGCACTTGCTGTCGCAACTGGAGGCGGAGTCTTGCTTGGAGGATGTTTCAGTTTTCTTTACGGTATTTTTGTTTTGTTGCCGCTGGTTTGTGGACTGCTGTGGATGGGAGTTCGCGCCGCTCGTGGACAAGTTCCCCAACTCGGCGACATTCTGCGCGGCTATCAGCGATTCCCAACAATATTGGGGACGACCGTGCTTCTCTATATTGTCGCGCTCATTCCACTGATCCTCGCCGCCGCGGTGCTTGGCGCAATTGCTGTCTTTGGGATCGGCATTGATCAACTCAAAGATGGAATCCAAGAGAGTGACTTTGATGATGTGTCACGGCTTGCGCTCGCACTCGGTGGCCTTTGGGCGGTGATTTGTTATTTCGTGCTCGTGTGGATTAAAATCCGCCTGTGCTTTTCGCTGGTGGTCGCAATCGACGATTCGATCCCAAACCGCGGTCCACTTGGGTGCATTGAAACTTCGTGGCGCATCACTCGCGGCAAAGCCCTCTCGCTGTTTGGGCTCTTCTTCACGATTGGCTTGATGGTTGCGGTCACGATTGCATGTTGCTTCCTACCGTCCATTGTGTTTGGTTATCCACTGGGAATCACCATGTTTGGTTTGGCGTACGACATGTTGCTCCGGAGCGATGCAAAGACAAATCAAACAACCCTCACTGCTGCTTGAGATTCAAGGCAGAGTTCGCGATGCGCTTGTTCGTCCGAGCGCCTCGCTCATCTGGGCTGGAGTGATTACTGTAATCATGATGGGCATTCCGCTATTGGTCGCGGTGCGCGCGGCGTTTGCAGACCTTGGTTCGAGCGTCCCTGGCGGTCTCAATCTTGCAAGCGAGCCTTCCATTGAAGAATTGTCTTCGCTGATGGGCGACGCGATCACGCGCGTGTTCTTGAGCTTGTTCATTCTGTTTGTGGTCGCCTTACCGATGTCATATGGCGCGGCGCTTGTTGGCTTGCGAGCTATTCGTGGCGAGACGGCGAAGCTGTCTGATCTTTTCGCGCCCTATTTTCGGTTGTGGGATTTCGCAATCGTTTCGCTCGTGCTCATCTTGTCTGGCGTCATTCCACTTCTGATGTGGATCATCGCAGGGGTCATCGTGTCGCTCGTGGTCAGCGTGGTGATTGCCATGGGTCAGGGCGATCCAACGAGCCAGATCTCAACGATTCTGATCACGGTGCTTGTTGTTGGAATTCCATTTATTTTTCTGGCGATCTATTTTCAGTTTCGACTTGTCTATGCCGGGCTTGTTGTCATTGATCCACGCGCTGGTCGCCCCAGCGCGCTGCGAGCGATTGTTGATTCATGGAAGATGACCCGTCAACAAAACGGACCGCTTTCGGTTGTCGCCATGCACGCCATATGGGCTCTGATTCGTCACACCATCACCGGCGTCATCATCGGACTCTTCACTCGCGGATTGCCGGAGTTTGTCGCGCTATTTTGCGGTTCTTACGATGTGCTCGCGGATCGTTTGCACGCGCATTCACGCTCGCAACACGGTTCACAGTGAGCCGTCGCATCACCCGCGCCGCCGAGCGCCGTGATGGCGCGCTCCTCGAGAACGGTTGCGATGTCATGACTCGTGGCGACACTCATCTCTTGTGGTAGGCGAATGTGCATATCAATCCAGTGCACACTGCCATCGTGTCGACAGCGGACTTTGTGAAATGAGCAAATCTTTGGGGAAAGATCGCCAGCGGCAAGATGTCGTGCGAGCAGCGTCTTGAGTTTCTCGAAATCGCCGTCATCCTGGCGGTCGATAAGTCGATTGACAGATCCCTTGGCGACGCGCCATCCCATATAGATGAGCAGGCATCCCAGCAGAAGTGCGACGACAGGATCAATCCACGACGCACCAGTGAGGCGAACGATTATGAGGCTGGCAATGACCGCAGCGGTTGTGATGCAATCGGAGAGAATGTGAACGCCGTCGGCGAGGAGTGCGGCGGAATTTGTTCTGCGACCCGTTGAGATCATCAACCATGCCAGGCATAGATTGATCACGCCGCCAGCAACGACGAGTGCAATGCCCCATGTTGTATTTTCCATCGCAACAGATGGCTCGAGCAATGAGCGCACCGAGTGAATCAGAATGAATGCTCCAGCTGCGATGAGCATTCCACCTTCAACTGCCGCGCTGACAAATTCAACCCGACCGTGACCATACGGATGATCTTCATCAGCAGGCATCGCGGCCAACCGCACAGCGCCATATGTCATGATGCTCGCTACGACATTGACGATGGATTCAAGCGCATCGGAAAGCACCGCGTCGGATCGTGTCATCCACCAAGCAGCTAATTTCACGCCAAGAATGACCAAAGATCCGATGACCGCGATTCCAGCA
>Ga0209284_10003726_pt1 | contig 18280 bp, 13 predicted proteins | sample FRY03_FD_187211 | JGI IMG/M metagenome (GOLD analysis project Ga0209284, IMG submission 187211) | Freshwater microbial communities from Lake Fryxell liftoff mats and glacier meltwater in Antarctica - FRY-03 (SPAdes) (version 2) | ecosystem: Environmental > Aquatic > Freshwater > Ice > Glacier... | reverse complement strand
TCATCTGCTCTCCCAACCAAATCAGATGGGAGCACAGATTCAGCAACTCAGCGTCTTGTCACGCGATAACTCACCCGATTGCCCTGGGAGGATCAACATGATGCAGGGTGTGTTCCGGTGCAGTGCCGATACCTGCACCGCACGAAAGGATCTGACGTTGGCGGGCGCTGGCGGGCCGGAAAAACTCAAAAAAGGCGATCGGCTGGCGAAGAAGCGCGACCCACAGCTCGAAACTGTTTGGGAGGACGCCAACCCCTACAACCACACCTTTCGGACGCTTGGTCTGGAACCGCCGATCCCATTCTTCGGCTGGATGAAGAAGCGCGCAATCTGCCCGGCAAGCCAGCAACCGACGACCGACCGGCTCTGCCCCACCTGTCACAAATCTCTTTACTCGCAATTCGGCGAGGGCACCGAGCGGCGCTTGACTCTGATCGGCGCGACCAATTCTGGCAAATCGAATTATATCGCCGTTCTTGTGCGGGAGCTGGAAGAGCGCCTCGGCAGTCGGTTCGGTTTCGGCGTGCAGCGCATGAACCAATATACCAGCACCGAATACGACACTAGGTATTACGCCCCCGTCTACACGCGACGCGAGCGTGTGGAGGGCACCAAGAAGGTCGAGGCGCGACGCTATGCGGTTGCGCCGCTGGTATTTGGATTGAAATCGAAATCACAGAGGGGGTTCTCGACAATTTCGTTCTTCGATCCGCCCGGAGAAGGCGTGATCAACGAAAGCAACGTAGAGCGTTTTCATCAGTTCGTTTTCAACAGTCATGGTCTCGTGCTCTTGATCGACGGGGAAAACCTCGCCAAGGACGATCAATCTGGCGGCGCTTTCAAGGAAGCAACCACGGTGCTTGAGGTTGCGGTCCGTCAGCTCGAAGCGGACCGCAGCTGGACCAAGCGCCTACGGCCCTATCTCGCCATCGCTCTGTCGAAGGCCGATCTGCTCTCCGGCTTGAAAGACATGCCCGCTCAGGCGTTGACCCATCCAAACTATGACCGCGGCTTTGATTTTAGCGATTTCCGGATCGTCTCCAGCGGAATAGAGACTCTAATTCGGCGTCGAGGCGGAAGCAATTTTTGCAATATCGCTCAGGCCGCGTTCGGCGAAGATCGAGTTGGATTTTTTGCGCTATCGGCTTTCGGTAGTGCCCCCGACGAACGCACTGGCGCGATCTCAAAGTTGGAGCCTTTGCGGGTCGTCGATCCCTTTCTTTGGTTGATGTCACAGACCGGCATCCTTGCCGCCACTGCCGGGGCTGGCCGATGACCGATGACATCCCGGCCAAATCCTTCGTTTATACCGCCGCGCCATTCGGGCACGACGGTATCAACGGTTTTCAGTTCGTCGGTCTGCCGGCCGATGGGGCCTCGCCTGAACTGATCGAGGCCGTGGCAGAGCATGTGCGTTACACTGCGCCGCTTGGCGTTCCGTCGCAACCTACGGACGAGGAAATTGCGCGTCATTTCCCGCTGTCCACCCGAATCGTGGCCGGAGCACCAGGCAATCTGACCTTGTTGGTGCAAAGCCGCTACATTGGCCAAGTTTATCAAAGCGAAGCAAAGCGCGGGAAATGGGGCAACTTCATCGCCCATGCACGTGCCATTCCTGCCGACGCAGCAACGGTTGCGGCCCTAATCGGCATTGCCCGAACTGCAGATTGGCGCGATGGGATGAGCGACGCAGAGCTGGCCGTTGCCAAGGCACTTGATCTACCCGACGAGCGGCTATCCCCGCCGCCCGCGCTCAACACCCCGCCACTCAACGAACGTGACCGCGCCGCTGGCGTTGCGGCAATCCTAGCGCGGCTCGACGGTGACCTGGCACTTCTTCTCCCCGATACCGAACCGGATCAGGCGCTTGCTATGTTCGAAGACCTTGCCTCTCAGCTTCCCGATGTCCTTGGCCGCCGGCTCAGCTGGACGAGTTTCGAATTTGATGCCGGTCCGGGATATGACATCTTGGCCACGATCGGCGACACCCGACTGACCTCAGATGCCAACGCCTATCTCCGGCTCGACTCCCCGCCCGACGACCCGATCTATCTCTGGGCCGGGCAGTCCGCCTGCCGCGACGGCGCCGCGTTCTGGACCCGGCTCGCGCTCTTTTCCGATCTGTCGGTGCAGACCCGCTTGGCGGATGTGCTTGGCCTAGTGCGACGGGTCGACGAAGCTGGGCCCGACACGCTCGACCCGGTTCATGAGGCATTGGCCCTGCTAAGAAAGGGTCCAGCCGATCCGCAGCGCATCGCCGCCGCCGATGCGATTTTTGCCCGCAGCTTCGGCAGCCTTAGGGACGCCGAGGCGGATAACTTCGCGTTTCTGGTAAGTGCTGGAAATGAGGCGCTGGCTCTATCGAAGTGGTCGGGATCACATCGTCTCTGGCAAGAAGTAATAGGATGGGCCGAGACATTTCCGTCGCTGAACGCCGAGTTCGAGCCAGTAGGAGTGCCGGGACTGCTCTCAAATGCAATGAGCCGAGCCATTTCGACCGGTAGCAGTTTGGACCATATTCTGGACATGGTCTTAGCGGCGTCTAATCGCAACCTTTCGCAAACGAGCGTTGCCTCGCCTTTAGCAACAGCGATTTTCATGGTTCTGCCCGATGGCGGGCATAGTACCAAGTCCGCACAAACCATTCTGCGGATCGCTGGACACCACTTGAAATCGCCTGGGCATGCAACTTTGATAGCAGAACTCTTGATCAAGTCAGGCGCTTCGGCCGGTTTTGACTGGCTCAAACTAGTCTCGGCCGAACTGCCCAAAGTTGCGCCAGACCTAGCCGACAGATTAATTCCCAGTTTGGAGATTGGCATTCTCGAGGCCCTTGCCGATAAACCTGACAATATCGCCGAGGTGACTCAGCGCGTGATTGGATTGGCTCCTTTGCTGTCAGACAAAGCCCGCAATGAACGGCTGGAACGGCTCTTGGAACGCCTTGACGCTACACTGCCAAAGACCGGGAGGCAGCAGGCGAAGATAGCGACCGCCTTAGTCAAGGCTGCGAAGGCCCAAAGCGTAGATCCCGGTTCAACGCCGAATGCACTGGCGCTGCAGGCGATCATAAGCAAACCGCACTTGGCTACAGTCCTCGACGATCCTAATATTTTTTCGCGTATTCAACGCGCCACCGCCCGTGACGTCTACATCGCGTTGTTCGATAAAGCATTCACCCTTCTAAAGCCGCAATCAATGCAGGGCTCGGCCAAGGAAATAAAGGGGCTTTGGCGTGGCGATATCAGAGACCATTTTGTGGACCACACCGCCCGTCACTTCCTCAGTGGCGTCAACCGCGCGATTTTGGTCGAGTGCGTCGATGATGCGATAATGGCGCACAGCAGGACCAAGGGCGGTGGCCAGCCCGAAGATGACTGGGCTAGAATCTGCGAAACGGTCGCGCTGCATCTCTGCACCAAGCTCGACCGGGACAGCTTTGATAAACTGGCGTGGGACTACCCTACCTCAACGGTGGTCGCGGCGATGGCCCGACGCCGCAACCGCGGCATGTCGCCGTTTGTTCGTTCGATTGGTGGGGCGATTCGCGGCTTGTTTTCGCTACGCAAAGGGGGCGAGTAATGGAAGCGCTGTTTGGGCTTATCATCGGCGTCTTTTTGGTTGCCATTGTACTTAACGCTATTTATTATGCCATTACTGTCTATATTTGGCCGTTTATTGTTGAGGTGGTGTTACCGATCGTCAGTACCTTGATGGTCCTTTTTCTGGTTGCAGTCTTCTCGTATTCTATTTTTATCGCCATCAAGGACGTCGCTTGGAGCATCGGGCAGGTGCGTTCGACACGGCGCGCTGCAGTTCCAGTTCTGTTCCACAATGAGGCGCGGATCGGCTATGTCTTCGGTCCTGTCTGGGAAGATGTACGATCCTTCTTCGGCCTCTCTCTCGGCCGTGGGCTCTCCCATATCAGCGATGCGGCTGCAAAATTCGAAAGCGCGGACACCTGGATCGGGCATGTTTTCCACGGCTTGAACTGGCTTTTTGCGTCCACTTTCGGACTGTTAACTACGGTATTTGTTACTGCATTGATGACTTTGGCCGGACTTATTACAGCACTTGTCTTGGCGGTGACCTTCGGCTTCCTCTATATTGTTGATGTGACCTACATGTCACTCCGCGGGGTATTTGCACGTTGCCCTACATGCCACCACAAGAGCTTCCACCTTTATTACGATTGCCCTTCCTGCAGCGGGCGACCGCAGCGCCATCGCCATTTACGCCCGAACAGGGCAGGGGCGCTTTATCACACGTGCACCTGTGGTGCAGCGATCCCGGCGCATGTGCTTACCGGTCGCGGTCGCCACATGAAAGCCTTCTGCTCGCTTAATGAACATCCAATCGGCAGCGCGCTCATCGGCACGAGGGTCACGCACATCGCAATGGTAGGCGGTCCCGACAGCGGTAAAAGCACGCTGCTAGTAGGTATTATGCGGCACCTCATTCGCGACAGCAGCTATGCCTCGCATAGTTTCCGAATAGAAGATCCGATCCAGCAGCGTACGATCGACGGATGGATTCGCGACCTAGACAGCGGCGTCTGCCCGCCAAAAACATCTGCAGAACGTCACAGGGCGACGACTGTCCTGTTTGAAGATGGCCCGTCCGAGCGGCACTCGCTCTACCTATTTGATACTTCTGGAGAGATGTTCTCCAATACCAAATTGATGGCTGCGCATACCTATTTCGACAATTCTGATTTCATCCTTTTCGCGCTCGACCCTCTCAGCCTGATGGGCTTCTTCGACTATGCCAAGGCGACACTCGATAGCATTGCGCTCCGCGATGCCTCGCCCAGTCGCGAACGCCCGGTGGCCGTGGCCTCCAGCCTCATTTCGCTGATGGATGCCAATGGAGCAAAGCGGGTGAACGGCCGATTCATAGCGCCGCTCGCACTGGTTCTGACCAAAAGTGATCTGATCGAACCGGGAGGCGATCTGGCCTCCGAGGATGGGATTGCTGCCTGGATTGGCCGATTTGGCGGCGGCGACCTAATGCGGCTCCTCGAAGCGAATTTCAAGGACCTCCGCTTGCGCCATGTCTCTAGTTTGAATGCCGCGAAGCCGGGTAAGGGCCATGGACTCGACATGCTGGTCGGTGAAATCGTAGCTCAGGCGCAGGCCAAAACGCGCGCACAGGGGATACCGCTGCGGCGACGCGCGTGAATGGAAACCAAAAGGGGGACCGGATGTCCGATCCAGATGATCAAATTATACCGAAACAAGCTGAGGAAACGCCGCCCATACCGGCTGATGTGTCAGTGGACGCGGGCGCACTAACCGATGACGAAACCGGCGGGCCAATACCCGCTGCGGGAACTTTCGATCCTGAAGCCAAATCTGGCCCGACAGCGCCTCCCGACGCCGACGCGGAAGCAACTGGGTCGAACGAAGGCCGTGTACCGCCGGTCCCACGGGCAGATCCTGAATCAGACCCGGAGACGGCGCAAGGGCCTGACCATTCCGAAAATCTAATTGACGCCGAATGGCTCGAAACACAATTCTCCGGGCTTTCCGTGGCTGTTGCTAGTATGGCAAAGCGCTTCGACGCGATTGCCTCGCAATCCAAGCGCGTCCATGAAATCAACGGCGAATTGCATACTCAGTTGCAGAGCGTGCGCGGCAACGCCATGTTGGAGATGATGCGGCCTGGCTTTAGCGGTTTCGTCCGCTTGATCGGCCTGCTCGACGCCGACATTGAGAGGCTCCATGGCTGCGATGATGCAATGGCGAACATCTTGCGAGTCTATCGTATCAACCTCGCCAATGCATTGCAGGATTGCGGCCTAACTGAAGACCTGCCGACGCCGCTTCATGATTTGCCAGCGTTTTCTCCTAGCAAGCATGAAGTGAATGCCGTTGTGTCGACCGACGACCACAAAAAAAATCAGAAGATCGCGCGGATCGCTCTATCCGGCTTCTCCTTCGGGGATCGCCGACTGTTTCGCGAAAAGGTCGACGTTTACCGTTACGCGGCACCGCCACAAGTGGGAGAAGATCAATGAGCGCCAAGAAGATTTACGGAATTGACCTCGGTACGACCTATTCCTGCATCAGCCATCTGGATGAATTCGATCAGGTCGAGGTGATCGACATCCGATCAGAGGCCAAAAAGCTCTTGCCATCGGTTGTGTACGTGCCGGAGCCCGACGACAGCGGTGAAGCGCCCTATTCTATCGGCGGCGCGGCCAAGCAGATGGCGAAGTTTTCACCCGAACGGGTCATCTCCGTGTCCAAGCGCCATATGTCAGACGCGCTGTGGCGGACATACAAAATCGACGGAGAGGTCCTGACCCCGGTCGATGTAGCCGCTGCAATCCTCAAGCACATCGCGCAAGAGGCCACGGCAAAGCTCGGCAGCCCAGTCGAGGACGTGGTAATTACAGTGCCAGCCTACTTCGGCACCAACGAACGCAAACGCACAGAAGAGGCCGGCATGCTGGCCGGGTTAAAAGTGCATGGCATCCTAGCAGAGCCGATGGCCGCTGCGCTTCATTACAAAATCCATGAAGACGAAGACCAAGAGCAGACAGTACTCGTCTACGACCTCGGCGGTGGCACTTTTGATGTAACCATCATGCATTTCAGCGGCAAGGATCGCGAAACCCTTGCTGTAAAGGGCGACCATAATCTGGGTGGCTACTTATGGGATGAGGTTCTGGCTAAACAGTGGGCCGAAGATATCTCTCAAATCGTCGAGGTTGATTCCGATGAAGTCTGGAGCGACCCTGAATGCCAAGCCTCTTTGCTATTGGAGGCGGAGGAGACTAAGATCAGGCTCAGTGGTATCAAGAAACAGGTCGGGACCGCACTGTTCCGCGGCATTCCCTATCAACTGAAGATTGATCGCGACACGTTCGATGGGCTTACCTCGGGCCTGTTGGAAAACACGATCTCACTCGTAGACCAAGCGCTGGAGGTGGCCGGACGCAACCATCCTGGCCATACGATCGACAAGATACTACTCGTCGGCAGTTCGACCTTGATGCCGCAAGTGAGCGCTCGGCTGAAGGATCGCTTCGGGCCTAGCATGGAGATGCTGAACGACGACCCTCATTTCGCCGTCGCCAAGGGCGCGGCAATCTACGCCCACGAGATGCAGGTCAAAGAATGGATCCGGACCTATGTCGACATGCATTTTCAGCGCGATGAGAACGATGGCGACGCCACCGGCAGGGGCGAAATATTCAAAGGCCTATCCGAACCCGACCGCCAGCAAGCAATGGAAAAAGCCGCCATCGCGCTTGGCAAGCCAGTTGAAACTATAAGCTCCATCATTGAACGCACGCTCATAAACATATCACCGAAAAGCTTTGGAATCGTGCACTACTTGGGCGATGGCGAACAGCTGATGGTCACCAACCTGATCCGAGCCCAGGACAAGGTGCCGGCTCGGGGAACAAGGGGGTTTGGCACGCGCCACGAAAACCAAGCGGAGGTGGAGCTTATCTGTGTCGAGAATGACAGGGAGCTCGGGCCGGACGATGAACCGGTGCCGTACGACCCCGATGAACAGATCGGCATCGCCCGCGTGGGGCTGAAAACGGGTCTACCTAAGGGCTCTCCCATCACCGTGACGATCGAGTTCACCGAAGACGGTATCGTGCGCGTACACGGCCGCGACGAGAAGGGCGGTGGTGAGGCGACGGGCGAGTTTGTTAGCCGGGTCGCGCCGATGACGCAGCAGGAGATGAAGCGCAAGCAACAGAAACTTGACGAGCGATTTTCAAAGCCCAGCGACGAAGAGGACTGATACATGGTCAAAGCTGTCGGTATCGATCTTGGTACGACCAATTCGGTAATTGCCTATTGCCCCTATGACGGTGTGCCGGAGGTGATCCTGAACGCTGATGGTCAGTCGATCACGCCATCGGTGATCGCCTTTGACACCGACGATGGACTGATCGTCGGCCGCCAAGCGGCACAGGCTTTCGGCTACGGCTTCAGCCCAGGCGCAGCACTGTTCAAGCGCCAGATGGGAATCGCCGGCACCTTCGTCAGCCACGAAGGCACCGATTACAGCCCAGAAGACCTAAGCGCGATGGTCCTTTGCCGACTCGCCGACGACGCGGCAGTGGCGCTTGGCGGTAGGCCCGACCGGGCGGTTATCACCGTGCCTGCCTATTTCCAGCAAAAAGAGCGGGAGGCGACCAAGCGCGCGGCGGGTTTAGCCGGGCTCGAATGCCTGCAATTGATTAACGAACCATACGCAGCAGCGATGACTTTTCAGTCGGCATTTGACGGCGCCGCCGGGCGCGTTCTGGTTTACGATCTTGGTGGAGGCACCTTCGATGTTTCGATCCTGACCAGCGGTGATTTGTCAAAGACTGAAGTCACTCGCGGCGATCCGAACCTAGGCGGCGCTGACTGGGACGCGATCTTGATGAAGTTGATTGCGGAACGAGCCGCCGATGTCTTCGACGACAACACGCTCGAGGATCCCGCGCTGTTACGTGCCTTCCGGCGGGAGGCCGAGGTCGCGAAGCTTCGGCTATCCTCGATGCCGCGGGTCAATGTCTCTCTCATGCACAACGGACAGTCTTTGCTGTTTGAACTAACCCGGCAGGACTTCGAAGATGCTTCGATCGGGTTGGTCCAAGCAACCCTTTCCATGACCGACGAAGCGCTGGCTGCGGTGCCGGACGGTGGGATTGGGCCTGGTGGTATCGACCATGTGCTTCTGGTCGGCGGTTCTACCCGGATGCCTATGATTGAAACGGCCCTGACAGCCCATTTCGGCAAACCCCCACGCAAGACTGTTAACCCAGATGAAGCAGTTGCGTTAGGTGCTGCGCTACTCGCCGATCTTTATGATCGTGCAGGAGCCAGCGGGTTGGTTGCGCTGCCTTCAGGGGCGAACAACCGTCGCGGTTTGGCCACAATCACTGATATTACCAATTTCAGCCTCGGTGTTGTGGCTGTGTCCGAAGACGGTGCGGCGTATGTCAACCAGACCATGATTCCGCGGGGTACGTCGCTTCCTGCCGAAGGCACCCAGACCTTCCGCCACGTCTTTCGCGCCGGTGAGACTGCGCAGCTTGAAACCTACGTCACCCAAGGTGAAGGCGTGGTCCCGGCCGAGGTCAGCTTCATCGGCCTTTACACCCTCGACTCATTGCCTGGCGCGGCCGACGGCAAGCCGAGCGAGATCGAGATATCCTATAACTACGATGCCAGCGGCATCGGCAGCGCCCGGGCCCGCATCGTTGGCAGGACCGAATGGGTCGCCATGGACCGGGCCGAGGTCGAGGACACCGCACATGCCCGCTTTGCCGACCCGCCGCCGCGGCAGAAGGCGGCCGATCCAGTTTCAATCCTGATGATCTTCGATGTCTCCGGCTCCATGATCGGCGATCCGATCAAGGATGCACGCGACGCCGCCAACCGCTTTGTCGACGCATTCGATCCTGACATCGTCGAAATCGGCATCGGCGTCGTGGCCGACCGGACTGCAATCCTGGTGGAGCCGACCAAGAATTACCGCAAAGTCCGCCGGGCTATCGATGACGTCGATGTCAATGTGGCTGGTGCCGGTGGCGGAAATCAAGGCCAGCCGTTCGATGATGTGAGCCGGGTCATGTCACGCCGAGCCGGGGCGCGCACGGCATTGGTCTTGGCCGACGGGGTCTGGTCCAATCAGCCTCATGCCGTCACCCGCGCCAAGGCGTGCCATGACCAAGGCATCGACATCGTTGCCATCGGCTTCGGCGGGGCAGACAAGAATTTCCTCAACGAAATCTCAAGCGCTGACGAATTGTCGCTCAAGGTCGATCAGGCCGACCTCGTCGCTACCTTCGGCTCCATCGCGCAAGTTGTCTCCCGTCGCTCGGGGCTGGTCAGTAAATGAGCAAAGCCGACGATTTGATCCTCGGTGCGAACTACTACTGGATCCTCGGGCTTCCGGACGCACCCGATCCGGTGGCCGACAACGCCAAGTTGCGCAAAATCGTCGCCAACATGGCCGAGGCGGCAAAGGCCAAGATCTCTGGTGCCGGTAGTACCAACGCCGAAATCGGTGCTCGAGCAGCGCTACTTCCGGCGCTGTACAGCCGCATGCTCCAAGATCTGGGTTCGAAAGACGCTAAACCGCCCGAGCCCAAAGACAGCTGGATCCGCTTTCGCGCCGAACATCAGGCTGCGCTGAAGGCAAGCCGCGCGGCCCGTCAGCGCAATGCTCATTCTATATTTGACATTCTTGGCGACAGCGAGCTCAGCCGCAAACTCGCTGACAGAATCGCGGCCGAACTTGATGACGTCGGCCTATTCAAGGAAATCACCTCGGCGCGCAAGATCACTATCCGCGAAGAGGGTTCTGCCACTGATGTTCCGCCCGGGTTCGAGAAGGCTTGCGACAATGCGCGGCGCACGGCGATCAATATTCTTCCCTATCTGAGAGCATATGGCGCCGAGGATGTCTATCAGCTCCTCAGCGTCACCACCGGTATGACCCTCAACCAGGCCAGCAGCGAGAAGGACCTCGCCGCGGCGATCTACGTTCTGCAACAAGCACCAAACCAGATGACCGGCGACACCAAGACTAAGGGCAAGCCATTGAAAGAAATTCAGACTGAGCTGTCGCCCGTGTTCAAGGAGGCCACGACATTTCCCCTCCGCCCCATCCTCGACGATCTTCTTCGGCTTGAAAGGGCAATGCCGTTCTTTGCATGCGTCAGACTTATGAAATCTGTGGATATTTTACGCCGCGATCATGTCGAACGGATCGTGGTAAAGGGTGCGGCCGCTGGCGGGCTCCAGGCCGACCGCGTGTTCCTGCTTCTTAAAGGATTGATGAAAAAAGACAATATTACGATTGGCAATTGGGGACTGACGGGCCATTTCCGAGTCTGCGGGGCCTGCGGCACGACCAATCTCGGCACCGAACAGATCTGCGCCTCGTGCCAGTCGGACCTATACGCCGTTTGCGGCAATTGCGAGGCGCGCTTCGACGGCGGAGCCACGGCCTGTCCGACGTGCGGCACTGGCAAGGCCGAGGGCGAAGCTGGCAGGGCGGCGCTCGCGCAAGCCGCGAGGGCGATCGAAAAGGGTGATATAGTTCAAGCCGAACTGAGTATCGCCGAGGGAATACGACGTGTGCCCCGTTCGCAAGGCTTCTCCGGGCTCAACGCTAAACTGAGCGCTCTGAAGACCAAGGCGGGGTCCGAAGAGGCCCGCCTGTCGGCACTAGTGTCGCAGAAACGGTTTATGGTCGCGGCCGCCGGGGCGCTTGAAAAAACACCGTCGGGGTTTTCCGCTACCGTGCGAGATCGGCTGCGAAAGACCGTAGATAGAGCCTTGTCTGAGGCTACTGCGAAAACTGTTGAGGCGCAGGGCAAACTCGACGGCGGCCACACAGTCGAGGCCGAGCGAGCACTGCGCGTCGCCTTGTCAGTCGTGGCCGATTTCACCCCCGCGCTCAGCCTGCTAGACCGGATCCCGCCACCGCCGCCGAAATGGCTGTCGGTACGCACAAAAGGTGCAACGGCCACCCTTTCCTGGACGCCGCCCGACACTGCACCGGAAGGGATAAGCTATGTCGTGGTGCGCAGCGAAATCGGGCCGCCGCGTCGCCCCGCCGATGCCGAAGTAATTGCCATCACCGACAATCCTTCCTATGTCGACTTAAGCCCTACCTGCGGAACAGCCCTCAGCTATGCGGTGTTTGCCCGCCGCGGCGCGACCGATAGCCAAGAGGCCGCTCGCAAGGACGATGTATGCATTCTCGCTCCGGTCGAGGGGCTGGAGGTAGTCTCAGACGAACACACTATTCGGCTCAGCTGGCGCCTGCCTAAAGGCGCCCGGGATGCTGAGATTCGCCGCCTGTCCCCCGACAAACCAGCCGCCAAGGTTGCCGCCGCGCCGGCGCTTGCACACGCGCGGACTGGCTATCTCGATGAAACCGCCCTGAAAGGTACCGAATACCGCTATCACGTAACTGCCTGTTACGTCGGGCCGGGCGACGCGGATCGGCGTGGGCCGGCGGCTTCAGAGCTGGCATCGATCACCGATCCGCCTTCGCCGATTTCAGTTTTTACTCTCGACGGTAAGCGCGGCCAAATCCGCTGGGCTTCACCGCCTCGCCCTGGCGAAGATGACGAAATCCTGCTGCTCAGCTCCAGCACGCGCGTTCCCGAACAGCACACCCTAGTCGAACGCGGCGATCTACAGGCCAGCGTCGCCGCCTCGGTTGGAAATCAAGCCGCTATCCCACTTGCCAAACTGCCCTTCGGCCGGCACCGACTTCTTGTGATCCGAACGCGCAACTGCCGCACCAGGATCGGCCCACAGTTAACTGTAGATCATATTACCCCGCCAGAGGATGTTGCGCTGGGTCTGACCGAAACCGGCGCCCAAGTTTCTTGGTCATGGCCTACGGGCTGCCGACTGGCACGGCTGCGCATCACCATAGATCAGCTGCCGCCGCAGGAAATCCTAGTTGAGGCCGACAAAGCGGCCAAGACCGCCTCGAAATCCATCGCCGCGCAACCGCCCTCAGAAATTGCTGTCCAGCTGACCGCGCTGATTGACAAATCGGGGCCAGAAAGTGATCCGGTCTCTTGCCAAATCAAGCTCGTCCAAAAGAACGAATTGCGGTACGAGCTGATTCGGCGAGGCAGCAGCTTTTTCGGCGCAAGTGGCAGAAAAACCGTGCTTGCAGTCGAACTCAAGCATCCCGAATGCCTGCCCGAATTCGAGATCCGGTTTCACCCCGAATATATCCCTGGTCCAAGCGAAGGCGATTGCCTGCGGATAGTGCAAGCAGCGCACCGCATCACTGAGCGCCATGAAGAGGATATCGGTGGGGCTATCGGGAATCGGAAGGGGTTTATCGGCGTAATCGTCACTGATTCCAGCATCCGTGATCGGATGACGATTGTGCCGAAAAACGAACGAACATCATGACGCAAGGACCGGAGTTGCCATGACAACCCTACAGGTTGGTGGGGCAACCTCACCGTCCGTAGCACTCACGCGCCTCGCGGTTTAGCCGGTGGGATCGATGCCGAAGACGGCCGCGGACGGCGAGAAAAATGTTGCGACAATCGCGCCGCTGCTGTAGCCCGGTTCGCCTCACCTTGCCCGGGAAGAACTTGTCCGCATGCTCAAGTTCGCCCGAGGCGCTGGTCAAGGCTACGGGCGGAAGAGTCAAACGGATCGGCTGCGTCCAAGAAAGCAATGCTGTTGTCAAATACACGACCACCTATTGGTGTATGCCCGCCCTCAGGTTAAAGCTTCGCTGCCTGCTGCCTGCTGCCTGCTGCCTGCTGCCTGCTGCCTGCTGCCTGCTGCCGTGCGTCCTATGCCTCCTTGGATATCATTCGCATTTTATCTGCAGGCCTCCTCACCTCGGCGGGACTGCCGCTCAGAAGCTGACGCTCACTTTTCAGATTTCGCTCGCCTGTCGTTCCAACGCTGACAGAATTGCTCAAGTCACTTTCTTTCTAAGTACTAAAATATATAAACCTTTTCTTTTTAGCTATCACGCTTGTGGATCTCATCGACCACCCAGCGCAGGTCTTTGGCATTGAATGCATAACTGCCGTTCTTGTATGCCCTGAATGTGGGCGACAATGACAGCGTCTCATGAACCTTGTAGACACTCCACTTGTTGTACTTCGTCCGAATTTCGTCGACGAGAGTCCCCTCAGGCATACCTTCCTCCAATGTGTTTTCTGGTTCTGTTCATTCATCTCACGATGGTCGCTGCAGTTTACAGTCAGATGTTGTTCTCTCATTCTTATATGCAGTGTGTTAGTAGTTTACCTCAGTCTATCTCAATCAGCACTGAAGTTCCCTTACGCAGTCGAAGGTCAACTTTCCTTGTGCGAGTCAAAGTCTCTTCAGGCCCATGATCGAATCCCGCTCAGATTGAACTTGGCTCTCAGTTTCAGCTAGCTGCCAGGTCTTTGCCTTCTTTATTACGGCATTGATATCAGTTTGCAGTTTACCCATCTCGTTCTTTGACAAAGTGCTGGACACAAGATGTAAAAACACTCCATGTTCCGTAAGAAAATCTGCGGTGCCGGGAGCGAGTCCAGTAGTCATGGCATAGGTAATTTGATTACCATAAGCGAAAACATTGTTTCCGTCAGAATACGCAATATAGAATCTATTCTTCTTGAATATCATCCCCTTGGAAAAAAATACTGCCAAGCACTCGGCAGTAGCTGCCGGGATCACCTTACCCCCTACAATTACCCGCTCCGTTGTAACGATGACTTCAGGGCTCTTATTCTCATAGATAAGTCGCTCTTCCATTCTACTCTTCCCCACTCTTTCGATGATTTAACCAGCACTTTTCGCCACGCTAGTGGAGATTCTGGCCGTGTTCGTGAACTCAGATTTATTACACTTAGAAATTTCTGTAGGTCTATCTCACTGCATACTTGATGGACAGAACTTCCACAGCTGCCGCGACGAGATCATCCTGAATGGAAAGCGCATCGCGCAACTTTCCAATCAGTCTTTCTTCAGCAGCATCGACACTACCGTCAGAGAGTACAAAATCTACCGCGAGAACGAAAACCGTCTGTGCCAGTGCCCGAGGGAGTTCGGTAGCACCCTTGTCAAACAGTTTTTCCCACCCCTGCTTGCGGAGGATGCCCTGTTGTTCATCAACCATCCTTTTGAAATCTGATGCCGACTGATTGCGCATAGTCGGATGATTGTTTGCGACTGAAATGAATGCGTCCACTTCCTCATCGCTTATTTCGCCATCGCTTGCGATGATACTCAAAAGGATCGCCGATATGGCTTCTTCTTGAGAAAATTTGCGATCGAGTATGCTGGACCGACCAAGTCCTCCGAAAATTGACACTATTTTCTCCCTTTTTTACGAGACCGACTATTCTTCGTTATGCTGCCTCAGCGGGCTTCATTCTGTCAATGGCTCGCAGATGGTCCATCTTTCATTCTGAGACTGTGCACCATGAACGGTTCTAGCGGCATCCCGTTTTGGAGCAGTCGTGCGGCGAAGCAGTGATCCGAAAGCCGCATCAAGGCTGCGGCATCAAATGTTGGCGCAAACCAGTCCTGAAGCTGATGCGCGTCTCGCGGCCCGGTGCGGAACGCCAGCACGGTGCCGACGTTCGCGAGGATCGCATCAGCCACGTCTGGCTTCGACCTTGTGCCGCTGATCTGCGCCAGCGACTGGTTTGCCAGCACCAGTTCGAGCCCGAACTTCCGGCACTCCGCAAGCATCTGCGATAGGACGTCCGAGGCGTAGGTCTGGAACTCGTCCAAGTAGAGCCGCACACGGGCGCGCTGGTGACGCTTGACCGAGGTCCGCGCCAGCGCAGTTGCGAAGAGATCGATGGTGAAGAGGGCTCCGACAAGAGCGGCATCGCTTTCCCCAACAACTCCTTTGGCAAGGTTGATCAACAGGATGCCCTTGTCATCGAACACCTGGCCGAAATTAACCTTCCTGCGAGACCCGTCGATGATCGGGCGGATCAGCGGGCTGCCAGTGAATTGCGTCAGCTTCGATACGATATAGGGCGCGATGTTTTCTAGGGATGCTTCGCCGCCCGCCCGGAGCGCCGTCTGTTTCCAGAACCGGACGACCATCTCGTCCTTGCAGTTGCCGAGTAGTTCGGCCCGGTACTTCGGATCGCCGAAGACCCGGTCGAACTCAGACAGGCTGCAGGATTCGGTGTTTCCAAGGACCAGCAGCATCAATGCATTGCGGAAATATACCTCGAACATCGGGCCGAAGCCCTCTGGCTGGTCACGGTAAAGCACCTTGCGAAAAACAGAAATCAGCTGGTTGCAGACGAAATTGAGCCGGATGTCCGGGCGGTTGCCGGACATGTCAAGCAGTTCCAGACCGAAGTCACCTTCTGTGGTGGAAAGGTCTGCAACTGTTGCCTTTTGACGCTGATCATCAGTCAGCCCGTCATGAATTTCGTTGAACAGGTCGCCATGAGGATCAACGACGACAGTTGGGATCTCGTTGGCGATGTCTTGTTTGATCATCCTTGCCATCAAGGTGGATTTTCCAACTCCGGTTGCGCCGACGACGTACAGATGACGACCAAGATCAGCGGGCGCGAGCGACACCGGAACGCAGTGGAGCGTCTGGCCGATCTGGCAGCCAGACTTCTGGTCTCCGGTATCGTTTTGCCAACGCCGTCGTGAGAAGAAGCCTAGCTGTTCCAACGCAGGCGCTGTCGGAACAAGAACTGGCGTCTTCATCATCGACGCGAGTGCCAGCGAGAAGTCGAGATCGGGGGATCGGTCGTCCACCGTGGCAAGCCGGACCTCTGGCCGTGGCCCAAACAGCATATCTGCTGCCACCTTGGCGACTTGCGGGTTTGGCGACCCTTCGAACCCAAGGCGAAACGAAAGGCGTACACCAGAACGGGCGACGGCCCAACCCTGCAGAAGTGAAAGCTGAAAGCGAACAAGACCGGCATCGGGCCCATCCAACGGCAGCGACATTTCTCGGGCACGCAGTGCCTCACGTGTGCGCTCGGTCAGCCTGAGATCCCGGCCTCCAAAACTTATGCGCGCAATTTCCACGGACAGGGATCTTGCCTGCCCACTGTCAATCAGCGCATCCAGAAGACGATCCACAGTGATCGCCCAAGGCGCAATAAGGGGAAGGCGGATGAGGGGCGAGCAAGGCGATGGCCTCCGACCGGTGGCAAGGTCGGGCTCATCCGCCCAGTCTTGTTCGGGTGCCAGCGCCATCGTGGTGTAGCCAGGCAAAAGCATGACTTCGTAACAAGCAGCTACCGCCTCGATCTTATCAAGCCGAAACCCGGGCAGGCACAAGGACAAAGCGGCGCGGCGCCTCTCCGAAGGTGCATCACGGTCCATCGCCGCATCTTGGTCGGCGCTCGTGCGGGTTTTCAGGGCAATTGTAGCCGTAAAGTCTGACATGTTCGTCATGCCAAAATCATAACGAATAGTAAGCGTCTCGCCCGGTTCAAGTTGAACCGCAGCCAGTTCGGGAACTGGAACTCGCTGAATGCGAGACAGTGCTGTAGCGCCTTGCGCGAGACGATAGTACGACATGTCCCATTGCTGCTTAGTTGCGATACTCGCGGGGTGCGGCAGGGGCATGGCCACCAAGGTCGCGGGGCTAGCTGATAGTCTTTGGGGATGGGTCAAATGAGCACTCTCCAGTTGCAGGCAAGTCGGTCGAGGGCCCGGGCTGCCTCGGACGACGATTGCGTGTAGAAGGTTTCGGATGACAGGCGGATGGACTCCCTAAACGATTCCGGCGAATTGTCTATCCGATTAGGACATCACGGATTCGGACAGACGAAATGGCAATCCCCTTGCGCAGCGAGTTGATCAGAGACTTGATCCTGCGGCGCTTTGGCAGCGTGGATGAGCTCGTGGTAGAGTGGGAAGATCGCGTGGCCACGGGGAAACAGAAGAACGGCAAGGCCCGAAACCGCGGTACGGTCTATCGTTGGCTGGACGAAGGCCTTCCGTCCCGCAAGGAAGATATCCTCGGTTTTGCGGCACTGCTCGACGTTGACCCGGTTGCCCTGCTCAGGATCGACGAAGACTTTTTGCGCCAGCACTACGGGCGCGAACGACGGCTGTTTCAATTGGGCGCCCTTGGACGGAGCCGGTTGGCGGCATTCTGGGCGATCTACATCCCTGGCGGATGCTGGCCCGACCCGTCCATCGCCCGCACGCTCTACGGGCGCGACTGGACGACGCAAGAACATCGGCACGATCCCGAAGTGGTATCGAATGCGTTTGCCTGCTTCACTTTCACTCCAAAGATGACTGACGGTGCCACCGCTCCTTGGGTTGTACATTTTGCCTATCGACGCGCTGGTGCGCGAGACGGCATGTGGCGCCCCTACGGGTCGGTCATGCGGTATGGGCGGTCCGTTCAGTTGATATCCGAAAACGGTGACATCCAAGAACGGCCCCTTGACAGAAACGCGGTGTCTATCCCGGTGGAAACTCATTTCGGGCCGGGCGGGGCAGAGTTTCGCGTTGCCAGTCTGCATGCCTTCGATGTCGTCGTGACGGCCCCCTCAAACGAACCGAACTGTGTTCGGTTCCAAGCGTGAGCTTGGCAGGAGAAATACACAAAGCATATCAATATTTTAGAGAAATTTCGGAATGATTGCCAAGAGAACGCCGAAGTGCGTTGGGCCCAGAGACGGTTGGACGGCAGTCGCGTTCCCTCCGCCACTTGCCCTTGAGAAACGATTCTCCCGACTCGGCTAAGGCCAGAATTTCGCGTTGTTTTCGAGGGTTATGCAGGTCGGGCTGAGCACCGACCCTCGCCAGTGGAA
>Ga0209284_10003721_pt1 | contig 18297 bp, 13 predicted proteins | sample FRY03_FD_187211 | JGI IMG/M metagenome (GOLD analysis project Ga0209284, IMG submission 187211) | Freshwater microbial communities from Lake Fryxell liftoff mats and glacier meltwater in Antarctica - FRY-03 (SPAdes) (version 2) | ecosystem: Environmental > Aquatic > Freshwater > Ice > Glacier... | reverse complement strand
GGGGTCGGTTCCGGCGACGCCGAAGTATTCGATATAGGCGCCGACGGGTCCGAAGAGGTCGCGGCCGAGGACGGCGGAGTGGACGAAATCGACCGCGTATTCCTCGTCGGTCTCGTCGCGGACGAAGTCGAATTCCGCCATGAGTCCGAGGAGGGAGAAACCGGCGGGCAGGGCGCCGGCGAAGGGCACGATCAGTCCCCCTTCCACATCTTGATTTGAGAAATCATCATCGCCGGTGGGAAACTTGATATAGGGCATGAGTGCGAAGGCGGTTTCGCCCTCGTCGTTGCCCCAGAGGTTGATTTTGACGCGGAGTAGCGTGTCGCCAAAGCCGGACACATCGTCCCCGCCTTCAGTCTTGAATCGCTCGTAGGGTGAGATGATGAGTTGGACATCGAGGTTGTTGAGGAGTCCCAGTTTGAGGTTGGTGGGGGCATAGGAGAAGGCGTCCTCGCGCAGGTCGTCGTCATTGCGGCCGAACTCGATGAAACTCATTTCGACCTGTATGTGCCCGGTAACGACGGTGTAGGGGCTCTCGGTGGCGTCGGGTCGGTCGGTGCTCATCTCGCGCATGAGTTCCCGAGGGGTGGGATTGAAGAGCGAGTAGCCGGACTTTCGCAAGGGGTCCGGGGGGAGGGGGACTGCGCGCTCGCGGCGAAAGCAGGGGCGAGACACAAAGCCAGGTGAACGCTGGGGCATTTTTGTAGCACGGGCTACATTGTAGCAAATTAGTTTGAATCGTCAAACTTTTGTTTCATCAGCCGTCAAACTTATTGAATTCACACGCCACCTGTAGTAGGATGAGCGCAACATGCCAACGGAGACGGTCGAGAATTACATCAAGGCGATTTACATGCAGTGCCGCGAATCGCCCATCGGCGCGGCTGGTGTGGCGCGACTGGCTCGAGAATTGAGCGTGACCAAGGGGACGGCAACCAGCATGATTCAGCGGCTTGCAAGGGCGAAGCTGGTCAGTGCGCCTCGATATAGCGGTGTGACCTTGACGACCACGGGGCGCAAGATGGCGCTGGATGTCCTGCGCCGCCATCGCGTGATTGAGACATTTCTCGTTTCGGTCTTGAAGTTGGACTGGGCCGATGTGCACGAAGAGGCGGAGCGGCTAGAGCACGCGTTCTCGCCCCAAACGCTCGACGCCCTCGACGATTTTCTCGGTCGACCCTCAACCGATCCACACGGAGATCCGATTCCAACTGCATCGGGCAAGGTCAGAGCGATGCGCGGAAAGTCGTTGGCGGCATTCGCGACAGATGCAAAGGTCGAGATCGTTCGCATCATGGATCAGGACCGCGCCTTCCTTCAATTCGTCGCGCGCAGCGGACTGAAACCCGGCGCACGCGTGGCGATCGCCGCGGTGAATGTTGACGCCGAGTCCATTTCGCTGCGTCAGCGCGGTCGGAAGTTACTCACGCTCTCGCGCAGCGCAGCTGGCAAGATTCTGGCGCGACCGCGACCGCGAGCGTGAGCGTGAGGCGCGAGACGCGAGACGCGAGACGCGAGACGCGAGACGCGAGACGCGAGACGCGAGACGCGAGACGCGAGACCGAGGCGCATGCGCGATTGATTCTCTACTGCGGCGTCCATACCATTGCTCTCATGCACTACAAATGGCGCCATCGGATGTGTGAACTTGCAGCAGCGCAGCGCGAGCACGGGATTGTGTTTACTCTGCAAGCGGCCTTCCTTTCGCTGATGGCGTGCACCGCAAGCGAGGCGGCGCGCGGCGATGAGCCTCGCCTCGACGGCGTTTTCAACGAGTGGACTGCGGCGAATCTCATCGCGACTGATCCTGTCGGCGATGCCACAGGCTCGTTTGATGTGAGTCATCTCTACGCCCTCAATCGCGGGACACGGCTCTTTCTGCGCTTCGATATCGCAACTTTGTTGAACCTTCAATCGGGTGACGCCGCCAACGGCACATTGTGCGTCGAGATTGGAATGCCCAACAGTCGATCCCTGACGATCGACCTGCGAAACCGGTCCTTGTGGCGTGATGGCGATTCAGCTCTGGCGGTCACATGGGCCGAGGTGAGTTACAACACCGCGCCAACCTTTGCCGCAAGTGAATTTGAGTTGTCTGCGGACCTTTCGATGTTTGGCGTCGTGTTGGGAAGTCCGATCACCCTCAATTTCTCGTCGAGCGACTCACTCGCCGCGTCTGCAAACTTCATCATGTCCAGTCCCTCGCCGCCACCTGTCCGCAGATCCACAATCCGCCCCGCTGGGACTCTCGTTCGCGTCGCAAGCCTCAATACTCTAGTCACCGGGTTCTTGGATCCGACTCGCGGACCAAAGTTGTTACGGCTTGTTGATGCGGTGAACGCAGACATCTACTGTTTTCAGGAAGAGTATTCTTCGACTGCTGCGCAAGTTGACGCCCAGGTTACGAGTGTCGATCCGATGGAGGACGGCGCGAACTGGAATGTTCATAAGGACGGCGATTGCGTCATTGCCAGCCGATCGCCCTTATTGGCGCTTCCATCTCCCAACTTCACCGGAGCAAGTGCGATTGTCGACCTGCCTGCGCCCGGAACACGCGACGCAGTTGTCGTGTTCAGCATTCACCCAACATGCTGCGGATACATAGGCAGTTCGCAGGATGCCTCGCGAATCGCTCAGATGAACGCATTGGTTTCGACGCTCAACAACTTGCGTGCCGGCGTCCTCGGTCCTGCTTTCGAACCATACCGTCAAGTTCCTGCGATCATCATTGGTGACTGGAATTTGGTTGGATCGCGAACGCCGCTGGACATCGTGTTGAATCCAGCCGGTCCGCACATGATGGATGCCGTACTGCCGCAACTCATCGGCGAGGATGTCACGACATGGCGCAGCACCAACACGAGTGCCGGTTCATTTTCCCCAGGGCGATTGGACTTGTTCGCAAGCAGCTCAGAGGGAGGCTTCCGTTGCACTGGTTCATTTATCTTGGATAGCGCAAGACTCAACGCTGCTGAACTCTCTGCTCTCGCATTGGAGGCTGGCGACTCGGCGGCATCCGATCACTTGATGTTCGCTGGCGACTTCGCATTCGCACCGCCTTGTCGTGCCGACTTGAATGGGAGCGGAACAGTAGACGGTCTAGATCTCACGGGACTATTGAGTGCATGGGGCAGTGGCGGCAGCGCGGCTGGGAATGCAGACATCAACGCCGACGGCATCGTCGATGGATATGACTTGACAGTGTTACTCAGCGGATGGGGTGAGTGTCCGTAGCTGTATGAGTGCGACTGGGCGCAGCGTGACTGCTGAGTAGGATTGTCCGATGGCTTCCGACACGACACTCGAGCGAGCACTCAAGGATGCACGCGAGGGAAAACTCGATGCGGCTTTGGCTTCGATGCGATTGTTGGTTCAACGCAAGCCCAAAGATTATGACGCTGCGCAGGTGATCGGGCTGCTGCTGATGCAGGCGGGGCACTTGCCGCAGGCGCTGCATCACCTCGGTCGAGCAGTTGCGGGTGCGCCGCGCGTTGCGGGATATCGCAACAACTATGCCAATGCGCTGATGTACGAAAGCCCTGGTGGTGCTGTCGAGCAGTATCGAAAAGCACTTGAAATCGACCCGAATTACGCACGGGCTTATCTTGGACTCACCATCGCCTGCGGCGAGTGCGGTGATTCGGCCGCTGCGATTGAAGCTGGTTACGCCGGTTTGCGATTGCAGCCGGGGTGGGTTGAGTTGACGCGCAATCTCTGCAGTCAATTGAGCAAGTGCGGGCGATTTGAGGAGACGATCAAACTCTTTCAGCAAGTGTTGCCCGATGCTCCGCGCGACGCGGGCTTGCGGCAGAGTTATGTTTACGCGCTCAACTATCTCGACATCCCAGTCGATGCCGTGGCGCGTGCTCACCGCGATTATGCGATGTGCGTTCCACAGATCACATCGGCGGCGCGGACAGATACCAATCCGGATCGCCCGCTGCACATCGGAATTCTCTCGGGGGATATGCGGACTCATTCCGTTGCTTACTTCGCAGAGCCTTTCATGCGTCATCGTCCTGCTGGATGCAAACTGACGATCTTTTCAACCGCGTCGCCTCGTTCTGGTGATGCGATGCGCGATCGGCTTGCAGGAATTTCCGACAACTGGTTCGAAGTCAGTGCCATGAGTGATGCGGCGGTTGGGCAGTTGATTCGACGCCAGGGTATTGATGTGTTGTTGGAACTCGGTGGTCATTCATCTGGAGGCCGACTCGGTGCGCTCAATGATGCACCAGCGCCGGTTATTGTCACCGCGATTGGCTATCCAAACACCACGGGTCATCCGGCTGTTGGTTGGCGCATCGTTGACTCAATCACCGATCCGGTGGGCGCTGAAGCATTCTGCACCGAGCGATTGGCGCGAATTGATCCATGTTTCCTGTGCTATGCGCCAATCGAGGGCGCGCCCGAGCCTGCGTTGCCCGCCGAAGATGGTGCGATCACCTTTGGATCATTCAATGTGATCACCAAAGTTGGAATGCGAACTTTGCAATTGTGGGCCGCGACTTTGCACGCGGTGGAAAATTCGCGGCTGCTACTGAAGAGCTTGACGATCGCAGATCCGGGGACTCGCCAAATCAATCTCGAACGAATGGCGGCGGCTGGAATCCCGCCAGAGCGAGTGGACATTGTTGCGCATACCAAGAGTGTGCAGGATCACCTTGCGGCGTATTCGCGCGTTCATGTTGCGCTCGATACGGTTCCATACAACGGAACCACGACGACCTGTGAGGCGATGTGGATGGGCGTGCCAGTTGTGACGCTGCTAGGAGATCGGCATGCGGCTCGAGTGAGCGCTAGTTTGTTGACAGCCGTGGGGCATCCGGAGTGGATCGCTCAAGATGCAGCGCAGTTCACAGCAATCGCCGCGGGTTTGGCCGTTGACCGTGCGCGACTCACTGCGCTGCGCGGCGGTTTGCGCGGAGAATTCGCTCAGTCGATCCTTTGCGATCAAGATCAGTATGCGCGTCGATTTCATGGAGCGATCCGCGACGCATGGCGTGAATGGTGCGCGACGGTTCGGTGAGGCGGTTGGTGAATTCTGGTGCGCGACGGTGCGGTGATGCGGTTGGTGAATTCTGGTGCGCGACGAGCGCATGCGGGGACGACACGCTTGGGCTGTCATCAGTCGTTGGCGTTGACGGCGGGGCATCCAAGATAAGTGGAATCCGCTTCGATGCGCTGGTTCTTCATCACCACACTGTGCGGCATCACCCAGGCGCCTGCTTCGATTTGTGCGCCGTAAAAGAGCACGGCATGATGTCCAACAGATGCGCTGTTGGCGATATGAATGGGGCCGATCTTCAGCACGCGATCCTCGAAACTATGCGCTTGAAAATTGCAGTCCACGGTGGCGTCGTCGCCGAATGTCAGCATGTCTGGGTCGACCACTTGAGTAAATCCTCGGCCAAGCACCACACGCTTGCCAATGTGCATGCCGGTGGCGCGCAGAAAGCAATTCAGAAGCAGCGTCCCTTCGAGTCGATTGAGAATGCCGCGTGCATAGAACGACCATGCCATAAAGAGAAAGTCCCATCGACTCGACCAACAGCTCCACAGCGCGTGTTGGCCTCTTCGCACTCGGCCCAGCAGAATCCATTTCATAGCGATGATGGCGCCAAGCATCACGCACGCCGCGGCGATTGTCACCAGTGGAGCCCAGATGAGTGCCGTCGCTGCGATTGATGTTGATGCGTGGGCTGCGTCGAGGGCGATCAGCCAAGCGAGTGCGACCGCGATCGGCAGAATTGGCAGAGTGAAACGCAGTAATTCCCAGCCCATTCGATTGAGGTAACGCAGAACACTCGGATCGTGCGTGAGTCGGCGATCAACGGTGACGACATCGCGGCGCGGCAGTTGCATGGGTGGATGGCCAAACCATGCACTCGAACTGCACGCCGTCGCAGCGTCGGCCACGGTGCTGACGCCGACGAAATAGTTGGCAGGAAATGCATGGCCAGCAGGAACGACCGCGTGATTGCCAAGAAATGTTTCGCGACTCATGCTGGTTGGTTCGATGATCACCACACCACGATGCACGCGAGGCGATGCAAAGTAAATCCCGTCGGCAAAGAAACAATCGTCAGCGATCGTCACGGTGTCTGGAATGACATCGATGATTGTTGATATTTCGCAGTTGCGCCCGATGCGCATTCCCGCCATGCGCAGCCAGATTGGCCAAAGGAGCGTTCCGCTGAGCCAACGCGATGCCGCCTCAACCGACGCTGTCTTAATCCAGATTGGAATGTAATGCACGCTCCATCGATTGATGGCGCCTCGGCGAGTCGATCCCATGCAGCGGACACCAATGGCTTGCGCGATGAGCCCAACTGCAACAGAGAGTGGAGCAGTGCCCAGCGCCAGTGCGATCAATGTTGAGGGATCGATGGTGTGCCAGTGCGGCGCAATGAGCCAAATCGCCAGCATCCACGGCACGCACCACACGACCAGTTGCAGCAATTGCGCGCCGATCATCATGGCCCCATGCATCAACGGCGTGATGGTTTTGCCGTGGAATGCGTTTGGTGGAAGGTCTGTCAATCCTGCGCTTGATGCGGCGATTCCGTCCCAGCATTCGTTGGCTGGAATGGTCGCGCCCGTGCGCAGCCACGAAAGTGCCGTGAGTGATGAGCCAGAGTGCATCGTGGTATTGCGACCGAGGCTCGCACGAACTCCCACCGTGCATTCATCGCCAATGGTGATTGGACCAAGCATCCTGTGTCCATCTGTCAATTCGACTAGACCAATGGATGACTCTTGCGAGAGCGTGACATCATGACCAATGGTCAGCAGATCCCAACCGCCGCGAATTTCAACACCGCGGTGAATGTGCACACGCTTGCCGATGCGCGCGCCGAGCAGTCGAAGCACTCCGCAGTACAAGGTCGTTCCTTCCAATAAGCTCCAGGGAATTGAACGCGACGCTTGTCCAACGATCCAGTGGCGCAGGTATTCGCCGCTGAAGACGGCCATCGATGTGGGTTGGATTTTGCCAAGCAAGATTCGCTTCAAGATGACAGTCTTCGTGATCGCAAACACGCCGTAGCCCACAAGCGCTCCCGCCGCCAGCAGCGGTGAGATGAGCAGCATCCAATCGGCACCGATGACGCCAAGCAGCAGCGGAAGTGCAAAATATGCTGCGAAATAGGCTGTTGCCGCAGTTGTGACGAGTTCGATTGCCAAGCACAGCAGTTGCACGATTGTTGTTCGATATGGAGCGCCCATAGGATTTCCCAAGCGAATGCGTGGCTTGAGTGTGTCGATGTTGGTGCGTGGAGCACTGGAAGCGCGCTGTGCAAGTCGCCGTACAGTGCGGCACTCATAGAGATCGCGAACCGTCAGATGCGCGGTCTGTTGGTTCTGGCGCAGTGTGCAGATTGCGCCAACAGCGCTGAGCGAATCGCCGGTGAGTATGAGAAAGAAGTCGTCGTCGACGCTGAGTGCGCCGCTGTGCCGTACAGCAAGGGCGAAGGCTTCGGCGATGAAATGCTCCAGTGGCGTGGTCGCGCCGATGATGTGAGTCGCCGTGCCATCGTGCGCGACAACTTGCGGCAGTCGCGCGCGGTCGATCTTGCCGCCGGCTGTGCGCGGTAAAGCGGATATCGCGGTGAAGCGCGTGGGAACCATGTATGCGGGGAGTTTCTGTGCAACGGCGTCGCGCAGGCGTTCCTTGGCGGGCACTTCATGGCCTGCGGTGGGCACGATGTGCGCCACGATCACTGCTGTATCGCCGTGTCCTTGCACACAGCATGCCGCTTCGAGCACGCCATCACACTGCGAGAGCACACTGTCGATTGCCGCGAGTTCAACGCGATATCCGCGCAGTTTGATTTGGCCATCGATGCGACCGAGATATTCCACATCGCCGGTGGCGCTGCGGCGCGCAAGATCGCCAGTGCGATAGATGCGACCGTACTGGGGATGCTCGATGAACTTTTCGAGCGTCGCCTGTGGGCGATTGCGATATCCACGGGCAAGTCCAATGCCCCCGATGCAAAGTTCGCCCTCGCAACCATCCGCTTGTTGCGCGAGAAACTCATCCAAGATGAACGCAGTGTGACCGTTGACGGGTCGACCAATCGTCACTGGAATTCCCGACTCGATGCGTGTTCGCATGACCGTGACGGTGCATTCGGTTGGTCCATATCCATTTTCGAGCCAGCGTCCGCGACTCCAGAGTTCGGCCAGATCGGCGGGCAATGCTTCGCCACCAACATAGAGAAGTTTCAGTGCGCGGAGTGATCGCTGAGGATCGTCGACGCGCATGGTGCGCAGCAGCGTTGGTGGCGGACAGAAGACGCTGATGCGTTCGCAGTCGAGCCACGGAACGAGATCGGGGCCGAGGCGAATCGTCACATCGTCGATGGGCACAAGCGCTGCGCCGACTGCGAATGCGAGCCAAGTTTCTTCAAGCGATGAGTCGTACGCCGGTGATGAACACTGCGCGATGCGGTCTTCAGGCCCAAGTGCGAAGCGTTCAATATCGGAGTTGATCAAGTTGGCGATGCTGCGGTGCTCGATCATCACTCCCTTGGGTATGCCAGTGGTTCCTGATGTGTAGATCACATATGCCAGCGAACTCGGATCGGTTGTCGGCCACGGGAGCGCGGGTTGCGATGCGCGGGGCAGCGATGTGAGCGCAAGGGTTGTGACATCGATCGCCATCAACTCGATGCGTGGATTCATCGAGTCCAGTCGCGATTTGCCTGCTGCATCGGTCAGCAGAATGCGGGCTTGCGAGTCAGCAATCACCGCGCGAATGTGCTCATCAGGAAAGAGTGGATCGAGCGAGGTGAACGCGGCGCCGGTGCGCATGACGGCCAGTTGTGCCGCGTAGAGACTGGCGGTGTCTCGTGGAATCAAGATCGCGACGATGGAATCTGGTGGGCAGTTGCCATGGTGCAAGATGGCGGTCGCGATGGCGCATGATGCGCCGTCGAGCTGGGCGTATGTGCGAGTTTCGCGGCTGTTGCGCTGCGCTGTCGGCGCGAGGTCAACGGCGATTCGGTTGGGATGCGCGGCGACAGTCCGCGCGAAAATTTCTGGAAGAAGTGGCATCGGCTCGCAGTGGAATCAATCGCGGAGAGTTCGCGGTGGCAAGCGGCTCGGTGTGTTGAATCGATTCATGTGCATGGTTGATGCGATGCCAGTGACTGGTACCCCGCATCAGGACCACCTCTTGTGATGGTTTTTTGGAGTCTGGTTTCATCCGTCCACATGTCAATCCTTCTCCTTGACTTGCGCTCGTTCAACCCGCGACAACACCACTTCATTAATACTCGCCAGCAAATTTCGCCGGCGTTTGATTGCCCAGCGCACGCTGCGGCCGTCGAAGGTTGTAATCCAATCGCCAGCGATCGCAGAGATACTTTGCTTCGGCGAGCGACTCAAAGATCTCGCTCGACAGCCGTTCGTCGCGCAGTCTTCCGTTCCTGCAGTTTCTTCAAATGCAGTTTTGTATCTTTGAGCAGTTCGATCATCAAATCGCGAATATGCGGGCTGAGATAATGATGCTCAAGAGTTGAAAGCGGCAGGAAGCGCGCGCCTGCCACTACATGGATGCAGTTTGCGGCTCCGCACAAACAAATGAAAGGCGCCTGCATTTCCCATTCAGTGGAGGGATAGAAGAATGAGAGCTCCACGCCTTTTTCCATATCGCGGCGCGCGATCATCAGCATTTTGTCTGTGTCCAAAATAACGTTGGGGTCGCAGGAATGATTGAGCGCGGCGAGTTTTCCAACATGTGTGTGTTTATTGCGCGCGATCTGCACGGTGAAGCGATTGGGCTTGTCCACGATGTTTGAGCTTGGCATGGCGCAAATCACCTCGCCATTTTTGTAGGCCTGCTTTGTGGTCAGTGTTCTGAATTTATTTTCTGTTCTAATGGAAAGCATTTCCATTGTTGTTGCAATCATTTTGTCATTCTCCTTTTTGTAAATATAAATAATTTGCTTTAAGTAATAGTCGTAATAAATTTAATTACAAGGGATGGATGGGGGAAAGGATCGCGATCGAAATTGCGCAGAGAACAGCGAGAGTGATGTTGATCTTCATGTACAAGTCTCCTGTCTCTCATTGGTCGTTTGATCGAGAAAGGGGACAGGTTGTGACTAAAAAAATTCGGCGGGAAACCTCGGATAATCAGAAACTCGTCCAGCCACTCAGCAGGGCAAGGATAGGAATTCCAACGCCACAGTGCAGACCGTAGACTTCAGTGGGTGAGCGTTACCGATTTACAAGGCGAACACGCTTGGACTCCGATGCGCATCGCTGCGGTTGTGTCGGGGCCAGTTGCCGGATGTTTTCTGTGGTTGTTCTTTAGACCAGCAAGCGATGCGCCCGAGAGTTTGACAGCGGCGGGGGCGGTGGTGATTGGGTTGCTCGCTTGGATGGCGATTTGGTGGGCGACACAAGCGGTCGAGCTGGCCGTCACGGGGCTCTTGCCAGTTGTTGTGTTACCGCTGCTTCGCGCGTCGACGGCGGAGCAGGTGCTCGCACCGTATGCCAACGATGTGATCTTTCTCTTTGCGGGCGGCTGTGTACTGGGCATTGCGATTGAGCGGCATGGTCTTGGTCGGAAGTTTTTGATGTTCGTCATTCGATGCCTCGGCAATTCTCCCTCCAGAATCGTGGCGGCATTCTTATGTGTCGCGGCGTTTATCAGTGCGTGGGTTTCCAATACTGCGACGGCTGCGATGATGCTGCCACTGGCCAGCGCCGCAGTGGCGATGTATGCGGTGAACGCAGGAACAACCGCTCAGGCGAGCAACGCGGTGCGTCATTTTCAGTGCGCGGTGTTGCTCGCAGTCGCATATGGCGCAAGCATTGGCGGAGTGATGACGGTCTTGGGAAGTCCGCCCAATCCAATTGGCGCGGAGTGGATTACTGCTCACGGCGGGCAGATGGATTTCGTTCGCTGGGCTTCGTTTGGAGTGCCAGTCGGCGTGCTCATGATGATCTGTGCGCAGTTGATTTTCAGGTTCGCGTTTCCACTGCATGGATTGCCGCCATGTGCCGAGATTGCTAATGTTGGAGAGTCCGCGCCCATGTCACGCGCTGCGAAGTTGACCGCGTTGATCTTCGTCATGGCGGTGGTCGCGTGGGTCGCAGCGCCGTTTGTGAAATCATTCACGCCCGCCGTTGTACTCAAGGATGGGATGATCGCCATCGCCGCCGCTCTCGCACTGTTCATCGTGCCAGCCGCGCGTGGCAGTCGCGAGTCGATCGTGCCGTGGTCGCAGACACAGCGGCTTCCTTGGGGTGTCTTCATTCTCTTTGGCGGCGGATTGAGTCTTGCGGATGCGATGCAACGCACAGGTGTCTCGCAGATGATTGCACAGAGTGTCACTGGAATCCAGGGTGTGTCCGAGGGTGTCATCATCGCGTCAGTCGCAGCGGTCATGGTGTTCGCAAGTGAGATCGGATCGAACACGGCGCTTGCCGCGACGGCGGTTCCGATTGTGGGTGCGATGGCACCTGGGCTTGGAATCGCTCCAGAAAAATTGGTCATCACGGCGGTGCTTGGCGCAAGCCTCGCGTTCATGTTGCCAGTGGGAACGCCACCCAACGCCATCATTTATTCCACCGGACTTGTGCCAGTGCGCGAGATGATGCGGGTGGGATTCATGCTGAATCTCTGCGCAATTGTGGTGATTACGGTCGTTTGCGCGTGGTGGCTTTGATGGGTGATCAGGGCGAATTGTTGAATCTAATCTAGAGTTGCCGTGGTGAGTTGGCTTGGTGAGTCTCTGCTCTGTTTCCAAATTGTTCTCGGCGAAAGAAATGACGAAAATGCGAATCCATTTACAGATGCAAGAATGGTGCCGATGAGCGCGTTCTCTTTGCCGATCTTCGCTCAAACTTCGGCTAATCGATTGGAAAGTGCGCCTGGTGCGAATTGCAATGAAAGTCCACCGAGGGCTCCAGACAATGTCCGCGCCGCTGGGCAGATGATGGATTCGCACGGGAGGATCATTCGCGACTTGCGCATCAGTATCACCGACCGCTGTAATTTCCGCTGTGTCTATTGCATGGAGCCAGATGTGCAATTCGCAGCGCAGGATCTGGTGCTCCAGCCAAAAGAGTTCATTCGCGTCGCGCACATTGCCCACGCACTCGGCGTGCGCAAGATTCGCCTGACTGGAGGCGAGCCAACGCTGCACCCGGCACTGACGGAAATCATTGCCGGCATTCGAGCATCGACAACAGTTGAAATTGCGATGATCACCAATGGCGCACGCCTCACTCGCGCGCGGCTTCGAGAATGGAAATCCGCGGGCCTCGAGCGGATGACGATCAGCATCGACTCGTTGCAACCGGACCGCTTCGCGCGGGTGACTCGTTCGACATCCACTCCCCAAGCTGTGCTGGCTGGAGTTGAGATGTGTATCGCTGAAGGATTGACGCCTGTGAAATTGAATGCCGTGTTGATCCGTGGCATCAATGAGGATGAGGCGGCTGATTTGGCAGAGCTTGCTCGGCGCTATGCGATTGAGATGCGTTTTATTGAATATATGCCGCTGGATTCTGGACATGCGTGGGATTCATCCAAGTGGGTCAGCGCGGCCGAAACGCTGGCGAATATTGAACGGCGCTTTGCGCTTGTGGCGTGCGATGATGATGCGCCATCGAGCACCGCTCGAACATATGCATTCGCGGATGGTGCTCCGGGACGCATTGGTTTGATCGCACCAGTCAGCAGCCCATTTTGTGGCGCATGCAGTCGACTTCGATTGACGGCTGATGGCAAGGTGCGTCCATGTCTCTTCAGCACCCGCGAGTGGGATTTGCGCGGGCTCTTGCGCGGCGGTGCGAGCGACGATGATCTTGCGAATTTCTTGATTGATGCAACATGGACAAAGCAGCCAGGTCACGGCATTTCATCGCCAGACTTTCATCAGCCACATCGACCGATGTCAGCGATTGGTGGATAGAAGGTATGAACGCGACAGACTCGGCGCAGATGATATTTCGCATTTGAAATATGACCGACACCACACTCATCGTTCTTGCGCTGCTCTTCTTGATTGTTGGTGCGCTCTATTCAACGGTCGGTCATGCCGGTGCCTCGGGCTATTTGGCTGTGATGGCGCTGTGTGGCGTTGACGCACTGCTGATGCGACCAACGGCGCTGGCGATCAACATTCTTGTCGCATCGATTGCATTCGTTCAATTCGCGCGCGCCGGTCATTTTTCATGGCGGCTCTTCTGGCCATTTGCTGTGGTGTCGATTCCTGCTGCGTTTTTCGGCGCAATCATTGTGTTGCCCGTGCGGTCGCTGCAAATTGCAATCGGTGTTGTGCTTGTGGCGACAGCAGTGCGGATGGCGTGGTTTGCGCTGCGACCACTTGCCAAACGCAGCGCGACGCAGGTGCCGGCATTGCCCGTTGCAATCGGATGCGGTGGGGCGATTGGCTTCGTCGCTGGATTGACTGGAACTGGTGGGGGAATTTTTCTCAGCCCGATCATGCTGATCTTGGGTTGGGCTGATACCAAACGCACAGCGGCGGCGTGCGCGCTTTTCATTTTGGTCAACTCGCTCGGGGCGCTGAGCGGACTGGCCAGCGGGGGATGGAGACCAGAGTGGTGGTTGGTAATTCTCGCAGCGTCCGCATGTGTCGGCGGAGTGATTGGTGCGACATATGGCAGTCGCCGTGCGACTGCGCGATCACTCAATCTTGCGCTTGCAATGGTGCTGTTGGTTGCAGGCGGGAAATTATTATTCGCGTGAGTGCGTGGCGCGGAATGCGTCAGCAATGATATAGACGGCAGCCAATTGTGATGAGGGTCGAATGATCTCAATGCAATGAGAAACGCGGTTCCCAGATGAGAGTCTTCCAAATCGGGATATCTCTTTTGAGTCGACTGATGAATTCGTCGATTGCTGCGAGTGTCTCTGCTCGGTGCGTGCCCGCCGCGGTCAGCACAAACGAAATTTGCCCGACTTCCACGCGGCCGCGACTGTGCAGTGCGATCAGTGAGATCAATTGATGTCGGTTTGCGATTTCGTTGGCAAGCGCAGTGAGTTCACGCTCCGCCATCGGGTCATATGTCTGATACTCAAGCGCGGTGAGATCGCGCATTTCGCCGGCGCGATCGTGGTCGGGCTCATTGCGACGAACAATTCCCTCGAAGCGCACCGATGCGCCAACCTTGCCCCCGCGGTCGAGTGCGCGGAGTCGGGCACTTCGTTCGACGAGCGCGGTTCTTTCTGTGAGCTCTGTCAGCGGCCCGTCAACAATGAGTGCCACAACTTTCAACCGCCACCTACGAGTGAGATCAGCGCCACTTCATCACCTTGATGCACCGGGGTTTCATCGCTGGCAAATGCTTGATTCACTGCAAGTCGCGCCGAAGTTGATGTCGATGCGAACTGTGGAAGCTGTATTGCAAGTTCCGCGAGCACCGAGCGAGCAGTCGCAGGGGCGGGGAGAGTCAGGGTGACACGGTCGGATTGAGCGTGAATTCGCGCGTTGCCGAAGAGCAGGACATGGATTGTGATGGGGTTGTTCATGTTGATAATGCGGTTCTTACAAACTCATCCAATGCAGAAAACACAGTTGCAAAGTGTATGATTTTCGCTGGAACTTCCTCCATGGGTTTTTTAAGCCAGTCATTTGCGTTTGAATCTCCCACTGCAGCGGTGGATGGAATGTTGCTCGAGCTCAATGCGCATTCGCGAGTTCGTGCAACCGAACGAGTCGCGCTCACTGCAGCGCGCGGGCGTTTTCTGGCCACGAGCATCACGACCGACCGGCCAAGTCCGGCCTTCGATTATTCGGCGATGGATGGTTATGCGCTGCGGATGGCCGACATTGCGTCATCAACTGAGCTGTGGCAATCGAGCGACTCTCTCACTCTGTGCGTGCTGGGTGAATCGTGCATCGGCCATCAGCCGTCGCCGATGAATGCCGCGCCATGTGCGATGCGAATTGCTACCGGAGCTGCGATACCGTCGGGCGCGGATACGGTGCTCAAGCGCGAGGATGCTGGTGAAATCGGTCAGGTGCAATCGACGACGGCGATCAACATCACCCGCACGACCGCTGCCAAGATTCGCACTGGACAAAATATTCGCCGCGCAGGCGAAAACGCACATGCTGGCAGCATTGTTGTGCAAGAGGGCACACTGCTTGGTGCCGCCGCGATGGGAACGCTCGCAGCGGTTGGAGAATCGTCGCCCTTGGTTGCGACTCGCTTGCGAGTGGTCATCATCACCACGGGCGATGAACTTGTGGACTGTGACGCCGTGCCCGATCGGTTTGAAATTCGCAACAGCAACGCGCCGACACTTCATGCGGTGCTTGGATCGCACGCATGGATTGATGTGGTTCGAATCGTCCATGTGCGCGATGATGGTGGCGATCTTGGCGCAGTTCTTCAAGATGCAATCAACGCTGCCGATGCAGTGGTGCTCAGCGGCGGTGTTTCGATGGGACACCGTGATCAAGTGCGCGATGCCGTTACCACGGCGGGTGCGAAGATTGTTTTTCATGGATTGCCGCAGCGCCCGGGCAAGCCAATGCTCGGCGCGGTCGCGACTCGCGTCGATGGTGCGCGGATTGCGATCTTTGGTCTGCCAGGCAATCCCATTTCAGCGTTGGTGACTTGTGTGCGAATCGTTGTGCCGGTTCTTGCCGCATGCGCCGGTGCGCGTCACTGGCCCGACATGCCACGCATCGCGCTGGCGGCTATCGACGACAATACGCTTGATTTGTGGTGGCATCGACTCGTGCGAATCACCGCAGATGGCACGGCAGAACTTGTCGATGGTCGCGGCTCTGGCGACATCATCGCCGGCGGACGCAGTGATGGATTCATCGAAATACCGCCGCACGCAGCAAATGTGGGGGATGCAAGCACCGCACCCACACGAGCGTGCTTTCGCTTTTATCCTTGGCCAACATGACCAGCCCACGCCAACCAATCAATCCGCTCAATCCAAATCAGCACGCTGGCGCTGCGCACCCCGGCGGGCTTTCGCATGTCAACGCCGATGGCAGCGCTTGCATGGTCGATGTCGGCGAGAAGCCAATCACTGCGCGGGTCGCAGTAGCCGAGGGATTTATTGGAATATCCGCGGAACTCGAAAGGCGCATTCGCGACAACACAATCGACAAAGGTTCAGTGCTCGAAGTTGCGCGGCTTGCCGGCATTCTTGCCGCCAAGCGCACCGATGAATTGATTCCACTTTGTCACTCGCTTGCACTCGATTCGATTGATGTCACGGCAGAATTGCAATCGGGGCGCATTCGTATCACTGCGACCGCACGAATCCACGCACGCACCGGCGTTGAGATGGAAGCGCTCACCGCCGTCGCCGTCGCGTGCTTGACAGTGATCGATATGGGCAAGGCCGTCGATAAGGGCATGGTCATCGAACAGATTCGTGTGCTTGAAAAACATGGCGGACGCAGTGGTTCTTTCGTCGCCGCGGCTGCGGAACATGGTGCGCGCACATGAGCCAACTCAATTCGTCGCATCACAGCGTGCGCCGTATTCGCGCGGCCGTGTTGACGGTGAGCGATCGCTGCTCACGCGGCGTTGCGGTTGATACTTCAGGACCAGCGATTGCTGAAATACTTCGTTTGCAAATTGGCGCTGACATCGTGGCGGCACGGTGTTTGCCGGATGAAGTCGCCCAACTTGCGGCATGCTTTGTCGAATGGTCGCAGCCGAGTGCGGGTATCGATCTCATTGTGAGCACTGGCGGCACTGGCCTTGCGCCGCGTGATGTGACTCCTGAAGCCGCAAAGAGTGTCTTTGAGCGCGAGCACAGCGGACTGATGGAACTTGCGAGGCTTCGTTGTCTAGCCAAGACCCCACGCACTTTTCTTTCGCGCGGCGTTGCTGGAACGATTGGTCGCACGCTGATATTGACCTTGCCCGGATCGACACGCGGCAGCACCGAAAATCTTGAGGCTCTACTGGACATCTTGCCCCATGCGGTTGAAACTCTGCGCGACGAAGTTCAAGATGACGGCCGACCCGATGCGGCAGCGGTCAGCGGCAAAGTCATTCGACATGAGCGCTGACACGATCACTCGCGCATTCGTGGATTCGATTCAGCCGATTGTTCTCGTTGGTGGTAAGAGTCGTCGTTTCGGTCGTGACAAACTGCGCGAACCGTGGGAGGTCGCCAGCCCGAGCGACCGGAGCAATCGACAGCGCGCACATTCCGTGTTGGTGCAGCGACCAATCGAAGCTCTGCGCCGTGTCTTTGGTCCGCGTGTGAAACTGGTGGGCGATTGCGATGGCGCGATCATTCCATTGGCCGATGGCATCATCACCGACTCGCATCCGGGCATGGGTCCGATTGGTGGAATCATCTCCGCACTGCGTGCTTGTGGCGGGCCCGTGTTCGTGCTCGCTGGTGACATGCCTGCGTTCACGCATGAACATGTTTGGCTCATTCTGCAAGCGGCAAGTGCAAACCCACATGCGGTGGCGGTGCTGGCCGCGACGGATCAAATTCATCCATGCGCTGCCCTCTATCAGCCCCTCGCGCTGCAGTTGCTGAGCGAACGAGCGGCACGCGGTGAATTCAAAATGCAAACCGCGATCGAACCTTCGCGCATGATTTTGGTGCCGATCGCTGACGAAGCGGTCGCCAATATCAATCATCCAACGGATATTTCAGCGCAGAAATGACAGACGCTCGGCCGCTGGGGTTTGAAGCCTCAGTGCCTGATTGCGCAGTCAACCGTGCTCGATCAACCGTGGTCGATCAACCGTGGTCGATCAACCGTGCGCGATCAACCGTGCTCGATCAACCGTGGTCGATCAACCTTGGTCGATCAACCGTGCGCGGTCAATCGCCCAGTCCATTCGCAGGTCCTTAGCGACTGCGCGTCCGGCGTGAGACCGATCGTCCCGAAGTCGCTGGTCCACGATGCGCGTGTGGCAGCTTTGATGCATTGGAATTTGGCCCATGGGAATTTGGCCCATGGGAATTTGGCGCGTGTGATTGGTGCGGCACATGTGCATGCTGCGGTGGACTCTGACGCTGGTGCGTGTGACGGCGGTCTGGATTCGCAGGCGGCCGAGATGGTGTTTGCGCTTGTGGAAGCGGAGGCAGACTCGTGGGAAGGGCCACGACTGGAATCTGCTTGCGCGTGAGTTTTTCAACACTGCGCAAGAGTGGTCGCTCTTCTGGTGAGCAGAAGGTGAGCGCAATTCCAGAAGCGCCCGCGCGTGCGGTGCGTCCAATGCGGTGAACATAAGCCTCTGGTTCCATCGGTAAATCAAAGTTGATCACATGCGTGATGCCATCGACATCGATGCCGCGGGCGGCGA
>Ga0209284_10003718_pt1 | contig 18303 bp, 11 predicted proteins | sample FRY03_FD_187211 | JGI IMG/M metagenome (GOLD analysis project Ga0209284, IMG submission 187211) | Freshwater microbial communities from Lake Fryxell liftoff mats and glacier meltwater in Antarctica - FRY-03 (SPAdes) (version 2) | ecosystem: Environmental > Aquatic > Freshwater > Ice > Glacier... | reverse complement strand
AAAAAGAAGAAACAGTAGATATTATGAAAAAAGAAGAAACCGTAGATATTATGGAAAAAGAAGAAACAGTAGATATTATGAAAAAATATATGATAAGAAGTAAATTATATATGCCTGTTATATTACATAGTGATCCAATTGCTAAATGGTTAGGATTAAAACAAGGAGATATTGTAAAAATTATTAGATATAATGAAAATAGTGGTATTTCATTTTATTACAGATGTTGTTTCTAAATAAATATATATATAATTATAGAAGAGTATATATTTTATACATATAATGACAGTATCCGTAGAATACAATAATTATGTCGATACACGAAGAAAGTTTTCAATATTCTATGAAACTTTCATCGGTAAATCCGGAGAAGCAAATATTATTATACCTTTTTTGAAAGATAGTTTTCAATACGTTAGCTCAAATGATAAAATATATACTAATAATACTAATTTATTAACTATTAACAATTTTTCAATATTACAAGCTCAAGCATTAAGATGTAAAATATTCAATACAAAGGTTTTAGATCAACCTTATGCAGTAGAAACTTCTGCTACAGGACCAGTGAATAGTAATAATAGAACGAAAGGACTTATTAATTTTACAATGGGTGACGATAATATTATAGATGGTACTACTCAATCTCAATTTACAAATGAAGCTACTCTTGCTAACAAATACGTAATTCGAAAAAATCAACCAAAAATACATTTACTATTCTCTACTCTTGCAACAATAGAGATATTCATTGATATACTCGAAGCATATAAATCATTTATTAATTTTGATATTAACAAAGATATAGATATTATTGATAATATATTAATTGTAGATAAAAATTCTAGACCAGGAGGATATCTTGATGATAATAATCATGGTTTTTATCTTAAAACAAAAACAAGTCAAAATACACCTCGAGGACACGTATATCCAACTAAAAGTGTTCTTTTTTTGTCTATAAAGTCTTTTTATCTTATTGGAAATGATTCTAAAAAAACATTTAATGAAAAAATGGAAATAGTTACTGATGTTACTGATACTTTAGAAAATTTTAATTCAGACAGAGAATCTATTAAAATAAGTTCAAAAATCAATGGTCTAAATATAAAAAAAGTAGTAAATGATATGCATTACAATAATATAAGTGGTAATATCGTACATCTTAACCCAACATCTTTAAATCACGTGGAAGCCACACATACAGATCTTTCTAATGAAATATTGAAACATTTTATTAATTATATTTTTTCAATAAAAAAAAATGATAGAAATATTCTAATAAATTCATTATTAAATTACTATAAAATTATGAAATGCTATTTATTAAACTCTGTAAAGGTGGGAAATTTATTATTTAACTCACAATATAACTATTCACAAGGAACTACAAATGATTTATCTTCTTATATGACAATGCAATCCTCATTAAATAATGGAAGTGTAGCTATTGATCCAATTATGAGAGAAAGCAATATATCGTCAAGTAATTTTTTAATACCTGATGTTACTTCACCTATATCCTCAACAAATAATTATTGGAAAGAAATTATTAGTAAAAATATAACAATAAATAATAAAATAGAAAGTTTAAAAACAGAAATAGTATCAAGTATAAATAATAATGATGTACCTAAAGTGTCAGAACAAAATCCTATATTATTTAAAGGATTTTCAGCTCTTAAGATAGATGATGAAAGAATACAAATAAGGTATATTGATACTTCTTCAGGGGATGGTGCGACTATGATTTCAGACTTCAATTTAAAAACTGGCTCTGACTTTCCATCATATAGTAGAAAATATGAAACAAGAGGCAATAATCATGAAAACTTATATTATAATAATAATATAATAAAAGATGATTTGACAAGTGAAGAAATATATTTAAATGATATATTGCAAAAAACATCAAATGAAACAATAAAATCAGATATTATAAAACAATATCAATTAGAAATAAACCGAAGATTGTATAAAATAGTTGATATTGTTTTATCTAGTCCTGGCGATGGTAGTTATAAAAAAATAGATAATATAACTATTAGAGCAAGGTTTGAATATGAAAATAATCTTGATAATAATATAGACGTTTTAACACTTGAAAGAAATACATATCAAATATTTGACGCAACAAATAAACCTATAGCAATTACTACTTTAGTAAGCAATAATGGAAAAATAATATTACAAAGTTCTATTGATAATAAAACAATAATATTATATAATTTTAGTAATAATGCTCATCCAAATATTGATAATAATGTTATAATGAATAAAAGTGTAGATCATACAGACAGAAAAGCTATTAATATCAGTGATCTTCGTGAAGTAAATAAGAAAATAATATTAAATGAAATGAAAATTAATAACTCTGGAAGATTATACGAAATACAAGATAATAAATATAAAATATTAAATAATCAATTATTCGTATACTATGTTATAGTTGCAATAATTATAGCTATTATAGTCATTATAAATGTAAGTAATATGGAAAAACCTTTAATAAAAACAGTAACAACAGGTTGTTTTTCTGTTATAGTATTTTTATTTATAAGTTATTACATGGTAAATATATTATATGTAGAAGGATTCTCAAATATAGAGCATTTCAATTCATCAGTACCATCATATGAATATACAAATGGTGCTGATGAATTGGCTAAAGTATCTGAAAAAGTTCTTGTGATTCAAGCAACTATGACAAGTTTAGAATTTGATATATCAAGATTATTTGATGTATTGAGTGTTTCAATCCCACAAACTAACTTTACAAACACAAATAATATGTTAAATGATATTTTAGAAAGTGAAAAAAATGATAAAATATATGTAAATGATAATCTTACACATTCAAAGATTAATGCATATAATCATATAGATATAAAAAAATATGAAATTATGAATATTCAAATTTTAATAAAAGCTTTCTTATATACTTCTTTCGTCGTATTTGGATTATATACATTACAATTATACATTGATACCAAATATTTAGATATATTGATATTTATTTCAGCGATATTGTTAATTATAATATTTACATATTATATTGTATACAGTAATGTTATTGTTCGCACAATATCAAGAAATAAATATTGGGGAAAAGAATACGAGGATTCATATAAGTAAGTTGCAAGTTATATAAAACAAATATAATATATATATATAAATGGTTAAATCAAAAAAAAATACAGTATCGTATGATAAAGAATCATCAATATCTGAAAGTGATAAAAGTTTCAATTCACATGATGTCGAAGAAGATGATGAAGATGTCGAAGAAGACGAATATTACGATGAAGACGAATATGAAGATGAGGATGTAGATATTGATGAAGATGATGATGTTAAAATAAATATGCCTTCGGGTGGATTTTTCAATAATAATGATAAAAAAATATATATTATAATGAAGTCTTCTAATAAAATGAGGAAGACTTCAAATAAAATAATAAAAAAGGTTAATTATGACTTTTATAAAAAATATAATACACAAGAAAAAAAATACTTTGATAAATTAACGATAAAACAAAAGGATGATATAAAAATACTTGAAGATAAGTTGGTAATCAATGATGATATAATTAGTGTACCGATCAGATTTAAAATACTTAATCTTAATTTTAATGAAAGAACAAAAAGAGGAATATTAACTAAAATAGATAATTTAAATAAAATGTCTGGTTGTACTGACGAATATCATAAGTTAAATAATTGGGTTTTAGCATTAAATAATATACCATTTAATAATTATTATAAAATACCCGTAGGTATTAATGATGGTATTGTAAAAATTTGTGAGTTTTTAAATGGTGTTCGTATAAAAATGGATGAAACAATTTATGCACATAAAGAAGCGAAAGAGCAAATTATTAGAGTTTTAGCACAATTAATATCATTTCCTCGTGCGAATGGATATGTAATAGGTATTCAAGGAAGTGCAGGAGTTGGTAAAACAAAACTAATTAAAGAAGGTATATGTAATGCTTTAAATTATCCGAATTCTTTTATATCATTAAGTGGTACTGACGATTCATCTTTTTTAAGAGGACATTCTTATACATACGAAGGTTCAACCTATGGAAAAATATGCGAATCTCTCATGAAAACAGGAATAATGAATCCATTATTATTATTTGACGAATTAGACAAGGTTTCGAATACATCGAAGGGTCAAGAAATTATAAATACATTAATACATATAACAGATCCAGTACAAAATGATAAGTTTAATGATAGATATTTGGAAGAAATTGATTTAGATATTTCAAGGTCAATGATTATATTTACATATAATGACGAAGAATTAATTAATCCAATTTTAAAAGATCGTATGATTGTTATTAATGTTAAAGGATATAATAATGAAGAAAAAATAATATTAGCACGTGATTATTTGATACCTGAAGTTTTAAAACAATATAATCTTAATAAAGAAGATTTAATATTTAGTAAAGAACTTATAATTCATATTATTAGCAATGTTGATAAAGAAGATGGTGTACGTAATTTAAAAAGATCAATAAATAATATAATTTCTTGGATTAACATGATGATATATGTTCCAACTGATATTGTTAAAATATCATTACCATATAATATATCAATATCATTTTATGATACTTATTCTAAAAAAAATATATCTTCTTATAATAATACATTACATTCAATGTATCTTTAATAATTTATATATATATCAACTTACAATTTATTTTTTTAAAATATTCAAATAAAAAAGATTATAATAGAATATATTTAGAGTACATAATTAATTATTTTGAAAGATTTAAGAATATTAAGAAAATAAAAAGATTATGTACTCGTTTTCCTTAAGTAGTATGATATACTATGATATTAACATTTTATTTTTTATAAGTAATAGTGAATATATTTTGAGTACATAATTATTTTATTAGAAATATTTAAAAAGTTTTAAGAATATTAAGAAAATAAAAAGATTATGTACTCGTTTCTTTAAGTAACATAATATACTAAGTAATTACATTATTTTTAATAAGATTATAAGAGAATATATTTTGAGTACATAATTAATTATTTAGAAAAGTTTTAGAGATTTTAATAAATTTAAGAAATTAAAAAGATTATGTACTCGTTTCCTTATGTAGCATAATATACTAAGTAATTACATTGTTTTTAATAAGATTATAAGATAATATATTTTGAGTACATAATTAATTATTTAGAAAAGTTTTAGAGATTTTAATAAATTTAAGAAATTAAAAAGATTATGTACTCGTTTCCTTAAGTAGCATAATATACAATGAAATCATAAAAATATTCTTATTTTATAGTACAAAAAATAAATATTTTTTTACCATACCTATATAAAATTATAGTATACTTTATTAATAAAATATAATTATAATATAGATGTCTGAAAGATTTTTATTTTTTGGATGCTGGAATAGTATAAATTGTGAAAAAGATGATAATTATTTACCTAGAGATGTTATTTTAGAATATATAAATAAATATGAAAAAGATGTTGAATATATTTTTATTGCAGGTGATAATTGGTATGCTACAACATTTTTACAATACGTAACTGGAAAAAATATAAAACTTTATTTAAAAGATATTTTAATATCTGGATATTATAAACTTTATGAACTTGGTAAAAAAATCCATATTGCTGTTGGAAATCACGACGAAGATGTTGGAAAGAAAGATAAAGATGATGAAAAAGAAGAACTTAAAAAAAATTGTATGATAAACACACAAAGACATTATATACAAAAGATTATAGATCATATATCAAAACAATCTAATGGAAACCTACTACGTAATAGAACATACACAAATTCGTTAGGTGAATTAGGTCATTTTAGAAGAGATGATAAATATCCACCAACATTAGAAAGCTTAAAAACATCAAATGATATTGTGGTAGCAAATGACAAAATAATAAAACTTTACGTTGAAGAGATTGGCGTAACATATAATGATAAATATATTATGATAGTTATTAATACAAATTATTTTGATTTAGAAATAAAGGTTGTTAATGAATATTTAGAAAAAATAAAGTTAATTATTGAAAAAGAAAATAATTCTCCAAATAGAAAACACTTATTTGTTATGGGACATATACCATTATTTACACATAAGATAAAAAAAGGCAAAGACCCTATATCAATAACTGCAATTAAGTCAGATTCAGATATAATTAATAAGTTTTATGATATACTTGTAGCTAATAAATGTATATATCTATGTGCTGATACACATAACTTTAGTATCATGAAAATTACAAAAAAAGGTAATAATCTTATACAAATTCTTATACAAATAACATCTGGGACAGGTGGTGCATACCCTGATGTTATATATGAAAACTATAAACAATCTGAAATAACAAAGATTGAAAATTATGAAATATCACATGTAAGTATTAATTCTTTTGGATATTCTTCAGTAAATATTGATGAAACTAATAATATTACAATATCTTATAATAATGTAATAAAAATTGATAATACACCCGGTGATATCTATACGTATGATATAACAGATAAATTAGAATTATTAAAGTATGATACTCGTCAAAGAAGTTATGATGATATTGAAAAAATTACTATTATAATTAATGAAGTAAATAGTGTTGGTTATAAAAAAAGTATTTGTAAATTAATAAAAAGTGATGATATTGAAGCTATTAATAAAATGATTGTAAGAGATCATAAAAATGAAGTTTCTTGTTATGAAAAAGAAAAAGATAAAATAAAAAGTTGAAATAATATAAGAGCGAAAATAAATTGATGATTTATAATATAATATTGATATTATATATTATATTTATAATAGCAATATTTGGATTAATATATTATAATATTATATTTAAACCTATTTTAAAGAATAATAATATTAGTTTTATGTCACAACAAGAAACAAAATTGTTTTTAAGTAAAGATAATGATAAATATGTAGGTAATTTATCTCCATTTGATTTATATGCGAGAAAAGTATCCTCAGCAGATGAATATATAATAATGATAGAAAAAACTTGTATATCATTTACACACGATGAAATTATATTATTAACAAGATGTGTAGAAAAAGCAGATATTTTTTTCAGAAATGCTGAGTTCACAGATCTATGTTATAAAAAATATATAAATGGTAATGATATAGCAAATATAAAATGGAAATTCGCAAATACTTATACAAATCATGATATTGTTAAAGATATTGAAAATGAATATGAAGAAGGTTTACCACATACACGAGAAGAAATTATTTTTTTATCAAAAAAAGTACTTAAATATATTGAAGAAGATTTAGTAAAAACTTTAATACATGAAAAAATACACATATACCAAAGATTAAACAAAGAATTATTTGATGAAATAATTAATTGCATGGATTTTGATAAAATAGATTTTTCAGATACAAAATATGTAAGATCTAACCCTGATACAAATCGTAATATATATATAGATAATAAAACACGAAATAAAATGATATGTTTATATAGGAATGATAAACCAAATGGTATTAATGATGTAATAATGAATAATCACTCTTTAGAACATCCTTATGAAAAAATGGCTTATGAAATAGCAGATTATTATTATTATAATAAAGAAAAATATAAAAATATATAAAAAATATTAGTTATATGTATAAAGAAATATGGAAGAAGTTTTTAAGCAGTCTCCTGTAGAATTAACTTATAATGAAGTAGAAGTTATTTTCTTAAAAAATAATAAGAATGTCTTAGATTCTTTGGCAGAATTATGGAAAGTATGTGACGAAAAAGTTTATAATATAGATGAAACAAAAAATAAATGGAATGAAATACGAAGTGTTTGTGACAGTTTTGACGATGAAATGAAAAAGAAAAAATGAACTTTTTTATTTTATTGTATATATATAATATGTCAATTCCAATTATGTCTTTTGATAATTTAACAGAGTTAATAAATACCCAATATCCAAATTATAGAAATAAAAGTGGAGGATTAACTGATATGGTATATGGAGCTTCTTCAATGTCTTCAGCTGATATTAGTAAGCAAGTATTTAATAGCTTTAAGAGTGATACCAATAATAAAAATGATAAAATTATTACAGATAAAGATATGTATATATATAAAAATATACATAAAGAATTATTTAAATGAAAAACTTATTTTTATATCTCTTCTAATTATAAATAGGTTAGCATTTCAATAGTATGATGTTATATAATAATATATTATTAATTATTACAATAATAACAATAATATTAGTATTATTAAGCTTTTATCCACTAATATATTTAAAATATCATAGAGATTTATATGATAATGTTAATATGTTAAATACTATGTGTTATGATAATTCTATATCAATGGAAGATAATATAAATATACCAATAAAAAAAACTTTTATATGGAATATATGTAAAATTTTATTTTATTTTGATAGATTAAATAATAACTTTAATAATGATGATACTTTACCTAATAATGATTTTAAACTTATAGATAGATATAAATCGCCAAATACAATAATGTATATATATGATTTTTATTTATATTGTGGATTACCATTATTTATATTTATATTTTTTGGATTTACAATACATCTATATTACTTTTATCAAAATAAAAATATAGATAACATCTATATAACATTCTACTTTTTTATTTATTTCACTTTCATTATTGTATTTTTATCATTAATTCTTAAAAAAATAACAGAAATATATTGTGATTGTAATGTTTATAGCTATATAATGTTAATAAAAGAGTTAGAGATTATAGTAGAGCAAAACTATCCTGAAAATAAAGATTTGATAGATATATTAAAAGAAACTTCAAATAATGACATTAAAAATATAGAAGACATTTTTATGAATGAAAACGTTATAGATAAACTTATTATATATAAAAATAAAAATAGTAATATTAAAAATACTCAAAACTTTATATTCACTTTACAAAACTTAGATAAAATGAAAACATATATTGATATCGAATCTACATTAAAAATATGTAGTAAAATCGACGAAACTACAATACTTATGAACGTATATATTCTTTTATTATTTCCATTATTATATATATTATCTTCTATATTGAAAGAATTATATATTTATTTAATATTTATTATTATCATATTATTGCTTGTAATTATTACAATATATAATTTAAGTAATATTTTTGAATAAATCACATTTAATATCTCTTCTTTTTTTCTTTATAATATTTAAAGCAATTTAAATACTTAAATATGAATACACTTGTTTACATTGTATTTATTATGATGATTATAATATTTATGAATGAACTAAAAAATGTAACATTATCATTTTTAAAAATAAATTATATGAAAAATGTATTCAAATCAAATATTGATAAGAATTGTAATAATATATATTGTGAAGCTGAAACAAGTAGTTTTAATTTAGCAAAAAATAGTTATAAACTATTACTATCTAATGATATTTTTAATACAAAATCATATATCTTTATGATTTTATTCATACTTATTTTATTATTTATTCATATTCTATATAATTTTATTACATTAAACACAACATATATTGATAAACTTGAAAAGTCTTGTACTATACAACGTATAGGCTTTCGTTGGAAAGAATGTTTAAAATATTTTCCATATATTATTAATTTAATTATTCTAATTTTTATAATAGTTATAATAATATTAAGATATTCACCTAATGAAAAAAAAGGTTATGAAGATTACTTCGAAAAATATATTGAAATAATATCAAACTTTTTCAATATATTCATTGTATTATACATAATTTTCTATATATTTATGTGTTTTCTTATGATACAGAATGATAATGATACAAATAATTATGCATATATATTAAATATAATTTTAATTATATTTAGTTTCTATATTTATTTAATTATAAATATAATGAATATATTATTAACATTCCGGGAGAATAATAATATAAATACTTACGGTGATAAAGAAAATAAAGATTTGTCTTATGCTAATAAAAATGTATTTTATGAAAAATATTATGATATGATAAAAGAAGACTATATTTTTTCAGAAAATGCTAAATATGACATAAAAGGGTATTTAATAAAAAACATCGGAACATTATTATTATTTATAATTGCATTTTTTATATTATTTAGTTTCATTTTATTTATAATTATAAATTTTTTTATTCATAAAAATGATAATGAGATATCTTCTTATTTTAATAGTGGTATTATTTTAAAACCATTTTTTATCTTCATACTTTTAGTATTATTTATCTTTATGTTTATTTTATTTAATACTGATTATAATAAACTTGTAATATTTGGAGTTTATAATAGTTTTTATAAATGCAAACTAAATCAACTAAATAATTTAATAATACCTTACATAAAACTTCATGAACTAAAAGCTATTAATAATGAAGACGATTATACAGAACAATACATTGTTACTAATATATTATCATCTATAATTAATAATACTCTTGTGATGACATCTTGTGGTGATTTTCAAGACTTTGGTAATAAAGAAGGTACAATATCATCAGAAATGGATGGAAAGTTTACACAATACGATGAATTATCTTTTTCTATTCTTAATACTACTTATAAAAAAGATTTTGCTGAATATTATGAGAAGGTTTTAACATCTAATATAGATAAACAACTTGTTACCACTGATACAATATATAATTATATTAATAATATGCACGGTAATAAAGCATCTTATATTGCAATACATAATAATTCAGATATAAATATTCAATGGAATAATAATAGTACTTCTGAAAGTAAGACATGTGTAGTTAATGAAATACCAAATATACATTTGGTTGATAATTATATTGATATGTATAAATATAAGTATAGATATAGAATATTTACTATTATTGATATTTGTAAAAAAATATTTACAAAAGAAAACTCTGAAAATAATTTTGAAAAATATAAAAAAACATTATTGAAATATTTTAAATTCTATAAAGATGATAAAAAAAATATACCTCATAAGTTTTTAATTAATATAAAAACAAATTTAGATTACCATGCTTTTATTAAAAGTTATAAAGGTATACATGATGATTATGCCGCCCCACTTGAAATAAGCAATATAGACGCATTAAATGATAAAATAGATAAAAATGTTTTATCAGATATTGATATATTTTCAACTGAATTAGAAAAAATTAATCAAGATTATAAAGCAAATAAAGAATATTTAAATTATATTTTATCATTATATTCAAATAAATTATTCAGTTTAAGTAAAGACGATAGACTTGCAAATAAAGATAATAAACATATTGGAGAAAAATATGATATATTGAAGAAAGATGCAATTGGTGTAAATAGTGAAGATGATAGAAATATATATTCTATTATAGACGACTTCTTAACTATTTCATCTCATATTAAATACAATTCTTATTATTTATCAAAAAATCCAAAAATTCATGATATTATAAATGAGAAGAATAAAATTTTATTTAAATTAATCGTAGATACTAATCTAAATGATAGTATTGATAAGACACTCAATAATTCTTTTGAATATGATATGGTAGATACTTATTATAGAAAAACGTCAGAAGAAAACAGAATAATTAAATCAACATTTTCACATATTTCGTCTTTTGTTTCAGTAAACGATTTTAATAATAATTACTTGAAACAAATAATCTATATGATATATAAACAAATTAATCATACTTATGTTAAATTTAACAATAAAAATGAAGATGATAATATTATTAATATCGAGGAAAATATATTAAATGGTGAAGATATTCTAAAAAAAGATTCAAAATCAGAACTTATTTTGAATAATGCTAATGATGTTATAAGTAATAAGTTTATGATATATTATATTATAAATATAATCATTATATATACAATATTTTATATTGGAAATTCTCGTATTGAGTCGTCTTATAATATATTTTCAATAATTTATGATAAGTTATTATCTAAAAGTACATAAATAAAAAAATGATAATTAAACATATAAATATATAATAACATTCAAATATGAAAAAAATTATTCATATTTCTGATATTCACATTCGTTATGGTGATAAAATTGCTTGTCGTTATGATGAATATATTATAGTATTTGAAAACTTATTAATATCTATTAAAGAAAAAATTAAAATAAATAAGTTAAAATATAAAGACTTTGTTATCATAGTAACAGGTGATATATTCCATAATAAAAATGTGATAGGTAATTATGGTTTAGAATTATATAATATGTTAATAACAGGATTATCAAAAATAGGACATACAATAATATTTCATGGTAATCATGATAGAAATCAAAATGAAATTAGTCAACCATCATTAATTTCATCAACTATTGAAACAGCTAATCTTACAATATTAAAAGAAACACAATCATTTGTTATAGATAATGTTGGATTTTCATATGTTAGTATAGATGATACATTAGATACATTATCAACTGTAGGACGTATTAAAAACTTACCACCTTTTCCAAAAATTAAAGAAGATATTGAGATAAAAATTGCTTTATTTCATGGAACATTTGCATGTGCTAAATTATATAATGGAACAGAAATACCAGAAAGTAGTGAATGTACTACATCATATCCTTTTAGTTGGATTTCAGATTTTGATTATGCATTATTGGGAGATATTCATCTAAGACAACAAGGTATTAGTAAAAAAGTTTTATGGGGATATTCAGGATCACTCGTACAACAAAATTATGGAGAAGATATTATCGATCATGGATATATGATATGGGATTTGGAAACACGAACAATTGAAAATGTAAATGTTTATAATCCATTTGGATATATTAATATTATTATAAAAAACGATGACATATATTTGAGGAAAAATGGTAAATATTTTGAAACTTTGGAAGACTTTATATCAGAAAATACAAAATATTTTCCTGAAAAAACAGAGATTCGAACTTTTTCGTCATTTACACATAAAAATACGAAACATCTTTATGATATTTTAAATAAGTATAATAAATCTTGCTCTATCATTAGTAATAAAATACTACCAAAAGAAGAAAATGTTATTTCAAATACTACAAATGATAGTGATGATCTAATTCATGTAAATAAAGAAACATTTATAGAATATCTAAATAAGTACATACCTCCTAAATATTATGACAAAGCATCAGATATAATTAAAAATCTAAATGTCTTATTATTTAATATAGATGATTGTCCTAATGATCTTATCGATGAATGTGTAAAGAAAAATAAAGAAATATCAACATTGATAAATATTTGCAATTTAAATGACAATGTTAATAAAAATAAAAAGTATCCATTTACAATCGAATATTTAGAATGGGAAAATCTTTATTGTTATGAAGGAGGTAATAGTATTAATTTTGCTGAAGCTATCAATAATACACTTCTTATTCGTGGAAATAATGGTACAGGAAAGTCCGCAATATATGATATTATTACACTTGCAATATGGGGTGTAATTACAAAAGACAAACAAAATACTTTATCAAAAAATGGTATAATAAATTATAAACATAAAAATGCATATACTATAATAGATATTTCAGTTAATGGTGATAAATATCAGATAAAAAGAAAGTTTGCCGTTCAAAGTGAAATAAAAAGTTCAAATAAAAACAATATAGAAATATATAAATATGAAGATGGAGTAAAAAGTCTTATTAAAAAAAATAATGCGTGTAATGAGTTTATCAAATTAAATTTTAATACACTTGATGACTTCTTAACATGTTCTATGATAACACAAGTAGTTGATAATGACATTTTAAGAATGGATTATAAAGAATGTACGGCGATTATAGATAAAGCATCTAATATTAATGAAATATACGAATTATTCAATTTATTCAAAGTTTGTTTAAATAAATACAAAGACTTTAATAAAACAATTGATAGTAAAAAACAAGTATATCAACATATTATTGCATCTTCGGATGTAAATGACGATAATATTGATGAACTTATAAATGAATTAAATATTTTAGAAGAAAAATATAAAAAACTTATGATTTTGAATAATAGTATTGCAATTGATATTGATGATAACAAATATATTGATTCAGTTAAATTAAATCATAATCTTGTAAAACAAATATCAGATGAAGAATATAATGTCATTATAATATGTTTTAATGAATTGAAAGAATATTTTAAAAATATCGAATACAAATCTATAGAAGAATATGCATCAAAATATAGCGATGATATTGACATTTTGGAAAAAATAGAAAAACCTTGTGAATATTCAATTATAAAGGAAGAAAAACTGTTTTTATCAAAATATAATAAACCTATCATTGTACCAGTTAATAAGATTGATGATGTAGAAATAGAGTATAAAAATATATTAGAAATAATAAAAAAATTAAATGATGATAAACCAACTTTTGAAGAAAATGGTGTTCGTGATATGAAAGACATCGTAAATGATATAATAAAAATATTCAGTGATAATAATTATATTGAATTATTAAAAGAGTTTATTTTAGTTAATTTGATACAATATAATAATAATAAAAAATGTCATAATATAATTTCTTACGAAAGTTATAAAGAATTATTGGTTATAAAAGAAGATCTAAAAAAGTCTATAGATATAGAACAAGATTGTATAAGTGAATGTGATAATAAATTGGAAAAACTTTATATTTGTAGAAATGAATTAATAATATATAATAAACCAAATAATGTTGATATAGGAATTGATAAATCATATATATATGATAATATAAAAGAAAATATTATTGAATATGAAAATATACTTAATGTATATTATATATCATTGGAAGAAATAGATAAACTTAATATAATATTAAATAATTATAAAAATGAGTTGAATACTCTTAAAAATAATGAAGAATATGGATTTGATCCATGTTGTAAATATTGCTGTGGAAGATCTTGGGTAATAAGAATGAAAGAATTAGAAATTATAATAAGCAATTATAATATAGAAATAGATAATAAATATTACAATATATATGAAAGAAAAGATATTGATTATATTGAAATATACGAAAAATACAATATATTGAAAGAAAAAAGTATTATTTATGATTTACATATTGAATGGAATATTTATAATAAGTATATTGACGAAGACACTTATATTTCAAATGATATTTCAAAAAATGTAGAGAAAAAGAAAAAAATTATTGAACTAATTAGTATTTCTAAAGATAAGTTGTCAGAAATTACTGATTCAATTGATAATTTTAATATACATATACATATGTTAGATAAAGAATACAATAATAGAATAAGATATGATAAATATGTATTTTGGAAGAAAAAATATGATGATTCAAACGTATTAAAAAATAAAATAGAGATTGAACTTAGTGTCTCAAAAAATTATAATGAATATGTAACATATATTAAACCAAGAATATGTAATCTTAGTATATTAGGAAATAATTACAACAAATGGAAAGAATATGATACAAATATTAGGATTACTAATGCTTATAAATATATGAATATATTCAATGTTGTAAATCTACAAGAATTATATTATGAATATGAGAGGAATAAAAACATTAAAGATACTATATTTAAAAAACGTTCTGTATTAGAAAATATAGATAAGTGTTCTTATGATATTAAAATGATATCAAATAAGATAACAAAAATGAGAACATTGAAAGAATACAATTTAACAAATATTAATAATTATGAATATTACTTGAAAGAAAGTGTAAAGTTATCAGAAACGATTGATATATTAACTTTAATAATAGATAATTTCAAAACATATAAAATTGATTTATACGAAAATCATATTCTAAAAAAATTAATGATTAAAACAAATTCTTATATTAAATTACTTTGTCATGAAAACACAAAAGGGTTTAAACTTGACTTTTTGATAAGCGAACAAAAAGATATTATACATATAAATTGGTTAATACATAATATATCTACTGATAATAAAATAAAACAAGTGATTTCTATTAATCAAGCATCAGGATTTCAAAAGTTTGTTATATCACTTGCTTTAAGAATGAGTTTGTATTCAAATACACAAACCGAACAATTATTTATTGACGAAGGATTTACAGCATGTGATAATCAAAATCTTTCATTAGTTCCTGAGTTTCTTAAGAAACTTCTCAATACATTTAGCTGTATTATTATAGTTTCTCATATAGATGTCATCAAAGATAGTGCAGATATTATTGTCAATATAGAGTATAATAAAGATACAAAAACATCATATATAAAGTTATAATATATTAATTATATAATATGAAAACATACCTTCCTTATATTACTATAAAAATAAATCAAGATATTGGTGAACAATTATATCAAATTGCTTATATAATTAATTTTTTACGTAAATCAAAAAAAGTTAATATTAAAAGAAAGCTTGTTTTCTTGAAAGACGAAAATAATAAAGCTTTTAATAGTATGTATGAAGGATTATTTAATTTAATTGATAAAGATAAATATGAATCTCTTAAATTCACAAAGATAAATATAAATAATGAATATGAACCTGATATTAATATGATAGATAATATTGAATTTGAAGGGTGTATACAAAGTTTTGATTATATTGATAAGTCACTATATGATAAAATGCTTAGTATAGTTTATAATAATGAAGATATTATGTATTCAGCATATTATAAATATAGAGATATACTTGATAATTTTGGAAATAGAACTAAAGATGATGATATGGTATTATTACATATATCTAAAAAAGATTTAATAGATGTTGAATATTATAGAAAGTCACTTGAAAGTGTAGATAAATGCGATGTAGTTGTATTTACAGATGATATAGAATGGTATAGTAATAATATAGACGATGTAATTAATAAAGATTCTAAATATAATATTTATTTTGTTTCTGTTAATGACAAAAAAGTAGAGTTTGTATTAATGTCTATGTTTAAAAATCATATTATCGAAAATACATCATATAGTTTATGGGTGTCTTATATTAGTTATTATAAAAACAAGCTTATTTTAAATCCTTAATATATTTTTTTTATTAATATTATTTAAGATTATAATGAATCGTCTAAATTGTTAAAAATGATATTTTTTGTTACCATAATATATATAAGTTATATTAAGAGATCATCATTATAAAGTAGATCTTTATCAATATAGATTATCATATAAAGGAAGTTATCCTCATGTTCGTTAATAAGAATATAATTAACATTCAACTTTTACTGTCATGATAGGACTTAAGAATCCGCTATTTTTAAATACAATACGATAATGAAAGTGTTTTCCAAGTATTTTAGTAAAACCTTTATTAACCTTATATTTATCAGGACAGAATATATGTATTTTTGCCTTACCATTTTTAACAGAAGATACTCCTGAATTTGAAAAGTTATCATATGCTTCATATGGATTTTCAAATATTTTTCCTTTATTATTTGCCGCCCAATAAATTATCTTTGTATTATCTTCGTATTCACTCATATCAATTGTGTAGCTAATGTTAGCTCCTACAGGATGTATATTATTATTTATTAGTAATGTATTAGGTATGAATGATATACCTAAAAATGGTAGAAATGTTTCTTTTCTAATTGCTAAGAAAATAACACAAGCAATTATAAATATAGATATAACACGTATTATTGTATAACAATTGTCATCAAATAAAATATATATACTTGCAAAGAATGAAAAAATCATTATAATTGCTATAGAAATAATATGTATATATAAATCATTTAAAAATATGTTATTTTTCATTGAAATCTATTATATTAAAAGAATAAAAATTGATTAGATATTATAAATAAATATAATATCATAAAAACTTATGTCTCAATATGATAATTCTGATAATTCCGACAATGAAGATTATTGTTTAAACGAAGGAATTAAAGCAACTCAAAATATTTACTTTGATTTACATGACAAAATAATTGATAGAATGAGTAATAACAGTTACATGATTAAAATAACAGGTAAAGAATTAATTCATTACGTCAAGAATTGGTGTTTTAATAGAACATCAGATGATGATAAAATACAAGAATTGTATGATATTAAAAAAAATAGTACTGCTGTTATTGAACCTACATGGATATTTACTTTAATTTATGATGAAATGTCTGATAACTTTGATAAACTTTATATGATTGACGGACAACATAGAAGAGAGGTTATTAAAAGATTATTGGTAGATAATCCTGATTCAAAAGAGCAATATTACTGTATTGTTTATAATATTAATTATTGCGAAACAGAAAATCAAAATTTAGCAATTGATTTATTTAAGAAAATTAATAATAATAAACCACTTAGTATTCCCGATATTCCAG
>Ga0209284_10003716_pt1 | contig 18316 bp, 12 predicted proteins | sample FRY03_FD_187211 | JGI IMG/M metagenome (GOLD analysis project Ga0209284, IMG submission 187211) | Freshwater microbial communities from Lake Fryxell liftoff mats and glacier meltwater in Antarctica - FRY-03 (SPAdes) (version 2) | ecosystem: Environmental > Aquatic > Freshwater > Ice > Glacier... | reverse complement strand
GGGTTTTTTTGTTCCCAATAGATTCTCCATCTAGCTTGAGGAAAGCTGCTTTAGGAGTTAAATGCACCTGCTTAGACGGAGCTCAGCACACCGGCTTCGACGGAACTCAGCGGCCCTGTTTAATGTGTAAAGCGAACGCACGGGGGCCGAGTATTTGGTTATCTGTTGCTTCGTCAGCGGAAAAGTATCCAAGCCATTAGCCTTACAATTATTACAAAAACAGCCTGGTGATGTGGGTGGATTTGGATGGGAGGGAGATAGAAAGTTGAAATCCTCTGAAGTGTTCTATTGTGGAGATAGCTTCCTAAAAAAGGTTGCCAACGGAGAAGAGCAGCGGACCTACTTCCAAAAGCGATTTTATGGAATTTGCCATGATAATTGGAGTTGCAGAAAGCTAGGTTGAGAAAGTGTTGAATCCGTTTTTAAGAAAGCAACAACTTGTGGAATGGTGGAGATAGCTTCCTGAAAAAGGTTGCCAGCGAAAAAGAGAAGCGCACATGCTTCCAAAAGCGATTGCATCGAAAACAGTGGTTAGGTGTTTATGCTTAATGGAGGCTGATGAAAAAGGCCACTTCCTGTCTTCAACACATAAAAAACCATTTGATAGCTGAATGAGATGGTGGTTTGAACGTACTAGTAAAACGTAAGCCGGTGAAGGCATTCTTTTGTATCGAGCGCCAAAGAGCGCACCCGACCCCCGCCTAAGGCCCCTTGTAGGGCATACCCGCGCCCCTTTTTGATGCTTATTAGTAGGACGTAATAAAAAAGAATCGCTTGTTCGGAATGGCAGGAGCGGTTGTAAACAAAAACAGGCAGGGAACATCCCTGCCTGCTTACCATTGCGCTATTTCAGCAGCGCTTATTCATGCGGATTCACCTTGCCACCGAATTTGATTTTGACATAAGCCACAGTTGCCATCACCTCTTCATTGCTGAGGTAGCCCTTAAAGGCGGGCATTCCGTTTTTACCGTTCAGAATAATGGCCGCCATTTCGCCCTTGTCTTTCATACTCATTTGCAGGTTTTTAGAACCGCCAGCACCGAGGGCACCATCTTCACCATGACAAACCACACAGTTGTTGATATAGAGGGCCTGGCCATGGTAAACAATGTCGTAACTGTCGCTCATAGGGTCGAATTGGGCGGTCTCCATAGCACCTTTGCCGCTTAATTGACTAAAATAATCGGCCTTGTTCATTTTAGGGCTTTTGGTCTCCGAAACGCCGTATGCATACAGCATCAAAGCGAGTGCCAACAAAGCCAAAGGTTTGATTTTGCGCTTGAAGGCAATCACCGCTACAGGAATAGAAGCAAAAACAGCAATCATTTTAATCCAGAACCAGTTGCCAACGCCCACGCTTGGGGCATTGAAGGCCAAAAACACACCGGTGAGCAAGAACAACGTGCTGATAATCACCTCAGCAATTTTAGTGCGTTTGCTAAAAGTGGCCAGTTTGGTTTCGCTTGTAAACAGTAAAATAGTTTTAACCAGGTAAAGAAGTACAAAAAGTACTACCACCAATGTGTGGGTATGCAGCATGCCTGTGTACATAGGGTCAGTGTTTAAGAGTTACAAAATTGAGGAATTCAAGCAGTATTTCTACAGTTTTTTCTGGGCATTCATGCATCCCCATGTGGCCAGCATCGGGCAAAAGCTCCAATTGGCAATTGTCGAGTTGCGCGGCAAAGCTCAAGCCCAAACTTTGTGGCAGTATGGTATCGCCGCTGCCGAGCACCACTAATTTAGGCAAAAGACTGCTTTGAAGCAGAGAAAGCCGCTCTTCACGGTTACGCATGCCCTTGGTTTGGGCCACGCAAGCTAAAACGCTTTGCTCTGCTGCCTGCGTTTGGAGCTTAGCAATGAGTCGGGCGAGCCGCTTTCGATTGCCTTCTGCAAATAAACCAGGGATGAAACCATGTAAAAAATGCTTGCTGCCGCGGCTTTCAATCAAGGCTACGGTGCGGTCGCGGGTGGCTTTCTTACTTTCGTCATCCCCAAGCGGGTGCGAATGTACGAGCCCGATCCCCTGTACCCGATCGGGTTGCTTCGCCAGCATCTCCAAGGCTACATAGCCGCCCATCGAATGGCCTACAAGAACCGCTTTATCGATGTTTTCGTCCTCTAGCATTGCCCAAACGCATTTGGCCATAAAAGCCATTTCGGCGCTGCTGTCGCTAGCGAGCCCCGTGCCACCGGACCCAGGCAGGTCTGGGGCCAGCACTTTATACCCGTGGGCAAGCGCTGCAGCTACAGGAGCCCAGGCTTCGTGTGTTTCTGTAAAGCCATGGAGCAGCACCAGGGCGGGTCCTTTTCCGAGAGAAAGCCAATTTAGAGGGACGGCTCGAAAGCTAGATTTTTTAAGCATATTTGTTGACGGTGTTCGCGCCGACAATATTAGCACTTATCTGATGAAGAAAATTGTAATCCTGCTGTTCCTTTTGAGCGGCTTCACCTTTATGAGCGCAGCGCAGCCTCATTTTCCGTTTAACGGCGTGCAAGACGAGCGGCCGTCGGCCTACCTGCTCACTAACGCTAACATCGTTACGCAACCCGGTAAGCTGTTAGAGGGCGGCATGATGCTCATTCGTGATGGCAAAGTGGTAGAAATTGCCAAAACCATTCCACAACCAGCCGATGCACAACTGCTCGATTTACAGGGAAAATACATTTACCCGGCTTTTGTGGAGCCTTATGGAGATTACGGTATCAGCAAGAGTAAAAGTGAGCGCAATCGGGGCGGGGGTCAGCAGTTTGTTCCAGCTCGTGGGGGTGCTTATACAGCCAATGACGCCATTCGCGCCGACCAAAACGCCGCAGAATTGTTTCGAGTAGATACCAAAAGTGCAGAAAAATGGCGCAAAATCGGCTATGGCGCCGTCGCAACCCATGTGCAGGACGGCATTGCGCGGGGTACAGGTGCTTTGGTCGCTACTGGCGAGGGCAGCGACAACCAGCAAATGCTCATTTCACAGCTCAGTGCGCATTACAGCTTTAGCAAGGGAAGCAGCACGCAAGATTATCCCTCTTCTTTGATGGGTAGCATCGCCTTGTTACGCCAAACGCAGTATGATGCGCGCTGGTATCAAGCCAATAAAGCGGCACTGCAGCTCCAAGATTTGACCCTGGATGCGCTGTTGATGACAACAGGCCTGCCACAAATTTTCGAAACCAGCCAGAAATATGACCTCTTGCGCATCCAAAAGCTGGGTGCAGAGTTCAGTATAAATTATGTGGTAAAGGGCCGAGGCGACGAATATCAATACCTCGATGCGGTGAAAGCCGCCAAAACACCCCTGCTGGTGCCGGTGAATTTCCCAGATGCCTTTGATGTGGAAGATCCGCTCGACGCACGCGATGTGAGTCTGGCCCAGATGCTTCACTGGGAGCTCGCGCCGGGCAACCTGGCTGCGCTGCACAAGGCCGGAGTGCCGTTTGCAGTAACCTCTTCCGATTTAAAAGAGCCTGGCAATTTGCTGCCAAATTTGCGCTTGGCCATTGAATACGGACTTCCAGAAGCTGCAGCCCTCGAGGCCATTACCTTGGCACCGGCACGTTTGCTGAAGGCGGATAAGCTCGTGGGACAACTGCAAAAAGGAAGCCTGGCCAACTTTATAATTTGCTCCGAGGAGCTTTTTAGTGCCGACAATGAAATTTACCAAACTTGGGTAGTGGGCAAAAAGTATGAGCAGCAAGCCTTCCCCGAAAAGGGCGAAACGCGCGGCAGTTATGTATTCAAAGGTAGCCCGTTAGATGGCGATACCTTGGTGATAAAAGGCAAAGCAAGTGCGCCTGAGGCGAGTTTGCGGTTGAACGATACCACCAGCGTGAAGTTTAAGTGGGAAGTGCAGGGTGACTTTATAAATGTTTGGGTTCTCGACAAAAAGCTGCACGATGGCCAATTGCTGCGCTTTAGCCTGTGGCGTAAAGGAACTGGTTTTCAGGGAAGTTTTAGTCCACAAGAAGGCCAACTCATCCCCATCGAACTTCTCCAAGTAGCCACTCACATCGAAAAAGTCAAAGAAAAGCCCATCAAAGAAGCGGTAGCCTTGGGTGTGATGCGCTATCCTTTTGCTGACTTGGGGCGGTTAAGTGTGCCGGTAGCTGAAAATATCATTATCAAAGGAGCAACTGTGTGGACCAGTGATGAGGCAGGTGTGCTTACAAAAGCAGACGTTGCAGTGAAAGCTGGTAAAATAGTGGCGGTAGGCGCCAACATCGGCACGGCCATTTTTGGAAAAGCAGGTGCGGTACGGGAGATCGACGGCACCAACAAGCACCTCACCCCAGGCTTAATTGACGAACACAGTCACATTGCCATCAGTCGTGGCGTAAATGAAGGCACGCGCAGCATCACTTCTGAGGTACGCATCGGCGATGTGCTCGACCCTGACGATGTAAACATTTACCGACAGTTGGCTGGTGGGGTTACATCGACCAACCTGCTGCATGGCTCTGCGAACAGCATTGGTGGACAAGCGCAGTTCATTAAATTGCGTTGGGGCGTGACCAATCCCGAAGACCTCAAATTTAAAGAAGCGCCCGGGTACATCAAATTTGCGCTAGGCGAAAATGTGAAGCAATCGAATTGGGGCGACCGCAATACCTCTCGTTTTCCGCAAACCCGCATGGGCGTTGAGCAGGTAATGATGGATGGCTTTATGCGTGCCAAATCCTATGAAGCGGACCTCAAAGCTAATCCTACTACCACCCGCCGCGATCTGTCCCTCGATGCCTTGGTAGAGATCATGAAGCAGCAGCGTTTTATAACCTGCCACAGCTATGTGCAAAGCGAAATCAATATGCTCATGAAGGCGGGCGATTCACTTGGCTTTAAAGTAAACACCTTCACCCATATTTTGGAGGGTTATAAGGTTGCAGACAAAATGTTAGCACATGGCTCCAATGCGAGCACCTTTGCCGACTGGTGGGCATACAAATATGAAGTAGTAGATGCCATTCCACACAATGCCGCCATCATGAACAGGGTGGGCTTAAATGTGGCCATCAACTCCGACGATGCCGAGATGGCCCGACGCCTGAATCAAGAAGCGGCCAAAACCGTGAAATACGGGGGCATTAGCGAAGAAGAGGCACTCAAAATGGTGACCATCAATCCGGCAAAAGCACTTCGTGTAGACCAAGTCACTGGTAGCATCAAGGCAGGCAAGCAAGCCGATTTGGTGCTGTGGAGCGGTCATCCGCTGAGCATGTACAGCAAGGCGGTATTGACCTTGGTAGATGGCGTGGCTTATTTTGATGAGGCCCTTGATGCAGCCCAGCACCAAGCCTTAAGGTCAGAGCGACAGCGGCTGATTGAAAAAATGTTGGAGGCAAAAAAAGCGGGCAAAAAAACCAGCAAGCCCATTCTAATGGTGGCGCCAGAGTGGCATTGTGAAACACTTGGAGACATGGGCGGCGCTGCCCATCAACACTAAATAAAGAGGAGCATTTCAATTTAAAATCCCCCTTTCGAAGCTTACAAATTGTCGTAACGGAATGGGGGCTCCGAGTCCTCAAATTCGTGCAGCACCACTTGTAAGTCCTTGATTTTACTCGTTTCTAATCCGTAAACCCAACCATGGAGCTGCAAGGTGCGGCTTTCCCATGCCTTTTGCACAATGCTGGTTTTAGCGAGGCTCCGCACCTGTACTTCCACATTTAGCTCCACCAAGTAACTGCTGCGTGCTTTTTCACCGGTAATGGCTTCCAATTCAACCGGGTGCTTTTCATACACTTCTTTGATGTTGCGGAGCCATTTGTTTACCAAACCCGTATCGGTGCGCCCCACGGCTACAGGCACCCCACCTCAGCCGCAGTGGCCGCAAACGACGATGTGTTTCACATCAAGCACCTCCACGGCATATGGCAATGCCGATAAAAGTTAAAAGCGGTGTGCACCACCATGTTGGCGATGTTCCGGTGCACAAAAAGCTCTCCGGGATCGGTTCCTGTAAGTTCGTTGGCAAGCACCCCACCTCAGCCGCAGTGGCCGCAAACGATGACGTGTTTCACATCAAGCACCTCCACGGCATATGGCAATGCCGATAAAAGTTAAAAGCGGTGTGCAGCACCATTTTGGCGATGTTACGGTGCACAAAAAGCTCTCCGGGATCGGTTCCTGTAAGTTCGTTGGCAGGCACGCGACTATCGCTGCAGCCTACCCACAAAATGCTGGCGTTTGACGCAGGGAGATCTTTTTGAAGTACCCAGGATCAGCAGACAGTTTCTCCTTGACCCAAATGGCGTTGTTCCTAATTAAGCGGTTATAGGATGCTAACGTGTTTTAATCTTTTAGTGATTGTTAATTAACGCAACACCAGGGATGTTGATCAGCGTGAGCTCAATGTCGCGAGATGGCGCATTGATTTTGAAATCCTGAAGCACCTCCAATACATCGTGGTCGATGTAAATAGCGGCAGTGCCATCAATGATGACCTTACTTTCAAAGGGCACTTCTTGCAAAAATTTAGCAATGGCGCCTTTGTTGAGGTAACTCACCTCTTGCGACAGCGTTAGTTTTATCGGACCATCCGTCCCTTGACCTGATTGATCTTTGATGAAAGTAAAGGCGTTTTTGTAGTTATTCCGCAAGATAAATAAAAGCGCAATGACCAAGCCAATGCCGATGCCGGTGAGTAAATCGGTGAGTACAATGGCCGAAACCGTAACTAAAAAGGGTAAAAATTGCGCCCATCCAAGCCGAAACATGCCCCGGTACAAGCCAACGGATGAAAGCTTGTAGCCAATGAGCAAGAGAATGGAAGCGAGTCCAGCAAGCGGAATGTGATTGAGCAGGTTAGGGGTCATCAAAACAAAGCCGGCCAAAAACAAACCGTGAAAAATGGCCGCCATCTTGGTGCGGGCGCCGGCGGTAATGTTGGCCGAGGAACGCACAATTACTGCGGTAACGGGTAAGCCGCCGAGCAGTCCGCTGATGATGTTGCCAACACCCTGAGCTTTGAGTTCGCGGTTAGGCGGTCTGGTACGTTTATATCGGTCGAGTTTGTCGGCGGCTTCGAGGCTCAGCAGCGACTCCAAACTGGCAACGATGGCCATGGTGCCGGCAACCATCCAAGTAGCTTTTTTGCTAAAAGCGGTCCAGTCGGGTCCCAATTGCACATGGTTGGCGTCCTCCCCAAAAAGCTGGGGTATATTTACCAAATGAGTACCTGAAAGCGCCAATCCTGGTGCAAAGCCCACAAAGAGCTCATTGGTCAGGGTGCTTGCCAAGACCACGAGTAGGGGTCCAGGCACAAACTTAAACAACAGGAAGCGTTTGAGTTTTTTGTTTTCCCAAACAACAAGGATCAGGATGGAGACCAGCGCAATGATAAGTGCCCCCGAATTGGCATTTGTAATGGCTTGCCAAAAGACCGTAAAAGTATTGGCGTCATCTTTTTCGCCAAAAGCCAACGAGGCCATGCTGCTTTCTTCGAAGCCCAAGGCATGCGGAATCTGCTTCAAAATAAGAATCACCCCGATACCAGCCAGCATGCCTTTGATGACGGTAGAAGGAAAGTAATAACCAATGAGGCCGGCGTGGGCATAGCCCATAACTATTTGAAAGACGCCAGCCAGGATTACCGCACTTAAAAAGGCTTCAAAAGAACCTAAACTGGCAATGGCCCCAAGTACAATGACGGTGAGCCCAGCAGCAGGACCGCTGACGCTCAGTTGCGAGCCGCTTAGTGGACCCACCACTAAACCGCCAATTACGCCAGCAATCACGCCAGAAAAAAGAGGAGCACCGGAGGCGAGCGCAATGCCCAAACAGAGGGGGAGGGCAACAAAAAAAACCACCATGCCCGCCGGAAGGTCATACTTCAGGTTGGGCCCAAACATTTTATTATAAGGCATAAAAGCGAAAAACCATGGAAGATAGGCTATAAACCCACTAAACTACAATTACACCTGAATGTCATAAGGCTGCGCATTACTTTCGCGGGCGCGCTTTACCAGGTCGTCGTTTTGGCAAAGCAGGCACGGTCGACGGCATTTAAAAAACCATTGATTTTTGTTAGGAGCGCCAGTGAGGAGCGTATGCTGTTCTTCTTCGGCGGTTTGTTGGTTGTTTTCTTTTGTGCCTTCTTCCATATGGAGGTCTGGAGTACAGTTGCAAAGGGCTTGGCTGATATTATCGGATGTGCCCTCGTAAGAAGCCGCAAGATTTATTGGCGCTTGGACAGCAAAAAGCGCAAATACGGCCGGGAGTAGGTAGCTAAAAAAGGGCATCATTAAAGATAGCCGCATCTTGAAAACCAAAAAACAAATAGCTCCTTTTTAACTTAATAGCAACATTATTACGTTCAGCTGACTTTTGCTGTTGAAGCGCAAATGTTGCCTACAATAGTTGTTTTAAATAGAATAATCGTATGTTTGCAGCGGTTTAATGGTTTCCGCTTTTTAGGAAGTGGGATTAAAAGGGAAGTCCGGTGTAGCATTTTGATGTGATTCCGGTACAGTGCCCGCTGCTGTGAGCTCCATGCAACCTTCAGATCAACACGCCACTGGGCAACCGGGAAGGCATCTGAAGGGGAGTAAGTCAGAAGACCTGCCAATGAACTACAGATCACAGGCTTTCGGGAATAAAAGTCAGAAGATCGGAACGTGTAAATTGCTGAGGTTTAGGCCTAGGCTGTTTGTGTTTTTCGTTTTTTATCAATCCGAAGCCTGACCCAATATGAAAAAACGGTCAGGATTTTTTGTTTACGCCCTCTGCTGTTGGCTGCCCGTAGCGGCCCAGCCACTTGATACCACGGTGCAGCTTGCACCGGTGCGGGTGGCGGCTGCGATGCCTCCTGTGCAACGCCAACCCGCGCTATTTACCTATAAGCCCGATTCTTTGTTGATGCGTGCCTTGCCCGCCGGCAGCGTTGCCGATTGGTTGCAGTGGCAAGGCACCGTGAGTGTACGGTCGTACGGTTCGGCAGGATTGGCTACAGTTTCGGTTCGTGGCAGCGGCTCTCAGCAAAATGCCGTTTTGTGGGACGGGCTGTCGCTGCTGAGTCCGCTTAACAGTACTCCCGACTTCAACTTGTTGCCTCTCTGGCTCTTTAGCGATGTGCAATTGCAAACCGGTAGCTCTTCGGCCGATTTTGGCTCGGGGGCTGTGGGGGGTGCTTTGCATTTAGGACAGTCCGTTCCGCAGCACAGCAGTCTTTCGGCATTTGTAGAAACGCGTTCTTTCGGCGACCGGTCAACCGGACTAGCGTATGCCCACCGCAGTAAAAAGTGGTGGTACAGCGCACGGGCTTTGTACCGACAAGCGGACAATGATTTTTCATACCTAAACACTGCCAAATTTGGCGCACCCGAGGAGCAATTGGGCCATGCCGCTACACGGATGGGCGGTTTTTTGCAGGAAGTTGGCTGGCAACCACACGCCAAGCATCGTTTAAAACTGCGTTGGTGGTATCAGGCCTACGACCGGCAGTTGCCACCCAGCATGACCGAAGCATTGAGCACAGCGAACCAGGCCGACAGTGCAAACCGGCTGTTTTTGAGCTGGGATTACCAAGGTGAAAAGCGCAGCTTCAGCTTCAAGTCGGCCTACCTCAGCGAGCTCAACCAGTATGTGGACGCGCGCATCAATTTAAATGAAAGGCATCGTTTTAAAGCTTTGCTGCAGGAGTTCAGGCTGCAACAGCCCCTTTCTGGTAATCAACAAGGGTCGTTGTTGGTGCAGCAAGCCTACTACTGGGCCACATCACCCAATTACGATTTAGGTGTTCAGCAGCACCGTTTGGCCTTGGTGCCCGGCTGGCGCATTCAGCGACAGCGTTTTAACACGCAATTCCGTGTTCGTTCTGAATGGGTGGATGGCCGATTTGTGCCCTTAACACCTAGTTTGCAACACGAACAGCGTCTACCACGCGGTTACGAAATACATGCAGCCGTGGCGCGCAATTACCGGCTTCCAACGCTAAACGATTTGTACTGGCGGCCGGGAGGCAATGTGGAGCTTCAACCCGAACTGGGCTGGAGCTCGGAAATAGCGCTGCACAAAAAGCTGCAAGTGCAAGGCCATACTTTTGCGCTGCGGAGCGGTGGCTTTTTTACGGAGGTAGATAACTGGATTATCTGGTTACCGAATGCCAGTTTTGGCTTCTGGTCTCCCCGTAACTTGCGGCGCGTACGGAGCTGGGGCTTCGAACAGCAACTCAACTGGTCAAAGACTGCTGGCAAAATGCAGTTGCGTGCCACCGCCGATTATGCTTATGTGCACACCACCAACCAACAAGTGAGTGTTGGTGAAACAGCCATTCGTGGCAAACAGCTCATTTACGTGCCGCGGCACCAGTTACGGGGACGGGCTTTTGTACAGTACCAGCAACATTTTATCGGCTGGCAATTTGGTTACAGTGGTTTGCGCTACACCAGCACCGACAACAGCGCCTTTTTGCCGGGCTACGAGCAAAGTAGTCTTTTGCTGGGAAGCGATTTCGCCTTCAAAAAGCATACGCTTCGGTTTAATGTTGGCATCCATAACCTCTTCAACACTGAGTTTCAAGCCGTGGCTTGGCGCCCCATGCCAGGCCGACATTTTCATCTCAACATCACTTATCATTTAAATAAATTATGAAGAACGCTTTTATTTTCCGTGGCTTGAGCTTGCTCGCCTTTGCACTGCTTTTTCAATCTTGTAAAGATGAGCCAGAAGTGCCTACCCCAACCGATACGTACGGAAGTGGCGTATTTGTGATTAACGAGGGGCCTTTTCAAAACGGTAGTGGTACGGTGACTTTCATCAACCGCAGCACTTCAGGGGTGCAGCAGGATGTTTTTCAGCAAGTCAACGGCCGGCCGCTCGGCAATGTGGCCCAAAGCATGGCGAGTTTTGGCACCCAGGGGCTTTTGGTGGTGAACAATGCCAACAAAGTAGAATTCGTGGATTTGAAGGATTTTAAAGCGGTGGGCAGCGTCGAAGGCTTGGCCTTGCCAAGTAAAATTGTGGTGGCAGCCAATTCAGGCAAAGCCTACGTTACCGAATGGGTAGCCTTTGGCAGTGCTGGTCGCGTGGCGGTGATCGACATTGCCTCACGCACGGTAATCAAAAGCATTCCGGTGGGCGACTTCCCAAATGCCATCGCCTTCCACAACAACCGCATTTACGTGGCCAACAGCAATGAAAACACGGTTACTGAAATCAGCTTGAACGCCGATACCGTTTTGCGCACCATCACGGTGGGTGATCGTCCGAATGGCTTTCTATCGCAGGGCAATACGCTTTTAGTGCTTTGTGCCGGCAATCCAAGCTGGACAGGAACTGAAACAGCCGGAGCCATCGTTACCCTCACCGGCACACAAATCGGTATCGCCACTTTTCCTGCAGCGACTTTCCATCCTACTAATTTCACAAGCCATCCCGATGGGTCAGCAGTACTGTACGAAGTGAATGGTGCCGTATACAGCCAGGCCGTTCCGGTAGGTGCGAATATTGTGCCTTCTAATCCCGTGATTAACCGCGGTTTTTATCATTTTTCGCTTGACCCTGCTGCCGACGGCTTGTTGTACGGAACGGATGCACGAGACTTTGCCAGCAATGGCTGGATTTACCGATATGAGCGTACTTTTTCGCTCAAGGATTCTATCCCTGCCGGCATCGCTCCGGGGTACATTTACTATCGATAATGCTGAATAAGTTATTTCCGAAAGCCAACCAAAAGCTCGTTGAAGAAGAAGATTTCTACTTCAACGAGCAAGGCTTGATGGTGTTTACAGCCAGATATCATCAAAAACGCGGACACTGCTGCCAAAGTGGCTGCAGGCATTGTCCATATGGCAACGCACCCAAAAACGTGGTTTCGAAACCTTAAAAGAGGCGAATGTCGCCTAACAGGGCTCTTAAACAGGGCGGTGCTCTCCATACAGGTCTCGAGGGGTGGATAAGCTGCCTAAAAGCCCCGCTTCTTCAGATCAGGATTATTAAGAAGGGCATAAAGGTTAGTTGTGCTGGTGCCGGTACTTAAAACCTCCGCTCAAATTGCCGAGCATGCGCACGCACTGTTGACCATGCGTAGTTACGTTGTGCCATTGTTGCAAGGGCATGTCTACTGCCCATAACTCAGCCACATCTACGTCAAAATCAAGTCCGGCTTCACGCTGATTCAACAAGCGCAATACACCATCGGTGAATGGAAACGATAGTCGCTGATGCATGGGTTGGGCTGCACTGCCGCCGCCAAGCGAAATTTGGAAGTTGCCGGTAGGGCTCGCAGGTGCTTGTCCAAAGGTTTTCACTGACAAATACCCGGTATCTGGCCCCGCATACATGCCATACAATGGATTTAGGAAAGTCGCCGTTGGGTTTTGCTGCAGTGTTTCGGCCGTGAAACCTAGGTCAAAGCTGATTTTGCGATAGGTACCCACGGGCACATCAGGAATAGACACTAAAAATAACGGACCAGCGATGGCCACCAATGGGATACTGGCAGGCAAAACCACTGCCTGGCCAGCGCTGTCCTCAAGCACGAAACCGCTGAGGTAATAACGTAGCTCGTCGAAACGCAAACTATCGCCCGACACGGGATGAACCAGCCATTCATTGCAGGAAAAACTGCCATTAGCACCCCAAAAATGCTCGAACTTTAACAGCAGGCTGCCGTTTTGCGTGGTAATTGGAGGAACTGGCGGAGGAGCAATGCCGTCTTTACAAGCCAGAACGCCCAGCAGCAGAAAGGATAAAAAAAGTGTTTTCATGTACATACTTTAATAACTAATAATGCGTACCGTATCGAGTTCTAAGCGCAATTGCAGCCATTTACCCAGCTGCTTTTCGCGTTTTTCGCCAGGAAATGCCGACCAGCGTACTAAAATCGTGGGAATGGTATCGGTGGTCATGTTTTGCATATTCGTTTCAGCCAAGCGCGAAAACCCCACTTTTTCTACACTGGGATATTGCACCTTGATTTCTTGCGCCAGCCGCTGGTAATTCACATTGCCGAGGCGATAGCGGAGCAGCTCTTGTTCAAGAAGATTAATTTTTTCATCCTTGTTTTGCAAGGCCACCTCGTTGCGCTTGTACAAGTCCTCCAAAATTCCTGTTTTGAGCTGTTGGTTCAGCTGATTGGCCAATTCACCTCCGTAACTGCCGGCTTGGTGAATAATGAGGTAGGTGTTTTCCATGCCACGCTCGTTGAGTTTGTTGTTGAACCCGGCAATTTCTTCTTCGCTGAGGGGCTTACCTAGTAGTGAAATTTCGATTGTTGATGAATCGGGATTGTAATTCAGGTCGGTTTTAATGACTTGTCGGTTTGGAAACGCCATGTAGTCCTGCACAAAACCGAGTGCCTTGGTTTTAAAAATCGATTGCTGAATGACGTTGTAACCAATGAATATGCTTGGTAAAATGGTGATCAACAAGAATAAATATATGCCGTAACGCGCCCTTTTTTCGGTGCGCACATCCACAAAACCCACCCGTTCGTATTTGAGGTAGCGTACAATGAGGATGGTGGCGAAGCAAATAAAGACGGAGTTGATGAAAAATAAATACATGGCTCCAAGGAAGAAGCTGAAGTCGCCCGAAGCCAAGCCGAAGCCAGCCGTGCAAAGGGGGGGCATGAGTGCGGTTGCGATGGCTACACCAGGAACAACATTGCTTTTTTCTCGCCTAGAACTGGCAACGATGCCAGCCAATCCTCCAAAAAAGGCGATGCCCACGTCAAAAATAGTGGGGGTAGTGCGGGCGAGGAGCTCCGATTGCACTTCAGAAAGCGGGCTGATGGCGAAGTACAGGGTGGAGGTGAGGATGCTGATAAGCACCGTGGTAGCAAAATTGCGCAGGGATTTTTTGAGCAGTGCGAAATCCATGATTCCTACAGCTAAGCCGGTGCCGATGATGGGCCCCATAAGCGGCGAAATCAACATCGCACCGATGATGACAGCCGTGGAATTTGTGTTTAGTCCGATGGAGGCAATAAATATGGAGGCCACCAAAATCCAAACGTTAACGCCCTTGAACTCCACATCTCTGCGGATACCGGCGCTTGAGCCCTCCTCGTCAGTGCCTTCTTGAATGCTTGCCAGCCGGTAGATAAAATCACGAAAACCACGCCATACATCCCGGAATTCTTTGCCGTTTTCAGGCACTTGAGGCAACTGCGCCTTGTTTTTCATCGCTCGAAAATAGTGGTTTTCCACCATAAAATTGTAGGAGTTTGTGTTTTGCAGCGCTAAAGGCAATGCGCATGAGTATCTTCGAGTTCAATTACGACTATGCTCTTATTGTCGCTGGAGTGGTCCATGCCTTTGAAGAACCCAGTACTGATTTTTTCAGTGGTGTTGTTCATAATTCTGTTTGCACCTGTAGTGCTGCAGAAATTGCGTATTCCAGGTATTATCGGGCTTATTCTAGCCGGGGTGGTTATTGGTCCGAATGGCTTTAACCTGCTCATGCGCGATGCCAGCATTGAATTGTTCGGCACCGTCGGCCTGCTTTACATCATGATGATGGTGGGCTTGGAGGTGGATTTGCAGGATTTCAAAAAGAATAAAAACAAAAGCCTGGTCTTTGGTTTATTGACATTTTTGTTTCCATTCCTCTCGGGTTATCTGGCTGGTCGGTATATACTCGATTTTTCGATGGTTTCCTCCATCCTTTTGGGCTTGTTGATGGCGCCACACACCATGTTGGCGTATCCCATTGCTTCCCGATTTGGCGTTAGTAAATTGCTCCCCGTAAACATTACTGTGGGGGGTACCATTATTACCGATACGCTGGCGTTGGTGTTGTTGGCAGTTACGGCGGGAACCACCACCGGAGAAGTACAGGCGTCGTTTTGGATACGACTCTGTGTGTCGGTGGCACTGTTCGGCGGCATCATCTTTTGGCTGTTTCCAAGAATTGGATTGTGGTTTTTTAAACGTGTTGAGGACAATGTAAGTCAGTACATTTTTGTGTTGGCGATGACCTTTTTGGGAGCTTTTTTAGCTGAATTGGCTGGATTAGAAGCGATTATTGGCGCCTTTATGGCGGGCTTGGCGCTTAATCGGCTGATTCCACATACCTCGCCGCTGATGCACCGATTAGAGTTCGTGGGCAATGCGTTGTTCATCCCTTTTTTCTTGATCGGCGTAGGGATGTTGGTAGATTTACGGCTGTTGTTTAATGGCCCCAGTTCTTTGATTGTGGCCGGTACCATGTCGGTGGTTGCGATTTTATCGAAATGGCTGGCGGCCTGGATGGCGCAGCTGCTATTTGGACTGAACAAATATGACCGCCGGATGATTTTTGGGTTGAGCGTGTCGCGTGCAGCAGCTACGTTGGCGGCAGTTTTGGTCGGGTTTAAGCTCAATTTGCTTTCCGAAGAGGTGTTTAATGGCTCCATTCTGGTGATTTTGGTTACTTGTTTGGTCGGCTCTTTTGTTGTTGAACGCGCAGCACGTGCGTTAGCCCTACTAGAGGATGAAAGCAAGCCGGCCGAGGAACAGCAGCTGACAAATCGAATTTTGGTGCCGTTTTCGAATCCCGAGAATGTGGCCTCGTTGATAGATTTTGCCATCTTTATTAAACCAACGGGAAACAAAACACCCATTTTTGGACTCTCCGTGGTGGGCGAAACGGATGCAGATGGACAGGCCTTGGCACGAGGAAAAAAAATATTGGAACAAGCCGCGAAGTATGCGGCCGGTACCGATAGCAAGATGGAATTGTTGAGCCGGGTAGACGTGAACATTACCAATGGCATAGTATTTACGGCGAAAGAGCAGAAAATTTCGGAGATCGTGATAGGTTGGAACCCGAACCCACAGGTGACCGACAAGCTATTTGGCGGACTGATGGCGCATTTATTAAGGCGTACCGATCAAACCGTGGTGGCTATGCGGAGCTTTCAACCGCTGAATACCGTTAAACGGGTAGTGGTAGTAGTGCCTGAAAACGGAGAGGCCGAACCCGGATTCTTAGGTTGGCTGGCATTGGTGCGACATCTAGCCAAGGAAACCGCGGCAACTTTGGTTTTTTATGGTAATAACCGACTTGAAACGCGCCTTTTGGGCATCGAAAAGGCCAAAAAGACGGCCTTTCTTTTCACTTTTAAAGAAAACAGCAACTGGGAAACCTTCCTTCAAGCCGAACAAGCGGTTCAGCGAAACGACTTACTAATGGTCATCAGCGCGCGCAAGGGCACGTTGTCGCATGCCAATGTACTTGAGAAGGTGCCCGTGCAATTGAGTCGTCATTTCGATCAAAACAGCTTTGCTATCGTATTTCCCCAAATCAAAGGACACAGCGATTGGGCGTCGAATTTGCAATTGGATCCTAGCATGAGCACGCCTATCCAAGAAAATATTGAGCGTATTTCGAAGGTAGGTAAATTCGTAAAAAAGGCTTTTGGCAGCGGAGAATAGGGTCTAGTGCACCAAACGCAAGCTCATTGTCAGCGTTCTCGGGCGCATAGGACCGTACACATAGCCGGCGTCTCGCTCGGCTCCAGTGTCTAGATCACGCTGAAAGCTATTAAAGATGTTTTGGATCCCAAAACTGCTCTCAAGGCGCATGCGCGGGGCCAAAGCCCATTGTTTTTCTACAAAGAGGGCCAAATCAGCAAAAAAGGCGGTTTGTTTCACAACCGTATAAGCTGTTGCTGGCTCGAGCACATGGGGTACCAACATGGGCCCGGTGAGTTGCAAATTGGCTTGTAATGCCCAGGTTTTTTTGAAAGGTTGCCGGAAGTTGGTGTAACCATAGGCATTGGGCGTTCGTAAAAGCCGTTGGGTGCTCGTGCTGCTGTCGCCATTAACGCTTTCCCAAAGCAGTTCTGGCTGCTTGAGAAGGGCGCGTTGATTCGTAAAGCCAAATTGTAGGCGGGCATCGTTTTCGAAAACGACTTCAGTGCTGAGATTGAGACCAAAAACCTGCACCCCGCTGCCGTTGCGCTTATTTACCACTTGCAGACCGCTGGGCAAGACTTCGGCATCTAACAGTAAAAAAGGATTTTGAAGAACGGTGTAAAACAGCTCAAAATTACTGAGGAAGCTGATGTGTTTGAGGTTGCTTTCGCGCTGCAAGGCTGCACTGAAGCTGTTGGAGCGTTCAGGGACTAAGTCGTTGGTGAGGCGCACAAATCTTGCGGCGCCACCCAGTAACTCAATGTGTAAGTCTTCGTCGAAGGCTTGCGGCGCCCGGTAGCCTTGGGCCCAGCTCAAGCGCAGTTGGGTTTTGGGGTTGAAGTTGATCATGCTACTGAGGCGGGGTAGCAACAAGGCATGGGATTGGTCCTGCTGGAAGAGGTCGGTGGCCAGGTCATACTGACCGGCTAAGCGTACCACATCGTAACGCAGGCCACCAAGCACTTTAACGCGCTTATTGAGTTGGTATTCGGCTTGGGCAAAATTGCCCCACACTTGATAGCGCTGGTCGAGCAATCTCTGGTAGCCCGGCATGCGGTCAACGATGCTGTTGAACCAATATTCGGTGCCGGCTGTGAGCAACAGTTTGTCGCTGTGGTAGCGCTGCCAATTGAGCCCGCTCACTACCGAACGATCGTTGGCTTGTCCGTAGGCATTGAGTGCGAGAAGGTCTTGGGCGGTAATACTGTCGCCAGAATGGATAACACGTCCGCCGCCTCCGTAGTAACTTTGGCGGTCAGTGAGCTGACTGCTGTTGTAAAGGGTGAATTTGTTGCGGTAATTTTTACTGGAATAGCTGAGCTCGGTACGCAGTCCGCTTACCCGGTGCTGGAGTTGTTCGGCAAGACGTGCTTGGTGTGGTTCTAGGTCGAAATCGGACCCACCGCGCCGAAATTCTTGCAGCCGATAAGCGTTGGCACGGAGCTGCAGGCGCTTGTGGAAGTTGAGATAAGCATTGGCGCCGATGGTTTGTCCTTGCAACTCCGTAATATCACTGAATTGGTCGTTGTTGTGGTCGTACCAAGCACGGTTGCGCAGACTCCCATACAGGGTGATGCCCGCTTTTTGGTCTTTTTCATCCACCAAATCGAAGTGAAATTGGGTATTGCTTTCTGGACTGCGGCCACCGATGACGCTGTTTTGCTGCCATACGCTAAAGCCATTGGCTACGGGGGTGCGGGTAATGATGTTCACCGTGCCCGCGATGGCATTGCCACCATACAATACCGAGCCGCCACCGCGCACTACTTCGGTACGTTCTATCATAGAAGCAGGAATTTGGTCGAGGCCGTAAACCCCGTTCAAAGCGCTAAAAACAGGTCTGCCGTCAATTAAAATTTGAGTGTAGGCGCCCGGCAAACCGTTGAGTCGCACAGCACTAAAGCCGCAGCTCTGACAATTGTTTTCTGTACGTACGCCTGGCGTAAAGCTCAACCCATCGGCTAAGGCTGGCGCTTGTAGCTG
>Ga0209284_10003712_pt1 | contig 18339 bp, 14 predicted proteins | sample FRY03_FD_187211 | JGI IMG/M metagenome (GOLD analysis project Ga0209284, IMG submission 187211) | Freshwater microbial communities from Lake Fryxell liftoff mats and glacier meltwater in Antarctica - FRY-03 (SPAdes) (version 2) | ecosystem: Environmental > Aquatic > Freshwater > Ice > Glacier... | reverse complement strand
ATCAGGCAAAGTGCCATCCGGATCGCGCGGAATAATCAATCGTGGCTTAGGCATGGCAGGACCTTAAGAACCAAAAACACCGATGGCAAGAGGATTCCTGCTATTACTACGGGAAATTTACGATGCGGGAAATTTACGATGAGGCTTCACTACTGGTGTAAATCATCCTAGCGTCCGAACGAATCCCTGACTCCTATTCCCGATGTCCTCTTCCTCCCTTAGGGTGACCGCCCTCCCGCTCCATCTAGTTTTCCTTCTCTTCCTGCTAGTGGGGGGCAATCGCCTTTGCGCCTTCGATGCCCAAAAACTTGGCAATATTCTTCATCTTCAAGAAGATGAGAGTGAAACGCTTCAACGATACGATCTCGAAAGCAGGCAGTGGCTCTCTCCAATATCGATCACGACCGGGCAGGGGGCGGCCTCCTACATGATCGACGGGGACGGAATCTTCGTGGGAGCCGGGCGAAAGATTTTCCGCTTCAATCCTGACGGTACCGGGCGCACCGAAATCGCAAGCTTGGAACACTTGATCGACGGGATATTCACCGATGGGAACCTCATCCTTGCCGACACCACGACCGATTCCGACGGAAAGCTAACCATCGTGAACAAGACGACCAGGGCGATCACCGGCACCTGGAATCCCCATGCCGATCCCATCTTCGGGGCCGATCTTGCACCCGGAAAGAACAGAGTGTTCGGTCGCTCCACCGAAGCCGGCCTCGGCGCACTTTCATTCATGAATTACAATGATGACGGGACTTCTGGTAACGCCGGAAGTATCAGTAATCGAAATGTTATAAATGTCGCCCCGCGCGTCTGGGTCTTCCCGGATGAATCGCTGGTGATTGATAGCTCGGGAACGGTTTTTGACGTCACCCGGATTTCATACAATAGTTCGCTTGAAATCCCGATCACCGACGTGGCCTTTGTCGGCGACGATCTTCCCATCTTCCTCAGCGACGGCGAGGTCATTGCCTATTCGAATATCCTCCTCGAAACCGGACGGATCACCCTTGGCAACCCTGCGGAAAATATCATCTATCACGATGGAGCTCTCTTCGCTTTTGGTACCACCCAATCCGTAGAAATCATCGATCCCGGCCCTCTGAATCTGGGTTCTCGCGGACAAGCAAAAAGCGCGGTAAGCCTCTCCTTCACTCCGGACGATGTCCTCGTCGACAATGATGGAAATCTCCTCCTTCTGTCAGTTGATAATCTGAGCATTTTCCGCTGGTCGACTTCGGAGAAATCCTATCTCGAGACCATTCCTCTCGTATCACCTCCCATTTCGATGACTTTTTCGACCGAGCTGAACCGCATTTATACCGGTTACGGCACCGGCGAAATCAGAGTAATTTCCCTGGATGACCCGACCTTTTCCGAGACGGACTTTGTTGAGACACCCTCGGGGCCTCGCGGGCTTGAAGCCGCGGGTGACATCCTGTTCGTTGGCCATTCGCACCCGAGGGGTGGGTCCCTGTATTTCTTCGCCACCTATCGTGCTGATGGCACTTTGATAAGCAAAAGGGGCGACAAAAAAGACTCCAATGACTACGTCTGGAATCCCGCAACCCGTCGATTTTTCCACCTTCGGGATAGCACCAGTCCAAATGATCTTTTCTGGCAATCAATTGAAGCCGATGGGTCACTCGGCCCGAACAAGGAATCGCCCTACCACGGGGACTACGTTTTCCAGCATCCAATTCGCGTCAACCCGGAAGGGAGCCGTGTTCTGACTGGTGCAGGCAATGTGTTCAAAGCAGAAACCCTGGCGTTTGATATCGCCATTCCCTTTGCGATCTCGGATGCCATCTGGACCGGAGAGGACGAGGTGATCGCTGTCCGCGAAATCGCAGAAATTACCCAACTCCAGAGATTGAGCGGAGCCAACCTCACTCCGCAGGCGACCGCACCGTTCAGCGGCACTCCCATTCGCTTGCTCAAAACCACGCCCCAGCCCACTCTCATCACCCTGGTAGATGGCATCCCCCGCTACTTCCTGATTGATCCTGTGACCCTTGAGGCCACCTATGTTTCCCCGACAAAACCGATTACCCCTCTTGCGGTCGGGACGACCACCCGGACCGTTCAGAGCGTCACTGTCATCTGGCGGGACAAATCGGACAATGAAGAGGGCTTTCGGATCCAATACCGCATCCGTGGCACCGAAAGCTGGCAGGATGGCCTTTCGACAGGCTCCGATGCAGAAGACGGAACCGTCGCTGGGTTGGTGGCGGCAACCGAATACGAATTTCGGATCATCGCCTTTAACCCGGGCTTCGACTCCGACCCCTCTGAAACGATTTCGGCAACTACCTTGAGCGATCCGAATGCTCCCACCGGGGAACCCTTCAATCTGTTTGCGAGTCGTATTTTTCAAGATCGGATCACGCTGGAATGGACGGACAACGCCGATAACGAACTCGAGTTCATCCTTTACCGATTGGAGGCGCCGGAAGCCATCCTGAGCAGCGGAGTCCGGATAGTGCTGCCGGCCAACACCACCTCCTACGAAGATACCGGACTGCTTTCCAATCGCATCCATTACTATCGCATTCAGGTGAGCAATGCCTCATCCGTCGGCGATACCTCTGCGGCCATCTCTGCCCGAACCCGTCCCTCCGCTGCCAGCCCGACTCCTCCCCAAGGCTCCGCGCTGGCCGCCGTCGATACCGCATCCGCAACCCTGACCTGGTCCGATACTTCCACCAACGAAGAGGGTTTCATCATCCGGCGGGCTCCCGCCACGGCACAAAACAGCTATCAGGAAATCGGCCGCGTGGGATACAACGAGACAACCTTCATTGACCCCGCCGTGACCCCGGCTCAATCCTATTACTATGAAATCCTCGCATATAATCAAATCGGCAGTCGGGCTGATTCACAAAAGGTGCAGGTGGAGATCCCCGCTCGCGGAGGTTCCTTTACCAATCACGCGATCAAGCACGGTGACATCTATTACCTGAGCTTCACCCGACCCAATCGGGTCGAACGCTTTGACTTGGAATCGGACAGTTGGCTCCCACCGCTTCCTCTCTCGGAAGTGCCAAGCGCCCTTTGGGTAGATGATGATGGGATTTATGTCGGGATGGGCCGTCGGGCTGTCAAAATCCTCGACGATGGCAGGGAGTCCCAAATCGCCGCGACATCCAGCAGAATCCATTCGATCATCGCCACTGTCGATGGCTTCCTCATGGTCTCTGACGGGGCGAGTAACATTCTCACGATCAGGAAAAGCGACGCTTCTTTGGTAGTAACCTTTGAAGGCGACTTTCCGGTAGGAGGTCTCTCGCGCGCCGAAGGTAGCTCTCGCGTTTTTGGTCGGACAATCGGCCGGAGTCCTGAAGAAATGCTTTATCTCGACTTCTATTCCGATGGCACGGTGAAAGATCAAAAAGATAGCCCTGATCATGGTGATTATCCGCCAGCGGAGCGAACCTTCACCTTCCCCGATGGACGTCGAGTGACCGACGATTCCGGCACTGTCTATAACGCCACCAACCTCCGCTTCCATGGTTCACTGCCAGCATCCTTCCCATCGATGATCGTCCCACGGTCACCGACATTCCCGACCTCGACGGACCAGCCGACGGATCAGATCTCACTGAAGATTTCTCCTCCTACTTCGCCGACGCTGATCCGGGAGATATTCTGACTTATTCCATCTCTGAGAACTCCAATCCTACCCTCTTCTCCAGCCTCGAGATTGATCCTGGAACCGGAGTTCTCCGTCTTAAGTTCGCAGATTACCTGAGCGGCACGGCGAAGCTCACTCTCAAAGCGATCGATCAGGTAGGCTTGGACGTTGTGCAAGATTTTGAAATCACTCTTCCCGCTATTCTACAGCCGTCCCTTCTGATTGCCAATACTCCCGCGCTCAACCGCCGCACTGGCTTGTTGGAACACGTCGTCACCGTGACAAACCTTGGCGCGCGATCCATCGGTGGTTTTGTCATCACGGCTGACACCCAAAATACCGCCAAAGTCTACAACTCCTCCGAGGAGATGGGGAATGGTCTTTGGATCATCCGACATGACACTCCGGTCCCCGCAGGAGGATCCGTCGATGTCACTCTCGAGTATCATTCGCCCACCCGTTTAGTCGGCGAAGATCTCGCACTCACCGTCGAACATGCTCTTCCTCTAAACAAAGCACCCCTTGGCGAAGATGGCGGCCCCATGGTTGATCGGGTCATCAGTTTGGCCGATGGAGCCATGGTGCTAGAGTTCGCGACTACTCCAGGGGTTTGCTACACCGTTCAATACAGTCCCGATGGACAAACCTGGTATGATTCGCTCGTTCGCCTCCGCGCCGGAGGAACACGGGTCCAATGGATTGATCGGGGTTCGCCCAAAACGCCCACCCCGCCGGGCGACGCGGCATCGCGATTCTATCGCGTGATCGAGAAGAACTGAGCTCGGGGCCTTAAAAACGTCGACCGAGGGAGAGGCCCAGGGCGTAGCCGCGGGGCTTGAACTCGTATTCGGAATCACCGACTTTCATGTCGATGGAGCCGGCCATTTCGGCCTGGAGGGAAGCTTTGACAAACCAATCCTGCGGGAGGTCGAGAATGAGGTCCCCTTTGATGTAGAGTCCGAGACGGAAGTCGGTGTCGGAGTTGGTATCGCGCCATTGTTGGAAGACGCGGGCGGGAGCGCCATCGAGTGAGACATTGAGAGTTTCGGTTTCGCGTGCGCTCCAGCGGAAGACATTGAGGGTGACGCCTGCGGAAGTTTGCCAAGACCAGCCGTCCGCAATCGTGCCGCTAATTGTGGGTCCGAGAGCGAGTGAGTATCCATCGAGGTCAATCGAGGTGGAGATCGAATTCGAGAAATCAGCAGTCGCTCCGCCGATGAGGACGTCGAGGCGTTCGCGGTTGAGGGGAAGATTGCCAAGGAGGGGACCCGGACCGTTCAAGCTGCCGGAGTAGGGAGCGCCGATGATGGGTTGGATCGCGCCGATGTCGTAGGTATCGGTGAAATCAAGACGGTAGTCGTCGCGATTTTGGTTCGCGGAGAAGTTCGAGTAGCGATTGCTGGAATCATCACCGAAATACCAAAACGAGACGAGGAGTCCATCAAAGGGGCTGCGGAAGGTCGAGGGCGGGCGGAGGAGGAGATCGATTTGAGGCGAGAGGCTACGGAGGTGGTCGTCATCGGAAAAACCACCGGTGAAGTTGCTGGCCTCGGAGTATGCGGAGCGAGAACCGGTGGCATTGAAGTGAAGGGTATCTCCACTGACCTGGCCTGCGGAGTCATACCCCCAAAACCAGGTATCGCCGTTGGTCGCAGTGGAGCCATCCTGATTGATAAACCCATTGGTATAAGTGCGATCAGCATAATCGCCGGTCGTGCCGATGGCGGGAAGCGTGAGGAGATCGCCCCCGACTTGCGATGGAATGAGGAGATTCTGCGAACGGGAGCCGCCCCGGTAGTCGAGCTTTCCAAACGATCGCCACGTCGGTCCTGCCGAGATGGAGGCGATCGACCAACCCCCTGTGGCTTGCCGGGCTGGGACGGGGAGATCTTCTCCGGCGATGGCAATTCCAGAGATTAGGGGAAGGAGAATGATATTGCGGTATTTCATTGGCTGTTTGAGATGAGTTGAGCGCGACCGTTGACGAGCGGGTGGGCTCCTTGCTACCAATTTTTGAAGGAAGTTGCTAGGGAATTGCTTTTTTCTGGACCGCTTTAGGGTGTCGGTGAAGGGAGAAAGCTCCGTAAAGCTTCGAGGCGAGTAAGGGCTAGTCTGGGGTTCTTTGCACATCCCCCAAAAAGTCCCAATAAGGGTGTCAGGCAAAATGCTATCAAAATACACCCTAAGCGTTTTTCGTATCCTCAGAGCCATGAATTCGGCTGGAAATTGTCTCATTTTCGTCCTTAAGCACACATTCCGCACCTAGCAGGCATCCTTTTTAAGTCTAATTCGCGGTTTGGTTTTTTGTTAAGGGCGTCTTTGGGTTTTGCTTGGTGGGAGGGCCTTGAAGCCGCTTTTGGACCGGAGGGGGTTGCGGGGAGAAGAGGGGTGGTTTTGGAGTAATGACGATTCTTGAAAGGGCGGTCTAACCATTGCGTGGTGCAGGGGATTAGATCGCCCTTTCAGGGCTCACCTATTTCCACGTGGGGGACCCAGGGCGTTGCCCTGGGCTACGATAGTTTGCCCCGATTGGGGCTGAATCTGGACGACTGTGGGAGGGTTATTTTTGTAAAATTCAGAGCGTCGCTTTGCTACGATAGTTTGCCCCCTTGGGGCTGAAACCGGTAAGAGCTGTCCTCGACGCTCGTATTTCCTTCACGATTTTTCGTTGGACGTCGGTGAGGCGGAAGTCTCTTCCCTGGAAGCGGGAGGTGAGCATGAAACTTTAAAGCTCAATGAAGAGGGCTGCGGACTGAAGTCCGCGCTCCGTTCTTAGCGCGATTTTTGGGTGCGGACGTGGGGGTAGCCGAGCAGGACTAGGTCGCAAGTGAGGAGGGTGAGATCATGGTGGCGGGCGGTGGCGACGATGATCTGATCCATGGGATCCTTGTGGGGGTTGCCTTGGCGGTTGTTGAAGGGCTGGGGGAGGCGGGTGGCATCGACGGCGATTTGCGGGATGACTTCAAGCAAGGTAATTTTCCCTTTGGGCAGGGCGATGCGCTCGAACCACTCGGCGCAGGGCATGGAGATGGTGATGTCACCCCGGGCTTCCTTTCGGGCGAACTCGATGAGGCTGATGAAAGAAAGGTAAAGGGGTGTGGTGTTTCCGATGATTTTGCGGATCTGCGGGCGCAGCTTTTCCGGGGCGAGGAGGGAATCGATCCAAGCGCAGGTATCTAGGAGGTAGCCGGGCACGGTTGGTCAGGGGTGCGAAGATTGGGTTGTGCGAGACCTCGGGTCGGGGGACGGAGGTTGGAGTTCCAGGACGATCTTGCCGTGGCGGGTGATGTGTAAGGTGAGATCGCCCTTTTCGACCGATGCGAAGTGTGCGTGGCAGTGGATTCTGAAATCGGTGAGTGAAATTTTCGTAAACTCCATGATCCGTTCAGTGGTTAATTTCCCAATCATCCTCGTCGTAGGCGGGAGCTGCGGGGTCGTAGCTGGGATTGAGTTTGCCGGTGGCGAGTCCGGCTCCGAGTAGGGGCGGGGCGGGGCTGTCTTTGTCAGCATGCAGAACGCCGATGACTTTTCCGTGGCGAGTGATGCGTATGGGGGGTGCTCCATTTTCAACTGCGCGGAGATACTCAATGCAGCGGGCTTTGAAAGCGGTGACGGGAACGGTTTCTGGAATTGGCTCAACGGTTTTCATGGGAGGACGATAACTCTGACTAGAAAAATGGTCAATTTTTAAAAGAGTGGAATTTAACCGGAGATGGACGGGATGCACCCAAGGGCATAAAAACGCAGATAAACAGGATGGGATTGAGAATCTCTTTCTTACATCTGCGTGAATCCTGTTCATCTGCGGTTGAATTTGTCTGATTTCTTTTGTGCTTAGGAGATGGTTCCTTGGGGTTGTCGCGATTTCTAAATCGCGGTTTCTTTGTGAGAAGACGGTCTTTTTTTTAGTGGGTGACGGCTTCGTGGCTGATCGTGGCTTCTTGCCTACAGGTGAGTTTTGGGGTTGAGGAGGTTGCGATGATTTCCTTGGCGGGTTTTCAATCGGTGAGCGAATGGGACTTGTTCAGTGATTGCTGGGACTGGTGAGGCCACCGGGCATTTTTGGAGCGAAGACGGCGCGGAAGTAGAGGTGGCGGGAGAGGAGTTCGCTGGCGAGGAGGACGGGGAGGGCGAGCCAGGGGTTGATGAAAGAGAAAACGATCGCGAGGAGTCCGGTGAGGAAGCGGGCTCGGGTGATTTTGGCAAGAGGGCGGAGGCGGAGGAGGGCGCTGTGTTGGTGTGGGCTCCATTCCTTCTGACGAGCAGGAAGAAGCGAGCGTCCTTCGTGAGCGAGAGCCGCGAGAGCGCAGAGGAGGAAAAGGGCGGGGTGGATGAAGAGGGTGGCGGCGAGGGCGAAGGTGGCGAAGAAGGCGGGGAGGGTGTGGGAGAGGTGCCAGGTGACGCGTTTGGTGTCGTGGTAGATCATGACGCTGGTGAAGATGGCGCCGAGTGAGACGGGGATGAGGGAGAGTTTTGTGGCGGTGGTGATGAGGTCTTTGAAGGGGAAATCGGGGAGGAAGGGAAGGGCGGCGAGGAGGGCGGGGATGGGGGCGAGGAGGGAGAAGGCGAGGATTTCGCGGGAGAGCCAGGAGGTTTTGAGTCCGAGGAAGAAGCGCCAAGCTTTGAGGGGTTTGCCGAGGTGGAGGGTGGCGGCGATCATGCCGAGGTTGAAGATGACCGCTCCAACTATGGCGTGTGTCGTACTTCCGATGAGAGAGGCGGCGGAGAGGCCCAGGCCGATTTGGGTGAGGGTGAGCATGAGGGCGAGGGGCCAGTGGGCGGGTTGGGGGTTGAGCTGGGATTGGTCGGCGGGGGTGGCGTTGTCGGGGACGATTCGACCGAGGTAGCGGGTGGTGGGGTTGGTGATGGAGGGTTCGGGGGCTCCCGGAAGGAAGTTGTTTTGCGCGCGGAGGGCGGTGGTATCGATTTTGATGATGGAGATGGCTTCGGTCGGGCAGGCTTGGGCGCAGGCGGGCGCTTCGCCATCGGCGAGGCGTTGGTGGCACATGTCGCACTTGCGGACGATGCCGCGGTCGTGAGAATATTTGGGAACATCGTAGGGGCACTTGAGGATGCAGTATCCGCAGCCGATGCATTGGTCATCGAGGTGGCGAACGATGCCGGTGTCTTCTTCTTTTTCGTAGGCGCCGACGGGGCAGCCGTTCAGGCACTCGGGGTCGAGGCAGTGGTGGCAGGCGGTGGTGACGGTTTGTTGAAAGCCATTACCGGCTTCGAGGAGCCCGACATCGCGCCAGGCTTCATCTTCATCGAGTCCGTTGAGAGTGTGGCAGGCGACGACGCAGGCTTTGCAGCCGGTGCATTTGTCGAGCTCGACCTGGAAGGCGTATTGCTCTCCCGTGCCGGGTTTTTCGAAGGGGATGAGGTGTTTGTAGAGGTCGGTACGGAGTTCGTGGTTGTCGTGCGCTTTTGCGAAGCGGGCGACCGGGGTTTGAAGGATCGCTTGTTCCTTGAGGAGTTTGTCGATGAGGTTATCCATGATGACGTAGAAGAGGCTCTTAGCCTTTTCTAGGGGGGGGGTCAGGAGGTCTTCTCGAAGAGGCTAAGAGCCTCTTCTACGTCAAGTCGTTGGGTGTATTGGGCGAAGGTTTCTCCTTCGAGGCGGTTGTTTTGGTAGTGCTTGAGGAGCTTCTCAATGAGGGGCGGAATTTCGGTGAAGGGGACGCTTTTGTAGACTTCGCGGGCGATGGCTTGGGTGTCATCGACGCCGCCACCGAGAACGATGTTGTATCCTTCGACTTTTTCGCCCGAGGGAAGCTTGACGGGGGTGGCCATCATGCCGATGTCACCGATGTAGTGTTGGGCGCAGGAGTGATGGCAGCCGGTGAGGTGGATGTTGAGGGGTTGGTCAAGGGTGACTTTTTCGTCGAGGTAGTGGGCGAGGAGGATCGATTGGCCTTTGGTGTTGGCGGCGGCGTATTTGCAGCCGGTGTTGCCGGTGCAGGCGACGAGTCCTCCGGAGATGGAGGTGGAGGTGTAGGCGAGTCCGGCGGCTTTGATCGCGGACTGGGCGTCGGCGAGTTTTTCGTCCGGGATGTGTGGGATGATGAGGTTTTGCCAGGCGGTGAGGCGGATCTCGCCGGTGCCAAATTGTTCGGCGAGGTCGGCGATGGTCATCACGGTGTCGACGGGCATACGACCGACGGGAATGACGATGCCGAGGTAGTTGCGGCCGTCGTTTTGCTTGTAGGTGCCGAGGTGGCCATGTTTGACCTTGGGCCTGGGCTTGGAGCAGAGGGCTTCGTCGAGGTAGCGAAGAGGGAAAGCCAGTTTCTTTTGAACTTCTTTGAGGAACTTGGGAGTGCCCCAGTCGTCGATGAGATACTTAAGGCGGGCTTTCTTACGATTGGTGCGGTCGCCGTGTTCGATGAAGACGCGGAGGATGGCGGCGGCGAGGGCGGTGGATTCGCTGGGGGTAACGAGGAGGCCGGAGTCGGAGGCGAATTGTTTGTGACCGGTGATGCCGCAGAGTTGGACGCGGAAGTAGACTCCGGGGTTGAGGTCGGAGGTGGGTTCGTTGAGGGTGACGGCGTAGAAGGCGATGTCGTTGGTGTCGGCGCAGACTGAGATGGCGCCGCCCGAGTCGTAGGAGATGTTGAATTTGCGCGGCATGCCGTAGAGGTCGCGGTTGTTGAGGATGGCGTGGTGCATGGCCTTGGCGTAGGGCATGACGTCGAGGAGTTCGTCTTTGTCGAATCCGGTGGTGGGAGTGGCGGTGATGTTGCGGACATTGTCGGCTCCGGAGCCCTTGGAGGTCAGGCCGAGGTCGGTGAGTTTAGTGAGGATTTTGACGGTGTCGCAGGGTTGGATTTCGCGGACCTGGATGTTGCCACGGGTCGTGATGTCGCAGTGGTTCCCGCCCCAGTCGCGGGCGATTTCGCCGAGGCCGCGAAGCTGGTAGGAATTGAGGGCGCAGCCGGGAATGCGGGCACGAAGCATGTAGGCTTCCTGGGCCGGGGTGACGTAGAAGAGGCCGTGGAATTTGAAGCGGAAGATGTCGCCATCGGAGGCGAATTCGTTTTTGGCGGCTCTGTCAAAAATGGAGTCGTAGCAATCGAGACCGTTCTGCTCGTGCTTGATGAGTTCCTCGCGGCAGAGGTCCTCGATGGGGGTGCCGTAAACGGTTTCGTCGACCGCTTTGGCGGGGTCATTGGTGAACTGTCCCGTTGAGTTTTGGCCGAGGTAGGGGACGTGATGAAGTCCGGCGACGAAGCCGTTGAGATAGCCTGTTTGTTCTTCGGAAAAAGGTGAGGAGGAGAGCATGACTCCTCTGATGAGCGGGAATTGTACCAGCGAGAATGTTTTGAAAACGAGTCAGCGATGAATGGGATTCATGGATTCATTGGGGGCTATCGAAGGAGGTGGGAGATGATCAAAATCAAGAGGAGGGCGAGGGCGAGGGATTTCCAGAAGAGGAGGGGGTTCTTTTGGATGAGGGGGAGAGTGGTGGTTGTGAGGTTGGGGTCGGGGTGTTCGAGGTTGTGGAGGAATTCGGACATGGAGGGGTGGCGGGAGTCGGGGCGGATGGAGAGGGATTTTTTGAGGGCGGCATCCATCCAGAGGGGGACCATGGGGTTGTGGGTGGAGACGCTTTGGTAGTTGAGTTTGAGGAAGCGATGGAGGTCGTTGGCGGAATCCCAGGATGGGCCGAAGGGGAGGTGGCCGCCGGAGAGGAGGTAGTAGGTGAGGGCGGCGATGGAGAAGAGGTCGGCGGCGGGGGTGGGGGTGGTGCCGAGGCGGTATTCGGGCGCGGAGAAGTCGATGGTTCCGAGGGCTGCGGGTTGGCCGAAGGGGGAGGAAATTTCGGTCATGCCGGCGATGCGGCAACTGCCGTAGTCGATGATTTTGACGGTGCCGTTTTGGTCGAGGAGGACGTTGTCGGGTTTGAGGTCTTGGTGGAGGGTTTCTTTGCGATGAAGGGTGCGGACGCCGGAGATGAGTTGGCGAGTGATGTCGATGACGCGGTCGATTGGAGGGGTGGGATTCTGGGCGCTCCACTGGGAGAGGGTGAGGCCCTCGACGAATTCCATGGTGTAGTAGAGGAAGCGGCGGGGGGTGGTGCGGCGGATCGCTTTGACGAGGTGAGGGCTTTCGGTGCGGAGGCCGATCCATTCTTCGAGGGTGAATCGTTCGAGGTAGGCGGGGTCGTCGGAGTAGGTGATGGAGGGGGTTTTGAGAATGAGGGGGCGGTCGTTGTCGTGGGTGTCGTGGACGAGGTAGAGTTGGGTGTTGCGGGTGGCGGCGATCATTTTTTCGACGGCGAGTCCATCGATGGATTGGCCGGGGAGGAGGTCGGGAGGGAAGGGGAGTTCGCTGAGTTGGCGGAAGACGTCGTCCTTGTCATCGCTGGGGAGGGAGTCGATGCGGAGGATGAGGCAGGAGCGGTTGTCGGTGCTGTCGCGGGCGAGGTGGCCGAGATTTTGGACGGCGTCGTTGGGGTCGGGGTGTGCGAGGAGGGATTTGCGAATTTGGGAGGCGGGGAGGGTGTCGTGGATGCCGTCGGTGGTGAAGAGGAAGGTGTCGCCGGGCTCGATGGCGAGGCTGTGGTAGTCGATGCGCGGGGAGACGTTGAGACCCATGGCGCGGGTGAGGTAGGTGGTGTTGGGCGAGACGCGGGAGGCGTGGTCGCGGGTGATTTGCTCGAGTTCCTGGCCGCGAAGGCGGTAGAGTCGGCTGTCGCCGATGTGGAAGACGTGAGCGATGCGGGATTTGAGGACGAGGCTGGTGAAGGTGGTGACGCAACCTTTTTCGGCGGAGGCGTATCCTTGTCCTTGGGAGACGAGCCAGCGGTTGAGGGCGGTGAGGACGCGTTGGCCGGCGGTTTTGACCTGCCAGGTTTCGGGGGTTTCGTAGTAGTCGTTGAGGAAGCCCCGGACGCAGGATTCGGAGGCTTCCTTACCGGCGGAAGCGGCGGAGACGCCATCGGCGATGCAGGCGGCGATCCCTTTGGTGGTGAGGAGGTGGTCCTCCGGAACGTGCATCCCGAGGAAGTCTTCGTTTTGCGGTTTGGGGCCGGGGTGCGAGAACTGGGCGCTGGTGATTGTGAGTTCGCCCCGGTGATGCACGTTGGAGGGTGTAGTGGACGGGGCGCTCAATGTCGAAGAGGAAGAAGTTACGGAAACGGATCTAACTGACTTCGATGAGTTCCACGGAACCGTCTTCGTCGACCTCGGCGATGTGGCCTTGGGGTTCGGTGAGGAAGTAGGAGGCGATGAAGCCGATGCTGGAGGAGGCGGCGATGACGGTGAAGAAAGTGGAGGTGTTCACGAAGGAATAGATCGTGAGGAAGGTGACGCCGCCGACGTTGCCGTAAGCACCTACCATGCCGGCGATTTGGCCGGTCATGCGACGTTTGATGAGGGGGACCATGGCGAAGACGGCGCCTTCGCCCGCTTGCACGAAGAAGGAGCAGCACATGGTGGCGATGACGGCGGCGGCGATGGGCCAGGCGGGAGAGATTTGAGCGAGAGTGAGGTATCCGGCGGCCAGTCCAATGAGGAGGAGGATCATGGTTTTGCGTCGGCCGAATTTATCCGAGAGGTATCCACCGCCGGGGCGGGCGGCGAGGTTCATGAAGGCGAATCCGGAGGCGAGGAGGCCGGCGGTGATGGGGCTGAGGTTGAAGGTTTCAGCGAAGAAGGCGGGGAGCATGGAGACGACTGCGAGTTCGGAGCCGAAGGTGATGAAGTAGTTGATGTCGAGGATGGCGACCTGTCGGAAGGAGTAGCGTTGGTGTTCGGGGACGTTGCCTTTTTTGAGCATCTCGGCGTTGACGCGGTAGATACTCCACGTTTGGAAGACGAAGATGATGGCGAGGGCTAGGTAGAGGAGGTTGACGGCGACACTTGAGAGGAGGTGGGTGCCGGAGGGGGAGAGTTTCCAAGCGAGGACGGCGAGGGCGGCGAACATGGGGATGTTCATGGCGATGAGGAGCCAAAAGTCGCGCGGGGTGGAGAGCTCGAGGCCGCCGGATTTTTTGGGCTTGAAGTAGGTGGAGCCTTTGGGGGTGTTGCGGATATTGCGGTAGAAGTAGAGGCCGTAGATGATGGAGATGGCCGAGATGCTGAGGAGGGCGTAGCGCCAGCCATTGGGTCCGCCGAAGGCGAGGGCGAGGGCGGGGAGACCCATGGCGGCGGCGGCGGAACCGAAGTTTCCCCATCCTCCGTAAATGCCTTCGGCGAGGCCGACTTGTTTAGCGGGGAACCATTCACCGACGAGGCGAATGCCGATGACGAAGCCGGCGCCGACGAAGCCCATGAGGAAGCGAGCGAGGGCGAGCATTTCGTAGCTTTTTGCGAGGGCGAAGAAGCTGCAAAGGAAGCCAGCGGCGACGAGGAGGAAGGCGTAGGTGATGCGTGGTCCGAATTTGTCAACGAGGATGCCGATGACGATGCGGGCAGGGATGGTGAGGGCGACGTTGAGGATGAGGAGGGCCTTCCATTGGGCGGTGGTGATGTCGAAGGACTCGGTGATGGCGGCCTTCATGGGGGCGTGGCTGAACCACAGGATGAAGGTCATGAAGAAGGCAAACCAGGTGATGTGGAGGGTTTGCATGGCGGGCGATTTGAAATCGAAGATTTTGAATTTGCCGATTTGAGAGGTGTCCATGGAAAGGTCGTTTTAGGCCAATCTTAGAGCGGGTGCCGTGCCAAGCAGCGGGGATGGTGGGCGATTGGCATGATTGGAATTAATACTAAAAATGAAAAGTCGTGCTTTTCGATCGTGACAAGTGATGACAATGTAAATACTTTCAGTTTGATGTATGGCTGGCGTTGGATCCTCTTTACGTGCTTGTTGATGTCCGGTTGGGCTTTGGCGGAAGCGCCCGTGAATGATGACCGGGTCAATGCGGTGGAGATCTCAACTGGGGTTGTGATCGGAGGCACGCTGGCTGGGGCGACGGTTGAGGAAGGGGAGCCAAAATTTTTGGATGGAGTGGTGCGGACGGTCTGGTTCCGGTGGGTGGCAGAAGTGGAGGGTCGATGGGAGGTCCGAGTAAGGTCCGAGCTTGGACCTAGTGCTGCGATGATCTATCGGGAAGAGATTGGAGGAGAGTTGCGGGTATTGGCTTACCCGGGGTTTCGACAATTTCATCGAGCTGAAGACACGGTAGGGGGAATTGCCCAAGGTTCCCATGGTTCTAGAGTTCAAGGCGAGGTGGGTGAGGTTTTTGATACGAGTGTTGTTGAGGTTTGGAGGGGTGAGGCGATTACGGCATTGGAATCGGCCAGTGTTACCAAGTTTCCTCCGCCCACGCTCAAAATTTTGAAAGCTCGGCGTGGTGAGGAGTTTTGGATCCGAATCTCAAGTGAGGATGAGCGGGTCGCGAACTTGACGATTTCGCGAGCCACCGAGGGTGATTTTTTTGATGAGTCCATCAATTTTGGGAAGGTCGAGACATTCCGGTATGAGCGGAATTTGTGTGATCTCTTGACCCTCGAGCCCGGGGAGCCGGAGTTTTATTCCGCCGGTTCGCAGTGGCTTCATTGGGAAGCTCCTGTTGATGGGCAGTATGAGGTAAGAGCCTCGATTGAGGGAGCTACCGGGGGGGACAGTTATCGACAACCATTGTCGATTGTGAATCTCTTCCGGGGGGAGACCGTACAGGAGTTGGTAGAGATCACGAAGTATCGTGTGGCACACAATGGCAACATCTTAAGGTTCTTTGCGGCGAAGGGAGATCGCGTGAGGTTCCAAACCGGCTACTATGCGCGGCCTCCAGCGAGTTCGAATGTCTATGATGGAACGGGAGAGCGGCCTCCGAAATTGATGGTGACTGAACTGCACCGTCTTCCGGATCCTCCTCCGAATGATGACTTTGCGAACGCCGATGATTTGGGCCGCGGAATGACTGGACAGGTTCGCGGGACTAATGCTGGGGCGACACTTGATGAGGGGGAGATTTTGGACCCAACCCGGGTGAGTGATTCGGCTTGGACGAAATGGGAAGCTCCGGCGACCGCTGATTTTGAACTCCGGATGGTGAGTGAAACGTCCCTGCGGGTGGCACTCATGAAGGGAAGTGAGATTGCCAATCTTGAGCAGATAAGGTCCGGGACGATTGGCGGGGTGGTGACGCCGAATGAAACTCGTTTTAGATTTCGAGTTGTTGAGGGGGAGGTCTATTACCTTCGGGTGACGGGCGGGTATGATGGCGAGCAGGGAGGGTATGAGATTTTTTTTTAAGAGATCTTGTCAGGCCTCCGAATGACGATCGGGAAGACGGGATTTTAATTGAGGGTGGCTTGCCGTTGATTTTCACGGGAGATACCCGGGGCGGAGACTTGGAGATTCCGCTTGAAGTCACGTCAGCCCTCGAAGCGTCTTGGCTCGAAGAGTCGTCCGTTTGGTGGAAATGGACCGCGCCGGAGAGTGGCTTGTATGTTTTTCGGGGCGATGGCTTGCTGTCGGTAGAGCCGAAAAGTACGAACTCAATGAGAGTGAAAGATCAGGGGCGTTGGATTTTTAAAGCCGAAGCAGGACGGTCTTACCGTCTCCGGCTTGTTCATCATTGGAGTGAAGAGCGGGAGGTTTCGCTGAGTTTGGATTTTGCGCAAGGTCTTGAGTATCATTCGGATCGTCAGGCCATGGAGGTGGGAAGTGAACTCCTCTTCTCCACGCCGAAGATCGCTGTCCTTTCGGGGACGGTCAGGGTGGGGACGACCTCGACGAAGGGGGCGGCTTGGTTCCGGTGGACGCCGCGATCGAGCGGGTGGGTGAGCATTGACTCAGTGGGACAAAATCGATCGGTGGAGCTCGCGGGATACTGGCAGCGTGGATTTTCCCGCCAATTGAGATCGAGCGACATTCAGGCTCGATCGGTATTTCAGCACTCACCCTTTCCGAGGTGGAGTCTGCCGAGGAGGGAAACGGAGCGAGGATTTTTGAGAAACCGGACCTTGAGCTCTTCGGGACTCTCGCTTGGATTCTCGAGGGTGGTGATGGAGGTGATTGCGGGAGAGACCTATTTCATTGAGGCCGTGCCTCGGGAGAATTCAGAGAGGAATGGTGAGCTTGTTGAGGTCAAGTTGGAGGTGAGTCCGGTGGGACCGCCGCCTGAGCTGGGATATCAAGGAGTGCGCGCGACTTTGAGTGCGGACGGTCGATGGCTGGCGGTCGAGGTGGTGGTGGAGGCTCTCAATGGCCTGAATGTTGGAACGATTAGCGTTAACAACAGGACTGCCGGGATGAGTCACGCGGAGCGGATTTGGGGGACGGCACAGCGAGGTGTTTATCGGGTTCTTCTTCCGTGGGTGGAAAGAGCTACCGGGCTCACCGCGACTGCCGGGATCTCTCTCTTCGACCGGGTGGGGCATGAGTCGCACATTGTTGAGTCCATCGACATTGAGCACTCCGGGATCCCGAAAAATGGCTTGATTGATGAGATCGGACCCGAGCTTGTGGGGGTGACGGGAGGAGCTCGAGAAATTGAGATGAGGGACGTTGAGCAGCGGGTCGACTTGGAGTTTGCGATCCGGGATGATGGCGGGAGCGGGTTTGAGGTGGGGGAGATTTTCTTGCCGGGGGAGTGGAATGATTTCGGCGTGGAGACGCGGTGGCGGATTTCATTTGGGCCCTCCCAGCGGATCAAGGGAGATTCCCGCTTGGGTGTTTATCGAGTGGAGGTCATCGTGCCACCATTCACTCCTCCTGGAGCGCTTCGGATGCAACTTCGTGATCGCGCCGGAAACCTCGGAGGAGTCTGGGGAGACGTCAGAACCTCGTCGTGGCTTTTGACGGGGGGGAGATTGGATCCTCTCATTCCTTTACCAGTGGTTTTGGTGCGGGAGACGAATGGAGAAGTGAACCTGCCGGAGCTTTCCAAATTGCAAACTGGAATGTCGGATGGACGCTTGGTCACTTCTGCTTCTCTCTCGCATCCTGTCGGGATTTACGGTGGCGAGGTGATTCTGTTAGATGCCTTGGGCGTGGTGGTGGTGGGGGTGGGATTCACGGAAGCGAATCGGGTTTCCGGAGATGCAAGGGAAGGGCGTTATGATGTCGAGATTGCGAATCTGATTCAGGTTCCGGGAGGGATGTATCGTGTCTTGTGGATTGCGATGGGAGCCGATGGCGGGCGGGTGCAATTATTGTTAGAAGATGAGGTGAGAGTGCCTGAGCGGGAATTTTTGGACGAGCATCGCCCGGCGCTGGTGACCTTTGAGGTGAAGGCGGTTTTGATCGATCCGGATTTAGGAACGGGGATGGTTGAGGTGGCATTGACTGCGGAAGATGACCGTCCGGGATTGGTTGTGGAGGTGATCGTTTTAGATGATGACTTGCGCGAGATCGGGAGGGCAAGTCGTTCGACGAGTGAGGCGTTTTGGGGTGGCGAGATTTCGGTTCCGTTCGAGAGAATCGGGACGAGCGGCGGAGGACGAGTCGTGCTTATTCTGACCGATGACTCCGGGCGGCGGGAAGTTTATGGTGTGACCGGGAATCGCGATTGGAATGGGGAGGAAGCGGAGTTGGAGTTGTTTTCGGACGGATTGAACGAGCTGGATCGGTGGTCGGCGCAGTGGCTTGCGGAGAATATTTTTGGCCATGAGGAAGATGATCCTGATCGCGATGGTTGGACCAATCTCCTGGAGTTTGCCTTGGGGACTGATCCGCTGGTTCACGTGGTCCATGATCCTTTAGCAGGGAGTTTGCCGAAAACGAAGCGAATGAATAAGGTCGTC